>Ga0302326_10001514_pt1 | contig 59004 bp, 52 predicted proteins | sample Palsa_T0_3_FD_202264 | JGI IMG/M metagenome (GOLD analysis project Ga0302326, IMG submission 202264) | Peat permafrost microbial communities from Stordalen Mire near Abisko, Sweden - Palsa_T0_3 | ecosystem: Environmental > Terrestrial > Soil > Palsa > Peat permafrost | place: Sweden: Abisko...
CGAAGTGTCCACTCTCGTCAGTGACGGCGTAGTAGGGATGAGGAGCGACGAACATTTCGGCGTTCATCCAGACATGGCCACCGTTGCAGCGCAGATTGACCAGTCCCGGTGTGGGCATGGTGCGCGTAGTGGGGCGGTCGGTGAACGGGAAGGGCAGATTGAAAGAAGCCGCGCCGTCCATGTGGATGGTGTGAAGGGTCGCGTCCGAACTCCTCATGTCCAGCGTGCCATTTTCCGGGACGAGAAGAATATGCGGAATGTAGCGGCAGTGCTTCTGGTCGAGGTGACGGCGCTGTTCGGGCAAGTCCATGGCTTTGCCCTGGCTGATGTTCTTAAGGTAGACGACGGTGTTGGCCACGCCGCCCTGGGGTCCGACGATCAGGCGCTCCAGATCGGCCGTCTTTTTGGCCTCCGGGTCGCAGATCTGGGCGTCTTTGGTGATGGGAAACTCGAGAGCGTGCGGAACCGTCCCCGACCATTTCACCGTACCCGAAATGGTGCCCCCGTCGTTGACCGTGATGACTTTGTAGTCGCTTTGTGAGAAAGCCGCAGTAACCGCGGCAAGTAAAAACGTTAGTACGAAAAATCGTGAATCTACCCGGCGCATACCTGTCCCCTTGAGGCTCGTGGTGCCCGGCGACCTGGCCGGCTTCGTTTCACCCGAGCGTGATATTTGGCCGTACCCTTACTTCTGCTTCCCGCTCCCACCGACTTACATCCCAACTTGCGGGAAAATGCCGCACAGGGGCCCGGACAGAGTCCGGGGCAGCACTTGTGTTTGCAGGTCCTACTTGGTTTCAAACGGGGAAGGCCGTATGGGGTGACGGTCTCGAGATTGAAATCACTATTATGGTGCTCTTCGCGGAGGGGTGCGGTCGAGATTACCAAGGTGTTAGAACGGATGGGGATGCTCAGCCCTTGTCAATTCGCCGGTCGAAAATCAGCGATCGAGCCTTACAATCATCCTCCATGTCGGTGACCGTGCGATCGTTCGCGAAGATCAATCTTGGGCTGCGCATTGGCTCGGCGCGGCAGGATGGGTTTCACGAACTGTTGACGGTGTATCAAACGATCGGCCTGCATGATGTGATTCGGGTGAGTGTGGGGCGTGGGAACGGCATTGAGATTCAGTGCGTAGATCCGCTCGTGCCAAAGGACGAATCGAACACCTGCTTCCGCATCGTGGAGAAGGCGATGCGGGCGCTGGGCGCAAAGGGGCGCGTGATCATTGAGATCGAGAAGCGGCTGCCGGTGCAGGGCGGGCTGGGCGGCGCGTCGGCGAATGCAGTGGCGACGTTGCTGGGTCTGGAGAGGGCGCTGAACAAGAAACTGCCAGCGGCAGAGAGGTTGCGGATCGCGGCGGAAGTGGGGTCCGACTTGCCGTTGTTTCTGGTTGGCGGAACCGTGCTGGGGGTAGGGCGAGGGGAGCAGGTGTATCCGCTGGAGGATTTGCCGGCGATGGCTTGTGTCGTGGTGACGCCGGAGGTGGGAGTGTCGACTCCGAAGGCGTTTGCGGCGTGGGACCGCAGGATGTCCGACGAGAGGCTGGGGCTAAAGCCCAGTTTTTCAATGGCGCTTGACGCGGCCCTTAAGGGCCGCTCTTCCACAGGTTCATTTGCCAGCGCCAATCGATCGGGAAAATTGACGGTAGCATCTGGGTCCGATAGAATGGTTGAGCTTGGTCGCGGGTTGTCGGCGTGGCTGAGTGAGAGGTGCTCCAGTGCTCCTTCTGGTTTGGCAAGAAGGGGTCGGGCCGAGAATCCGCTTCTCTGGCTTGTCCGGGCTGGGATTGAAAACGACTTTGAACAGGTCGTCTTTCCTGAATATCCCGAGCTGAGTGAAGGCAAGAGTGCGCTTTTGCGCGCAGGCGCGAAATGTGCGTCGTTGTCGGGGTCCGGTTCGACCTTGTATGGGCTTTTTGGGTCGCGCGCGGCGGCGGTACGTGCTGCGGCCAGGCTTCGAAAGCTCGGTTGGGCAGCGCAAGCGACGGCGACGTTGACGCGAGCGACTTACTGGCGGCGGATTATTGGTTGAATCAGGCCAGCCTTGAAATTTTTGATTGTTGATTTCTGATTGTTGATTGAAAATCTAAACGGACCTCGAATAGGGGTTCAATCGACAATCAATCATCAGGCAATCAACGATTGATTTCACTGGGCCGTCGACTAATGGTAGGTCAAGTGCCTTTGGAGCACTTTGTCTAGGTTCGAATCCTAGCGGCCCAGCCAGAAAAACCGCTGTTAGCTTTTGGCTCTTAGCTCAAACGGGCGCGGAGTCGGGGGCTTTAAGCCAAGAGCCAAAGGCCAAGAGCTAAAAGCCAGGAGCCCAGAGACCAACCATGGCTATTTTAGTCACGCCGACCGACAAGGCTGAGAAGGTTGAAAAGAAGAATCCGCCGGTGACTGACGAGAAGACGGAGCGGAAACAGCGGCCGCGTTCTGACGAGAAGTTCAAGATTTTCAGCGGCACGGCCAATGAGCATTTGGCCGATGAAGTCTGCCACTTCCTCGGGATGCAGCGCGGGCAGGCGCAGGTGATTCGGTTCCGCGACGGCGAGTGTTACGTCCAGATCCAGGAGAACGTACGCGGCGCGGATGTGTTCGTGATGCAGCCAACGTGCCGTCCGGTGGACGAGCACCTGATGGAGTTGCTGTTGATGATCGATGCGCTGAAACGCGCGTCGGCGCGGCGCATCACGGCGGTGATGCCTTATTTTGGCTATGCGCGGCAGGACAGAAAAGACAAGCCGCGCAGTCCGATTTCGTCGAAGCTGGTGGCCGATCTACTGACGACTGCGGGCGCGAACCGGGCGCTGATTGTGGATTTGCATACGCCGCAGTTGCAAGGATTTTTTAATATCCCGGTGGATCACTTGTTCGCTTCGCCGGTGCTGGTCGATCACTTCCGCAAGTTGCAACTCCCGAACTTGACGGTGGTTTCGCCGGATGCGGGTGGCGTGGAGCGGGCGCGGTTTTTTGCGAAGAAAGTCGATGCGGCTTTGGCGATCGTCGACAAACGGCGGGTCGAGATGAATGTAGCCGAGGTGATGCACGTGATCGGCGACGTGAACGGGCGCACGTGCTTGATCATCGACGACTTGATTGACACGGCTGGAACTTTGGTGAAGACCGCGGCGGCTTTGAAAGAAAATGGCGCGACTTCGGTTTTCGCCTGTGCGTCGCACGCGGTGCTTTCGGGACCGGCGGTCGAGAACATTCGGAACTCGGTGATTCAGCAGGTGGTGGTTACGAACACGATTCCGCTGACGCCCGAAGCAGATGCGGCGCGAACTGAAAAGGGAGGAAAGATTACGGTCCTCTCGATTGCAGGATTGATCGGCCGGGCGATTCAGGCCAATCACGAAGAGACTTCGGTGAGCAAGTTGTTTATTTAAGCAAAAGTTTGCAGGCGCCGGCAAGAAGCAGGTTCCTCCACTGCGCCGTCGCTGTGCTCCGGCTCCGGTCGGAATGACAATACTGTTAAGAAGGAATTGAAATTTATGGCGAGTGCATTGGAACAGAACACACTGGAAGCGCAACCGCGGGAAGCGGGAACCAAGAATGACGCCCGCGCGGTGCGGCGTGGCGGAAAGATTCCGGCCGTAGTGTATGGCGCGGGGAAAGATTCGCTCGCCATCAGCGTGGATCCGCGGCATGTGCAGCGGATTCTGAACTCGGAGACGGGACATAATACGATTTTCGATCTCGCCCTTACGGGTGGCGAGCCGACCAAGGCCATGATCGTTGACTGGCAGTACGAGCCTATCAAAGGGCATCTGCTGCACATTGACCTGAAGCGCATCGCGCTCGACAAGGTGTTGCGGGTCAGCGTGCCGGTGATCCTGAGAGGCGAAGCGGCGGGCGTGAAGCAGGAAGGCGGCATCATGGAACAGATGCTGCGCGAGGTCGAGATTGAGTGCCTGCCGGCGGACATTCCGAGCCACATCGACGCCGATGTCAGCGAGTTGACGTTTGGCAAGGTGCTGCGCGTTTCGGAGTTGCCGCACTCAGACAAAATCAAGTTCATTACGGATGCGAACCAGCCCGTGGCACACGTTACCTCGGTGAAGGAAGAAGTGGTAGCTACGCCCGACGCGGTGGCGGCGGATGCGGCGGCTCCGGCTGAGCCCGAAGTCATCAAGAAGGGTAAGCAGGATGCGGATGAAGAGGGTGCCGAGGCCGGCGACAAGAAGCCGGAGAAGGCTGAGAAGAAGGAGAAGAAATAAGGAAGCGAGCCAAACGCGCGATTATGGCGTCGCAAAGAACGCGACGCTTCGCGCGTCTCGCTCGGGATGACAAGTGGTTTGGATTGAGGAAGCAGCCAAGGCGTGAAACTGATTGTTGGGCTGGGCAATCCCGGGATCGAATATCAGTTCACGCCGCATAACCTGGGCTTTCTGGCAATTGATCGGATTGCAGGCAGCATGGGCGTGGAAGTGAGAAACCGGCAATGCCGGGCGTTGACGGCGCGGGTGGTGATGGGCGGCGAAACGGTGCTGCTGGCCAAGCCGGAGACGTTCATGAATTTGAGTGGCGTCGCGGTGCGGGAGCTGGTGGAGGAGTACGAGGCGAAGCCGGAGTCGGACCTGATTGTGATTCAGGACGAACTGGATTTCCCGCTGGGGACGCTGCGGATTCATACGCGGCGGAGTTCGGCGGGGCATAACGGCATCGAGTCGATTATTGGGGCGCTGGGCACGCAGGATTTTTTGCGCATCCGGATTGGAGTTGCACCGGAGCACAAAGTCGGAGACGGCGCAGACTATCTGCTGTCGCCGATGAAGAAGAAAGAACTGGCGGTGGTGGACGGAATCCTGGACACCGCGGAAGAAGCGGTGAAGGTAATTTTGAAAGAAGGTCCGGCGGCGGCGATGAACCGCTTCAATCGCAAGGAGCCGGACGAGTAAAGGAAGCGAGCCAAACGCGCGATTACTGCGTCGCAAAGAACGCGACGCGTCGCGCGGCTCGCCCAGATCCTTCGGCGGGCAAGAGCGCCCGCCTCAGGATGACAATTGCAGGTTTGGAGATGACGAATGAATCGTACTTATGAGCTGATGTTTATTGTGCGTCCGGATATGACGGAAGAGGATCTGGACAAACTGATTTCGACTTTGAGCGGCGTGGTGCCGGCTTCGGGCGGCAGCATACAGAAGGTCGACAAGATGGGCAAGCGCCGTCTGGCGTACACCGTGAAGCGGTTCCACGAAGGCATCTATGTGCTGATGGTCGTGGAGGGCGGCGGCGAAGTGATTCACGAATTGGAGCGCCGTCTGCGTGTGACCGAGCAGGTGATCAAGTTCCTGACCGTGCGCACGGATGAAGAACAGAAGCGGTTGGACAAGGTGAAGGCGCTGCGCGACTCGAAGAAGAAAGTGAGTGCGCAGCCTGCGGCTCCGGCTCCGGTGGCAGCGGTTGCGGAAGCGCCAGCTGCAGCGGTTCCGGTGGCGGAAACTCCCGCGACGGCCTAGGAAACGCACGCTGGTTCCGTGACGATGTTGGCGAAAAGCAGGTTCCTCGACACGTCCTCGCCGCTTGCGCGGCTGCGGAACGGCTCGGAATGACAAACCAGTTTGGAGCAAACACTGGCCAACGAATTTTAGAGGAGAATTATGGCTGAAGAAACGAAAGCAGCAGAGCAATCGACGCCGAGTGAGAGGCCGCGTTTCGGCGGCGGAGATCGTCCCAGTGGCGATCGTCCGCGATTTGGCGGCGGTGGTGGCGGACGCGGCCCGGGTGGTCCTCCGCGCGAAGGCGGCGGCGGGCGCAAGTTTTTCCGGCGCAAGAAAGTTTGCAAGTTCTGCGTCGAGAAAATCGAAGACATCAACTACAAGGATTACCGCATGCTCGGGCAATTTGTGGCCGAGAGCGGCAAGATCGTGCCGCGGCGTCTGACCGGCGTGTGCGCGCCGCACCAGCATCGCCTGGCGGCGGCCATCAAGAAGGCGCGGAATATCGCGCTGCTGCCGTTTGCGGGAAGAGCATCGTAGAAACGCAGCTTCTAGCTACTAGCTTCTAGCCTCTAGCTGAACGGGGCGGAAGTTTTGCTTGGCTAGGAGCTAGAAGCTAGGAGCTATTTTCATGGAAGTCATTCTGAAAGAAGATGTAGCGAAGCTGGGTGCCCGCGGCGACGTGGTGAAGGTCGCGGAAGGCTATGGACGGAATTACCTGTTGCCGCAAAAGCTGGCCATTCAGGCCAACGAGGGCAACAAGGCCGTCATTGTGCAGATGAAGGCCGCTTCGGTGCGGCGCTCCGCCAAGGAGAAGACGCAGGCCGAGGAACTGGCCAAGCAGTTTGAGGGCGTGTCGGTCGCGTTCCAGCGGCGCACGGGCGAGCATGATCAGCTGTTTGGATCGGTCACGTCGAGCGACATCGGCGACGCTCTGACCAAGAAGGGTTTCAACATCGATCGCCGCAAGATCCAGCTGCACGAGCCGCTGAAGACCGTGGGCGAGTTCACCGTCCCGGTGAAGCTGCATAAGGACGTGACCGCGCACTTGAAAGTGGTGATTGAGAAGGAAGCGGTCGCCGAGTAGGGCGGGCTGTCCGGCTTCTTACGTTTGAAGCCTAGTCATACACCTTGTTGCGGTGGGCTACGCGGGTCACGCTGACCAATCTGGTTGCATCGTCGACGATGTACACGATGCGCCAGTCGCCGATCCGGACGCGCCACAGGTCCCTGTAGCCCTTTAGCTTCTTGCATCCTGCGGGTCTCGGATCGAGTGCGAGGGATTCTATCTTTCGGATGACGCGCGTGAGCACCGTATCGGGCAGGGATTCTAGTTCTTTTCGCGCCGAGGGTTTTAGCTCGACGGCATAGCTATTCACGAAGCCGCCCGTGCTTGACGAGGTCGGCCTTCACTTTCTCCAAAGGAACTCCTGCCTCTCCGCGGCGGGACTCGGAAACAAGACCGTCCCAAAAATCCTGGAGCCGGGCTCCGTGCTTTTTCAGGTCGATCAGAACCGCGACCTTCCGGCCTTTGCTGTCCGTGACAAACTGAACTCCAGTCATAGGAGCTATTTTCCCATACCGGAGCTCGATCTGCTACTCGATCTGTTCTTGTGGCGCGCACGTGACCGCGCACTTGAAAGTAGTGATTGAGAAGGAAGCGGCCGCGGAGTAAGTGTTAGGATTTTTTCCCGCGGCTGCCTTACTCCGTCAGGCGGAACTCCCCGTGCAATTTGGCGCTGGAGTCTTCGCCGACCCATACGTCGAACTGTTCCGGCTCGACAACCCATTTCTTTTCGATCGGGCTCCAGAACTGTAGTTCATCTTTTGCCAGCGTGAAATGCACGGTGCGTTTCGCGCCGGGCTCCAGCGTGACGCGCTCGAAGCCCTTCAATTGCCGCACCGGGCGCGAGGCGCTGCCGGCACGCTGATGAATGTAAAGCTGGACCACGGTGTCGCCCTCGCGGGCGCCGGTGTTGGTGACCTCGGCTGAAACGTCGATCGTGTCTTTGCTCATCCCCCCGACTCGTGCGGTTGGAGTTACTTTCAGATTGTCGAACGAAAACGTGGTGTAACTCAGGCCGTATCCGAACGGATAGAGCGGTGTGCTGGGAAGATCCCAGTAGCGCGACTTGAAGTTTGGAGCCGTCTCCGGATTCTGTGTGAGGTTGTGGTTGTAGTAAAGGGGAAGTTGTCCGGCGCTGCGCGGCCAGCTGACGGGCAGATGACCGGAGGGATTCGCGTCGCCGAACAGCACGTCGGCGATGCCACGGCCGCCCTCGCTGCCCGGATACCAGGCTTCCAGAATTGCGGCGACATGCTCGGCGGCCCAGGTTATGTCGAGTGGACGGCCGTTGACCAGCACCAGAACGACGGGCTTTCCCGTGCCCGCTACGGCCTCCAGCAATTCCTCCTGGCCGTTGGAAAGTCTCAGTGAAGATCGCGAGGCGTACTCCGCGCTCATCAAGTCAATCTCACCCAACACGAGGATGGCCACATCGCTGCGGCGGGCGAGTGCGACCGCATCTTGTATCGCCTGCTGCGCTTCCTGCGGAGTCTGAGCTGGCTGCTCCTTCATCGGGACGATAGGAATATTCTCGAACGGCGAAGGAAACTGCCGGGTGAGGTTTGGGCCATGGGCATAAGCGACGCTCACGGCCGAACCCACCTTTTCGCGGATTCCCTGCACAACGCTGACCGTTGGACCGGGCTTGGTCATCGCGCCCCACATCGAGAGCAGGTCGGCGTCGGCGTCTCCCAGCGGGCCGATTACTGCGATGGATTTAATCTTTGTGCCGTTTTTATCCAAAGGCAGCAACGCTCCATCATTGCGCAACAGGACGGTCGAGCGCTGCACGGCGGCGCGCGCCATTTGCCCATGCGCGGGATCGTTCAGTACCTGTTCGAGGCGCGAAACATCTGTGTAGGGGTGCTCGAATAATCCCATGCGGAATTTGGTTTCGAGAATCGGTAGTACGGCGTTGTCGATCTGCTGCATCGAAATGTGCCCCTCTTGCAGTTCGATGGGCAAATACTTGAGGTAGACTCCGCTGGCCATGTCCATGTTCAAGCCGGCGCTGAAGGCTTTGCGGGCGGCGTCCTGATTGTCGCGAGCGTAACCGTGCGTGACCAGGCTCCTGACCGCAAAGGCATCGCTCACTACGAAGCCCTGAAAGCCCCACGATTTGCGCAACACTTCATCGAGCAGCCACGGATTGCCGCTGGCCGGCACATCGTTGAGATCCATGTAAGCGCTCATCACGCTGCCAACGCCCGCGTCCAGCGCGGCCTTGAAGGGCGGGAGGTAGACGTTCCACATCTCTTCTTCCGGGATGTAGGAGGAATCGTAGTCGCGACCGCCATCGGCCGCGCCGTATCCGGCGAAGTGCTTCACGCATGCCAGCACATGATCGGGGTTGCCCATTTCCTTGCCTTGAAATCCCAGCACCTGGGCCCGCGCCATCGCGGCTCCGAGGAAAGGATCCTCACCCGCGCCTTCCACCATCCGTCCCCAGCGCGCATCTCGGGCGATATCTACCATGGGAGCGAACGTCCACTGGATTCCCGCGGCGCGAGCCTCTTGAGCCGCGACCGCCTGGGCGCCTTCGACCATTTTCGTATCCCAGGACGAGGCCATGGCGATCGGCGCAGGGAAAATCGTGTGGTAGCCATGAATCACGTCCAGCCCGAACAGCACCGGGATGTGCAGGCGCGATTGTTCCACGGCCACGTGCTGCAGCCGGTTGATCTCTTTGGGATCCGATACCCACAGGACGGAACCGGCTCCGACTTTCTTTAAGATCTCTTCCATCGTCTGGCTCGAGTTCTCACGAAACTCGGGAGCGGGAAAACCGGGAAGCTGCGATAGCTGCGCAATTTTCTCGTCGAGCGTCATTTGCCGCAGCAGGGCGCTGGCTTTGTCACGAACCTGCTGGTCGGTGAGGGGGCTGGCAGAGGCCTGAGCCGAGAGGCGCCAGGGCTGGCAGAGTGACGTCCCCAGTAGAATCAAGGTGCATAGATATCGATTGGATCTGCGCGCGGTTCGTATGGTCATGTGGGTCTCCCGATTCATCTCCCGGCTCTTCTTCGAAGCGGAACTCAACGCAACGCAAACGGGTGTGAGTATACACTCAGGAGAGGCCATGAAATGGCTGCCTCTAAAGGCGGTCATTGGCGACCTTGCGGCTGCACCACGTTTTTTTGCCGACGTAAGGTCCCTCGCGCCGGCTTCGCCGCCACTCAGGATGACATCTGTCGGGATGTCATTGCCCTACGATTAGGGCATTTCACCTGCCAAACCGATGGCTGTTGTTGTGGAGCGATGTTCTGTTTGCCCCTAAATCTTTGTCCCTGAGTCACCTAGGTCACCTAAAAATCCCTGTCCAGCCTATAATTTCTGCTCACGGTTCCTCTGGCGACCCGTCTATTCCTGTGCAAGCCCGGATACGACTTCAACCATCGGGCAGCTAGAGGACACGACGAGACATGCCGGCCGGTGTTTTGGCATTTCCATTTGCGGTTGGCGGAGGGGCCCACTCCAAAGCGAAGAGCGAGCGGGCGCCTAGGACTAGCGAAGACGGGCCCACTGGGAACAAGGTTCATCAGAACGAAATTATTAAGAATCAGGACCCCGCAAGGGGCCGCATGGCTGGGTTAGATCGTCAAGCTCAAGATCGTCGCATCGATGACACGATGCTCATCCGGGAGGCCCAGCGCGGCAACCGCGCCGCCTTCGAGGAACTGGTGCGTCATTACGACCATGCGGTGTTGCGGCTGGCGCTGCATTTGACTGGGACCGAACAGGACGCGCAGGACGTTTATCAGGACGCCTTCCTCAAAGCTTACAAGAACATCGGAAGTTTCCGGTTTGAGTGTTCCTTCTACACCTGGATTTACCGGATCGTCACCAATTTGTGTCTTGACCACTTGCGCAAGCGGAATGTGCGGAAAGAAGACGCGCCGGTTGCGAAAGATTCGTCGGGCGGAGAGTACGATCTGCTCGATCAGGTGCCGGATGTACGGGCGGGAGCGAATCCGGAGCGCGATTTGATGCGGCGGCAGTTGGGGGCGCGGATTTCAGGGGCGCTCGAGAAATTGACTCCGCGGGAGCGCATGGTGTTTGAGTTGAAGCACTACCACGGGCTGAAGCTGCGGACTGTGGGAGAGATTTTGCAGACTACGGAAGAGACGGCGAAGAATACTTTGTTTCGCGCTACGCAGAAGTTGCGGGGAGCGCTGGCGGATATGCGGTAGGGCTGGTTCGGAGTTGGGACTTGGCGGAAGGTGCGACGATGAAATGTGAATGGGTTCGGGAAAATATTGTGCTGCAGGTTTATGGCGAGCTGGCGGATGACGCTCGGCATGAACTGGAGCAGCATGTGGCACGCTGCGCGGACTGCGCGGCTGAACTGAAGGCGGAGCAGGAGTTCCACGCTCTGCTGGCGCAGGATCGCGCGGCGGAGGCCTCGCCGAATCTGGTGGCGGCTTCGCGTATGCGCCTGCAGGAAGCGCTGGAGACGGCGAAGCAGGGCAGCTTCTTCAGCCGACTGGCGTTTGATCCGGCGATCTGGTTGCGGCAGGTGAAGTTCTCGCCGGCGCTGGCTTCGGCGATTCTGATTCTGGGTTTCGCTGGCGGAGTGGGTAGTACGTACAAACTTTATGGGCCGCGCACCACCAATACCGCGGGGATCGCGAACGCGGTGAACCAGACTGGTGTTCCCACCGAGGCTTCGATCGCGGGGATTAGTTCCGTGACTCCCGTGCCTGGCACCGACCGGGTCAGCATCAAGTACAACACCGTATCGACGCAGGAAGCGCAAGGGTCGCTGAACGATCAGCAGATCCAGCAGTTGCTGCTGTATGCGGCACGGAATAACTACAACTCCGGCGTGCGCGTGGACTCAGTGGATCTGCTGGCGCAGAGAACTGGTGACATGCAGGTGCGCGAGGCGCTGATGTATGCGCTGCAGACCGATACAAATCCAGGAGTGCGACTGAAGTCGCTGGGCGCGCTGGGCAACTACGTCAAAAACGACACGAATGTGCGCGACGCCGTGCTACGGGCTCTGGTGAACGATACGAATTCGGGCGTGCGCATCGAGGCGCTGCGGCTGATCGAGCCGGTGAAGGCCGACGGCAGCGTGCGCGGTGTGCTGATGGCACTGGCGGCGAAAGATCAGAGTACGTATATCAAATCGCAGGCGCGGACTATGCTGGCTCAGTTGCCGGAGATTGATTAAGTCGTCCAGCGGCTAAAGCCGCGGTTGATTTTGCGGCACGATCGGTATGCCTGAGGGCATACCCTGATACGAATCGAAAGACATGAATCGAGATGCGATTCGAAATACGAATCGAAAGCACGAATCGAAAGAAGCAAATCGAAGATCAGGATCAGAGAAACGTCGCTGAGATGCGGCGAGAATGAGGAGACTATTTTGAAACGTTCGCTACAAATCTTTGGGTTGGCTGGAGTGCTGGCCCTGCTTGCGCCGTCGGCCTTTTTTACGAAGAGCTGGGCGCAGGAAACACATGTATCGCGCGAAGGCGGAGACTGGGGTCAGGAGATCACGGGCTCGCTGGCGGCGGTCAAGAATTTGCGAGTGAAAGTCGACATGGGCGCAGTGGTGGTGCACGGCAGTCAGACGCAGGGCATTAGTTACGTCATTCATACTCGTTTTGGTTCCTCTTCCGAGCAAGAAGCGCGCCGGCAGTTTGAACAATACAAGATCACCGCATACGTAAAAGGCGATACGGCATGGATCGTCGGCGATTGGCAGGGTGGACGACGGCCGCGGCATTCATCCGGCGAATTCAATATCACCGTACCGCGCGAAATGATGCTGGTGAAGCTCGAAACCGAAGGCGGTAACGTGGAGACCACGGGAGTCGCCGGCCATCTGGAAGCGGAGAGCGGCGGCGGCAATGTGCGCCTCGATGACATTGGTGGAGGCGTGAATGCCGAGACCGGAGGCGGGTCGATTGATGTCGGCACGGTCAGCGGCGATCTCGGACTGCACACGGGCGGAGGTTCGATCGAAGTGCGCCAGGCCAACGGCAAATTGGTAGCTGAAACCGGGGGCGGGAGCATCGACATCCAGTCCTGCGCGCAGGGCGCGGTCGTTGAGACCGGGGGCAACAGCATCACGGTGCGCCATTGCAATGGAAAGGTCAAGGCATCGACGGGCGGCGGCAGCGTTGATATGAGCGATATTGGCGGTCCCGCGGAGATTGAAACTGGCGGGGGAAGTATCAAGCTGACCTCGGCCAAAGGCCACGTGCACGCGGAGACTGGCGGCGGCAGCATTGAGCTGTACGGTGTGCCTTCGGCCAGCGCCGAAACCGGTGCGGGCGGAATTACCGTGAAGCTGGTGAATACCGGCGCCGAGCGCAACGACTCCGATCTGGAAACAGGAGCGGGCGACATCACGGTGTACCTTGCCGCCGATGTAGCCATCAACGTGCGTGCCAGCGTGGATATGGGCAGCGGCCATCACATCACTTCCGATTTCTCGGATATCCACATCAGCAGTGAAGGCGATCAGTGGGGACCGAAGATGCTCACCGCCGAGGGCAAGCTGAATGGCGGTGGACCCACCGTGAAGGTGCGCACTTCGAGTGGTGACATCTGCTTCAGACGCGCGAAATAAAGCTCTTGCTGATTGTCAGCAATCTAACGGGGGAATGACCATGCGCAAATACGTTATGACTGGCACGATGTTGCTGCCGTTGCTTCTCACGTTTTCGCACGCCGCACAGAACCTGTCGGATTCACCGAACCGGGCGTGGATATTCTCCAGCGAAGACAGTGGCACCAGTTCTTATCTCGGGGTCGACATCTCGGATGTGACCACCGACCGATTGAGCGCTCTGAAGCTGAAAGAGGAAAAAGGCGTCGAGGTGACAATGGTCGACCAGGATGCTCCGGCCGGCAAAGCCGGCATCAAGGAGCATGATGTCATCCTCACTCTGAACGGCGCAACGGTCGAGAGCAAGGCGCAGTTGCAGCGCATGATCCACGAAACGCCGGCGGGCCGCATCATTGCGCTGGGGCTCAGCCGCGACGGACAGCCGCTAACCATCAAAGTCCAGCTGGCGGACAAGCACAAGGAGTTCGCGATGGCTGGTCCCGAAATGAAGGACTTTCATGTGAATATTCCCGAGATCCACATCCCGGACATCGACATGCCCGCCATCAACATGGTGATGACCACCTCCTCGGCGCGCAGCGGACTGATGGTCGAGAACCTCACCCCGCAACTGGGAGACTTCTTCGGCGTGAAAAACGGGAATGGCGTTCTGGTGCGCTCGGTGGAGAAAGGCAGCCGCGCCGAGAAGGCAGGGTTACGCGCCGGCGACGTGATCGTGAAGATCAACGAGCAGCCCGTGCACGACACCAGCGACTTCGCCCACGCCGTACGCACGCGCAACGGAGGCTCGGTGAGTGTGGGCGTGATCCGCGACCGGAAAGAACAGAACCTCAATCTGACGCTGCCCGATCGCAAGGAATCAGGCGGCCTCATTGAAGAGGAGAGCTCGGACGACCCTCTGATTGACGCCGAGTCGGCGCTCGAACTGAGCGAACTGCAGCAGGAAGTTGCCGAGTTGCACCCCCAGATGGAGCTTGTGGTGGAAGACGCCAAGACCTCGGCGAAGGAACTTCAGAAGGATCTCTGCGCGCAGCATGACAAAATGCGCCCGCAGGCCGAGAAGCTCAAGAACCAGTCGAAGCTCCGGCAGCAGCGACTCCAGAAGGACCAGAAAAATCTCGAGATGCAGATGCAAGTGCCCCGGGAGTTTCGGGGACGCTGGCTGGATATTTAGCTCTGTTGGCGAGTGAATCCTGGCCGCTAGCGGCCGCGGGCGGCGCTACGGGCCTGACTGGTAAGGCAGACGCGGTTTCGTCCCAGCTGCTTGGCAGCATAGAGTCCGTCGTCGGCTGCCCGGATCATGTCATCCCGGCTCTTGCCGTGCGCCGGGAAAGCTGCAACGCCAGCGCTGATCGTCACCGTCCGGGGCACGCCGGGAAACTGGAAGCCCTCCACCATGCGACGCAGTTTTTCCGCGATGGTGAGCGCCTGCTGCTCGTTGGTCTGGGTCAGCAGGATCGCAAATTCCTCTCCGCCGTAACGGCACACCACATCAATCTTGCGCAATTGCTGGTGGAACAGCGACGAGACCTGCCGCAGGACTTCATCGCCCAGCAGGTGACCGAACTCATCGTTGAGGCGCTTGAACTGATCGATGTCCGCCATGATCACGGCCATGCCGGTTCCGTAGCGGCGGGCACGCTCGATTTCCTCCATGATTCGCAATTCGAAAAAGCGGCGGTTGAAAATGCCGGTCAGTCCGTCAAGGTACGCGAGTTGTTTGACCCGCTCCACGTAATGCGCGTTCTGGATGGAATTGGCGCAAATGTCAGCCACCGATTCCAGTGACTGCAGTTCGCTCTCGCGAAATGCGTCGAGGCGCAAGCTGTGCAGCGTGAGTACGCCGTGCGTTTGTCCAAATGAAATCAGGGGGATGCTCATGCGCGACAAAGATTCCTTGAAAAGCCGCAGGGGCTCAGGCGCGGCGCTCAGATCTTTTTCAATAATCGTGCCGCTGGTTGCGATCACCCGCGACCAGGGGTCCTGGGTAGCGGAAAAACGTCCGCCCGCGGGAAAGCAAGGCGTCAGCGTCCCCTGATGGGCGCGCATGACGAGGTCGCCCTCCTCGCGCAAAAGCAGCGAGACGTGTGAGACCTGAAAGGCCTGCTGAATCACGAGGCAGACGCGGGTCAGCAGATCCTCGAGCTCCATGACGGCGGTGCTTTGCTGCGCGATCGTGTTGATGGCTTCCAGTTGCCGCGCCCGCTGCCGTTCCAGCGAATACAGGCGCGCATTCTGTAGCGCAATCGAAGCCTGGGTAGAGAACAGAGTCAGCAGCTGAATGGTCTCATGGTCGAAGTGATCGATGCGGTCGCTCTGGCAGTCGAGCACGCCGACGACTTCATCGCACACCATGAGTGGAATCGCGAGCTCCGAGCGGGTGGATTGCGCCGCGCAGATATAGCGCGGGTCCTGGGTAACGTCGGGAGCATAGACCGGCCGCTTCTTCAAAACCGCCGCTCCGGTGATTCCGTCATGGAAGCCAAGGGAAATCTGGTCCTTGCCGGCATCCCAGCCGATCTGCGAGCGGACGCGCAATTGCTGCTCCTCCTTGTCCAGAAGGAGGATGGCCACGTTCGGCAGCTGAAAAAAGTCACGAGCGATGCCCAGGATTCTCTGCAGCACCTCATCCAAATCAAAGGTGGAGAGCACCGCCTGGCCCGCTTCATAGAGGACCGCAAGTTTCGGCATGGTCGAGAGAATTGTACGTCCGGGGGAGGCGGTTACCGAGGTTCCGAAAGTAACCGGTAGAGGCGTTGGTTGAAAGAAGACCCGTGTCAGGCGCGGCCACAGGGCGCCGCGAAAAGCTAGCGCCACTTTCTAGCGGTGCGGATTAGCCCGTAGACCACGAGACAGAGCCAGAAATCCAGCACCATGCCCAGGTCCAGATGGAGAGGGCGATGCCTTGCGACAGGCGGCAGCGACGGAATCAGGGCAAAGTACACCACGTTCCCCAGGATGATCGCCAGCAGGGCCTGGAGAAAATTAATGAGCACCGGTGGTTTAGACACCATAAAGGGCATCTGAGGATGCCCCATTATTTACGCCCCAGGAGTTAGCCTTTGCAATCAATCGGGGAGGCGGAGCACGCGGTCGGGTGACCACGGTTCAAGCAGGGTTGCAGACTTGCCGATGACTGCAGTAGAGGGCTAGTTCATGAGAGGGAAGGCTCTGGTTTTGGCGATCGTGAGCATGGCATGGTTGTGGGGATGGAGCCAGATCGATGACGACCAGGCCAGAATCTTGAATCTGGAAAATGCGTGGAATCGGTCGGTGCAAACCAAAGACACGGCAGGGCTCGATATGCTGCTGGCGCCGGAGCTGGTGTACGTCGGTATCGAGGGCAAGCTGTTGAGCAAGGCGGAGTATATGGCCAGCATCCAGTCGCAGCAGGAGCATCCCACACGAGTGGTGAGCGAATCCATGAAGGTGCATGTCTTCGGTGCGGCTGCGATCGTCGACGGCGTGTATCGGGAAAATGGCATGAAGAAGGGGAAGCCGTACACGTTGCGAGCACGCTTCATCGACATGTGGGTACGCCGCCGGGATACTTGGGTGTGTATAGCCAGTGACGGGACGGTGATGGAGCCTTGAGCAAAAACCGCGGACCAGCGAGCCGCCATGCGCTCCTGCTAACATTCTCTTGCCACGCCCACGGAACTCTAGCGCATGCTCGAACTCTCTACCCCCGTCCAATATGTGAAGGGCGTCGGCCCGCGCATTGGGGAAGTTCTTGCTGCCAAGGGGATTCGCACGGTCGGCGACCTGCTTCATTATCTGCCTTTTCGCTATGAAGACCGGCTGAACCCGCGCGGGATTTCGGAACTGCGGGCGGGCGAGATGGCCACGGTAGTCGGCGAAGTGCGCAATTCGGGGCTGTTCCGCACGCGCAGTAAGCCGATTTTTCAGCTGACCATCGGGCAGGGGCGCGCCCGCCTGCGCTGCCTGTGGTTCAATGCGACCTACCTGCAGGACAAGTTCAAGCCCGGCCAGATGATCGCCCTGTACGGCAAAGTCGAGGAAGATCAGCGCAGCCGCGAGTTGCAGATCGTGCAGCCGCAGTTCGAGATATTGGGCGACCCGACAGATTCCGGCGAAGGCGGCGCTGAGAAAGGCGCAGGGAATGCCGCCGAAAAGAAAGCTGCCGAGTCTTTGGAAATCGGGCGCATCGTTCCGATCTATGAGGCGATTGGACGACTAACACCCCGCTGGTTCCGGCGAGCGATTCGCACCGCGCTCGATAATCTAACGCCCGACCTGCCAGACCCCATTCCCGCTGCGGTGCGCGCGCATCTCGGCCTGATTTCACCGCGCGCCGCGCTGTGGAATGTGCACTGGCCTGAGCCTGGGGAAAGTTTTGAAGCCTTGCAGTCCTCCCGGACCCCGGCGCACATCCGCATGATCTTCGACGAGCTGTTCTTTGTGGAACTGGGCCTGGAGTTGAAACGGCGCGAGCAAAAAGCGCAGACCGGAATCGCATTTCGGCTGGACGACCGGGCGCGGGCGGCGATCAAGAAAATCTTGCCGTTTCATCCCACGGCCGCGCAGAAGCGGGTTCTGAAAGAAATTGCCGCGGACATGGAAAAGCCTTATCCCATGCGGCGTTTGCTGCAGGGCGATGTGGGTTCGGGCAAAACGATTGTGGGCTTCGAGGCGGCGATTATCGCGATCGAAAACGGCTGCCAGGTAGCATTGATGGCTCCTACGGAAATTCTTGCGCAGCAGCATTATTTTTCGGCGCGGCGGATTCTGGAGAAGGCTGGATATCGCATCGTGCTGCTGACTGGCTCGCTTGAGGCCGACCGCAAGCGTGAGGTGCGCCGTCATATTTCGCAGGGGAATGCGCAGCTTGTGATTGGAACGCACGCGCTGCTGGAAGAAAAAGTGGAGTTCGCCCAACTGGGGCTCGTGATTGTGGATGAGCAGCATCGATTTGGAGTGTTACAGCGGTTGAAGCTGATGCGGAAATCGGGCGCGGGCGATGACAGTCGAGCTGCGCTCGGCCCGGCCGGGGGAGAAACCCGGCCCCACACAAACGTACCGCCCGGCGAGCCTGACGTGCTGGTAATGACAGCTACGCCGATCCCGCGGACGCTGGCGCTTACACTCTACGGCGATCTCGATTTAAGTGTGCTTGACGAACTTCCGCCGGGGCGCACGCCGATCGTCACTCGTTGCGGGGCCGACGACGAGTCCCCGAAGGTGTGGGAGTTCGTTCGCAAGCAAGTGGCTGCGGGCCATCAGGCGTATGTGGTTTATCCCGTGATCGCCGAAAAAACAGTCGCCGAGAATGAAGAGGGCGAGCTCAAGGCCGCGGTCAAGATGTATCGCGACCTCAGCGGCAAGATTTTCCCGGATCTGAAAGTAGGGTTGCTGCACGGCCGTCTCGACGCTGAACTCAAAGACCAGGTCATGCGGATGTTTCAGCGAGGCGAGCTGCAGATTCTGGTCGCGACCACCGTGATCGAGGTCGGCGTGGATGTGCCCAACGCGACCGTGATGGTAATCGAGCATGCCGAGCGTTTCGGCCTGGCGCAGCTTCACCAGTTGCGTGGACGTATCGGCCGCGGCGCTGCCAAGTCGTATTGCATTCTGATGACCGGCGGGAAAGTCACGGAAGAGGGCCAGCGGCGCCTCGACGCAATGGTGAAAACCAACGACGGTTTCAAGATCGCGGAACTCGATCTCGAACTGCGTGGCCCGGGAGAATTTTTTGGCACGCGGCAGGCGGGATTGCCGAGTTTCCGAGTCGCCAACATCATTCGTGATGGGCAATTACTCGAGGCAGCCAAGCATGAAGCAGCCGCAGTCATCGCCGGGCCGAACGAAGAGATCTCTTCCGCGGAAATCAGCCGTGCGCTGGTACACATGCGGGCCTTGTGGCAGCACACCTACGGATTGGTCGAAGTGGGCTAAATCAAGAGTGGGCTGATTGAAATAATGTTAATGAATTTCGCGGCGAGTCCAGGTTTCGAATCCGCGCCCTGAATTCTTGAACTCGCAACCTAAGCGCCGGCCACAGCCGCCAGAAGTGGCGTTGCAGGCACGTTCGCGACCTGGAACTTGACAGTTACGCGTGCGCCGTGCGGCTTCACGTTTTCAATTTCGAGATCTCCGCCACGTTTCTTGACGATTTCGCGGCAGACGCTTAGCCCGAGCCCTGTTCCTTTGCCCACGGGTTTCGTCGTATAAAACGGATGCAGTGCGCGGTTCAGATTGCCAAAGCCCGGGCCCGTATCCTCGACTTCGATCACCGCGCGAGAACTGTTGCGGTAAGCGCGAATACTGATTTGCTTGTTGCCCTGCATTCCCTCCAGAGCATCGCTCGCATTGTTGAGCAGGTTGAGAAGAATCTGTTTGATTTCGTCCTCGCTGACCGCCAGAAGAGGCAAGTCGGGTGCGATGTCGAGAGCGACCTGCACGTTGCCGATGCGGGTGTAATATTCACGAAGCGCCAGAACCTGCTGGACGACTGGCGCGAGGTGCGCGGCCTGAGCATCATGCGTACCCTGCCGCGAAAACCGAAGCACGTTGTCGATCATCCGGTTCATGCGGCGGGCTTCGCCCACCAACTTCGCGAGTTGATCGCGAGCCTGCGGCGCAGCGACGGCTTCGTCGATGAGTTCGCCGAACCCCATGATCGCCGTTAGTGGATTGTTCAGTTCGTGGGCGACTCCGGCCAGCAGTTGCCCCAGGGCAGCCAGCTTTTCCGAGCAAACGAGTTGCGCGTGCAAGGACTGCAGTTCCACGGCGAGCGCAATGTCGGTCGCGAGCCGTTCGATGTGGCACAGTTCGAGCGCATGGATGGTCCGCGCGTCCCGCGGCGCGGCCAGCCGGATGCAACCGAGATATGCCCCGCCGTCGGAGCATAACGGAATCAATATTTCTTCGGCGTTCGCCCGTTGCGCGTTCGGATTTTCGCGCAACGCAAACAGAATTGCCTCATCCGCAGGCAGCAGGTACGAATTCTTGCCCATCGGCTGCGCCGTCGAACACAACTGCTTGACGTGATCGAGCGTCCAGTCCTGTGTGTGATCCTCCAGCCTCCGCAAGGCTTCTGGCGACAGTCCGCTGGCGCCGGCCACTCGCAGTCCGCGGCCTGTGCCTCCGAATTGTTCATTCCCGAGTCTGGCGTTTTCCAGCTGAAGCACCGCGACGTTGAACGTACTGACCTCGGTGATTGCGGCAGCAACTGCGGGGCAAATAGCGTCCAACTCAGCGCCACTCAACAGCCGGGAAGTGATCGCCGAAAAACGTTCCAGGCGGCGGTCGAGGCGTTCTGCCTTATGTTGCATGCCTGCGATCGATTCCGACTTGTCTTCCACCACCGCCAGAATCATTCCCAGAGCAACGAAAATTTTGGGAGTGTTCGACAGTTCCCCCGGAATAATCAGGCCCATCGTGAAGCGATCGATCAACAATCGGATGGGAAATGCCGCCGCCCAGCTAAAGAATCCAGCAGCGATGGTCAGACTGGCAGGCGACAGCTTTCCGTGGCTCCAGCCGTAGTTTCGAAAAATGAACACGCCGGCCAAGCCGAAGCCGATTGCAATGAATGCCATTGTTCCTGTCTGAAAAGAGTGAGAGAAAGATCCGCGGAGCGCGGCAGCAATCACCCACGCTGCGGCGAGCGAGCACGGAAGCGTCGCAACGGCCAGATACAACGACAACTTCGCGCTCAACTTCCCTCTCAGCTTTCCGCTCAGCTCGAAAAAGAAACAGGCGGTGCCGCTGAGACAGGCGGCCAGGCACAAGATGTATGGCCAAAGCAACGCTACGCCGCAACTGGCGCACATCACGTACGCTACAGAGGGCACACCCAGCACCAACAGCAGAAGCCTCCGCTTCGTGGGGTTTTCCGAAACCGAGGACACTGATACGAGAAACGCGACAACCGCTAATTGCAGCGATCCGGCATCGACCGCCAGCAGAAAAGAGCGGGCCGGGCCGTGAACCGGCTCCAGCAGCTGGGCCAGGAAATGTGTGAAAACCAGCGTCCAACCTATGGTCCAGAGTGTGAGGCGGCCACTGCGTGCGTGCCGCTTCAGACACACGAAGACGATGACCAGCACGCCTGTGATTAAAAATGTCGGTATCTTTTCGAGAACGCCCATTAAGAATGCATATAGGGGAGAGAATATAGCCTCAACAGTCACCAAGAGTAACCAAACGGAAGCGGTGGGACAACGCCAGAACGTGCCATTGCGATGGCACGAAAGTTAGGCTGCGTGCCCGCTGGTGCTACGACGGAAATTGGAGGGCTGGGTCTCGTTGCCTAGTGTTCAGGGTCTGAACTGATAGAATCGAAAATGATGGCTGGATCTTCCCAACTGATTCAGATTGAGCTCAGCGCTCCGTTGCGGGTGCCGAAGCCGCACTGGCTGCGGGCGAAAGCTCCCGTGGGCGAGAACTTTCACAATCTGAAGAAACTGGCTCGTGGCATGGGACTGCACACGGTGTGCGAGTCGGCGCAGTGTCCGAACATTGGCGAATGCTGGAACCACAAAACTGCCACGTTCATGCTGCTGGGGGATATCTGCACGCGGCGCTGCGGTTTCTGCGCCGTGCCCAAGGGACGGCCGGAGCCGATCGATCCGGACGAACCGCGGCGCGTGGCCGAGGCCGTGGCGACGCTGGGACTGAAACACGCAGTGGTGACCAGCGTGAACCGTGACGACGACAATATTGGCAGCGCCAGGATTTTCGCCGAGACCATCCGCGAGATTCGCGAACTTACGCCGGATTGCCGCGTGGAAGTGCTGATCCCGGATTTTCAGGGCATCGAAGAATCGTTGCGCATCGTGCTGGACGCTCGGCCGGACGTGCTCAACCACAACACTGAAACGGTGCCGCGGTTGTATCGCGTGGTTCGTTCCGGCGCGCGCTACGAGCGCACGCTTACGCTGCTCGAGAATGCCAAGAAATTCTCGCCAGGCATGGTGACCAAGAGTGGCGTGATGGTGGGCCTGGGAGAGTCGTCGGAAGAGTTAATCGAAGTTTTTCACGATCTGGGCACGCGGGGCGTCGACATTCTTACCGTGGGCCAGTATCTGCGCCCGTCGAAAGATCACCTGCCCATTGCCCGCTTCTACGAGCCCGAAGAATTTACGTATCTCAAGGACCAGGCGCTGCGCTTCGGTTTCCGCCATGTCGAGTCGGGACCGCTGGTGCGGTCCAGTTATCACGCGCACGAGCACGCCGATGCCGCTGCGCTGCCGCGGGCGGTATCGTAGCTTGCGGCGGCAGAGCTTCCCTATCAGAATTTTCATCTCTGAAATCACGGCCCGCAGGTTTAGTATCCCCATCGAAAAAATCGGCATCGGGAGGCTGCGGCTGACGTGGTAACCGTGCTTCTGCTGATTCTTGGATTTTTCGCTGGACTGCTCGGCGCGCTAACCGGCATCGGCGGCGGCGTGCTGCTCACACCCATTCTTGCGCTGCACTTTGGCATCCCGATTCGCCAGGCCATTGGAGCGAGTCTGGTCGCGGTGATTACCACTTCGGCCGCGAGTTCTTCGGTTCATCTGCAGCGCCACACCACTGATATTCGTCTGGGCATGACGCTCGAACTGGCAACCGCATTTGGCGCGGCGGTCACGGCGTATCTGGTCGGTTACTTCAATCGCAACGCTCTCGAAGGATTGTTTGCCGCATTTCTACTGTACAGCGCCATCACCATCCTCAGTAAGCGCGGCAAAGTGAAACCTTTGGAAGACGAATCGGCTCTCATCGTCGACGAGACCGTGATCCCGCCCTACGAACCGAAGCGGTATCCGCTGGGACTGGCGGCGTCCCTGGTGGCGGGCGCGCTTTCAGGACTGCTCGGGATCGGCGGCGGTCCCATCAAGGTTCCCGTCATGTACATTTTTATGAACGTGCCGCTGATGGTGGCGACGGCGACCTCGAATTTTATGATTGGCGTGACTGCGGCCGCCAGCGCCATCGTCTACTACCGGCGCGGCGATATTCTGGTGGAACTCGCTGCGCCGCTCGCGGTAGGTGTGTTCCTGGGATCGCTTCTGGGCGCGCGCATGGCTCCGCGCATTCACACCAAGGTCGTGGTGTATCTGCTGGTCGGCGTGATGTTCTATCTTGCGGGGCACCTGATTCTGCACTTGATGCAGGGGTGGTTATGAGCCAGGTGCGAGAGCCCGAGTTCGATCGCACCGTGGCGTGGGTGCTGCGCATCGGTGCATTCAGCTGCTTCTTCATCATGCTGGCGGGGCTGTTCACCGGGTTGTTTGTGAGCGGCCATATTTCTCTCGCCATTGAGCGCGCCGGGGTGTTGTTGATGCTGGCCACGCCGGTGGTACGGGTAATCGTCGCGTGCTTCTTATTCTTTCGGGAAAAAGATTGGAAGTATGGATGGATTTCTTTGGGCGTGCTGGTGATTCTGATGCTGGGCATGGTGTTTGGAATCGGGGAACACTGAGGAGCTGGGGAAAGAGCTGACTTTCCGTTTTACCTCACATCGCGGATCAGCACCACGTTCGAGGTCAGCCGTCGGGATGGTTCAGAGACGAGGCAGCCTTGGCTTCGCGCTGAAAACGATTGAGCGCTTGAGCGTCGTGGGCGGTTTCATCAGGCAGGAACTTCAGCGCGACATGGCGGCCAAGCTTGAGATCCTCAGCGTCGTAAACCACACCCATGCCACCGCCGCCGATCCTGCTGACGATGCGGTAGTGCGAGATCGTCTGTCCCACGGGTTGGGAGGGCGTGGACACTGGCTAGCCATGTTAGGGATGTGGCGCGGGGGAGTCAACGGCACATATCCGCTTTGATTTGCCGATCTTCATTGGCGTCACTTCAGCTGCCGCACTTCAGAAGATGTGCAGCTTGATGCTGAGGTACTTCTTGGGGTTTTCGCGCACCGCTTTCACCAGAGTGCGAGCTTCGGTGAGCATCTCGTTGGCGTTGTTGTAGAGAGATTCGTCTTTGAAGAGTCTGCCGGCAGTCCCCTGGCCGGCCTCGAGTTCGGTAGTTAACTCTGAGAGTTTCGTGATCGTGGTGTCGAGTTTCTTGGCCAGTTCTTCGTCCACGGCCAGCTTGCCAATGCTGCCTTTGCCGGCGTTGATGTTCTCGGTCAGCTTCTTTATGTTGGCGATGGTGTCGTTCGCGTTGTTGTAAAGCGACGGATCCTTCACGAACTTTCCGGCCGTGCCCTTGCCCGCCTGGATGTCGTCGATCACGCCATTCAATTTATCCAGCGTGCCAATGAATTTGTCATAGGCGTCGTTGCGGCTGATCAGCGCGCCCAGACTACCTTGCCCGCTGCCCACCTGCTCCACGATCTTCTGCACTTCCGCGACCGTCGCGGAGAGGCGGTTGTACAGAATCGGATCGTAAATGAGTTTTCCGAGCGAACCCTTGCCGCTTTCCGCGAACGCCAGAATGCGGTCGGCGCGCTTCAGCAGGGCGTCCATGTTCTCGAGCGTGCCTTGGCTGGCGCGCACCACCTGGTTGAAGTCAGGATGCACCTGCGTAGGCAGCGTGTCTCCATCCTGCGCCGGAGCGCCCACAGCCTGAGCGCTCTCAATCTCGAGATAGGTCTCGCCCAGCACTCCCGCGGTGTCGAGCGAGGTCATCGAATCGCGGCGCAGATCGTAACTGTATTTCGCGCTGACCTTCATGGTGATTTCGACCGGGGTGAGTTGCTTGTCTTTATCAGCCACGATGCGGATATGGATTACGTTCCCGATGTCCACGCCGCTCAGGCGCACCGGGGCGCCCTCACGTATGCCTTGAGCGTTGTCGAAATAAGATTTCAGGGTGATGCGAGAAGTGAAGAGTCCAGAAGTTCCGGACATCAGGAACACCAGAATGCCCAGCGTCACACTGGCCGCGATTACCGTGATCCCAACCTTCAGTTGCGACCACTTGAGCTGCTTCTGGCTAGGCAAATGATTTCCTTATGACGCCAGTCTGAATGATGTTCCTCTGACTGTGTTCCTCAGGATGATATCAACTTGGACCGATTGCGCTGGCCGCGCCAACAGCTCAGACTCAGACTCAGAAAGACGATCGCGCCCAGCCATCGCAGCATGATAACAAAACTGAGCCCGGCCTAGGCCGCTTTCGTCCGTAACGTGGGCATCAGCAGCAGGGCCGCAAAGTATGCAGCCGCTCCGCAGGCTAAAGTAGCAGTCAATCCGAACTGGATGGCGATGACCATGGCCAACACCGATCCGAGCACGCTGGCCGCCGCATTCATCGCCCAGGCCCATTCGACGGAGTTATCGGAAGCGCCAGGTTCGGCCGGAAACTCCGGAGCGGGCAGCACCGCCAGCGCGCGCAGGCCGGTCGGAAACGGCATGCCCATGACGAATCCCAAAGGAATCAGCAGAACTCCGCTTACCAGCAGGCGGTAGCCGAAGTCCAGTCCGACCAGCGCAGCCAGCCGACCGGGCAGGAACAACACGTCGGCCAATAGCGTTACGATCACAAGCACGAGCGGCACCCAGCCCAGGCTGGTGCGCGGCAGCCAGAGCCGCGAAAACAGGCTCCCCGCCCCGCTCGACAGCATCAGCAGGAAAATTACAACCGTCAGCGCGTAAGTGGGATGGCCTAGAAACAGCACGAAACGCTGAATGAATGCAATCTCGACGAGGATGTAGCCCAAACCCACCGCAACGAAATAAAGCAGCGGAAGCGGCGACTGACGGTCCCGACGGGTTTTCGCAGCGGTTCTCAAAATAAGGGGCAGAATCAGAAATACCAGCACCGCCACCAGGGAAATCACCAGCACCAGCAAAAGAACCAGCACTCCCAGATTTACTTTCCAGTCAATGCCGGAGCGCAAACCTTTCTCGCCCAAGATCTGCCCGGGCTTCAGAGTAAAAAAGAAGAAAGGAGCATTGTCGGTGACAGGGGCAACGTTGTAGGCATAGCTGCGTGCGAACGTGTAGGGGTCGTTGCTCGCAATCAGATCCGAAAACGGATTCCGCCCCGGTCGCGACGGCAGATACAGCGCAGAGAGCTTGGAATATTTATCAAGATGCGCTGTCACCGCTGCTTCCTCCGCCGCCGTGAAGGGAGTTTTCTTTGCAAGCACGACCACAGGGATGCCGTCTTCGTCGAGCGCTCCCTGCGACGCAACAATAAAGTTGCGGGCGGGATTCGCCACGCCCAGTCGGTGCAGCGCTTCCGTGGCCACGGCGACGATGCGCAGAGCTTCGCGCGGATGGCGAAATTCCCAGCGCGTAATGGCGATCATGCCCTCGGGCCTGAGGTGATCGAAATATTCGCGAAAAGCCTCCACGGTATACAAATTATTCTCGCTGAGCGCGAACGCCCCGGCTGCCGTCGAAGCCCAGGTATCGACCAGCGTCATCTGCACCACATCGAATGTTTGTGGCGTGGAACGCAGAAACGAGCGGCCGTCGGTGACGTGAATATGCACGTCAGGCCTGTCATAAAGATGCTGCGAATAGTCGGCATAGCGCCCACGCATGATCGTAGTCGCGATGATGGGATTAATCTCGATCCCAGTCACGCTGGGACTGCCGTTTGCCACCGCGCGCAAAACGTCAACCCCACCCCCCGGACCGATAATCGCGAACTCACCGTGCGGGCGCAGCACGTTGGCCAGCGCGGGCGGCGCGGACATTAAGTCGTCCTCCCACTCCGTGTTGTGCCACTGTGCTACGTCCGCGTTCATGATGTAGGTGGAGGCGTCGGCGTCAATGACAATCGCTTTGGCCTGTCCCTGGCGATCGACCTCGACGCGCGAGAGTGCATTCCAGCGCGCAAACTCGACCCACGCCGGATCGCGGAACATGCCCTTGGCGTAGACTACGTCGATCAGGCGCCCGGAATAATTCGCGCCAATCAACCCCAGCAGCGCGAGAGCCAGTAGCGCTGCATTTCTGCGCTGTGAACGCAATTCAGCCCAGATCGCACCAGCGGCGGCCATCGCAGCACCCGCCACCAGCACCACATTCGGCCCGCCCACAAAATTCAGCAAAGGAACGACGGCCAGGCACGCCAGCGCGCCGCCGCACAAGTCCGCGCCGTAGAGCCGCGGAATCCGATTGCTCTCGCGCGCAAAGACTACCGCGAACAGAATTCCGGTCAGGAAAAAAGGCACGGCCGCCGACAGGTAGAGCGCCGTGAGCCGCTCGAAGTTCGCCCACGAAACCTGCAGCGCAACCGGAACATGCAACACAATTTCCAACACCACGAGCACGACCACGGAATTCATCATCGACAAGCGCGCAGCGAGCGTGCGTGTGGGAGCAGCGGCCAGCCTGCTCTTCAGCAAATACGCGAACACGCCTCCCGCGCCCAGCCCGAGAAGTGCAATTGAAATCGCGAGAAAGGCGAAGTGGTAGAAAAGGACGACGGAGAACAGCCGCGTCAACGCCAATTCCAGCAGCAGCGCAGCGAAGCTGGTGAGCGCGAGCCCAGCCAGCAGAGTTTTTTCGGGAATTTCAGTGCTGTGCGAGGTTGCAGTAACAGTTGCGGTGGCGACGGGCATATTTGGATTCGAGGCGACAGTCTAGCAGATGCGGAGATTCAGATTAGTGGTGAGCACCGCGGCGCTCTTTAGCTTTCGAGAATGACCTGCGCGATCGCCTGTTCCTGGGTATGCGACAGCGACAAGGCGACATTTTTCGTCCCCAGCCGCGCAGCGAATTCTCCGGCTCTGCCGTGAAAAGTCAGCGTAGGCCGGCCACCAGGCATGCGGGTGACCTCGCAATCGCGCCAGCGCACGCCGTGATTCCAGCCCGTACCCAGAGCCTTCATGGCGGCTTCCTTGGCGGCAAAACGCGCCGCATACCGCTCGAACCGATTCGCCTTGGAATCGCAATAGCGAATCTCCCCGGCGGTAAAAATGCGTTGCAAGAAGCGCTCCCCAAAGCGCTCAATGGACTGACGAATACGGGGAACTTCAGCGATGTCGATGCCTGTGCCTACGATCATATTCAAGATATCCTTCGTTGAATCTTACAGCAGGCGATCTCCACGATAAATCAGGCGGTCATCGATGATGCGGGCCTCAGCGGTCAGTACATGTGGCTTCACCGGACCGGAGGCATCGACGTGCAAGACCTCATGGCCGTGCGCGACCAGCCAATCAGAAACTAACATGCGGTGGCAGCGGAAATAAGGGCGCTCGGCGCACATGTAGGCGGTTCGGGAATTTTCGGCTAGAGCGAGCAGTTCGGTTATCGACTGCTCGAACTCCGGCGAGAGCATGTAGTCGGCATAGTTGCGGAAACTCTGGTTGCGCAGAGCAATATTGGGCGATTCTTCGAGCATCTTTTTGCGATACCCACCGAGCCCCTTCATCCAGCGATAGTCGATCCCCGCCGCCGGCAATGTTTGTTCCAGCGATTCGCGATTGAACTGCGGCAAACGGCGTGACATGGGAAACGCGCGTATGTCCCCGAGAGTCTGAATCCGATGCGCCGCCAAAGCAGAAATCAGTTCATCGATCGTACGCGTGGAATGTCCGATAGTGTAGAGAACGGCCACAACGGATTGGATGCCGAGGCGCTAGGACGCGATTCCAGCGAGCGCAGCCACAACTAGGCGATCCTGGTCCGCAAACACGGTGCGCAGATCCAGCAGGACTCGCCCCTGTTCGACGCGGGCAATGATCGGCGGATCGGACGCGCGCAGGCGAACGCATAATTCGTCGGCGCTGAGGCCTTCACAAGTTAGAGCGAGCAGACGAGTCGGCAGAACCGACGATGGCGCTGCGCCTCCGCCGATTACTGATTGACCATCAACCATGTCGATTTTCAGTTTCGATTTTAGTTGCGATGCGCAGGCCAGTTCCGCCACTGCCTCGGCGCGCTGCCTGATTTCCTCTTTCGTCAGGCGCATCATCTTCAGCGCGGGAATGGCATCGTAGTCGCGCTTCACATAAGCCAGCAGCGTGGCCTCGAGCGCGGCGTAGATAAGCTTATCGACGCGGAGGGCCCGAAACAGCGAGTTAGAGCGCATGCGGGCGATTAGGTCGCCGCGGCCGCTGATCAGTCCGGCCTGCGGGCCGCCCAGTAATTTGTCGCCGCTGTAGGCGACAATGTCGACTCCGGCGCGCAGGCTGTCGAGCACGCTGGGCTCGCCGCCAATGCCGAAAGTCTGCAAGTCGACCAGCGCCCCGCTGCCCAGGTCTTCCATCAACGGCAGGCCGCGCTCGAGTGCCAGCGCAACCAGTTCAGCCGTGGATGCCTGCTCGGTGAAGCCGGTGATTTCAAAATTTGAGCGGTGCACGCGCAACAATAACCGCGTGCGTTCGGTGATGGCGCTTTCGTAGTCCGCCACGCGCGTGCGATTCGTCGTACCGACTTCGCGCAGCATTGCACCCGATTTCGCCATGACATCGGGAATGCGGAAGGAACCGCCGATCTCGACCAGTTCCCCGCGCGAGACGATTACCTCGCCGTCTTCGGCCAGCGTGTTGAGTGCCAGCAGGACCGCCGCGGCATTGTTGTTTACGACGATGGTTGAGACAGAGGTCGCGCCATCGCTCAGCAGGCTGCGGAATAGGCGGTCTACGTGCGTGTCGCGCTTGCCGCGCGCGCCCGACTCCAGGTCGAATTCGAGATTGGAAAATCGTCCCGCAGTTTGCCGGATGTGGTCGAGCGCAGCATCGGCCAGCGGCGCCCGGCCCAGATTGGTGTGCAGGATAACGCCGGTCGCGTTGACCACAGAACGCAACGAATAGCTGAGCGCCCGACGCAGATGATCCTCAACCGCGTCGCCCAGTCCGTCCAGAGCAAGTTGCAGTCCCGGTCCATCCAGCAGTCCCGAAGCGACTGCTTCCCGCAGTCGCGCGAGCACGGCGCGGGCCACGGCAGTCGCGGGCGCACCTCCGTGATCACGCGCGAGCGCTTCCACGGCGGGCATTCGCAGTATTGCGTCGACAGAAGGCAGTTCGCGCAAAAGCTCCGACTTCGACGTGCTTTTCATTTCAGGATTGCCCATCTCAGGATTGCACCATCCGGATTATCCCATGAATCCCCGCAATGCTTTTTGTTCGCCGCACCGCAGCTATAACGTATGCAAATACGCGAGCAGATCCTGAATATCCTGCGAACTGAGTGTCTGGCTGTAGCCCGGCATTTCGTTGCGGCCAAGGCGAATGATATCGGTGACGCGCTCTTCGTTAGCAGGCAGCCCGCTGAGAGAAAGATATTTGTGCTGGAAAACTCCCTGGAGCGCCGGACCTTTCTTGCCGCGACTGGAGTACGGTTCATGACACCGGTCGCAATGCGAGTCGTAGATTTTGCGGCCCGTGGACTGTTGCGGGTTGAGCCCCAGTTCAGCGTCAGACTTGCGACGCTCCACGTCGCAAGCAAAGGTCGCTGCCAGCGCGAGCAGGATGGCCAAGGTTCCCAAGGAAATTCCGGCACGGCTGTTTTGCAGCGACTGCTTCATTGAGCGCTTATCTTTATCTTTCAATTGCATCAGAAACCCCTCGATCGTGCCATACACCGCGCTGCCAGCCGCTTTACAATGATAGAGCAAAGTAGCAAAGCGAGGCTTTCACTCCCAGATGGCAGTGTCGATCAAGCGAGTCTATGAAGCGGCATCGCGCACCGACGGCGTGCGAGTGCTGGTCGACCGGTTGTGGCCGCGCGGCCTCACCAAGGAGCGCGCCGCAGTCGACGAATGGCTGCGGGACCTGGCCCCCTCCGATGAACTCCGCCGCTGGTACCATGCCCAATCGGATCATACCCGGTCAGACCATGCCCGGTCAGACCATGCCCGACCCCAGCGTCCGCAGGACTTTCAATGGTCGAACTTCCGCAAGAAATATTTGAAGGAGTTGGCGCAACCCGAAGCGCAAGACGCGCTGTTTCGGCTCTACCAACTGGCTCACAAGCGAAAACGCCTGACCCTGTTGTTTGCCTCGAAAAACGAGACGTACAACAATGCGGTCGTGCTTAAAGAACTGCTCGACGGAATGCGCAAGCCGCCGACCGGCACGGGCCCCGCCGCGGCCTACGTTGTGCGCAAGCGCGAGGCCGCGGTGCGGCGCCGATAGCGCCTTCGCGCCCCCAGTCCAGCCTGCGCGCTTCGGTTAGAATCGTGCCGCATGAGACCTGTCTTTCAATGGAACCTGGGGACGCGCGCGCTGGAACTCGGCAAGCGCACGCTGATCATGGGCGTCCTCAACGTCACCCCGGATTCGTTTTCCGACGGCGGCCGGTTCATGGACCGCGACCAGGCGATCGACCATGCCGGCCGTTTGCTGGACGAAGGCGCAGACATCATCGACATCGGCGGCGAATCCACGCGTCCCGGAGCGCACGTCCAAGCCGGGGTTGCGGAAGTCGAAGCGAAAAAAAGTTCTACCCCGAATCGCAGTACAGCCGTCAGTGCAGAAGAAGAACTTCGCCGCGTACTTCCCGTCATTACCGACTTAAAGAGGAGGCATCCCGCAGCGGTCTTCTCGATCGACACGTACAAAGCCGCAGTGGCGCACGCGGCCGTCGGCGCCGGAGCCGAGATTGTGAACGACGTCAGCGGATTCCGCTGGGACCCGCAGATGGCGAAGACGATTGCCGAGCTCAAATGCGGCGCGGTTCTGATGCACATGCGCGGGCGTCCTGAAGAGTGGCGCACGCTGCCGCCTCCGGGCGACATCGTACTCCTGGTGAAACGCGAACTCAAAGAATGGGCAGAAAAGGCGGTGCTCGCTGGCATGCGGCGCGAGCGCATCGTGCTCGATCCCGGCTTTGGGTTCGGGAAGAGTTTCGAGGAAAACTATCCGTTGATGGGGCGCTTCGACGAGTTTCAGTCGGCGGGATTTCCACTGCTGGCGGGCACTTCGCGGAAATCGTTCATTGGCCGGCTCCTCGCCCGTGACGGTAAAGACGCTCCACCGGAAAGTCGCCTCTATGGAACTCTGGCGAGTCAGACAGCGCTGATTCTCAAGGGCGCGCACATCATACGAACGCATGACGTGAAGGCGTCGGTGGAAGCGGCGCGCGTAGCGGATGCGATTTTGCAGGCGAGATAGAGGTTAAGGTCCGACCGGCAGGCCTCCTGCACTCGTTTTTCCTTCAAAGAAAATCTGAGGACGTCGTTGTCTCCGGGTGCAAGACAAAGCCGCTCCCTAACTGGCCCGGCCTCGTCGCCGGTGACGCTTTACACTATTCTTTCCTCCTCGCGATGTTGATGGATGATCTGATCAGACTTTCGCAGGATCCGCGAGTGATGGTGCGGCGCACAGGATCACCCGATCCTGAAGGGACGTGCGTGGTGTATTGGATGCAGCGCGCTCAGCGTGGGATCGACAATCCTGCGCTCGATGTCGCGGTGGACGCCGCCAACCTGTTGTGCAAGCCCGTGGTTGTCTTTCTTGCACCGGTACCGTTCTATCCGAACGCGAACCTGCGGCACTACCGCTTTCTTGCCGAGGGCATTGCTGACATTGCCGCCGTACTCGCCAAAAGAAATGTCGGATTCGTGTTGCGGCGATTTCCCGACCACAGCCTGCTCCGATTCTGCGAGGAAGTGAAGGCCGCGCTGGTGGTCGGGGACGAGAACCCCATGCGCGAGCCGGAGGCGTGGCGGCGGGCGGCGGCAAAGAAACTGAGAGTTCCACTCTGGACGGTGGACGCGGATGTGATCGTGCCTTCCAATCTGCTGCAAAAGGCGCAGTACGCAGCGCACATTATTCGTCCGCGGTTGCAGGCACAGTTGAAGCGTTTTCTGGTTGCGCCCAGAAATCCGAGCGCGCATGTGACCTGGCGTGTGGCTGGGAAAGAATCAAAGGTCAAATCAAAATCAACTGAGTCTCCGCGCGCCGATTTCGACTTCACCCAGGGCTGGCAGATCGATCGCTCGGTCTCTCCGGTCTCGAACTGGCGCGGCGGAACTTCCGAGGCATTTCGTTTGCTGCGGGAATTCGTCGAGCACAAGCTGCGCGGTTACAGCGCCGGCCGCAACAAACCGGAGATTGACCATACCAGCCGCTTATCGCCTTATTTGCATTTCGGCCACATCGGTCCGGTTACGGTCGCTCTGGCCGTCGATAAAGCCGACGCGCCCCAGGCCGAGAAGGAAGCGTTCCTGAACCAGGTGATCACTTGGCGCGAGCTGGCGGTGAACCTGGTGCGCTTTCATCCCGACTACGACAATTTCGAATGCGCAGACCCGTGGGCGCATCGGACGCTGGCCAAACATGCATCCGACCCTCGCCCGGTGCTTTATTCCGAGCAACAGTTGGAGAACGCCGAGACTCACGATCAACTCTGGAACGCCGCCCAGATGCAGATGGTGACCGCGGGATGGATGCACAACTACATGCGCATGTACTGGGCTAAGAAAATTCTGGAGTGGAGCCGCTCGCCCGCCGAAGCGCATCGCGTCGCGGTGCACCTCAACGATAAATACGAACTCGACGGACGCGACCCCAACGGCTATGCTGGAATTGCCTGGGCGATCGTGGGGAAGTTCGACCGCCCGTGGTTCGAACGGCCCATTTTCGGCCAGATTCGTTACATGTCGGGCGGGAGTACGGGCAGAAAATTCGACAGCAAGAAGTACATTCGGCAAAATCTGTCCGCAGGGTTGTTTTAGCGCGAGTTCCGACGGGATATTCCTACTTTACTGCTTCCAGCGCCTTAGCCACTTCGTCCACGCCCGGCACTACCGGAATATCGTAATTCTTGTGCCACGCCATTTTCCCGTCGCGGTCGATGATCGAGATGGCGCGGCCGGTGATGCCCTTGTCTGCCAGGAAAACGCCGTACTTCTCAGCTACGGCGCCGCGCGGCTGAAAGTCGGCGAGCAGCGGATATTGGATGCCCATCTTATCGGCGTAGGCTTTGTGCGACCACACGCTATCGACGCTAATGCCGAGCACCTGCGCGTCGAGAGCATCGAACTTTTTCATGTCATTGACGAAGCACGCGTGCTCCTTGGTGCAAACCGGACTCCAGTCCAGCGGATAGAAAACAATCACAACCCGCTTCTTGCCACGAAAGCTGCTCAAAGAGACTTCCTGCTGATTCTGATCTTTGAGGGTGAAGTCGGGAGCGGTAGAACCAACGCTTGCGGACATAAAATCTCCTGAGAGTTAACTCTTGATAACAACTTCAATGATAAGCGATTCTGCTCCCGCGCAGCCTAGAACATCTTGCTTGAATCCAGCAGAATCGTAACCGCCCCGTCGTTCACCAATTCCACCTGCATCATTTCCTGGAAGCGGCCGGTTTCGCAGCGCAGGCCGGTGGATCGGATTCGTTCGACAAAAAATTCACACAGACGTCGGGCCTGTTCTGGCGGGGCCGCTGCGTCGAACGATGGGCGCTTTCCGCGCCGTACGTCTCCGTACAGGGTGAATTGCGAAACCGCAAGCACGCTGCCGCCCACGTCCTGCACGCCACGGTTCATCTTTCCGCTTTCGTCGTCAAAAATCCGCAGGCCGGCGATCTTTTCGGCCAAATACGTTGCGTCGGCTTCGCTGTCTTCGTGTCCTACGCCCAGCAGCACCAGCAATCCCAGGCCGATCTCACCGCTGGTCGAATTGTTCACGGTAACCTTGGCGCGGCTGACGCGTTGGACAACGGCACGCATGCGATTGTCGGGCTTGACCGATCACCTCGACCGACCATCATAACCCTTCCAACGTTTGACCCCGGCGACGGCCAGCCTTTAGGATTCAAGAGTGCAATCCCAAGTCAGCCGAGGCTTTGCCGGAAATGGCGCAGCCCTTCCTTTACACTAATTCAACGGGACAATTACACTAAATACTCGCCTTTTTTCGTATCGCGGTACGTAAGAAGCACGTAAGAAGTGACCGAGTCGTGTGGGGCCAAGGCGCAACTGCGAAATCAGATTGGCAGAAACATGAAGAACCAGGGCCTCTGCGATTTTGTAGCTGAAGCCCGGAATTCAAATCTAAACGAGTTAAAACGAGGAGAACCATGGCAGCCGTAGACGAGAAGGTAAAGCAGATTATCGTGGAGCAGTTGGGAGTGGATGAAGGCGAAGTCACCTCGAGCGCGTCGTTCGTAGACGACCTGGGTGCCGACTCGCTCGACACCGTGGAACTGGTTATGGCCTTCGAAGAAGCCTTCGACATCGAGATCCCCGACGAGGACGCCGAAAAAATCCGCACCGTGCAGGACGCGGTCGACTACATCGGCAAGCACGCGAAAGCGGGGAAATAGATTTGGGACGCAGGGTCGTAGTCACAGGCCTCGGCTTGATCTGCGGCGTGGGCAATTCCACCGACGTGGTATGGAAAGCCGTGCTTGCCGGCAAGAGCGGTGTGGCTCGCATCACCAGCTTCGACCCCACTGCCTTTGCCTGCCAGATTGCCGCCGAGGTCAAGAACTTCGACCCGCTGAATTTCATCGAAAAAAAAGAAGTTAAGAAAATGGGGCGCTTCATTCACGTGGCCATCGCCGCCGCCGATGAAGCGCTGAAAATGTCGGAGCTGAAGATTACGCCCGAGAATGACGAGCGCGTTGGGGTTCACATCGGGTCGGGGATCGGAGGATTCGACATCATCGAACGCGAACACGCCGCGCTGGTCGAAGGCGGCCCGCGCAAGATTTCTCCATTCTTCATTCCGGCCGCCATCATTAATCTCGCGGCTGGCCAGGTTTCGATGCGCTGCGGAGCCAAGGGACCGAACGAGGCCACCGCGACGGCCTGCACCACCAGCGCCCATTCCATCGGTGATTCTTTTCGGATCATCCAGCACAACGATGCCGACGTCATGATTGCCGGCGGCACTGAAGCTGCCATCACTCCCATGGGCGTGGGCGGATTCGCCGCCATGCGCGCGCTCTCCACCCGCAACGACGAGCCCGAACGAGCCAGCCGTCCCTGGGACCGAGACCGCGACGGATTTGTCATTGGTGAAGGGGCGGGAATCCTGATCCTGGAAGAACTGGAATTTGCCCGCAAGCGCGGGGCCCACATTCTGGCCGAGATTGCCGGTTATGGCATGAGCGGCGATGCCTACCACATGACCCAGCCCGCGCCCCAGCATGAAGGCGGCTTTCGCGTGATGCGCAACGCGGTGCGCGATGCCGGCGTGACGCCCGATGTGGTGGGCTACGTTAATGCTCACGGCACTTCCACGCCGATCGGCGATACGCTCGAAGCCCAGGCGATACGCAATTTCTTTGGCGAGCGCAAAATCGCGGTGAGTTCCACCAAGTCAATGACCGGTCACCTCCTCGGCGGCGCGGGAGGCCTCGAAGCCGGCATCACCGTGCTCGCCCTGCGCGACCAGATTCTGCCACCAACCATCAACCTGGAGAATCCCGATCCCGATACCGCCGGCATGGATCTGGTTCCCAACTTCGCGCGCAAGGCGGAAATCGAATACGCCATGTCAAACTCCTTCGGCTTCGGCGGCACCAACGGCGCCCTCCTGTTCCGGCGCTGGACTGAATAGTCGACAACGAATCGTCAATAGCTTTTTCCCGGAAAAAGAAATTCCTTCCCATTACGGCACTAGCCTAACCCCCTCATTTCACGACAGTTTTGGCTCGTAATGTCCTCTCTCGCGGGACTCGGAAAAAGTAACGACACCTTCGTACTTCGCCCCTTGGCCCTCGGTGTCTTTCCAACTTTACCGCCCGCATTCACAATGGTTTTGAAAGTAGAGTCTTCCCCTCAACATGGATAAAGCTTTCGCCACACCTCTCAACCTCGCCCCCCCTCCTCTCACGCGGAGAGCCGCAGCCCGCACTGCTCTCGTGGGCCTGAATGAGCCCACTCGCGCGCTGCTGACGGAAGGCTTCCGCCAGTTCGGCATCGAAACCGTGGTGGTGACCGCCAACGCGGCCGAGCGCCTGAAGAAAGAAAAGTTCGAGGCCTGCGTTCTGGCCCTGCATGACGGCGCCGACTCCGTGATGGAAGCCGCCCGCTCGTCGCCCTCGAACAGCCGCTGCGTCATCTACGGCGTGGGCGGCAACGCGCAACAGACCATGAGCTATTCCAAGTACGGCATCAACGCCATGTTCAGCGACCCACTGGAGCGGCCTGCTGCTCTCAAGCTAATTCGGGCGACGCGCATGTTGGTGCTGCATGAATTCCGGCGTTACGTGCGCATTCCGGTGATCACGGAAGTTTCCATCGTCGCGGACGGTCGACGTCTCAGCGCTTCCAGTATCGAAATGAGCTCCGGGGGCATGTCGATCAAGAGCGCGGAAGATTTTTCCATCGGATCGAACGTTGAGGTGTCTTTTTCTCTGATGACCTTGCCTCGCGTCAACGTGCGCGGAGTCGTAAGCTGGAAGAAGCCCCAATCGCTCGGGGTGCGCTTCGACGCCGCCGACGAGCGGCGCCAGAAAGTTAAAACCTGGATCGACTCGTACCTCGAGAATTAGGACCGAGAACTAGGCTCGAGAATTACCCCGCAGCTTGCCATTACAATAGCCGGGTGCCCGAAGCCAGCACTCGCGACGCGCCCGCGACGGCGCAAACTGCCACCGGCGCTCACCGCTTCACGCTTCGCCAGCGCATCGTCCTGCGCATCATCATCTTCGTAGGCTACTGGATCATTCGTCTGATCGGCCTGACTCTGCGCGTGGCGGTTTCTTACGAAGATGGCGCGCAGGAAACAGTGGAGCAGCGCCCGCTGGTTACTTCGTTCTGGCACTCCTGCATTCTCCCAGCGACCCACATCTGGCGGAACGAGGGGGTGCGGGTAATGAGCAGCAATAGTTATGACGGCGAGTACATGGGCCGGATCATCCAGAAATTCGGTTTCGTCGCCGTGAAGGGTTCGAGCAGTCGCAACGCCGTGCGGGCCTTGCTCGGCCTGCGGCGCGCGCTAGGCGAAGGTTGGACGGTGGCGTTTTCGCTCGATGGCCCGCGCGGCCCGCGCCGCAAAGTAAAGCCGGGGCCGGTGGCGCTGGGCCGGTCGGCCGGTGTTCCGTTAAGTATGTTTCACGCCGCCATCGATCGCGCCTGGGAGCTGAACACCTGGGATCGCCTGATGATTCCAAAGCCCTTCTCGCGCGTTCTGCTGCGCTTTGGCAAACTTATCCACGTGCCCGCCAAAGCGACGGACGAAGACGTCGAGCGCTGCACGGGCGAGCTGCAAGCCGCACTCGATCGAGTCTGCGAATTTGCGGAAGCCAACGTGAATCGGGTGGGAACGACAGAATTTCCGTACTGGCGAGCCGAACAGAAATGATTGTTGGTGAATTACTAATCACTCACCCCTGATCACTGATCACTGATCACTGATTGAAAACCCCGTTCTGCAATCAAAGTCAGCAATCAAACATTGCTCTACTCCAGGGTCGACCCCAGCGCCTGGTACTTATATTTCTTGCCATCCCAATAGACAACGGAGGCAGTGCCTTCGCCTTCGCCCTTCTCTTCCATGTAAACGCCCAGGACGGTTTTCTTCTTCAGCGCGAGTCTTTTCACGGTCAGTGTTCCAAAGGGCAGATTGATCAGAAGAAATTTAGCCTTCGGCTTTTCCGCGCGCCACCCGTCTTTGTCCGCGCCGTGAATGATGAGCAAGCTGATGCCGCGGCGATCGGGTTCGTCGGAGGCAAACGACGACGTGACCTTCACGTCACTATAGCCGAGAGAGGCGTCGAAAGGGTCGGCCACGACGAAGTTGTATTCGTCCTTGTCAGCCATCGGGTTCTTGCACCGGGCAGCGACCACCAGATCGTCGATGCCGTCGCCGTCGATATCGCCCACGAACTGCGGTGGCCCCGGCAGTAGCGAACAATTATCCCCGAATTGTTTGTGGATGAGTTGGTCGGTGACGGCGGGCGACGGAGACGTCGCGTGCGCCGGCGGTGGGGGCGGCAGCTTTTTCTCCGCGGACGCCACAACCGTTAAGCTGACCGCGAACCAAAGACCGAATGCTGAGAGGAGCAGTTTGTTGGACGACATAGTTTTACTCTAGTCCGGTTTCACGCCCGAGGGTAGAGGAGAGAGGTAACGGAAGTAATAACCCGCCGGCGATTCAAGAATGACTCTCAGCCCGCGCGGCTTTCCAATTCTCCCTTGTCATCCTGAGTGGCGGCGAAGCCGCCGCGAGGGACCTTACGTCAGTGGGAGGGTTAGGTGCAGCTGTCAGTGTTACCAACGCTTTATTCGGCGCATCGGAATCTTACGGAGCACCCCTGAAGATGACAAGGGTCAGTACTTCCGGAAATGTTCCCAGCCCTTCGCCTCGAGTCCGCGCACCACTCCAGCCCCATCGCGCAGAACCATCTTCCGCGAACGGACGATCTGGCCGATCTGGGTCAGTGCGACACCGGCAATCTTCTTAGGAACGCGCTTGCCCGAGCGAACCGTGAACAGAAGTTCGTAGTCTTCCCCCCCCTGCAGGGCCAAGTCGAGATCGACTTCGCGCGCCGGCTTGCCGGCTCGCGCGCGGGGGATCAGTAATGCGTCTATTTCCGCTCCCACGCCGCTTGCTTCACACAGATGCCCCAGGTCAGTCGAGAGCCCGTCGCTGACATCGATCATGGCCGAGGCCAGACCTTTCTCGCGAAGAATACGGCCGATCGCGACCCGCGGCTCAGGATAGAAGTGGCGAAGATAATCGAGCGGATTCGGTCTCCTTTTGAGCCGGCCTTTCCCCTCGCTCATGCGCGCGACGGCAGCCGCCGATCCACCCAGTTCTCCGCTGACGAAGAGGCGGTCGCCAGGGCGTGCGCCAGACCGTAACACAGACGTGCCTATCGGCGCGGCGCCGACCACGACAATGTCGGCAAGGATTCCGTGAAGCGATTCGGCGGTGTCGCCTCCGGCCAGCGCGACGCCGAATTTCTTGGCAAGCCCGATCAGCCCGTGCAGAAACCGTCCGACCCAAGCCTGAGGCAGATGCCGTGGAACGGCTAACGACAAGAAGGCCGCAACCGGCTCGCCACCCATGGCGGCAATGTCGCTCAGTCCGCGGGCCAGGCAGCGGTGGCCGACCGATTCCGGCGTGTGCCAGTCGCGGCGGAAGTGAATCCCTTCCAGGTTGAAGTCGGTCGTGACCAGAGATTCCGTCCCCGGGTGCATCCGCAATACCGCGCAGTCGTCCCCGATTCCGGCAGAAATATATGTGGGGCGGACACTCCTGTCCGCCTTCCTGCCAGCCCGCTTTGGCTTGGCGGGGCTGGCCAAACGGCGAATCTCCGCAATCAGCGCTTTCTCGGGAAGAGGCATAGCGCACCTACTATAACGCCCTCGGCCAGTTTGACTGAGCAGCTCTAAGCGAATCGCGTCTCCGTTCCCAGGAAAACCAGATTCCAAACCGCCCCCCGCTTTTAGCACGCTGGTAACCCGTATCCGGCGACCCTGGTTACTCGGCCTTCCGTAACCCAAAATGGGTCTTGTCAGTCGTTGACAGGGGGAACCCAGTTTGTTACCGTTAACCAGTCATTCACAACAACTTTGGCCGAGCTAAGTGCTGCAGGCAATTGAGATTGCAGACGAACATGGATTCATGCTCAGGTCGCAGTTCCGGTAGGTGTAGGGCGCGAGTTAGTTTCCATTCCCAAGATGGGAACGTAGCCCGAAGGTCAGGTGGTCCGAACAGGCGTTTCTGCATCTTAGAAACTGGCCTTGGCGTTCCGGACCCAATGCTTCAAAGCCTGACGTCACGAATCTGCTGTCAAGAATTTGAAGTTTAAGAAGAAGAATCTGTAGTTCAGGATTTTCGAGGAGCGATTTGCGGAAACGCTTTTACATCCTTTTTGTGGCCCGCGGGGATGACGGCCAGCTACGCAAGATCCCCATTCCCGTCCATTACTTTTACGTCTTCGTTGTCGGGGCCGCAGTCGGATTCCTTAGCCTGACCGGAATTGCCAGCTCTTATACCCAAATCCTCCTGAAGGTTTCCCGCTTTAACCAGCTACGCACGGAAAACGACCAGCTCAAGAACAATTATTCGCGCCTCGAACAGGTCGCCAAAGAGCGCGACGTACAAGTGGCGTCGCTGGGTTCGATTGCCGGGGAAGTCTCAGCCCTCTATGGATTGAAGGCGCAACCCACCCTGGTTACCGCGTCCACCGAGCAGATTCACGACGCCGACGTCAGCTCTTCCCTTGATCAGCTCCATGCCTTGCGGACTTCGGCCCTGACCGGTGCCACCATGGTTGGCCTGACCATGGGCCTGACCCGCAATGCCACAACCGCCGACTGGTTCAAAGCCAACTCCGCTCCCAATCTCTGGCCGGTAGAAGGCCAGGTTACAGGCAGCTTCGGCGAGCGGATTGATCCCTTCAACGGCGAGGGCGCATTCCACAGCGGAGTCGACATTGGCAGCAGCTACGGCGCCCCGATTATCGCCCCGGCCGACGGCATGGTCACATTCAGCGATCTGCTGGGCGGCTACGGCAAGGCGATCATGATCGATCACGGCAACGGCATCAGCACCCGCTACGGGCATCTTTCCGGCTTTGCGGTGACGGCAGGGCAGGCGGTGCATCGCGGCGATGTGATTGGCTATGTCGGAGAGAGCGGACGCTCCACCGGCCCGCATCTTCACTATGAAGTCCGCATTAATGACACTCCGGTCAATCCCTACAAGTACCTCCGCATGACCGTCGCCCACAGCGGCGGCTTCGCCGCCGGCAGCTAGAACCTCACTTTCAACCCTCTCTACTCTCCGCCCTGACTACTGTCTACCCACGGGCGGCCCTCGCCCTTTCAAACGGCCGTCCGCCTTGCGTTACCGGCGTAACGCCCTAAGCCCGACGAAGCACAGAAACACTGCCCCGGACAAGCTACGATGGGAAGAACTCCAGTCCCGGCTCTTGGAGCCAAGGGGCCGTTGCGCCATTAAGGACGACTTCATGGAAAATCCCGACATCCGACAGTTTGGCCGCTATGAGGTTGTGGCTGAACTGGGCCGCGGAGCCATGGGAGTCGTCTACAAAGCTCGCGACCCGCAGATTGACCGTATGGTCGCGGTGAAGACGGTTTCCCTGTGGGGGCAAGAACTGGACGAAGAGAAGGAATTTCGCCTGCGTTTTTTGCATGAGGCAAAGGCAGCGGGGCGTCTTCACCATCCCGGCATCGTCGCCATCTTTGACGCCGGCGAAAATCCCGAGAACAACCATCCTTACATCGTTCTGGAGTACGTTGCCGGCGAGGCACTGAACCGGATCCTGGCCCGCGAGAAAAAGCTTCCCCTGCCAACCGCGTTGCAACTCACCCAGGAGGTCGCCGAGGCGCTCGACTACGCTCACGCCCAGGGCGTGATTCACCGCGACATCAAGCCTGCAAACATTCTTGTGACCGAGGAAGGTCACGCCAAGATTGCCGACTTCGGCATCGCCAAGCTCAATCTTGCCCATTTCACCGTGCCCGGACGCCTGCTCGGTACCCCGGCCTATATGGCGCCCGAACAACTCAGCGGCGAGGCTGCCGACGGGCGCTCCGATCTGTTTTCCCTGGGCGTAATTCTGTACGCCATGGTCACGGGTCATTCGCCGTTCCACGGAGACAGCGCGACCACGGTGAGCTTCAAAGTGGCCAATCGCGAACCCCTACCGGCCACCGCCCTTGACCTGACTTTGCCCCACGAACTGGATGAAGTCATCTCGCGCGCCATGGCGAAGGATCCGCGACAGCGCTACCAGAGCGGTGCCGAGTTCGCCGAGGATGTCAGCCGGCTGCAGCAACTGTTCCAGCAAGGTTCGCCGGAGACATCGTCCTCAGCGGCCTCCCAAACCACCGGCACGCGCGGCGGAAAAACCGCAACGAAAACTGGGACGATGAAGGCCGGAACGACGAGAGCTGGGACTACGAAGACTGGGTTGACGAAAATTGGGTTAACGAAAACCGGGACGGCAAGAGTTGCCACGGCGGTGCCACCGCACCCCGCGTTGCTCGTAGCCCAGGCGGCCAGGTTTCTCCGTACCGCGGTTCTCAGAACATCGGTCCGGGATCTGATTCTGGGAGCGATCACGGTCGTCATATTGGTGGTCGCCGGGTTTGAGTCGAAATTGTTCGTGACTTCCAGAGCCGAGGTAAATCCCGTCACCCCCGCCGCAAATTCCGCAATGACAACGCCAACGCCAACGGCAGTGCCCGAGCCCGGGGCGCCGACGCCGACAACTGCTGCAGCGGCTCAGCCGGTTCCCGCTGCGCCCGGTAAAAGCCACACCCCGACTTTGCATGTTGCCAGGCAGATCGTCGTTCCGTCCTGCAATCTCGATCTAGCGGTGCAGCATCAGTTCAAAGACGCCACTCTTTTTGTCTGGGTCGATGGCAAGCTGGCCCTGACCCGCCCTCTGCACGGTGGGACGCAGAAACGTATGGTCGTGTTCAGCGGAATCCGCGGCGTCGACTCCGAGACTCTGAAGATCCCCGCAGGAAAACACGTGCTGCGTGTCAGAGCCCTATCGTCCGATGAAACCATCGATCTCTCGAAGACGATTTCCTCCGAGTTCGTCGGCGGCGGCAACAAGTCCCTGCAAGTCACCTTCGACAAACACAACACGCTCATGCGATTGGCGTGGGAATAATTTGGAGGGAACCCCACAGAGTTTGCGCGATGAATGTGTGGGACCGGGTCTCTGACCCGGTCAGGCGGCCTGCAAAGGCCGCTGCACCTTTACTGCCGCAACCCCATCCAATTCTCCGAGACCACCAGTGAGTTCCCCGGATTCTGCGGGTCGTACCGTACCGAAGTGTGCAGCCCCAGCCGGCAGGAATGCAGATTAATCCAGTGCCGCAGGTAGGTAACATCCTGCGAACACTCGTAAGACACACCCGCCACATCGTATTTGTAGATCAGCATGATGGCGGCATGGTAGTTGCTCGCCGCCGGCAGTTCCTGCACATCGATCACCGTACCGTCGGTGATGCGGCCCGCGCCCTCCAGCCGTGCCCTGCGTTCGCGCTCAATCTCGTTAGGCGTCTTGGGCTTGCGCCGCAGCAGCGCATACGCGCCCAGCAATGCGACGCCGCCTGCCGCCACCAGCCCATAAAGTCGAATTGAATCCATATGCAGGTGGGTTGAAGCCGGACGAGTGTTCCCCGACTTCCTTTCAGCATAAGCCGAAAGCCCAGCGCATGGAAGTGGTTTGAACGTTACGGAGGTGACGACGCTGTGAAAGACTTCGGCCCACGAGCGCAAGAACTTGTGATCGAGAACTCCGCTCTTGTTCTAGAATCAGGCCGCCGGGAATATTCGGTTGTGGCACGAACCGAGAAGCGAATGAGATGAGATTGACACTGACAACGATTGGCGCTGCGACTGTTCTCACGATGTCGATCACGATATCGTCCACAGTATCGATCGCCGCGACGGTGCGCAATCTCAGCGGCGGGACCGCCCTCAAGGCAGCGACGCCGTCCACGCGAAAAGCGTCAGCAGCAAAAACGCACGACTGGCCGATCTATGGCGGAACTTCGCAGAACAATCATTTCTCCCCTCTGACCCAAATCAATCGCAGCAATGTGCACCAACTCACCGTCGCCTGGACCTTTGACTCCGAAGAATCCGGCGGCCTGCAGACCAGCCCCATCGTGGTGGGGCGAGTTTTGTACGGAATCACGCCGACACAAAAAATCTTTGCCTTGGACGCCGCCACGGGAAAGCTGCTATGGAAGTTCGACTCCGGAATTAAAGGGACGCAACCAGATCGCGGACTGGCTTATTGGTCCGAAGGAAACAGCAAGAATAACAACAACGCCCGGATTCTGGTCGGCGTGATGAACTTCGTCTACGCCCTCGATGCCGCCACCGGTCGGCCAATTCCAAGTTTCGGCACAAACGGTCGCATCGATCTGCGCGAGGATCTGGGACGCGATCCCGCCGCGCAGTCGATTTATATGACCAGCCCCGCCGTAATCTACAAAGACCTGATGATCGTCGGCGGACGCGAAGCCGAAACCCTGCCCGCATCTCCCGGTGATGTGCGCGCCTACGACGTTCGCGCAGGAAAACTGCGCTGGTCGTTCCACACGCTACCGCACGACGGCGAGTTCGGCGCAGACACCTGGCCCGAGGGCGCATGGCGAACCAGCGGCGCCGCGAACAACTGGGCCGGCATGACGGTCGATACCGAACGAGGCGTAGTTTATGTTTCCACCGGTTCCGCGGCATTTGATTTCTACGGAGCCGACCGCGTCGGCAACGATCTCTTCGCAAATTGCCTGCTCGCACTGAACGCCGAGACCGGCGAGCGCATCTGGCACTTTCAGGGCGTGAAACATGACCTGTGGGATCGCGATTTCCCCGCCCCGCCAGTCCTGCTCACCATCGGTCGCGACGGGAAAAAAATTGACGCCGTAGCGCAAACCACCAAGCAAGGCTTCGTCTTCTTATTCGACCGCGCCAACGGGACGCCGCTGTTTCCCATCGACTGCCGGAATTATCCGCCAAGCGATGTCCCAGGAGAAATCGCCGCGCAGCAACAATGCCTCCCGGTGAAACCGGCTCCGTTCGCCCGCCAATTGCTCACCGAGAATCTTCTCACCAACCGCACCCCCGAGGCGCATCAGTGGGCCGTCGATAAGTTTCGCACCTTCCGCAGCCAGGGCCAGTTCGTCCCCTTCGGCGTGGGAAAAGATACGGTGATCTTCCCCGGATTCGATGGCGGCGCCGAGTGGGGCGGCGCCGCGGCCGACCCCGAAACCGGAATCCTCTACGTCAACGCCAACGACGTAGCCTGGACCGGCGCGCTGGCCGAGAACACTGCGGACGGCACGCCCAAGGCTCTATACCTGAGCCAGTGCGCCGTCTGCCACGGCGACAAAATGGCCGGATCGCCTCCCGCGATTCCGTCGCTGGTCGGCGTGGCCCAGCGCATGTCCTCCGAGGATGTCGCCGCGACCATCAAGACCGGCAAAGGCCGTATGCCCGGCTTCGCCAACCTGGAATATGACAGTGATCAATGGTACGGATTATTGTCGTACGTGATGAGCGGCGGCAAAGACAGCGGTACAAACGAAAACAGCAGCAAGGAATTGGCAAGTTCCGCACTCACGTCCCCCGCCATGAAATATCACTTCACCGGTTACCACAAATTTCTGGATCCCGAGGGCTACCCCGCCGTCGCCACGCCGTGGGGCACGCTGAACGCAATCAACCTCAACACCGGAGAATACATGTGGAAGATTCCGCTGGGAGAATATCCTGACCTCGCAGCGCAGGGACTGAAAAACACTGGCACCGAAAACTACGGTGGCCCACTGGTCACGGCCGGAGGCCTGGTTTTTATCGGCGCGACCAACTTCGACAAGAAGTTTCGCGCCTTCGACAAAACCACTGGCGCCCTGCTCTGGGAAACCACGCTGCCCTTCGCCGGCAACGCCACTCCCGCCACCTACGAAATAGATGGCCGCCAGTTCGTGGTAATTGCGGCGGGCGGCGGCAAAGATCTGAAGTCAAAGTCAGGCGGCGTCTATGTGGCCTTCGCGCTAGGGAAATAACGGCTAGCCGGAGTCCGGGAGGGCTCTCGAGTGTAATCGCTGGTAGCGACAGTTGAGAGCGCATGACGATTCGAAAAGAAGACGTGAAGAAACGGTCATCCGAGCAGAGTGTGGGGCTTCTGCGCTCGCTCACGCAACTCCTGGCGCGACTGCCTCTCGTTTTGCTGGCAGAAGTACTAACAGGACGACTCCGATCACAAGGAATATGATCACATCAGTAAAGTTCCTGTGGACGCCGTGATTCCAAGCTTCCACGGTTTGAATGGCCATCACTGTGCCATGGGAGATGTGCCACCAAGCTGCTAGAGCAATCATCGAGCGATGCTCCGATGGTCTCCTTGCGGCCATGAGTAGAAAGACCCCGACCGGAATAAAGAAACTCAGAAACATCGGCTCGACCTCGTTCGTCCCATCCAAAAGCCAGCTGGAATGCCGAAGGTCCTTATATAGAAAATAGATTATCGACAGATTCAACAGCCCCACGATCACCAGAACGATCTGTGTTAGGCGTTTTCTTTTCATACTGACCTCACTCCGGCCAATTCTTGTTGCGAGCGCGCAGCTTGGCTGCTGACTCAGTTCGGCGGTCAGACCCAGGAGAGACAAGGCAGGGCTTCGGCGGGCCTCGTTATAAATTTCTGATTAAGTTCAGGTAGTGGTGCAGTCTAGATCCGGGCGGAATATCATCGCCGGGCGTCATCCCGAGCGGAGCCGCTCTTCAGGCGAAGCGAGGAATCTGGCGTGCATCGCCATTTGTTGTCAATACCAAACTGCACCAGCACCTAAAGCACTGAGACCGGGCCTTAACGCAAGCCCCAGGGCGACTGAGCTACTTGCTTTGCCCGCAGACATTCTGGCTGACCAATCCCACAAACCCGCCTTCAGGATTTTTTCCGAACTGGTCGTCGTGCGTAGCTTTCTTGCTGACCACGAAGCGTCCGCTGTGGTCGCGGGAATAAAACCATTCGGTTGTCGGCGCGGCGACGCCGCTCGAGCAATTGAACCGCACGCGCGCCCGCATCTCGACAAACGGTCCACCCTGCGGAAGTTCCGCCGGCTCTTTATATTCAACCCGCACCAGCGCCACCCGCTGATTGTTCCCCAGCACGCGCACCGAACTGACGGATACTTTGTCGCCAGCCTCGGTCTGCCCGACCGTGCGCCAGTCCCCGGCGGCGAATGCCACCAGGCTCATCACCAGCACTGGAGCCAGCACAATCACTGTAAGAACGATAAAGACCCGTTTCAACCTTGAGCCTTCCCGCGCATTCCGCACGCGCATTGCAACCGACACACTGTCGTCTAAAAAAACGATTCTGTCAACCCGCCGTCTAACTTACGCGCGACGAAGCTGAAATCCACGGCCAGCACCCATGCTATTGTTATGGCGTTGGCGGCTTGGCCGAAGGCGGCTGGCAATAGCGAGATTTCTATGGAAACGATTCATTCTACGATATTTACGTCACCAGCAGGCCCCCTGTTCCTGGCCGCCTCCGAGCGCGGTCTGGTAGCCCTCGAGTTCGACGCTCGCCTGCCCGGGCAGCAAACCATCCGCCGCAACCCGCGCGATCTGCGCTCCGAAAACAATAGGAAAAGCAAACAAAGCTCAGAGGGCGACCGGACTTCAGGAAACCAACGAGCCGAGTCGAAGGCCGTCCGCTTCGAGGAATCCGCAACCGCGATGCAGGCCTACGTCCGCGAACTGGAAGAATATTTCGCCGGACAACGCCGCGCCTTCAGCTTCGCGCTCGATCTCCGCGGCACCGATTTTCAGCGCGCCTGTTGGCAAGCCCTGCTGCAGATTCCTTACGGCGAAACTCGCTCCTACGCCGACATCGCACGCGCCGTCGGCCGCCCCCAGGGATTTCGCGCCGTAGGCATGGCGAACAATCGCAACCCGGTGGCCATCGTCGTCCCCTGTCATCGCGTGATCGCATCGGATGGCAGCCTGTGCGGCTACGGCGGCGGCCTCGACATAAAGCGCAAACTCCTGCAACTCGAAGGCGCGCTCACCGGAACCCTGGCGGCGTAGCGAAGGTAGGAAAGATCGATCGTCAGAAGATCGATCGGCAATTGAAAAGCGCACCGCCCGGTTTCGCACGCCGGGTCAATGCGTGTAAAGGCCTGTTAGCGGCAGTTAACGAAGAGTTGACGAAGAGAGGGTTGTGGAATCTCATACTCGTATGTGCGGTTGCGCAGCGGATTTCGAGGCCTGTCTTAGCGCGTAACATTCCTCATGGACCGCTTTACCGTGGGCATCGGTCTTAGTGGTTTCAAGATCGACAGGTTTATTGCAAATCGCACAATGGATTTCGGGTTGCGCGGAATGCGCCATTGAACCCGGCCCTTCCGCCCGGTGCTGGCTATCTTACGAGGTAACAGCAACTCTCGTCTGCCCCGCTCAGCACATCAATTTGAGCGGCGGGGTCAGTCTCAGACGCGGCCTTGGGATAGGAGGACCAAGAGCAGGATGCCCTTGATTCTCGCTCCGAACGAATCCTCCGAACCATCAAAACCTTGAGCTAACAGGCGAACAGACGCCGCAAGACAGACTTTCGTGCCCTGAGAACTACAGTGTTTACTGTAGTCTCAAGTTAGTGTGATTCACCTATTATCACCGGTCTTTCTTCTATGGCTGACGCACAGCTCTACCACAACCTGCAACCCGATTTGTCGGCGATTGAGCGGACGATGGTATGAACATCCCCCCCGTACAGATCCTGGCAGCAGCCACCGACCGCGAGCAGGCCGGAGAAGTTCTGCGCCGCACCGCCGAGGCGTTCGCGGCGCTTGTGGAACAGTCGCCGCTGGGCATTTACACCGTCGATTCACAGTTCCGGATCAGGAACGTCAGCGCTGGGGCGATGCCGGCCTTCCGCAATGTCCAGCCGTTGATCGGACGCGACTTCGCGGAAGTGATGCGAATCCTCTGGCCGGAGTCTTTTGCCGGCGAGGCGATCAGGATTTTTCGGCACACACTAAAAACCGGCGAACCTTACGTTTCGCCGGGCCTGACGGAAAAGCGCAACGACATCGGCGCGATCGAGTCCTACGAGTGGCAAGTGAATCGAGTGACACTCGCCGACGGGCTACATGGCGTGGTCTGCTACTACTTTGACTCGACGCGGCTGCAGCAGGCGCACTTGGCGGTGCGGAAAAGCGAAGAGCGATTCCGCACTTTTATCGAAGCGACTTCGAACGTCGTCTATCGCATGAGTCCAGATTGGAGCGAGATGCGATATCTCGACGGAAAAGAGTTCATCGCTGACACCAAGGACTCGAGTTCCACCTGGGTTGACAGGTACATTCATCCCGATGATCAACGCCATGTGATGGCAATGATTCGACAGGCGATCCAGTCGAAAACGATCTTTGAGCTGGAGCATCGCGTGATTCGTACCGACGGTTCGCCCGGTTGGATTTACTCCCGCGCCATTCCGATCTTCGACGAACACCACGAAATTCTCGAATGGTTCGGCGCCGCGAGTGACACAACCCAGCGCAAAAAGGCGGAGGAAGCGCTGCGGCAGCAGCAGGAGCGCGCCGAATTCGTAGCGGACTCTTCGGACGTGGGCTTCTGGTTCTGCGACCTTCCTTTCGACAAGCTGATCTGGGACAAGCGGGTCAAAGATCACTTCTGGCTGACGCACGATGCTGAGGTCACAATCCATACGTTTTATGAGCGATTACATTCTGAAGACCGGGAACCCACTCGACGCGCCATCGAAAAATCAATCGCCACCAATACCCAGTACGATGTCGAGTACCGCACCGTGGCGCCAGACGGGAGGCAAAACTGGATTCGCGCCATTGGCCGCACATTCTACGATGGAGCCGGCCAGCCTGTGCGCTTCGACGGCATCACCTTGAATGTCACCGACCGCAAACAGTCGGAAGTCGCTTTAAGTGTCAGCGAGACCCGCTATCGCGTGCTGGCCGAGAACCTCGATCAGCAGGTGCAGGCCCGCACCCTGGAGCTGCAGGAACGCAATCAGGAAATACTCCGCATGTACGAAAGCCTGAGGGCGCTTTCGACGCGCATGATGAAGGTGCAGGATGAGGAGCGCAGGCGGATTGCACGCGAGCTGCATGACAGCTCCGGCCAGTTGCTGACGGTGATTGGCCTGCAACTGAGTGCCCTCGCCCACGATCTTCGCAAGGCGGCTCCCCAGTGCAATGAGCAGGTGGAGGAGACCGAGCGTTTAGTACAGCAGTTGCAGAAGGAGATCCGCACGACTTCCTACCTGCTGCACCCTCCGCTGCTCGACGAGGCCGGGCTCTACTCGGCGTTGAGCTGGCATGTGGAGGGATTGAACAAGCGCAGCGATGTGCACACCTCGTTGGAGATTGCTTCCGACTTAGGCAGATTGCCGCGCGACCTCGAATTGGTGGTTTTTCGCCTGGTGCAGGAGTCGCTAGCGAACATTTACCGGCATTCGGGCAGCAAGACAGCCATGATTCGCATTGCGCGGAACGAGGGAACGGTTACGGTGGAGGTGCAAGATCGAGGCAAGGGAATTCCGCCGGAAAAACTTGTGGAGATCCAGTCGGAAGGCTCTGGAGTTGGCATTCGGGGGATGCGTGAGCGGCTGCGGCAGTTCAACGGCGAGTTGAAAATCGAATCGGGAGAGATTGGGACGCGGGTTTGGGTGACGATTTCCATTCCACAGACACTAGTTTCCGGGGAGCAGAGCGGACCCGAATAAGACGGCTGTGTGAAAAGCCTTCTCCTCAACGTCGTTACATTTTTCTCTTGCACCCGTCCAGGAAAACATACGTACATCCCCAGATGTAAGATGGGTGCGGTTCGGTGTTAGCGGTTACCTGCAGTTGGCGAAACATCCCCATTCCACTGATTAATCAGCGGCATCCCATTCCACCGCCAAAATCATCCACCAACGATCTACAATTCCATCCACGAAAATTCTGAACCCAACCGACAACTCTTTGACCACACCGAGCAAATCATCCACGCTGAAAAAGGCCAGCCTCTTCTATCTCGTCTTCGTAATGTTCTCCTACACCACGGGCGGCCCCTTCGGACTCGAGGACATGGTCACCACCTCGGGCCCCGGCCTGACTCTGATTTATCTGCTGGTGCTCCCATTCTTCTGGTGCATTCCGGTGTCACTGGTATCGGCCGAGTTGACCACCGCCATGCCCGTCGAAGGCGGCTTCTATCGCTGGACCCGCGCCGCTTTCGGCGACTTCTGGGGATTCCTTTCCGGCTGGTGGAACTGGTCGGCATCGTTTCTGCTGGGAGGCGCGTATGCCGTGCTGTTCACCGATTATCTGGTCTATTACTTTCCGAAGATGACGTGGTGGCAGCACTACCTGGTCTCAGTGGCGCTGATCGCGGTGCTGACGTGGATCAACGTCCGCGGCATTCAAATGGTCGGTCAGGTCGCTACCGCGCTGGAGATTTTTATTTTCATCCCGGTCATCATCATGATCGTCATCGGCCTCCTCCACTGGCATCACAATCCGTTCACACCGTGGATCCCTCCACGTCAGGCGACGTTCAAGGTGTTTGGCGTGGGACTGGCGTTGGGGCTGTGGCTCTATTCCGGCTACGAGCAACTCTCCACCGTAGCGGAAGAGGTCGAGAATCCGCAGCAGGCCTACCCGCGCGCGCTGGCCATGGTGGTCCCGCTGTCGATTGCGGCATATTTTCTACCGACTCTCGCCGGGCTCGCGTCCGCCGGACATTGGGAGAACTGGCACACCGGATATTTCTCCGACGCGGCCGCGACCATCGGCGGTTCCCTGTGGGCAGGGTCAATTCTAGGAGGCCCGTGGCTAGGCACGTGGATGACCCTCGCAGCGATGGTCGGCAACGTCGCCCTGTTGAACAGCACCGTCCTCACCACAACCCGCATGCCCTTCGCCATGGCCGAAGACGGATATTTACCCGACGCCCTCACTCGCAAACACGCGCGTTACGGAACGCCCTGGCTGGCAATTGTAGTGTCGGCCGCAATCTACGCGCTGCTGGCGTGGCAGAGCCTGGGACAACTCATCTCGGTCTATATCTGGCTGCGTTCCGCAACGACCGTGCTGACGGTCCTATCGGCCTGGAAGCTGCGCCGCACGCAACCGGAACTGCGACGCTCGTTCACCATCCCCGGCGGACGCATGGGATTACTCTACGTCGTCGCCGCCCCAGTGGTAATGGCCCTGGTCGCTCTGCTAGGCAGTGACCGCTTCGGCCTGATCGGCGGAGCCATCGCGATCGCGGTTGGGCCAGTCGTATATGGAATCATAAGACGTTGGAATTCGAGGCACGAACTTCAGCGCTAGCACGACTCGGGAAGGGCACGACTTACAGTCGTGCCACCAAAGCCCCACCAAAATCACCCGGCTTCAGTCGCTGAGAGCTGCGTCGAAGAACGGCGCTTCAGCGCCGCGTAAGCACTCGGGATGACAGTCTGATTGGTTAGTCTCTCACTCCGTCCATGAATGCGCGCAGCTTGCGCGACCTCGACGGATGCCTTAACTTCCGCAGCGCCTTAGCTTCGATCTGGCGGATGCGTTCGCGGGTCACGGCGAAGGACTGGCCGACTTCTTCGAGCGTGTGCTCGCTGCCGTCTTCGAGGCCGAAGCGCATCTTGATGACTTTTTCTTCGCGCGGGGTCAGCGTGCGCAGGACCTGTCCGGTCTGGTCCTTGAGGTTCACGTTGATCACCGCCTCGGCCGGAGAAACCACGCCGCGGTCTTCAATGAAGTCGCCGAGATGCGAATCTTCCTCTTCGCCAATCGGCGTTTCGAGAGAGATGGGCTCCTGCGCGATCTTGAGGACTTTCCGAACTTTCGCGACTGGAATATCCATGCGCTTGGCAATTTCTTCGCTGGTAGGTTCGCGACCGAGTTCCTGAACAAGCTGCCGCGAGGTGCGGATCAGCTTGTTAATGGTTTCGATCATGTGCACCGGGATGCGAATCGTACGCGCCTGATCGGCGATGGCGCGGGTGATGGCCTGGCGAATCCACCAGGTGGCGTAGGTGGAAAACTTGTAGCCGCGGCGGTATTCGAATTTGTCGACGGCCTTCATCAGGCCGATGTTGCCTTCCTGAATCAGGTCGAGAAACTGCAGCCCGCGGTTGGTGTATTTCTTAGCGATCGAAACCACCAGGCGAAGGTTGGCCTCGATCAGTTCGCGCTTGGCCTGCTCCGCGTCCATGTCGCCCGAGATAATCTCGCGCTGGGTGCGCTTGAGTTCAGCGAACGACACTCCGGTTTCGAGTTCGAGTTTCTCCACTTCGCCGCGCAGCGCGCGCGCCTGCCGGCGATATTCTTTTTTCTGCTCCTCGCTGCGGGTCGCGTCGGCCTTGCGCTCGAGATTTTGCGTCTGCCGGTCGAGCGACCGCATGCCGTCGACCGTCTTATTCAGGCGTTCGATCAGCCGCTTGCGCTCGGCGTTGGTGAAGCCCAGCTTGCGCACCGCTTTCGAGGTCGCAATAATCGCGCGGGCCAACTTGCGCCGCGACCGGCGATGATCCTTCGGCTTCTTGGTCTTTGAAACTTCGAGATACTTCTCTTCGAGCAACTGGGCCTTTTTATACAGCTTGGCCATGTCGTCGATTTTGCCGGTGAACTCGTTCAGCCGATTCTGAAGAATTTCATCGGTGATCTCTTCCTCGTCGAAGGTGACGACTTCCTTGATCGAGCGCACGCCTTTCTTGAGGTCTTCGCCCATGCCCAGCAACTCGCGGATCACAATGGGTGACCGCGACAGTGCCTTGAGCACGCGGATCTGGCCACGCTCGATCCGCTTTGCGATTTCGACTTCGCCTTCGCGCGTAAGCAGGGGAACTGTGCCCATCTCGCGCAAATACATGCGGACAGGATCGTTGGTTTTTTCCAGAGCCCCGGGGGTGAGGTCTAACTCGACGTCCTCGCCTTCTTCGGATTCATCAAATTTCTTATCGAGCGCGGCGGAAGGCAGCTTGGGGCCTTCGAGCACATCGATTCCCTGCGTACCGATGGTGGTCAGCAGATCGTCCAGGTCCTCAGGAGAATGCACGTCGTGCGGGATTAAATCGTTTACCTGGTCGTAGGTGAGATATCCCTTCTCTTTGCCTGTATCGATCAGCTTTTTAATATCTTCGAATTTATCTTCGAGAGCCAAAAGGTGTCCTCAAAACTGCTTCATTTCGCTCCCACGGAGCGTGTGGTAAAGTTCTAAAAGGGTGGGAATCCGGGGTCTTGCGGGTCGTGCATCGCACAAACTTTCAGAGTTTAGCACATAAGTGCTGTAGCGTCTATCGCTTGCCCCGCCCGCGCCCGTTGCTGCTTCCCACGATTCCCGGCTATCTTCAACTTCCTTAAATACTTAGATGGTGGCAGAGGCTTTTTTGTTTCACGCACTTTTTTCTTTCGCGCGTTGTTTTGTCCGCTTTCCGCCAGATGTGTCTGGGCTAGACAGCTTCGGCTAGACCGGGATCTCTTAGCGCGCGACTGATCCGCTCCAGTTCGGTCAGCAGTTCCCGCAGACGTTCCCTATCGGCAGCGAGGCCGGGTTTCTTGAGTTCGCGCTGCACGTCCTCCTGCTGGCGGCGCAGGTGAATGCGGCGCAGGGCGCGGACTGCGGCTTCCAGGACATCTGCCGTGAGTTCTTCGTCTTCTTTCAACAGAATCAACGCGAGCATGCGGCGATCTGTTTCCGTGGCCGGGACTTCTAGAACATCGGCAGATTCACCGCCCGCATTTAATCGTGAATCGCTAAGTAAAGATTCGGCCAGCGATTCCGTCGCCAGGCCGCGGTGCAGGGCTTCGTTCTGCAGCACGAAGCGGGCCTGGCGAGCGGGATCGAATTCTTCTTCCTGATTCACCCAAGCTCCGTCGCGGGCCGAAGGATGTTCCTGACCGGTCTGCATTTGGCGCGACGAAGCCAGGGCGCGGATCAGGATTTTTTCGGCGTCGGTTACCTGCGCGTCCGCAGAAGCCTTGACGGCGGAAGTGGCACGGGTTCCCGCTGCGTGCCGCAACTCTTGTCGCAAGACTGCGGAGTCGATGCCCAACTTCTGCGCGATTTCCTGCGCGAGTTCATCGCGCACGATGCGGCTGGGCACGCGCTGGACGTGAGGTAACAGATAATTCACGGCGTTCTTCTTGCCCTCGGCGCTGCGAATGGGGAATTGCGCGCGCGCACGCTCGATCAGGTAGTCGAAATACTTCTGCGAAGTCTTTAGCGCGGCGCCGTAGGCTTCTTTGCCTTTGCGGCGAATATACAGATCGGGGTCGAAGCCTTGTTCGAGGGTGAGGACCTTGATTTGAAATTCTTCTTCGACCAGCAAGCCCAGCGTGCGCTCCGTTGCCTTTGCGCCAGCTGTATCGGGATCGAAATTCACGACTACGTTCTTGCTGAAACGGCCTAGCAGCTTGGCTTGCAGTTCGGTGAAGGCGGTGCCGGAGCTGGCGATCACATTTTGAAAACCGGCGGCGTAGACGGAGATGCAGTCCATTTGGCCTTCGACCAGGATGGCGTAGTCGAATTTCTTGATCCATTCCTTGGCGATATCGAGATTGAACAGGACTTTGCTTTTGGAGTAGATCGGCGTCTCTGGGGAGTTCAAATACTTGGGGCCGGATTTTTCGTCTGTGGCGAGAGTGCGGCCGGTGAAGGCGATTACTTTTCCGGCTTCGCTGGAGATGGGGAACATTACGCGATTGCGGAACTTGGAATACATGGAAGCTGTCGTTGGCCGTTGGTCGTTGGTCGTTGGCTCCTGCGACCCATCCGTTCGGGGTGACGATGCGGGGGAGTCGTCCTGCTTCCAGGAAAACAAGCCGCTTTCTCGGAGAACCTCTTCGCTGAATTCCTGCTTCAGGCGGTCGCGGAGGAGAAAGCCGGAGTCGGGGGCGAAGCCGATGCGGAACTTCGCGATCATTTCTTCGTTCAGGCCACGGCCGGTGAGATATTCGCGGGCTTTTGCGCCTTCGGGACGGCGGAGGCATTCCTGGAAGAAGGCGACGGCGCGCTCGTGTACATCGAGAAGCTGGCCGCGCAGGCGGGCTTCTTTGGCTTCGCCTTCGGTGGCGTAGCTGGCTTTCGGCAGGGGAATGCCGAGCTTTTGCGCCACCATACGGACGGATTCGGGGAAGGTGATGTTTTCGATTTTCTGGATGAAGCTGAAGACGTCGCCGGAGAGGCCGCAGCCGAAGCAATGATAGAACTGGCGCGTGGCGTGGACCGAGAACGACGGGGTTTTTTCGCCGTGAAAGGGGCAGAGGCCGGAATAGTTTTGGGCTCCGGCTTTCTTTAGTTTGATGTAGTCGCCGATGATGCGGACGATATCCGCCTGCTGCTTCACCGTGTATGCGAAATCGCCGGGGTTCGCCATTTATGGTCCACAAGTATTGTCGGGGAAATGGGGGCTGATGGGAATATGGCAGTGAGGGTTGGTTGCGGAAAAGCTGTGGAATACGCGCCTATTTCGTTGAAGTCCTCGGAAAAGGCGAGCTCTATTGATTCGAGGGTGAGATGGATCGAGGGCAAGAGCTCAGGTGCGGTTAGGGATGCTTCGGCTGCGTGTGGGCATTCGCTTTGCGATGCCCCACACTTCGCTCAGCATGACAGGGTAGTTGGTTTGCCGACAGCACAGGTGGAACGACCACGCGAGATTTGTCATGCTGAGCGGAGGAGGATCGTCCGAAGGACGATCCTTCGCAGTCGAAGCATCCCTATACGCATCGAACTCTCTCAGCTAGTTTTCTTCATCCACGGATACCAATCCTTGGCCAGGTCCAGCCAGTGGGGATTCCTCAACTCGATCAATGCGATCTTTTTCGCGCGGGACCAGCCCTTTAATTGTTTCTCCCGGCCGATGGCTCGGTGTACTTCGTCGAATGACGCCCAGTATAGGAGCCGCTCCACGTCGTAGCGGGCGGTGAAGCCCACCATTTGATGGAACTTGTGCTGGAAGACGCGGCGGTGCAGATTGCCGCTGAAGCCGACGTACAGGGTGCCTGACAGGCTGCCCATGATGTACACGCAATAGCTGCGGCGCTCTCGCGTCATCGTTGCTCTCGGGTCATCGTGAGGGATAGGGATGCTTCGACTCGCTCAGCATGACAGGACATAGGCCGTATAGTTTGTGATATCGGTCACACGAGGCCTTCCCCGGTTCCAGATCGGAACTACCGTCGATCAGACGTTGAGTTCGACCAAGGTTGCTCCGCCGCCGCCTTCGTTTTGGGGGGCTTCGACTACTGAGGATACGTGGGGATGCTTTTGCAGTAACTGGCGGAGGGCTTTGCGGAGGATGCCCATGCCGCTGCCGTGGACAACGCGGACGCGGGGGAGACCGGCTAGGAAGGCTTGGTCTACGAACCTCTCGACTTTCGACGAGGCTTCGTCCACCGTGTGGCCGATTACGTTGATTTCGGTGGGGACGGTTGCGCCTTCGTTTTCTAACGACACGGAGATGCCGCGGGAGCGGGCGGCTTTTACGGGAGTGTCGGACGACTGCGCCTGTGCGGTCGAGACGAGTTCGGCGATGTCGTCGCGGGCGATTTTCATCTTCATTGCGCCCATCTCGACTTCGAAATGGTTGTCGTCGAGCTTGCGGACTACGCGTGCGGAACGGCCGGTGGATTTCAGCTTGACGCTGTCGCCTTCGGAAACGTGCTTGACCAGTTGGGGTTGCGCGTTGGGATCGTTTCTGTCGGCGCCGGTGGAATGGGCGACTACCGTGGAGTCGAACTGCTCGCGGAATTCGCGGCGCAATTTTGCGATTCTTCTCTCGGCGTCTTTCGAGAGCTTCTGGGCGGCGGCGCGGTCCTGAACAGCGTTGACGGCCTCGCGGGCGTGATATTCGAAATCGCGGAGGAGGGCTTCGAGTTTCTTCTCCATTTCTCGGATTTTCGATTGCTGTTCTTTTTTTCCTTCTGCCGCTAAACGGCCTTTTTCGTCTTCCAGTTCTCTTTGGGCTGTCCGCAGACGGAGGCGTTCGTTGTCGGCTTCGCGCAGGTCGGCGTGGAGTTTGTCGAGAAATTGGCCGACGTCGCGGGCCTGGGTGCCGAGGCGGGAGCGGGCGCTTGCGATGATGGCGGGATTTAATCCCAGACGCTGCGCGATGTTGATGCCTGCGGACGCGCCCGGTACGCCGACTTTCAGCTCATAGGTGGGCTGCAGCGTGGCTTCGTCAAAACCTACGGACGCATTCACTACGCCGGGCGTGTTGGCGGCGTAGACCTTGAGTGACGTGTGGTGGGTGGAGATGATAGTCATGCATCCGATATCTCCAAAATGTCCGGCGATGGCGACGGCAAGTGCGGCGCCTTCTTCGGGGTCGGTGGCGGAGCCTAGTTCGTCGAGCAGGACCAGCGAGTTTGCGGTTGCGGTGCGCGAGATGAAATCGATGTTGGTGACGTGGGCGGAGAAGGTGGAGAGATTTTGCTCGATCGACTGGTAGTCGCCGATGTCGGCCAGGACGGCGTCGAAGATGGGGAGTTCCGCGCGATCGGCAGGAACGGGGAGGCCAGATTGAGCCATCAGGGCCAGAAGGCCTACGGTTTTTAGGGTGACGGTTTTGCCTCCGGTGTTGGGGCCGGTCATGATTAGCTGGCGGCGGG
>Ga0302326_10001515_pt1 | contig 58984 bp, 60 predicted proteins | sample Palsa_T0_3_FD_202264 | JGI IMG/M metagenome (GOLD analysis project Ga0302326, IMG submission 202264) | Peat permafrost microbial communities from Stordalen Mire near Abisko, Sweden - Palsa_T0_3 | ecosystem: Environmental > Terrestrial > Soil > Palsa > Peat permafrost | place: Sweden: Abisko...
CCGTCATCTTCCAGTGCAGCCTGCGACCGGACCGGTGAGGACGACCTCGGCACTGCCGGAGATCAGCGCGGCCAGTTCCGGCGCCGCCAGGCCGCTGCGGTACTGCAGGACCGACTGGATCGCGCCGATCGCGGCGTGCACCCGGGCGCGCAGCGTGGCATCGGGGGTACCAGGCTCGAGCAGAGCGAGCTGGCGAACCCACTCGTCCAGGTACAGCCGCTGCTTGCGGCGCAGTCGCTGGCGATCACCGGCCGGCAGGTTGGCGATCTCGTAGTAGTACACCTGCGCCAGCGTCCGGTCTGCGACCACGAAGGAGAGCTGGCCGCGGATGAGGGCCCGCAGCGCGTCGAGCGGCCCGGCAGCACTGCTGGCGATCTGCGCGGCCCCTGCCGACAGATCGTCGATGACCCGGTCGAACATCGTGACCAGCACGTCGGACTTGCCGTCGAAGTGCCGGTAGATGCCGGACCCGGTGATTCCGGCGGCCGCGCCGATGTCCGTCATGGCGACCTCGTGATAGCCGCGTGCCGCGACCAGGTCGGCGGCGGCCGTCAGAATCCGCTGCCGCCGCTCCGGATCCCGGCGGCGGGGCTCCCGGCCGTGATCACCGCGCGGCGGCGCGCTCACCGCGTCCGGCATCAGCGCCCGGTCCAGGCCGGCGGCCGCTTGTCGCGGAAGGCGGCGGGACCCTCCTGCGCGTCCGCGCTGTGGTAGACCGGCGCCCAGATGCGCTCGGCCTCGTCGAACACCTCGGGGCGGGACAGGTACGCGGTCCGCTTGCTGGCCAGCACCGACAGCGGGGCGTTCGCGGCGATCCGCTCGGCCAGCGCCTGGGCGGCGGCGCGCAGGTCCGCGGCCGGCACGACCTGGTTGACGAGCCCGATCTCGTAGGCGCGCTGCGCGGAGACCGGGTCGCCGGTCAGCAGGATCTCCATCGCGATGCGCGGCGGCAGCAGCCAGGACAGCGGTGCGGCCCAGGGCGAGCCGCGGCCGACCTTCACCTCGGTCACCGCGAACCTCGCGGTATCCGCGGCGATGCACAGGTCGCAGCACTGGGTCAGCATGAACCCGCCCGCATAGGCGACGCCGTTGACAGCGGCGATCGTCGGCTTGGCGACCTCGATATTCCGGCCGAACTGCGGCACGAAGTCCGGCGGCGGCACGGTCAGCGCGGTGTCGGCCATCTCGGCGAGATCGCCGCCGGCGCAGAACGCCCTGTCACCCGAGCCGGTCAGCACGAGCACGCGGGCGCTGTCGTCGGAGTTGAACCGCCGGGCCCCGGCGAACAGGCCGGCCCGCACGTCCGCGCTCAGCGCGTTGCGCCGCTCCGGACGCTCGATCGTGACCCAGGCGATCCCGTTCCTGACGGCGTAACTGACCGCATCCGCCATGCGCGCTCCATCCTGCATCGGCAAGGCCTTCACACCAGGCTGTCCGGGCTCGTAGAGTAGCACGTTAGTGAATGGCCAATAACTACTGGCGCCAGGAGGCCGCAGCCGTGGATCTCGATGTGACGAGCCTGCACCACCGGCGCGCGGTGCACCGGTGGGAGCGGATGAGCGTCGGTGACCTGATCGAGCGGGTGACCTGGAGCCGGCCCGACAAGGTCGCGATCGCCGGCCGCCCCGGTGCCTACGCGGACGAGCGGTTCGCGGAGCTGACCTACCGGCAGGCCGACGAGGCCGCCAATCAGATCGCGCACGCGCTGCTGGCCCGCGGCCTTCAGCGCGGCGACGTCGTGATGCTGTTCTGCGAGAACTCGGTCGAGGCTTACCTGACGAAGATCGGCATCGCCAAGGCCGGGCTGGTCGCCGCTCCGCTGAATCCGATGATGGCACCGGACCTGGTTGAGGCCATGATCGAGCTGGTCCAGCCGAAGCTCGCCGTTGTCGACGCCGAGCTGTGGCCGAAGGCGGAGGCGCCGTTCGCGGCGAAGGGCCTGACCGCGAGCGCCACGGTCACGATCGAGGTGGGCGGCCGGGCAGCGCCCGGCAGCCTGGCGTTCGCCGCGCTGATCGACGGCCAGCCGGTCACGGAGCCGGACGTGGAGATCCACGCCGACGACATCTGGGAGATCCTGTTCACCTCGGGCACGACCGCGCTGCCCAAGGGCGTCATGATCAGCCACGCCTGCAGTTACTCGGCGGGCTTCGGCTTCGCGCTGTCGCTCACCCGCGGCCTGCGGCTCGAGTCCGACCTGAGACTCGGGACCTACCTGCCGATGATCTATCACGTCGGCGACCAGCCGTTCACCTACTCGGTCTTCCTGTGCGGCGGCACGCTGGTGCTCGGCCGCCGTCCGAATCCCGCGCACATCGCCGAGATGATCTCGGAGGAGAAAGTCACCGCGCTGTGGGCGGGCTCGCCGGCCATGGTGCGGGCACTGGACGCCGAGTTCACGGCGCGGCCGGAACTTGACGGGCAGAGCCTGACCGTTATCGTCTACGGCTGGGCAGCGCTGCCCCCGGCCACGCTTGCCTCGCTCAAGGAGCGCTGCGGCGAGGACCTCTGCGTGTTCGAGATCTTCGGCCAGACCGAGTGCATCCCGTGTCACCGGTTCTGGCCGGACGAGTGGCCTGAGCTGTTCGCCGCGACCGCGCCGCAGCTCAACTACGTCGGCATTCCGAGCCCCATCCTGGCTTCCACGGTGTTCGACCCGGACGGCGCTGACCTGCGCGGCCAGCCCGGCGTTGCGGGCGAGGCCGTGTACCGCTCGCCTGCCATCATGGCCGGCTACTACCGGGACGAGCAGGCGACGCAGCAGGCGTTCCGGTACGGCTGGTTCCATTCCGGGGACAGCTGCGCCTATGACGATGACGGCCTGCGGATCATGCTCGACCGGTACAAGGACATCGTGAAGAGCGGCGGCGAGAACGTCTCGAGCCTCCGCGTCGAAGCGGTTCTCGCCCAGCACCCCGATGTCGCGAAGTCAGCGGTGATCGGCCTGCCGCACGCGCGCTGGGGCGAGGCGGTGACCGCCGTCGTAGTCCTCAGGGAAGGCGGTGCCGCGAGCGAGGACGACCTGATTAAGCACTGCCGCGCCAGCCTGGCCGGATACGAGTCGCCCAAGTCGGTCGTGTTCGCCGACGACCTGCCGGAGACGGTCGGCGGCAAGGTGCTCAAATACCGGCTGCGGGCCGCGCACGCCGATCACTACGGCGGCATCGACGCGCCGCTGTAACGGCCGTGGCCCGCCGGTTACCGCCGGGTCGGGATGACCACGTACTTCGAGCCGGTTGCCTGGCGGCCGTACTCGGCGATGGCGTCCGGGTGCAGCAGCCCCGCCAGTGACACCTCCGCCGTGTACTGGCTGGCGAAGGTGGTCGTCAGGCCCCCGGCGACCCGGTTGCGGAGCCGGGCGACATCCGCGGGGGTGATCTTCTGCAGGAAGTTCGGGAGCAGCCAGCCGCCGACGCCCCAGGCCATGCCGAAGCTGCGGGCCAGCTCAGTCGGGCCGTGGTCGAGTGAGCCGTAGATGTACACCTGCTTGGGCACAGTGGAGCCGTAGCGGCTGTATGTGGTAGCCGTGGCGCTCGCCGCGGCCTCCATGGCAGTCAGGATCTGGCTGGCCAGCCTGCCGCCGCCGACCGCATCGAACGCGAGCGTCGCGCCGGTCTCCGTCAGCGCCGCGATGAGATCGGTCATGAACTCCGGCGACGAGGAGTTGCAGACGAAGGCCGCGCCGGCCGATCGCAGCAGTTCCTCCTGCTCGGGCTTGCGCACGATGTTGACGAGCTGGATCTGCTCCTCCTGGCACAGCCGGACGAGCATCTGGCCGAGATTCGAGGCAGCCGCCGTATGGACCAGGGCAACGTGGTCCTCCAGCCGCATCGTCTCGACCATGCCGAGCGCGGTCATGGGGTTCACGAAGGAGGACGAGCCGGCGATGGCGGAGACTCCGCCGGGCAGTACCAGGCACGCGGCCGCCTTGACCTTCCGGTACTCGGCGTACATCGAACCGCCGGCCACTGCGACGGTCGTGCCGAGCAGCGCCTGCGCTTCCGCCGACGACCCGGCCGCGATCACCGTGCCGGCGCCCTCGTTCCCGGTCGGCAACGGCGTGCCGACGCGGCCCGCCATCGCGCGCATCGCCGCGTCCGGGAGCGGCGCGGTGACAACTGGCCGGTCCGGCGAGCCGGTGACCTCGGCGGCCGCCATGTCCGCGCCGGCGAACAGCATGCCCAGGTCAGACGGGTTAACCGGTGCCGCCTCGATCCGCACCAGGACGTCGTCAGGGCCTGGCTCCGGTACCGCGGCGGACTCGAGGAAGAGCTGTACCGTCTGGTCGGGCCTGACCGCGGACTGCAGCCGCAGCCCGCTGGCCGGAAGTTCTGCTGACATCGATGCGCCCCTTGGCTGGCTGTGCGGTCGTCTTCGTCGTGATCGTAGACCGGTAACGCGCGGCTGGCACCGGCAGATTCCGCCCCCTAGCGGTTGACGGGCGGGCGAACCATGATGAGGGTTCCGGCAGGTGATCAGCGGCCGGGCCGCACGGGAACGTGGTGCGGCGCTGACCGGGGGCGCGGCGCTACACGATCGAGGTCTGGTGGCCGGCCCAGTACTTGTCGCGCAGCAGCCGCTTGTAGAGCTTCCCGGTGGCGGAGCGGGGTAGCTCGGTCACGAAGTCGACGGTCCGCGGGCACTTGAAGTGGGTCAGCCGGTCTCGGCAGAAGGTGATGAGCTCGGCGGCGAGCTCGGGGCTCGCCTGTGCCGGGTCGGCTAGCTGGACGATCGCCTTGACCTCCTCGCCGAGGTCTTCGTTCGGGACTCCGATGACCGCGACATCGAGGACGGCGGGGTGGGCGGAGAGCAGGTTCTCGGTTTCCTGCGGGTAGATGTTGACGCCGCCAGAGATGATCATGTAGCTCTTGCGGTCGGTCAGGTACAGGTACCCCTCGTCGTCGACGTGGCCGACGTCGCCGACCGTGCTGGTGACGCCGCCGTCGCGACGGCTCTCGGCCGTCTTGTCCGGGTCGTCGAAGTACGTGAACGCGGTCACCCCGCGGAACCAGATGACGCCGTCCTCGCCCGTCGCGCGCTCGCGGCCGTCCTCGTCCAGGATCAGCAGTTCGCCGAGCACGGGCTTGCCGACGGTGCCCGGATGGGCCAGCCAGTCGGCAGAGCTGCAGAACGTGAAGCCGTTCGCCTCGGTCGCGCCGTAGTACTCGGTGATCACCGGGCCCAGCCAGTCGATCATCGCCTGCTTGACGTGGACGGGGCAGGGAGCCGCCGCGTGCACGATGCACTCCAGTGACGACGTGTCGTACCGGCTGCGCACCTCCTCCGGCAGCCGGAGCAGGCGGCTGAACATGACGGGGACCATCTGGCAGTGCGTGACCTTGTACCGCTCGACCAGAGCCAGCCACTGCTCGGCGTCGAAGTGCTCCATCACAATGGTGCTGGAACCGAGGCGGAGGGACGCGGACACGCTCGCCTGCGGCGCGGAGTGGTAGAGCGGCGCCGGGTTGAGGTAGGTCATGCCGTCCCGGAAGCCGAACATCGCGCGCACGAAGTTCATCACCGGCAGCGGCTCGCCTGGCGGGACGTCCGGCACCTCACGCAGGATGCCTTTCGGCTGGCCGGTCGTGCCGGAGGAGTAGAGCATGGCGGCACCGAGCGACTCGTCCGGGACCGGATCGGCCGGAAGCCCGCCGACGACGGCATCGAACGACTCCCAGCCCTCCGGCGGGTCGGCTGTCCCCGTCATCACCAGGCGCTCGAGCTGCGGGCACCGCGCGGCGGCCGCCACCGCGACGTCGCGCTTGGCCTGCGAGCTGAACAGCAGCCTGGAGCGGGAGTTGGTCACGATGTACGCGACCTCGTCAGGCGCCAGATAGCTGTTGATCAGCGTGTAGAACAGGCCGGTCCGCTCCGCGCCACCCTCGATCGCGAGCATCCGGGTGCTGTTCTCGGTGAAGACCGAGATGTGGTCGCCCGGCTGCAGCCCGGCCGAGCGCAGGAAGTGCGCGACCTGATTGGCGCGAGCCTCGAACTCGGCGTAGCTGAGGGTCTCGCCCGAGATGCCCATGATGATCGCGGGCTGATCCGGGTGATCAATAGCATGCTGGCGCGCGAACATGCGGTCCCCTTCTGCGTGACCGGGGGTCGTTGCTGCTGAGGTTACAGGCGCGCGGGCGCGATGTGCAGGGACCGGAGTGCGCGGCGGCGGCAGGTCAGCAGGCGTACTTCTGCACCAGCGCGCCGACGTCAGGCAGCGCGGCCTCGATGTGCCTGGTGGCGCTGCCACGGACGCCGTTGTAGGCCTTAACCACCACCGGCCGGCCGGACGCCTGCGCGCGCTCGTCGGTGACCGCGATGAGCGCCTGCGAGACGTCGTCGCCGCGCTTGGCCAGGTAGTCGCCGAACTCGGCGCCGCCGGACGTCGTGAAGTCCGCCCAGTATGGCTCGAGCCTCTCCGCGAGCTGCGGGACTAGTGACTCGACCATGAACTTGATGTGGCCGGGGAAGACGGTGCTGACCGTCTTGTAGGCCACCTTGACCGCAGCCCCGGAGATCCCGGACATCTCCGAGACCCTGTGCTGGATGAGGGCGTAGCAGTCGTCGTTCACCTGCGGCTGGACGTCCGGCGCGAGCAGGATCTGCTGAAGGGTGGCTGCCATGGATGCGTTGTTCTCCTCGGGAATGTGCCGCTGCTGCTGATCGGCCGGCTACCCGAGACCGTCCCGTCCAGGGCGCTATGGCCGACTCGTCTCAAGTAATGGCCAGGTAACGGTATCGAGCGCGCGTGCCGTCCGTTATCAGAACGCACCAGCGGTGACGGTGATACATCCGGATTCTTGCTGCCAGGCCGTGCTGGTCAGGAACCTGGCTGACTCCTGATCCGCCGGAAAGAAGGACCCGCCTCGGGCTCGGGTAGGTGAGAAGCTCTGCGCTGGCGCTGGCAGTACTCGTCACTGATGCAATCCGATGAGGGGCGCCCGCGCGTACGGCAATGACCAGGGTCTGGGGGGCACCGGCCGGCCAGGATGGCTTAACGTCACGTGGCTGTCAGCGGAGCGCTGGCCCTTGTTTCTGGCGCACGGCCGGTGCCTTACGGGCATGCTCACCCCGGAGCCGGGCGCTGTCAAGACCGGTCAGTCAGTCAGCTGCGGCCAGTCAGCTGATGAGAACGACACTGCAGATCTTCTGGTCCCGCACCTTGTAGATTGCGACGGCCTGAAGCTCGGACGGGCTGCCCGGCAGGTTGAAGCCGGTGACGTGCTCCTCGTCGATCACGTGGTCGCCGACGACTATCCGGCTGGGAATCTGCACAGCCAGATTCGGACTGGCCCTGAAGAGCTGGCCGTAACGTTCGCGCATGACCTCGAGGCCATCCATGAGTACATTGCCATCGAAATCCCTGATCACCACGTCGGCCGCATAGCAATCCAGGAACCGCTGCAGGTCGCGCTCCCGGTACGCAGCGATCTGGGCGTCGATCACGTCCGTTATCCCGATCACTCTTCCTCCAGTCCTGCCTGCCCGGCGGCTGTCGAGTCAAGTATGGCCACGCAGGCACTGGGCCTGGCTATCTGGTCAGGAATCGAGAAGCGCCAGGATGCTGGCGAGCCTAGCCTCCGTGTAGATGGCCGGCCTGGAGCCGAGCCCTAACTGTCTGAACAGGAGGAGCCAGAGAATGCCCGCGAAGAATTCGGAGGCCGAGTCCGGCGGCTTTACCGCTGAGGAGCGCGCCGCGATGAAGGAGCGCGCCGCTGAGCTGCGCGCCGAAGGCAAGCAGGGCGCGAAGAAGGCAGACGGGCTGCAGGCGGTGCTCGACCGGATCGCGGAGTTCGCGCCGGAGGACCGTGAGCTGGCCGAGCGAGTGCATATGACAGTGACGGCTACTGCGCCTGATCTGCTGCCAAAAACCTGGTACGGGATGCCCGCCTACGCGAACACGGAAGGGAAGGTCGTCATCTTCTTCCAGGACTCGGGCAAGTTCAAGTACCGGTACTCGACCCTGGGCTTCCAGGAGGCCGCCAACCTTGACGACGGCGACATGTGGCCGGTGTCGTACGCACTCCAGGGCTGGAACGCCGTGGTCGAGAAGAAGGTCATCGAATTGGTTAACGCCGCGATCTCCTGATGTCTAGCTCCACTTGACGCTTCATGCGCCCTAGTCGAATTGCCTCGGAGACCGGCCTGGCAGCGGCGCTTGATTACGCCGCCGCTCGCGGTCGGCGTCTCTGCAGGCGAGTCCGCAGCCAGATACCACAGTGCCATGCCAGGATCGCGCTCCACAGGCCGATGACAGCCCAATCCCCGGTGGAGGAGCCTGTTTGGATGACAAGCACGCCCTGTGCGATCAGGAGCAGGGCGATGCGGAAACGCCAGGCAGCTGGCAGCGAGATCAGCTGCCAGGCGCCAGTGCCGCGGTGGCGGCGGGCCAGCAAGACAAGCTGCTGTATCGCGTTCATCCCGGCGGAAACGATGAGAACGACGCCGGCGACGCATTCAAAGACCCGCATGCGGTACCTGCCTCATTGGCTGCTGTCCCGCGTATACCGTCCACGTGGCCTCGCCTGAGGAGTAATGCCCTGGGCAGGGGCAGCCAGCGACCGCTGGGTAGCGTTGGAGGAAACGCGCCGTTGCACGGTGACGGGTCCGCCCCGTTGGGGCGGCACGGGCCTGGCGCCGCGTGCTCCGAGCAGCCGGTGCCGGTCCGTGGCCGGGACTGGCGCAGTGCAAGGTGCGCACAAGCTCGCCGTAGTGGCTGATGACCTCCTGACAGCACCAGCAGCACGACCGGACGTTTCCGCGGAAACGCGACCTGGTTAGGTCAGGGCCAGCACCGCGTAGGCGGCCAGCCAGTGCTCCACCATGTAGTCGTCGCCGCGGACGTGCGGCAGCGCGGCGTTCAGGTGGGTGCGCGCCGCTGCGAGGGCCGGCGCGATCCGGGCGTCGCCCTCCGGCAGGCTCTCCGCGAGCCGGCGCCAGCAGTAGGCGCGGCTCGCGTTCAGGCCGTGCAGGTGGGCGATCTGCCCGTCGCTGGCGTCGGACACCACCGCCGGGATGAACAGCGGGGCCGGCTCGCCATCGGCGATCCCTGGCAGGAACGCTGCCAGCCAGTCGGCGAACTCCGGCTGCGCGAGCAGCCTGCTCATCAGCTCCGCCTCGGTCAGCGCAGGTGACAGGAAGTCGTATCCGGACGGCTCGTAGCCACCTGGGTAATCCGCGTCATCGGCGAACCAGCCGAGTGCCTTGGCTTCGATCGCCGCCGCCAGTTCCGGCCGGCCCGCCTGCGCCTGCCTGGCCGCGAACGGCAGCGCCACCGACATGGCGAACGCGCTGTTGGCGTGCATGCCGTAACGGATCGGATAGGTGGCCTTGGGCAGCCAGTCCAGGAAGCCCTTCGTCAGCGCGTCGGCGAGCGGGGCGATTGCCGTCAGCCACCGGCGCGCCTGAACGTCGTCCAGGCTCGCGATCTCGTGCACCAGGGCGAGCGCCCAGGCCCAGCCGTATGGCCGTTCGTGCCGCCCGTCGGTGCCGGTCACGAAGCTCGCCTCGGCGGCGAGCTTGTCGGCGGTGAACTGGCCGTGGAGCAGGTCCCTGATCTGGCCGGCCGGCACCGAGTCCCCGGCCAATCGCAGCAGCCGGACCAGCAGCCAGTGCATCTCGACGCAGGAGTGCCAGTCAAGGCTGCCGTAGAACACGGGCGTCCGCTCGGCGGGACGGGCGGGGAAGTCGCCCGGCTCTGTCATCAGGTGAACCAGGTGCGACGGGAACTCCCTGCCGATGTTGGCCATGGCCACATCAGCGTAGGCCGCTGCCTGCTCGCCCAGAATGTCCAGGCGCTCCGCAGCGGCCGGACCGGTCTGACTGTCACGCACCTGAGCAGCCTAAGTCAGGAACCAGTCGCGGCGCCGCCCGGCGTCCGGATGCTCCGCGGCACACCCGCCCTCGCCGGGCCGGGCCTGATCACGGCATAGTGCCGCAACGTGCGGACCGACACTTGCGCCAGGCGCGCCACCCCTCCCGATTCCGTACCTGGCATTAACTCAGGCAGGTGACGCAACGGAGGAGTCAGGAAGCGGCCGGCGATAATCGGCGGCATGGCTGTCGGGATCCTGGCGGAACCGCTATGCGCGGTCTGCGGTGAGGTAGCGGCGCGGGTCGAGGTCGTCGCGCCGGGCCAGCTGCCGTCGCGCTGGCGGCGCTGGAGCCGCAAGCACCGCCAGTTGTTCGAGGAGCAGCGCGATCCGGCGCAGTGGTACCTGATCTTCGCCGGCGTTACCGGCGGTAACGGCTGGGTCGGCGATCCGGTCAGCGCTGACCGCGCGCAGGCGATCATCGAGGCGTTCCGGCGGCCCTACCGCTTCCAGCAGGTGCACACCGCTGGCCTGTACGACGACGCGGGATTCTGCGAGCAATGCGACGCCGCTTACTGCCACAGGCACTGGCATCTGTCCGACACTGGGCACGGCCGCTGCCCGCACCAGCACCGCAAGAGCCTCGACCCGAGCGCGTCGGCTGGCTGACCTGCCGCCCGCGTGAAATGGGCTGGCGCCTGGACTACCTTGGCCCTGTGAGCAGCGAGAGAGTGCCCGGCGGGCCGGTGCATAAGCTTCCCGCTGACCTGCGCACGGCACTGATCTCCAACCCGGCGGCGCTCGGTGCGTGGAAGGACATCACACCGCTGGCCCGGAATGAGTTCATCTGCTGGGTCGAGGATGCCAAGCAGGAGAAGACCCGAGAACGCCGCATCCGCCGGACGCAGGAGGAACTGGAGGAAGGCCAGCGCCGTCCATGCTGCTGGCCAGGGTGCAGTCACCGCAAGAACAACAGCCGGTAGCGAAGAGCGCGCCTAGCGCGCCGGGCCGTTGATCGGGGAGCCGAACCGGATGACGTTCCCGTCGGGGTCGACGTGCGCGCCTTCATGCTGTCCCCAGTCGGTGTCCTCGGGCAGGCTGACCGTGGCGCCTGCGGACTGCCACAATCTCGCGAGTTCGTCGGCGTCGTCGACGAAGAGATACGCGGAGGCATGCGCACCGATCTCATGCGTATGTCCCAGATGAATCTCGGCGCCGTCAAGGACGGCAAAACCGTACCCGCCGCCTTCGTACTCATGAGCGGTAAAGCCAAGCCGCTGGTAATGCGCTAGCGAGGCGCGGAGGTTACGGACCGGAAATATCGGCGCTACTCGTTTCGGGATGCTCACGAGCGCAAAGCCTATTCGGACCGCGGGTATCCGCCAGCGACGCGGGTTGCCTGCTCCGGAGACAGCTCTGCTGCCAGAGACTCGCTCGTGGCCGTCTCACCTGTCTTGACGCCTGATCATGCCCTGCAGAGAATGGCGGGTATCTCGCACGTGGGGGCATACGCGCTGGCCAGCATGGCGGTCAGCTTCCGGGTAACGCAGTACGCCAACCAGACTGGATCGGCCTACACCTCAGTCCCGCCCAAAGCCGTCCACGCGGTCATCCCGAAAGACGTGTTCCCGGCCGACATCTGCGACCGGATAGCGCGGTGGCTCCGGCCGTGACCCTTTCCGATTCCGACCGCCTGGCCATTGTCGGTGTCATCACCCGCGCCGACGACGCTGCCAGCCGTCGCGACCCAGACGGCTACGTCGCGCTCTTCACCGAGGACGCTGTGCTGGACGGCACCCAGGGCAGGCACGTCGGCCGGGAGGCCCTGCGCGTAGCGGTCGTCCCCGTCTGGGCCTCGGAGGGGCCGGTTACCTTGCATCTGACCCTGAATCCCGTCGTGGAGCCGGGACCGGACGACAGCCGAGCGGTAGCGCGGTCCGTGCTGCTGATCATCGATCCAAGCGGGCCGGCCATCCGATCTGCCGCGCTGATCACGCAAGAGCTCCGTCGAACTGACGAATCGTGGCGCGTGTCCCGTCGCACCGTCAGCGCAAGCAACTGACTTAGCGAGACTTCGGCGAACGTTTGGCAAGAAATGGGCTTCTAGCTGCGCCCCCAGCAGGATTCGAACCTGCGCACACGGCTCCGGAGGCCGTTGCTCTATCCCCTGAGCTATGGGGGCTGGCGCATACCGCGCAGCAGGGCAGCCCTGCTGGCCGGAGCAAGCGTATCAGGAGCACGGATCGCCGGACACGCAGCCGATCTGCGCGCAGGATTCAGCCGGAGCCGATAGCCTCGCGCCGTGACCCGGGGACTTGGCCGCGTGCTGGTTGTCGACGATGACGAAGTCATCCGGCAGCTCATCGCTGTCAATCTCACGCTTGAGGGATTTGAGGTAGTAACAGCCGTCGACGGTCGCGACTGCATCGACAAAGTCGAAGAAGTCGAGCCCGACGTGATCACCCTCGACGTCATGATGCCCCGGCTGGACGGCTGGGTGACGGCCACTCAGCTGCGCCGGAATCCGGCGACCGCCGGGATCAAGGTCGTGCTCATCACCGCACGGGCGCAGGAGGATGACCGCGACCGGGGCCGCCAGATCGGCGTCGACGCCTATCTCACCAAGCCGTTCGACCCGGCTGAGATGATCAGGGTCATCCGCGAGCTGGCAGGCGCTCCCAGTAGCGCTTTCGACTGACCGCCTGATTCGCCCCGGCCATAGCCTGAGCTGGTGATCACTGCCGATCTCGACCGGGAACTAGTCGCCTCGCTGCACAGCCTCATCGCCCGAGGCGGTCTCCCGGCGACCGCGGCGCCGCTCGCCCTCCGCGGCACCTGGCGTCCCGCGCCGGACGGCGCGCCCGCCCGCTATGCCACCACGCTGCCCCTGGAACTGGCTGCGCTGGCCGGCACCGACCCGGCCGCCGTCGCCGCCGAGCTGGCCCGCCCGCTCGGTGCCGCCGGGTGGATCGAGGATGCCGGCAGCTCGGGCGGATACCTCATGATCACGGTGACGCCGCAGGCACTGGCACGATCGGCGGCGCGGATGGCGGCGGCGGGGCCGGCCTGCGCGACCAGCGTGATCCTGGCCGGCACCACCGCAGTGGCAGCTGACTGGCCTGACCTGGCAGCCGCAAGAACCTGGCAGCAGGCGTGGCAGGACCAGGCGACCGCGATGACCGGGCGGCTGGCCCTGGCCGCGGGCGCGTCAGCCGCACTTTCCTCAGGCCGGGAACGAGGTAGCCCCGGGCCAGCCCGTACCCAGCGTCCGCGGCCGCCGGCGGCCGCCGCCGTGGCCTATTACGGGCCTGACTCGGTCCGGTACGCCCTGGCCAGGACTGCGCCGGGCTCGGCCGTACCGCCCGCATCGCTGCTGACGCCGCCGCTGCCGGGCCGCCGGATAGCCGATCCGCTCGCCGCAGTCCAGCAGGCCCACGCGGACGCGGCGTCGGTGCTGCGGTGGGCGGCCGCCCTCGGGCTCGCGCGGGCTGCGGACGAGGACCGGCTGGGCGGCCAGCTCGGGCGGCCAGCTGAGCGGTCGCTGCTGACCCTGCTGTCGTTCCTGCCGGTCACGGTGGCGGCCGCGGGCCGCCGGCGGCGGCCGGATGAGCTGCCCCGTTACCTGGAGGACGTGAGCTCGGCCTGGCAGGAGTGCCAGCGGCAGGCGCCTGCGCTGCCGTTCGGCGGTGCCGCGGCACCGCGCGATCCCGGGGTAGCTGCCGCACGGCTGGTCCTGGCTGATGCGGTGCGGGCGGTGCTGGCGGCAGGCCTGGCGCTGACCGCGATCGCAGCCGTCAGCCAGCTCTGACCGCGGGAGTGTCAGTACCCCGCGATAAGTGTTGTGGGCAGGGTTGCCGGACGGGCGCGAGGGCTTAGCGCGGCGTTTCAGGTCCGGGAGGCTTGTGAGAATGACCAGGTTGAAGTAGGTTCGCGGGTCATCACCGTGTATGCCGGGGGTCTGGGGTGCGAGGTACCGTGCGGGCGCTCGGGTGTCTGCGCTTCTTTCAGCCTGCCGGCATGCATCCCGGATGCGGCTGTGTCGGGGGATCTGTGGTTGAAGCGTCATCGAAACGGGTAGCGCATGGCTAGTAAGCCCCCCAGGACGTACTCAGCTTGTGCTCGTATCAGGTCCCTGCGCCAGCATGCCGGCTGCGCGAGCGTACCTGCGGGCGCGTCACGAATCTGCCGGGCAGATCCCGGCCGGTCGAAGCGCTGCTGCCAGTACGGACACAGCCAAAGGAATGCCGTGGGTCATGTTGGTGTTAAGCTAGGTGCTGCACCAGATGCCCCGCACAGGGGACAGGTGCTCGTTCGTACTCCTTCCGAATGTCTTCCGAGCGCTCGGCGGCGTGCGATCTCGACATTCATCTGCCCATCGCGGGACTTCCTGGTCTGCCCGGCCCTAGCCAAGGGCCTGGTCAGTGAGGACCCTTGCGGCGTTCAGCCGCGACCGGGATGGCCCGCTAGCTGTGGCGGTAGCGGGCAGCGGTGGCAGGTAGCAATACGACAGCGGGCAGGGCGCCGCAGATGCGGCCGTGACCCGTACCCTGGGAAGGACCCCTTGTGAGCGAAACCTTGGACCTGTTCTCTGCTGAGAACGGGGATTCTGCCGGCCTGCCTGTGCCGGTTAGTCAGCCGGCAGATCAGCCGGTCGGCGTGGCGGATTCGGCGGGGACTTCCCACCGCCCGGCTGGCGCGGTACGCTCCTGGCCGGACGCCGTTGACACGGCCACAGCCAGCGGCGACGCTAGCGCGGCCTCCCCCGGCGAGAGCGGCGGCAAGCCCAAGGCACTGTCAGCGATGCTGCTGCCCGAGCTTCAGCGGGTCGCCCAGTCCGTCGGCATCACCGGAACCGCGAGGATGCGCAAGGGCCAGCTCATCGCTGCAATCGAGGAGAAGCGGCAGGGCGGGGGACTGCGGGCAACCGAGGCCCAGGGCCAGGTGCCAGCAGACCGCCAGATCAGGACTTCCGACAAGTCAGTCCAGCGGGGAGCGCCTGCGGGAGCCGGCGCTGACCGCACCTTCGAGCGGGACGCCATGGAATCACAGACATCAGCACAGCCAGGGGTGGGCGCCAACGGCGCCACGGGGATCGGCGAGGGATCGTCCACCGCGAGCACCGGGATTGGCACTGCGCCGGCGGACGCCGGGCGCACCACGGTTAACGGCAGCAGCGCGCCCGCCGAGGTCCAGCAGACCGGCGATGGCCAGCGCCCGGAGCGGCGCCGCCGTTCCAGTCCGCGCCGTGACGATGCCGGCGAGCAGCCGCGCGCGGCCGGCGACGGGCAGGACCGCGAGGCCGGCTCCGCCCCGCGCGAGCAGCAGGCCGGCCGGGAGCAGGGCGGCCGCGACCAGCAGGGCGGCGGGCGGGACCAGCAGCACAACCGCGAGCAGGGCGGCCGCAACAACGACGGCCGCAACAACGACGGCCGCAACAACGACAGCCGCAACAACGACAGCCGCAACAACGACAGCCGGAACGACGACGACCGGGACGGCGGCAGCCGCCGGAGCCGGGACCGGTTCCGCAACCGCAACTCAGGCAACCGCCGCCGCGAGCGTGGCGGCGGCGGCGGCAACGAGGCCGAGCCGGTCATCTCCGAGGATGACGTGCTGATCCCCATTGCCGGGATCCTGGACGTCCTCGACAACTACGGCTTCGTGCGCACCACCGGCTACCTGCCCGGCTCCAACGACGTCTACGTGTCGCTGTCGCAGGTGCGCAGGTACGGCCTCCGGAAGGGCGACGTCATCGAGGGCGCCATCAGGCAGCCCCGTGAGGGCGAGCGCCGGGAGAAGTTCAACGCCCTGGTCCGGCTGGACAAGATCAACGGCCTGGACCCCGAGCAGGCGAAGAACCGGCCCGAGTTCAACAAGCTGGTGCCGCTGTACCCGCAGGAGAGACTGCGGCTCGAGTCGGACCCGACGATCATGACGACCAGGATCATGGACCTGATCTGCCCGATCGGCAAGGGTCAGCGCGGACTCATCGTGTCGCCGCCTAAGGCTGGCAAGACGATGATCCTGCAGGCCATCGCGAATGCGATCACCAAGAACAACCCCGAGTGCCACCTCATGGTCGTCCTCGTTGACGAGCGGCCGGAAGAGGTCACCGACATGCAGCGCACGGTCAAGGGCGAGGTGATCCACTCGACCTTCGACCGCCCGGCCGAGGACCACACGACCGTGGCCGAGCTCGCCATCGAGCGGGCCAAGCGGCTCGTCGAGATGGGCCACGACGTGGTCGTGCTGCTCGACTCGATCACCCGGCTCGGCCGCGCTTACAACCTGGCGGCGCCTGCCAGCGGCCGGATCATGTCCGGTGGTGTCGACTCGACGGCGCTGTACCCGCCGAAGCGCTTCTTCGGCGCGGCGCGGAACATCGAGCACGGCGGCTCGCTGACGATCCTGGCCACGGCCCTGATCGAGACCGGCTCCCGTGCCGACGAGGTGATCTTCGAGGAGTTCAAGGGCACCGGCAACATGGAGCTGCGGCTCCGTCGCGAGCTGGCCGACAAGCGGATCTTCCCGGCGGTGGACGTGGACGCGTCCAGCACCAGGAAGGAAGAGCTGCTGATGACGCCCGAGGAGCTCAAGATCGTCTGGCAGCTGCGCCGGGTGCTCCACGCCCTCGAGCCGCAGCAGGCACTTGAGGTCCTGATGGAGCGGATGAAGGGCACTAAGAGCAACGCCGAGTTCCTCCTGCACGTGCAGAAGACCACGACGACGAGCTCCTAGCAGTCCCTACGCCCGCTCGCCGGAGGCGTGCCGCCGGCGGGAATGCGGGGATGCCCGTGCACGTTGCACGGTCTGGCACACTGGTAGGCCACTACAGATGCGGTACCGGTTCACGCCGTGATGCAGGAGCTGGCTTCAGTCAGCCCGGCATTAGTCAGCACAGCAGGCGACCCGGCGACCGCGGGAACCAGGAGTAGCAATGAAGTCCGGAATTCACCCGGAGTATGTCGACACCACGGTGATCTGCAGCTGCGGGAACACGTTCACCACGCGCAGCACGGCCAAGGACGGCGTCATCCACGCCGACGTGTGCTCGAGCTGCCACCCGTTCTACACGGGCAAGCAGAAGATCCTCGACACCGGCGGCCGGGTGGCCAGGTTCGAGCGCCGGTTCGGCAAGAAGGCCGACGGGAAGTAGCTCAGGCCAGCGCGTTCCCTCCCAGAAGATTCTGGAAGGGAACGTTCAGCCTGTCCAGCTACTGTCAGCCCACATCAGGGAGGTAAGCGGTGTTTGAGCGGCTTGCCGATCTTGCCGCCGAGCACGCGCAGCTCGAGCGGGATCTGTCCGATCCCGCTATTCACAGCGATCAGGACCGCGCCAGGACGCTGAGCCGCCGGTACGGCGAGCTCACGCCTATCGTCCAGGCCTACGCCGACTGGCTGCAGACCTCGGCCGACGAGGGCACCGCGCGCGAGCTCGCGCCGGAGGACGCCTCGTTCGCCGCTGAGGCCGAGCAGCTCGCTGCCCACCGCGAGGAGCTCGAGCGGCGCATCGCCGAGCTCCTCGTTCCCCGTGATCCCAACGATGACAAGGACGTCATCCTCGAGGTCAAGGCAGGCGAGGGCGGCGATGAGTCGGCGCTGTTCGCCGGGGACCTGCTGCGGATGTACCTGCGGTTCGCCGAGCGGCGCGGCTGGAGGACCGAGGTGCTGGACTCCACCATGACGGGTCTCGGCGGGTACAAGGACGTCACCGTTGCCTTCAAGGCGCGCGGCGATACCGGAGCGTGGTCGCAGCTGAAGTACGAGGGCGGCGTTCACCGCGTCCAGCGCGTACCCGCGACCGAGTCACAAGGGCGCATCCACACCTCGGCGGCCGGCGTGCTGGTGCTGCCCGAGGCAGATCCGGTGGACGTCACCATCGACCCGGCTGACCTGAAGATCGACGTGTTCCGCTCGTCGGGTCCCGGCGGCCAGAGCGTCAACACCACCGACTCGGCCGTGCGCATCACCCACCTGCCGACCGGCGTCGTCGTCTCGTGCCAGAACGAGAAGAGCCAGCTCCAGAACAAGGAGCAGGCCATGCGCGTGCTCCGGGCCCGGCTGCTGGCCGTCGCCCAGGAGGAAGCCGACGCGCAGGCCTCGGCCGAGCGGCGCAGCCAGGTCGCGACCGTGGACCGGTCGCAGCGCGTGCGCACCTACAACTTCCCGGAGAACCGGATCTCCGATCACCGCGTCGGCTTCAAGGCCTACAACCTGGACCAGGTGATCGACGGCGACCTGGACGCGGTGATCACGGCGCTGACCGAGGCCGATCGCGCGGAGAAGATCGCCGGCCCTGACCCGGACTGAGCGTGATCTGAGTGAGCCTGCTCCTTGACGAGATCGCCATCGCGACCGCCAGGCTCGCCGACGCCGGGGTCGAGTCACCCCGGACGGACGCTGAGCTGATCGCGGCGCGGCTGCACGGCGTCTCGCGGTCCGAGCTGCACCTGGTGCCTGACACTGGCTTTGACCCGCGGTTCTGGGACGACATCGCGCGCCGGGAGGCACGCGAGCCGCTGCAGCACATCACCGGCCACGCCTACTTCCGGTACCTCGAGCTTGCCGTCGGCCCCGGCGTATTCGTGCCCAGGCAGGAGACCGAGGTCATGACCGGCTGGGCGATCGAGCAGCTGGCGGCCATGGACGTGGCCGACCCGGTGGTGGCCGACCTTGGCACCGGGTCCGGCGCGATCGCGCTGTCGATCGCCCAGGAAGTCCCGCGGGCGCGCGTGCATGCGGTGGAGGCAGACCCGCTGGCCCGGCAGTGGACCGAGCGGAACATCGCCAGCGTCGCCGCCGCCTCGCCGCACACCGCGGGCCGGGTGACGCTGCACGCCGGGGACTTTGCCGGTGCCCTTCCTGACCTGAACGGCCTGGTGGACCTGGTCGTCAGCAACCCGCCCTACATCCCGGCCGGCGCGTGGGTGCCACCCGAGGTGGGGGAGTACGACCCCGCGACCGCGCTGTGGGGCGGGCAGGACGGCCTCGATGCCGTTCGGGTCGTCGAGGCGACGGCACGGCGCCTGCTGCGGCCCGGCGGCCTCGTCGCCGTGGAGCACGGGGCCCAGCAGGGCGCGGCCGTCTACTGGGTGTTCGCCGAGGAGAGCGGCTGGCGGGAGACCCGCAATCACTGCGACCTGGCCGGGCGCGACCGGTTTGTCACCGCGGCCCGGCCGTGAACCGCAGCCGGGCATGGCAGGATGATCGGCTATGAGCGCCTGGTTTGACTGTGCCGACGATGCTCAGCGCACTGACGGACTCGCAGCTGCCGCCACCGCCGTGCTCAGCGGCGAGCTTGTCGTCATCCCGACTGACACGGTGTACGGGATTGGCGCTGACGCCTTCAGCCCGGCGGCGGTGTCGCGGCTGCTGGCGGCCAAGGGCCGCGGCCGCGACATGCCGCCGCCTGTGCTCGTCGGCACCGTGCGGGCAGCGGCCGCCCTGGTCGACGACCTCGGCCCGGACGGGCAGCGGCTGGTCGACGAGTTCTGGCCGGGCGGCCTCACCATCGTCTGCCGGGCCGCCAGGACGCTGAGCTGGGACCTGGGGGAGACCAAGGGCACTGTGGCCGTCCGGATGCCCGAGGACCCGGTGGCTCTTGACCTCCTGCGCGAGACCGGGCCGATGGCCGTGAGCAGCGCCAACCTGTCCGGCTCTCCGTCGGCGATGACCGCTGAGGAGGCCAGGGATCAGCTGGGCGAGTCGGTCTCGGTGTACCTCGACGGCGGCAAGGTGCCCGGTGGCGTGGCCTCGACGATCCTGGATCTGACTGGCCCGCAGCCCCGGCTGCTGCGCCGCGGTGCGATCTCCGTGGGCAGGCTGCGGGAGGTTGCCGCCGTCATCGCCGGGCCCGGCCTGACCGGGCCATGACGAGCCACGGGTCGTCAGCCACGGCAGCCGGCCCGGTGCTCTAGAGTTGCCGTGATGCGCCATTCCGCTGCCCGAACCCGGTGATGCAGTGAAGGACTACGTTCTGACACTGCTGGTGGCGGCCGCTGTCACCTACATCCTGACGCCGCTGGTGCGCCGCATGGCCAGGCGGGTCGGGGCGATGAAGCAGCCCCGCGAGCGCGACGTGCACGTCGTCCCCGTCCCGACGCTCGGCGGCCTGGCGATGTTCGGCGGCCTGGCGGCTGGCCTGCTGGTGGCGGATCAGATTCCGCAGCTGCGGCACGGCTTCGCCAACACCGGCATGATCAGCGGCCTGCTGCTGGCCGGCGGCCTGCTGACCGTCATCGGCTTCATCGACGACCGGTGGGGCATGGGGGCGCTGCCCAAGGCGGCCGGCCAGGTTGCGGCCGGCGGCATCCTGGTAGCGACTGGTACATCGCTGACCTGGCTGCCGCTGCCCGGTGGCAGTACCTACGTGCCGACGGCTGACCAGTCCACGTTCCTGACGATCCTGGTCGTTGTCGCGACGATCAACGCGGTCAACTTCATCGACGGCCTGGACGGCCTGGCGGCCGGAATCGTGTGCATTGCCGCCACTTCGTTCTTCCTTTATTACTACTCGCTGACCAAGGTCCTCGCGATTTCGTCGCTGGCCGCCCCGGCGCTGGCGTCGGCCATCCTGATCGGGATGTGCCTGGGCTTCCTGCCGCACAACTTCTCCCCGGCCAGCATCTTCATGGGAGACACCGGGTCGATGCTGCTCGGGCTCCTGCTGGCCTACGCGCCGATCTCCAGCATCAGCTCGCTGGACCCGGCCTACCTGACGCACGAGATCAACCGTTATCCCGAGATCATGCCGCTGCTCCTGCCGGCCGCGCTGCTGGTCATTCCGTACGGCGACCTGCTGCTGGCCGTGGTCAGGCGGACCAGGGCGGGCCGGTCGCCGTTCGCTCCTGACCGTAAGCACCTGCATCACCGGCTGCTGGACATCGGTCACTCGCAGCGGGCCAGCGTCCTGATCATGTACCTGTGGGCCGCGGCCTTCTCCGGCAGCATCGTCTGGCTCTCCATCGACAAGACCGAGGCACCGCGAGCCAGTAACCATCACGGGTCGCCGATCTTCGTCTTCGTCATCATCACCGTGGCCGCCGTCGCCGCGCTGCTGCTCATGTCCATGCCCAGGCTGCGCTGGTGGCAGCGTCCCCGGCTGGCCGCCCTGTCCGCGCCGGCGGCGGCAATCGCCGGGCTGGCAGCAGAGGCAGACAGCGGCACCGCGAGCGGGCCGGAGCCCGTTCCGGTCATCGAGCCGGCGCTTCTTGCGGCCACCGGCAGCGTCTCCCCGGCCGCGCCGCCGGCCGCCGCGGACTCCGGGGCAGCACATGCGCAGCCGGGTGGCGCCGATCCGGATGGCGGGAACTCTGGCCGTGACTACGGGCCGGGAGCGGCGGCAGGCGTGTCCTGGCCGGCGCATGCGCCGCTCACCGATCCGTCCTGGCAGCAGCCCGAGCGGCCGGAGTCAGGCTGGCAGCTGCCCGATGCTGCGAACGGGGCGGCCCCGTACGGTGCGGGCTCGAACGGTGCGGGCTCGAACGGTGCGGGCTCGAACGGTGCGGGCTCGAACGGCTGGGCGGCGGGCCACCTCGCAGCCGCTCCGATCCGGTCAGCCAGCGGAACGGCGCCCCCGCCTGGTGGGGAACGGCCTGGTGGGGAACGGCCTGGTGGGGAACGGCCTGCCTGCGGGCTGCCAGAGGAGCCCGAGGCGGGCCGGGACTGATTGGCAGCAGGAGCACGCAGCTCGTCCCGAGCCACCCTCTGGCCCCCGGCGGCGCTGACCAGATCAGCAGACTTACTTGACTAGCCCGTTACTTAGCTCGTTCCCGTCCTGGCCTGGTGTTTTGCAGTTCTAAGCCGGGTGATTCGTCACAGTAGGTGACCTCGTGGACTACAAGGTAGGAGAGCTTGTGATATCTTTCACGAGCACCCACTAGCAGCGTGGTGCGAGGTCCGTGATACGTTTCGCTAACCTGGCCGCAACGGGCCAGGCGGCGGGGTGTCAAGAAGCTGGCACTGCGGTCTACCTTGCGGCTTGCTGAAGATCCAGCCGCACTAAAAGATCACCCGGAGCTTTGCAGAAGATGCTGGCGAACATCGCCCCGATGGCGCGGCGATCTGCCGCCGTGACGGCCGTAGTGGCCGCGGTCATGGTGGCCCTGAGCGCTGTCCTCGGCGGTCATAAGGGCGTGATTGGCGCCGCCATCGCGGTTGTCCTGGTCGCCGCATTCTTCGGTATGAGCGTGCTCGCTCTCAGCTGGGCCGCCAAGATCAGCCCGCAGGCAATGATGCTCGCCGGGATGGGCACCTACGTGGTGAAGATCATCGTGCTGCTCGCCCTGGTCGGCCGCTTCCAGAACAGCACGGCGTTCAGCCCGTGGCTGTTCGGCCTGACTGCGATCGTTCTCGTCCTGGTGTACGACATCGCGCTCGCGGTGAACTGGAGCCGCACGAAGATGCTGTATGTCGAGCCGGATGGAGAACGATGACCCGTGGCTGGGACATTCTCTCCGGACGGCAGTGCGCGGCCCGCGGCCAGTGCTGCCCGCAGACAGCGGCCTGCGGCCGCCGCCCGTCATGACGGCGCAGCTGAAGCCCGGCGGCAGCAGCGACTCGGGGCAGGAGCCCGGAGCGCAGCAGGAGACCAGGCCGCCGCAGGAGCAGGACGGCTGGCGCATCCTCAGCTACATGCTCGGCGGCATGATCCTGTACGGCGGCCTCGGCTGGCTGGTCAGCCGCTGGACGGGCATCGCCGTGCTCTTCCCGGTCGGAATGATCCTCGGCATCGGCCTGTCGATTGCCATGATCATCTTCCGGGTAACCAGATCCTGACCGGTGCGCCGATGAGGCCGCGGTGCCTTAGGGCATCCCCGCGCGCGCACGGGCCGGCTCGTTACGCCATCATGGCTCGTCTTGACCCGCAGCGGTATGCCACGGCGCCAGTCTGCACGCGACAGCCCGAAGGGGTATCTCGGTGAGTGACGTATTTGCGGCCGAAGCCGTGAAGAACTGCACGCCCAGCGCGAGCCACATCTTCAGTGGCTGCGGCTATCCCGCACCGTCGATCAGCGATTTCTACTTCACGCCGCTGTTCAAGGTCGGCAGCGTGGGGTTCGGCAAGCCGGGCCTGCTGTTCCTGCTGAGCATCATCATCGTGATCGGGTTCTTCTGGCTCGCCTTCCGCAGCCCGAAGCTCGTCCCCCGCGGCATGCAGAACGTCGGCGAGCTCGGCATTCTGTTCGTCCGCGACCAGATTCTGCGACCGCAGCTGGGCAAGCGGGGCGACAAGTGGCTCCCGTTCCTGTGCTCGCTGTTCTTCTTCATCTGGGTCAATAACATCTTCGGGATCATCCCGATCCTGTACTTCCCGGCGATGTCGAAGTACGGCTACCCGGTGGCGCTGGCCGCGATCGTCTGGGTCATTTACATGGGCCTCGGGATGAAGCACCAGGGCGCGTTCGGCTACTTCAAGAACATGGCGGTGCCGCAGGGAGCTCCGTGGTGGATCCTGCCGCTGCTGGTGCCGATCGAGCTGTTCTCCAACATCCTGGTGCGGCCGTTCACCCTGTCGGTGCGGCTGTTCGCCAACATGCTGGCCGGGCACGTGCTGCTGCTGGTGTTCACCGTGGCCACGTGGTACCTGCTGACGCTGTCCATCGGCGCGCTGTTCGCGGCGACCTCGTTCGTGCTCGTCATCCTCCTGACCGGGCTTGAGGTGCTGATCCAGGCACTGCAGGCCTTCATCTTCACGATCCTGACCGCCACCTATATCTCGGGCGCCTACGAAACCGCGCACTGAGCTGACCCGCAAGCCCCCGGCGGACCTCCCGCCGGACCGACACAAAAGGAACACACCATGCAGCTCGCGATGCACGTGCATCACCTGCTCTACGTGGCCGCAGGTACGACCAACACCCTGCACATTACGAGCCTGGGCGCGCTCACTTACGGTCTGGCCGCCATCGGCCCCGGCGTGGGCATCGGCCTGATCTTCGGCAACACCATCCAGGCGATCGCCCGCCAGCCGGAGGCGGCCGGGCGCGTCACGGGCCTGATGTGGATCGGCTTCGCGCTGACCGAATCGCTGGCCCTGATCGGCATCGCGGTGCCGTTCTTCATCAAGTAGCACCACCAGCTGGAGAGGTAGCCGCCCATGTTGCATTACCTAGCGGCCTCGTCGTCACCGAACCCGCTCGTTCCGAACTGGACCGAGGTCATCGTCGGCGCGATCGGGTTCTTCATCGTCTTCTTCGCGCTCTGGAAGGTTCTGCTGCCCAGGATCACCAAGACCCTGGAGGAGCGGACCGACGCGATCGAGGGCGGCCTGGAGCGGGCTAAGGAGACGCAGGCCGAGGCCCAGCGCCTGTTGGAGGAGTACCAGGCCAAGCTCGCTGAAGCCCGCCACGAGGCATCCAGGATGCGCCAGGAGGCGACGGAGCAGGGTGCGGCGATCATCGCGCAGATGCGCGAGCAGGCGCAGGTCGAGGCGCGGCGCATCGCCGAGGCAGCGCAGGCCCAGATCGCAGCTGACCGCCAGCTGGCGCTGTCATCGCTGCGGGCCGAGGTCGGTGCACTCTCCGTCGAGCTGGCGAGCAAGATCGTCGGTGAGTCGCTGGAAGACCAGGCGAGGCAGAGCCGCGTGGTGGACAGGTTCCTCGCCGATCTTGACGAGCGCCAGAGCTCAGCATCAGGGGCGCGGACGTCGTCATGAGGGGCTCAAGCAGGGCATCCATGGTCGAGGTCGAGGAGCTGCTCACGCAGCTGACGACCGATGCGCCTACCGCAACGGCGCTCGCGGACGAGCTGTTCGCGGTGGCCGGCCTGCTGGCCACTCAGGCCGCGCTGCGCCGGGCGCTGACCGATCCGTCCCGCACGGCCGCCGCGAGGTCTGACCTCGCGACAACGGTGCTGACGGGCAAGGTCAGCGAGCCGACGGTGCGGCTGATCGCGGCCGCGGCCGCGGCCCGGTGGTCCGCTCCTGGCGACATCACTGACGCGGTCGAGCAGCTGGCAGCCGAGGCTATTGCCGCAGCTGCCGAGGAGCAGGGCCGCCTGGATGAGCTGGAGGACGAGCTGTTCCGGTTCAGCCGGATCGTCGCCAGCACTCCGGAGCTGCGGATTGCCCTCACGAACCCGTTCTTCCCGGCGGACGCCAAGCGGCAGCTGCTGAGCGGCCTGCTGGCCGACAAGGTGACCCCGGAGACGCTGCGGCTGGTTACCGAGGCCGCGACGAATCCGTTCGGACGTAGCCTGGACGTGAGCCTGGAGGAGTACGCACTGCTCGCGGCCCGGCGGCGCGAGCGGCTGGTAGCGGAGGTGCATGCGGCCGTCGCCCTGACCGATCAGCAGCGCGGCCGCCTGGCTGCGGCGCTGACCGCCGCTTACGGCCACCAGGTGCATCTGAACGTGGTGCTCGACCCCCGGGTGGTCGGCGGGATGACCGTCAGGATCGGGGACGAGCTCATTGACGGCAGCGTGACCACCCGTCTCGCCGAGGCGCGGCGCCGGATGGCCTCCTGACCCCGGCTGACGTGGCCGGCAGACCTGACAGAACAGACTCAGACGAGAAGGACGCGAGGAAGATGGCGGAGCTGACAATCCGGCCCGAAGAGATCCGGGACGCTCTCGAGCGTTTCGTGGAGGACTACGAGCCCGGAACCGCCTCCACTGAGGAGGTCGGCGCTGTCGTCGAGTGCGGCGACGGCATCGCGAGGGTATCCGGCCTGCCGTCGGTCATGGCCAACGAGCTGCTGGAGTTCGAGGACGGCACCCGCGGCCTCGCGCTGAACCTGGACGTCCGGGAGATCGGCGTCGTGGTTCTCGGGGAGTTCAGCCAGATTGAGGAGGGCCAGCGGGTCAAGCGGACCGCGGAGGTCCTCTCGGTCCCGGTCGGCGACGGCTACCTCGGCCGCGTCGTCGGGCCGCTGGGGGAGCCGCTGGACGGCCTCGGACCGATCGAGGGCGCGCTCGAGCAGCGCCAGCTGGAGCTGCAGGCGCCGACTGTGGTCCAGCGGCAGCCGGTGACCGAGCCGCTGCAGACCGGCATCAAGGCCATCGACGCCATGACCCCGGTTGGCCGCGGCCAGCGCGAGCTGATCATCGGCGACCGGCAGACCGGCAAGACCACGATTGCCATCGACACGATCCTGAACCAGAAGGCGAACTGGGACTCCGGGGACCCGAAGCGGCAGGTCCGGTGCGTGTACGTGGCGATCGGCCAGAAGGGCTCGACCGTGGCCGCGGTCCGGCAGGCCTTCGAGGACGGCGGGGCGCTGGAGTACACCACGATCGTCACCGCGCAGGCGTCCGACCCGTCCGGCTACAAGTACATCGCGCCCTACACCGGCTCGGCTATCGGCCAGCACTGGATGTACCAGGGCAAGCACGTGCTGATCGTGTTCGATGACCTCACCAAGCAGGCGGAGGCCTACCGCGCCATCTCGCTGCTGCTGCGCCGCCCGCCGGGCCGCGAGGCCTACCCGGGCGATGTGTTCTACCTGCACTCGCGGCTGCTGGAGCGCTGCGCGAAGCTGTCGGACGAGATCGGCGGCGGCTCGATGACCGGCCTCCCGATCGTCGAGACGAAGGCCAATGACATCTCGGCCTATATCCCGACGAACGTCATCTCCATTACCGATGGCCAGATCTTCCTGGAGACTGACCTGTTCAACTCCGGTGTCCGCCCGGCCATCAACGTCGGCCAGTCGGTCTCCAGAGTCGGCGGCAACGCCCAGATCAAGGCCATGAAGAAGGTGGCCGGCGGCCTGAAGCTGGCGCTGTCGCAGTACCGCGACCTGGAGGCGTTCGCCTCGTTCTCCTCGGACCTGGACCCGACCTCGCGGGCGCAGCTCGACCGCGGAGGCCGGCTGGTGGAGCTGCTGAAGCAGCCTCAGTACAGCCCGTTCCCGGTGGAGCGCCAGGTGGTCTCGGTCTGGATGGGCAACGAGGGCTACCTGGACGACGTGCCGGTGGAAGACGTCCGCCGGTTCGAGACCGAATTCGAGGACGAGCTCGGCCGCTCGAACTCCGGCATCTACGACGCCATCCGGGAGAGCGGCGACCTCAGCGACGACACGGTGACGGCGCTGCGGGACGCGATCGAGCAGTTCCGGAGCGGCTTCGAGAAGACCGGCGGTGAGCTACTGGTCAACGAGGAGCCTGCGGAGGCGCTGCGCGAGGACGAAGTGGAGCCCGAGGGCATCAAGAAGCGCCCGGTCGCTCCTCCCGCGGCCGAGAACAAGTAGGGCGGTAGAACGCACCCATGGGAGCACAGCTTCGCGCGGTACGGCGGCGGATCAGGAGCGTCCAGTCCACCGCCAAGATCACGCGCGCCCAGGAGCTGATCGCGTCCTCGCGGATCATCAAGGCCCAGCAGCGGCTGCACGACGCCGCACCCTACGCCAGGGAGCTCACCCAGGCGGTGGAGGCAGTGGTCAGCCGGTCCGAGCAGATCGATCATCCGCTGACCCGGCCTGCCGAGAACCCGACCAGGGCGGCCGTGGTCATCCTGACCAGCGACCGCGGCTTCTGCGGCGGCTTCAACTCCAACGTCCTGCGGGAGGCCCAGAGCCTGCGCGCGCTGCTTGAGGGCCAGCACGTCGAGCCGGTGATCTACGTGGCCGGCCGCAAGGGCATTGGCTGGCACCGCTTCCGGGGCCGGGATACCGCCGCGGAGTGGAGCGGCTTCTCCGACACCCCGCGGCAGGAGAACGCGGCCGAGATCACCCGTGCCCTGCTCGAGGCCTACGAGCGGCCGACCGAGGATGGCGGCGTGGATGAGATCCACGTCGTGTACACCAAGTTCGTCACCATGCTGACCCAGCAGGCGGTCGTGCACCGGCTGCTGCCGCTGGAGATCGAGGAGACCGACGAGGAACCGCCGACGGGCCCGATGCCGATCTACGAGTTCGAGCCGTCGCCCGAGGATGTTCTCAATGCGCTCCTGCCGTGGTTTGTGGAAAGCAGGCTGTTCCAGGCGCTGCTGGAGTCGGCGGCATCCGAGATCGCGGCGCGTCGGCGGGCAATGAAGTCGGCCACGGATAACGCTAACGATCTGATCGAGCAGCTCAGCAGGGAAGCGAACAAGGCCCGGCAGGCCGAGATCACCCAGGAAATCAGCGAGATCGTGGGCGGCGCGAACGCGCTGGCCGACGCGACCAGGGAGTAAGTGAGCATCAACATGAGCGCTACCGAAGAGACCACCGCCACCGGCGAGTCGGCCAGCCCGGCAGCCACCGGCCGCGTAGCCCGCGTGATCGGCCCCGTCGTGGACGTCGAGTTCGCGACCGAGGAGATGCCGGAGATCTACAACGCGCTGCACGTGGACGTGACACTGGGCGACACCACCAGGACGCTGACGCTGGAGATCGAGCAGCACCTGGGCGACGACACCATCCGGGCGATCTCGATGCAGCCGACCGATGGCCTGGTCCGCGGCGCTGCCGTGACCGACACCGGCGGCCCGATCACCGTCCCCGTCGGCGACGTGACCAAGGGGCACCTGTTCAACGTGCTCGGCGAGCCGCTCGATGTGCCGGCGTCTGACCTGAAGGTCACCGAGCGCTGGTCCATCCACCGCAACCCGCCGCCGTTTGACCAGCTCGAGGCGCGCACCGAGATCCTGGAGACCGGGATCAAGGTGCTTGACCTGCTGACGCCGTACGTCAAGGGCGGGAAGATCGGACTGTTCGGCGGCGCGGGCGTGGGCAAGACCGTGCTGATCCAGGAGATGATCACCCGGGTCGCGAAGAACTTCGGCGGCGTGTCCTGCTTCGCCGGCGTGGGGGAGCGGACCCGCGAGGGTAACGACCTCTTCCTTGAGATGACCGAGTCCGGCGTCATCAAGGACACCGCGCTGGTCTTCGGCCAGATGGACGAGCCGCCGGGCACCCGGCTCCGGGTGGCGCTGTCGGCGCTGACCATGGCCGAGTACTTCCGCGACGAGCAGCAGCAGGACGTGCTGCTGTTCATCGACAACATCTTCCGGTTCACCCAGGCCGGCTCCGAGGTCTCCACCCTGCTCGGCCGGATGCCCTCCGCTGTGGGCTACCAGCCGACACTGGCCGACGAGATGGGCCAGCTGCAGGAGCGGATTACCTCGACCCGCGGTCACTCGATCACCTCGATGCAGGCGATCTACGTGCCTGCTGACGACTACACCGACCCGGCCCCGTCCGCGGTGTTCGCGCACCTGGACGCCACCACGGCGCTGTCGCGTGAGATCACCCAGAAGGGCATCTTCCCGGCTGTGGACCCGCTGGCGTCGACCTCCCGGATCCTGGCCCCGCAGTACGTCGGCGAGGAGCACTACAACGTCGCCAGGGAGACCCAGCGCATCCTGCAGCGCTACACCGAGCTGCAGGACATCATCGCGATCCTCGGCATCGACGAGCTCTCGGAGGAGGACAGGGTCACGGTCCAGCGGGCCCGCCGGATCGAGCGCTTCCTGTCCCACCCGATGTTCGTGGCTGAGCAGTTCACCGGCCAGCCCGGCGTGTTCGTGCCGCTCGACGAAACCATCGCCTCGTTCAAGGCCATCTGCGAGGGCAAGTACGACCACCTCCCTGAGCAGGCGTTCTTCATGTGCGGCGGCATCGAGGATGTCGAGCGCAAGGCCAAGGACCTGGAGAAGTCGTGACCCTGAAGGTCGAGCTCGTCGAGCCGGAGGGCGAGATCTGGGCGGGCGAGGCCGAGATGGTCATCGCCAGGACGGTCGACGGCGAGATCGGCCTGCTCACCGGCCACGCCCCGCTCATCGGCATTCTCTACGAGGGCAGCATGGTGCAGATCCGGCCGGAGAACAGCGCGGCCGATGTCTTCGCTGCTGTCTCGGGCGGCTTCCTGTCCATGGCCGACAACCGCGTCTCAATACTCGCCCGCCAGGCCCAGCTCGGCCAGGACGTCGACACCTCGAGCGCTCAGTCGGCCCTTGACCAGGCCATCCAGGACGCTGGCCCGGCCGCCGCCGGCCCCGAGGAACCGCCCGACGTCCGCTACTACCGGGCACTGCTCCGGGCCGCAGCTGGCGAGCCCAGCTGACCTGGCTGAGCAGACCGATAGCGCGAGCAATACCAGGACGGGCCGGTGTCAGGCCAGCTAGCGCTCGCCGCCCGGCTTCCAGAGCAGGTCGCCATCCGGCTCGTTGACTCGCCTGGCCAGGATGAACAACAGGTCGGAGAGCCGGTTCAGGTACTGGGCGGTCAGCGGGTTCATGCTGTCGCCGTGTGCCTCAAGTGCGGCCCAGGTGCTGCGCTCCGCCCGCCGGACGACGGTCCTGGCCACGTGCAGCAGGGCGGAGGCGGCGGTCCCGCCGGGCAGGACGAAGCTCCGGAGGACGGGCAGGCCCTCGTTGAACTGGTCGCATGCCTGCTCGAGCGCGGTGATGTAGCTGTCGTCGACGCGGAGCGGGGGATAGGCCGGGCTCTCGCTCACCGGGTTGCACAGGTCGGCGCCGACGTCGAACAGCTCGTTCTGGATCCTGATGAGCAGCGCGCTGATGTCCTCCGGCAGCTGCCCCATGGTCACCGCGACGCCGATAGTGCTGTTGGCCTCGTCTGTGTCGGCATAGGCAGCGAGCCGGGGGTCGGTCTTGCGCGCCCGGCTCATGTCGCCGAGTGCGGTCGTCCCGTCGTCACCAGTCCTGGTGTAGATCTTGGAAAGGACAACCGGGGTATCGCGGTCAGGAGACATGGACCTACCGTATCGGGCCGATAATGCGCCGGTAACGGGGCTTGCCCGTGACTCTGGCAGGCAACTGGCCGGATGACTTGACACTCGTCAAGCCTGTCACGACGCAGTGTCGCAGTCGGCCCGAAGGTGCCGTTGCAGCGCGCCGCGGCCGTCTTCATCCGCATTTGGCGATAAGTGCGCTTCCGTGGCCAGGGCACGCAATCGTGTCCGAAATCAGTCGCGAACTTCCGCCGGAGCATCGGATCCCGTGCTGAGAAGGCCCAGAAAGTACGGCTGGATTAGTCCGTCTGACCTCCGGGTATTCACAATCCGAACACGATGTGGCAGGGTGTGGATACTAAGAGTGATAGCACTGACGTCACACAGTTAACAGAAGGCGGGAGTTTCAGTCACTAAGACGTGGGCCTCATCTGGGCCCGGAATGAGCCGCTAGGCGGCTCGCGGCCAGTCTCGGCACTGCCGGCGGATCTCGGGGGCCCGCCGGAAAGCGGGGGCCGCACTTGTGGGGGGAGCGCGCTCCCGGTCTTCGGACCGGGAGCGCGCTGGTGTCCGGACTAGTTGCCGGGCCGCAGTAGCTGCGGGCCGGAGCAGCGCTCCCGGAAACCGGAAAGTCGGAATGTAGCGCCAGATCCCCAGCCAATTGCGAGAGCGTGGCATAAATACCTCGATACGCTAGCTTCCGGCATCCGGATCAGCGCGCCAGCTGACCAGGTGCCGGGGATCTCGCGGCGGAGCTGGAGGACAGGTGGTCTACGACTACGTCATTGTCGGCGCGGGCAGCGCGGGCTGCGTGCTGGCCTCGCGGCTGACCGAGAACCCGGATGCGCGAGTCCTGCTGCTGGAGGCCGGGCCGCCGGACACCGCTGACGAGATCCGCATCCCGGCAGCCATCAACCTGCTGTTCCAGACGGCCTATGACTGGAATTACCAGACCATCGCCCAGGACCGGCTGGGCGGCCGGTCGATCTACTGGCCGCGCGGCCGGGTGCTGGGCGGCTCCTCCTCGATCAACGCGATGATCTACATCCGCGGCAGCAGGCACGATTACGACTCCTGGCGGGACGACTATGGCTGCGAGGGCTGGGGCTACACCGATCTGCTCCCGTACTTCCTCCGCGCCGAGAGCAACACCCGCGGCGCCTCCGCCTATCACGGGGCCTCCGGCCCGCTGAGCGTCCAGGACCTCAAGTTCAAGAGCGGGCTGACCGGGGCGTTCGTGGCGGCGGCGCGGGCCTGCGGGCAGCCGGCCAACGACGACTTCAACGGACCGGCTCAGGACGGCGTGGGCTACTACCAGGTGACGCAGAAAGGCGGCCGGCGGTGGTCAGCCGCCGACGCCTACCTGCACCCGGCTGCGGGCCGCCCGAATCTCACGGTGCAGACCGACGCCCTTGTCACTGGCATCGAGATCGAGGCCGGCCGGGCGACCGGCGTTCGCTACCTGCGCCGCGGCGCGGAGGAAGTGGCGACCGCCGAGGCCGAGGTGATCGTGGCGGCGGGCGCGATCGGCAGCCCGCAGCTGCTCATGCTGTCGGGCATCGGACCGGCGAGCCATCTGCGCGAGCACGGTATCGCGGTGCTGGCGGACAGCGCGGGCGTGGGCAGCAACCTGTCGGATCACCCGATCGTGACCGCGATGTGGGCTGCGCCGAGGTCCCGCAGCCTGTGGGAGAAGGCCGGCCCGGCAAACCTGGCCCGCTGGCAGATGACCCACACCGGGCCGATGACCACTAACATCGCCGAGGCCGGCGGGTTCAGCCGGACCGACCCCGCGCTGCCCGCACCCGATATTCAGTGGCATGCGCTGCCCGTTCCCTATGGCGATGGCGGTCTCGCCGATCCGGCCAGCAGGGCGCTGTCGGTGCTGATCACGCTGGTCTCGGTCGGCAGCCGCGGCAAGATCCGCCTCCGCAGCCCGGACCCCCGGCACAAGCCATCCATCGACCCGTCCTACCTGTCTGACCTGTCCGACCTGGAGCCGCTGGTCGCGGCCGTCGGCATGGCCCGCGAGTTCGCCGCCGCGAAGCCGCTCGGCAGGCAGCTCCGGGCTGAGGTGGCGCCAGGCGCAGACGTCCGCAGCGACGCCAGCGTACGCGAGTGGATCCGGGGCAACCTGAGCACGATCTACCACCCGGTCGGCACGTGCGCGATGGGCGGCGACTCCCGGCTCGCAGTCAGCAAGCTGACCAGCGTCGTCGACACCGAGCTGCGGGTGCGCGGCATCGAGGCGCTGCGCGTCGTCGACGCCTCGGTGATGCCGACCGTGCCGCGCGGCAACACCAACGCGCCGACGATCGCGATCGCCGAGCGGGCAGCCGATCTCATCCAGGGCCGCGCGCCGCTGGCCGCCATGGACCCGGCCGACTCGCTGCTCGCAACCGCCGCCGCCCGGTAACCAGCGCCGCCCGGCTGACTGGCCGCAGCCAGCGCCCGGCCTGGTGCGCGCGCCTGGTGGCCGGCTACTTGTAGCGCCTGCCGTGCAGCATCGTGGCCGCGTTGAGGATCTTCTTCATGTCCTGGTCAGTCCGGCTGAACGAGGTGAGGCTGACCAGCGGCTTCATCCGCTGCCTGGCGATGGACTTCGGGCGGGCGAACTCGCGCAGCCCGTCAGCGCCGTGGATCCGGCCGAACCCGGAGTCGCCCGACCCGCCGAATGGCAGCGACGGAACACTGGCGAAGGAGATCACCGAGTTGATCGCCGTCATGCCGCTCCGCAGGGAGCGGGCGGCGCCCATCGCAGCCTTCGAGCTCCCGGCGAACACGGTGCTGCCGAGTCCGTACCGGCTGGCGTTCGCCCGCTCGACGCCCTCGTCCAGGCTGGCGACCTTGGCGACGGTGATGGTGGGACCGAAGGTCTCCTCCGTGACCGCCGCGGCATCCTCGGGCACGTCAGCCAGGATCACCGGGCCCACGTACGGCCGCCGGATGCTGGCGATGCCGCCGACGACAGGCCGGGCGCCGCGGGCCAGGGCGTCGGAAATGTGCCGTTCGATGACCTCGGTCTGGCCGGGCAGCGTCATGGGGCCGTAGTCAGCTTCCCGGTCGTCTCCGGGCCGTATCTGCGTCACCCGCTCCGTGAGCTTCTCCAGGAACTGGTGGTAGACGTCCTGGACCACGTATACCCGCTCGACGCCGACGCAGGTCTGGCCCGCGTTCGACAGCGCTCCCCACGCGCACGCGTCCGCGGCGGCGTCCAGGTCGGCGTCCGCGGCCACGATGAAGGCATCCTTGCCGCCGCATTCCGCGACCATCGGAGTGAGGTTCTCCGCGCACGCCGCCATGACCTTCCTCGCGGTCGCGGCCGAGCCGGTGAACGCGATCTTGGCGACGCCGCTGCGGGCCAGGTGGTCGCCGGTCTCGCCCATGCCGGTGATGAGCTGGAGCACCGGCTGCTCGGGAACAACCTCGGCAAAGGAACTGACCAGCCAGGCACCAACCGCGGGCGTGAGTTCGCTGGGCTTGAAGACGACCCCGTTCCCGGCCGCAAGAGCGTAGGCAATCGACCCCATCGGCGTGAAGACCGGGTAATTCCAGGGGCCGATTACCCCGACAACGCCGAGCGGCTGGTATTCCAGGGTGGCCGCCTGGTTGATCGCCACCAGGCCGCTGCGCACCCGGCGCGAGTGCAGGACGCGGCGGGCGTGCCTCGCCGCCCAGTCGACGTGCACGATCGTCAGCAGGATCTCCAGCTGGGCATCAGCCAGCGGCTTGCCGGTCTCGGTGTGCACGAGCTCCGCCAGCCGTCCGATGTAGCGGGTCAGGTGCGACTTCCAGGCAAGCAGCCGCTGCCTGCGGCCGGCCCAGCCGAGCTCCGCCCACCACTGCGCGGCTGCCTGCGCCCGCTCAACGGTCGCGTCCACGTCGCGGGCGCTGAACACCGGGTAGGTGCCGATGACCTCGTTCGTCGCCGGGTTGAGCGTGTCGAACGTCTCCGTTGACCGGACCAGGCCGTAGCTCCCGAGGGTGGCTGTCATGCCGTGTGCACCGCCGTTCTGCGCTATTTTGCTGCGATTGTACGCGCGAGCGCCCAGCTCCGCCCGGCCGTCCGGAACCAGTACATCACCGGCTGCCGGCCGCGATCACGTCAGGTACGGTGGCCACCATCAGGCGCGCGGATTCGGGGAGGGTCGTGGCTCAGCGAGGCGGTCCAGGAGAGCAGGCCGGCGCTGACCGGCACTGGCTGCGCGAGGCCATCCGGCTCTCCCGGCAGTGCCCGCCCTCAGCCACCGCGTTCTCAGTGGGCGCGGTGCTCGTCGGCGCGGACGGCAGCGTGCTGTCCACCGGCTACTCCCGCGAGCGGGATCGCTCCGACCATGCCGAGGAGGTCGCGCTGGCCCGCCTCGGGCTCCCGCCGCCGGGTGGCGCGGCCGCGCCGGGTCCGGGCGCCGCACCGGGTCCGGGCTCCGGGCTTGGCGGGGCGACGCTCTACAGCTCGCTGGAGCCATGTGCGGCGCGGGCGTCCCGGCCGGTTCCGTGCGCCGATCTCATCATCGCCAGCGGCGTGCGCCGGGTGGTCATCGCGTGGCTGGAGCCGCCGCTCTTCGTGCCTGGCGGCGGTGCGGAACGGCTGCGCGAGGCGGGCGTGACAGTTGAGGTCCTCGCCGGGCTGGCCGACGAGGCCCGCGCGGTCAACGCGCACCTGGTCGCTGGCTAGCCCGGTCGGCCGTGCCGGGGCACGGTCAGATCTGATCAGGCGAGATGCCGGAAAAAGGTAAGGACGCCTGTGATCCAGGAATGTACGGTGTCGCCGGCCGATGCGGGGTTCGAGACGATCCACACAATGATCAGCACGGCCACGATGATGCCGAGGATCCGTTGCAGCAACGTTCTCTCGCCTCCCGTGCCTGCCCGGCGGCGCCGCGCAGGGCGTCGTGATGACAACTTTCGCGATTCACGGGCAACCGGACATCCGGCCGCCATTACTCATTGTCGCTCGCCTTCGCCGTAAAGGCGATAAAGAATCTTGAAATGTGATGTGACTTTATCGCGGATAGCCAGCTGACCTGCGCTGATCCTCCGCAGAGATGACCTATCGTGCCGGCGTGCCGGGCGTGTCCCGTCGGGGCGCGCCGGAGGAGCGCTCAGCCGGTCTCGGGGCGCGACAGGTGGTAGAGAACGTGCGGCCGCAGCGGGCTGCCCTCGGGCACGCGCGGATGCTCGAACCGCCCGGCCTCGGTGAGGCCGATGCGGCGCATGACGGCCTGCGACGGCTCATTCAGGATCGCCGTCATTGACCACACTTCCGGCAGCCCCGCGCCATCGAACGCCACGCCGAGCGCGGCTCGCGCCGCCTCCGTCGCGTAGCCGTGATGCCAGGCGCGCCTGGCCAGCCGCCAGCCGATCTCCATGCCGCCGGCGCCGGGCACACCGGCCGGCATCGGGTTGAGGCCGGTGTAGCCGATGAACTCACCGGTGGCGGTGACCTCCAGCGCCCACAGGCCGTAGCCCTGCTCCTCGAAGCGAGCCTCGATGACATCAACAAAGGCGTCGCTGGCAGTGCGATCGAGCGTCGCCGGGAAGTACTGCATGGTCTGCGGGTCGCCGTTCAGCGCGGCGAACGGCTCCCGGTCGGCATCGCGCCACCGGCGCATCAGCAGCCGGTCCGTGGTCACGCTGTCGAACTTCGCTATCTCGGTCATGCCTGTCCTCCCGTGTGGCCTTCTGGCGTCACCGTTGCGCGCCCTGAAGCGGCGCGCCGGTCCAGAATGGGGCCGCTCGCCAATCACGTCAAATGGGTAGTTTGTCGCGCTGACCTGCGGTAATGTCGGTGTCAGGCGCTCAGAAGAGGCGCAGCGCGCCGTCCGTGGTCCCGCGCATGGTGTCGTAGTCCAGGGTGACGCAGCGGATGCCGCGGTCCTCAGCCAGGACCCGCGCCTGGGGCTTGATCTCCTGGGCGGCGAAGATGCCCTGGACCGGGGCCAGCAGCGGATCCCGGTTCAGCAGCTCAAGGTAGCGGGTCAGCTGCTCCACGCCGTCGATCTCGCCGCGCCGCTTGACCTCGATCGCGACGCTGATCCCGGCGGAGTCGCGGCACATCAGGTCCACCGGGCCGATCGCGGTCGGGAACTCGCGGCGCACGAGCCGCCAGCCCTGGCCGAGTACCTCGAGCTGAACGGCCAGCAGTTCCTGCAGATGAGCCTCGACGCCGTCCTTCACCAGGCCGGGGTCGATGCCGAGATCGGCCGAGTGATCGCTGATGATCTCCTCGATGCGGATGGTCAGCGTCTCGCCCGACTTCCCGGTGACGACCCACTGCTCAGCTGACTCGGCCAGCCGGGCGGGCGGCGACATCCAGTTCAGCGGCTTGTAGGACCCGCCGTCACTGTGCACGAGCACGGACCCGTCAGCCTTCACCATGATGAGCCGGGTGGCGAGTGGCAGGTGCGCCGACAGGCGTCCGGCGTAGTCGACGCTGCACCGGGCAATGACGAGTCGCACGCCGCAACTCTACCGACGTGCCGGCCGCGCCGCGGTGAAGCCGTCAGGCCTCGTGCTCCCGGACGTAATGGCCCTTGCCGGGGACGCTGACCAGCAGCCCCTCGCCCTTCAGCATGGCCAGCGCCCGTGCCGCCGTCCGGTGCGAGACGCCGTGATGCTCGCTGATCTCGTGGATGGACGGAACCTTGCCACTGAGCTGGCCCTGGGCAATCTCGTCCCGGAGGATGACCGCTAGCTGCTCATAGGGCGGCAGCGCGGAGTCGTCGTCGATCACAGTGCCCAGCATTCACCGGACCGGCCCGCTGTGCAAAGACCGGGGCCTTAGCGGCGCAGCCGGATGAAGGCGTCAGCGGACAGATCGTTGAGCAGAGCTACACCGTTGGCGCGGGTCAGGTCCTCGTCGTCGACCAGCGCCGGGATGGCCTTGCCGCGATTCTCGGCCAGCGCGAGGCAGGCGCGGAAGGCGGCCCGGCACAGGCCGCTCAGCGCGGCATCGGGGCCGGGGATGACGCCCGTGTACGGCGGTACCGGCTGGGGCTTGACGTCCGGCCAGGTGTCCGGATCGCGGGGCACGTCGAGGGACAGGACCGGTGCCAGGTCGGCGGCGATGACGTCCCGGCCGGTGAGTGACTCGCCGAGCTGCCAGCGGTTGCGCAGCGTCGCGATGACGGAGGTGTTCCGGTACTCCCGCGTGACGACCTGCTGTGGCGGAATCCACGGTGACACCGCGAAGGCCGGCACGCGCAGACCGGAGCGGTCGAACCGGAAGCCCAGCTCGCCTGGCGGTGCCTCCTGATGCGGTGCCGGTACCGGCGGCGGCGGAACGTGGTCGTATGTCCCGCCGTGCTCGTCGAACGTCACCATCAGCAGCGTGTTCCAGGCGTTGGAGCCAGTATCGGACCTGGAGGACCGGATCGCGTTGTAGATCTTCGCCAGCAGCGCCTCGCCGCCGAGCAGCGACGACGGAGGGTCGATCGGCGTGTCGGGGAAGAGCGCGTCGAACGCCGGGTGCATGTCGTTGTGCCCGTACAGCAGGTTGGGCTCGATGAAGGAGTAGGTCGGCAGGGTGCCGTCCGCGCAGTCCTGCAGGAACTGATCGGTGGTGAGGAACCTGGTGTCGAAGTGGGGCCACAGCCGCGGCGCGTGGATGACGCCGGTGAGCGACATGTGGCTGGGCGGATCGCAGTAGACCCGCCAGCTCAGTCCGGCCGCGTCCAGCCGCTCGAAGATCGTCTCGGCGGTGTTGTGGACCGGGAACGAGTCAGCCGGCGAGAGGTTGTCGACGAATCCGGATGAGGTGGCCGCGTGAAAGAACGACCGGTTGGCGAACGTCTGCGACGGCACCTCGCAGAACCAGTGGTCAAAGGTGGCGAAGCCGCGGGCGAGCGCCGAGGTGACCGGAACCTGTGCCGGCGTGTACCCGGTCATGATCTGCGCGTACTCGTCGTACCGCGGCTCGCGGCCCATCTCGGCGGTGAACGAGCTGATGTAGTCGGTGACGAAGCCGTCCATCGTCGGACGCTGGCGCGAGTCTGGCGGCGCGTTGTAGGGCACGACCATCTTCCCGGCCAGGAGGCCCCGGTTGGCCGCCGGGTCGATACTCCCGAACAGCTGGGTGTTGACGTGCGGGTACTCCTCGCCCGGGTCCGGGCTCGGCGTGTTCATGGTCGGCGCGATGCCGTACTGCACGACACCGCCGCCGTCACCGCGGTCAGCCGCCCAGTCCGGGATCGGGTTGCTGAGGTCCTTCCCGGCGACGCCCTCGAACGACGGCACCTCGCCCGGCTCGTACAGCCGGCCGAGCAGGTTGTCGAAGGATCGGTTCTCGAACATGATCACGACTACGTGATCGAGAGCGTTAGTGCGGTCAGGACGGGCCATGGCAGCTCATTCCACCAGCGACTGAAGCGGGGTCTGGGACGCCGGATCGGCACCGCTGATCACTAGCGGCGAGAAACGCGCGTCCCCGTGGTCACATTACTGGCCGGAAGCCGCATCGGGCGGGTGCTGCCGGGCGGCGCCTGCCCCGACTGTAATGTCGCCGCCATGGAGATTAACGACGTTGCCGTCGTCGGCCTCGGCACCATGGGTGCCGGGATCGCGGAGGTGTTCGCCAGGGCCGGGATCGGGGTGGTCGCGATCGAGGTGGACGCGGCAGCGCTGAACCGCGGCGTCGGCATCCTGGACGCCAGCCTGTCCCGCGCGGTCAGCCGCGGCAGGCTGACCGCGAGCGAGCAGGCGGACATCCGCAGCCGGGTCCGCCCGGCCACGGCGTTCAGCGAGGCGGCCCGCGTCGACCTGGCCATCGAGGTCGTCCCTGAGCAGCTGCAGATCAAGCACCAGATCTTTGCCGAGCTTGACCGGGTCTGCAGCCCGGCGGCGATCCTGGCGACCAACACCTCCTCGCTGTCGGTCACGGCCATCGCCGCCGCGACCCGGCGTCCAGGACGCGTCGTCGGCATGCACTTCTTCAATCCGGCGCCCGTGATGCGGCTGGTCGAGGTGGTATCGACCGTACTGTCCGATGACGGAGTGCCGGAGGCGGTGGCTGAGCTGGCCCGGCGCCTGGGCAAGACGCCCGTCCAGGTCGGTGACCGCGCGGGCTTCGTGGCGAACGCGCTGCTGCTGCCCTACCTCAATCACGCCGTGTCGCTGCTGGACACCGGCTATGCGGCGGCCGCCGACATTGACCTGGCCGTCACGGCTGGCATCGGGCTGCCGATGGGCCCGCTGGCTCTGCTTGACCTGATCGGCCTGGATACCTCGCTGTCGATCCTCGAGGTGCTGCGCGGCGAGTTCGGCCTGCCCAGGTACATCCCGGCCCCGCTGCTGCGCCGCCTCACCGCGGCAGGCCGGACCGGCCGCAAGTCGGGCCGCGGTATCTACGACTACGCGGACAACGGCACGAACGACAACCACCAGGACGGGAACGAGGCCAGCACACCCCCCGATACCGTCACGCTGATCGGCTCGGGCGATGAGGCCGAGGCCGATCTCGCGACTGCGATGGCCAGCGCTGGCATTAACGTCACCAGGAACGCAGCGCACCCGAGCGACCTGGTGCTGATCGCCGCGGCCGCGGGGCGGCCCGTCCTGCCCGCGGCGCTGGCAGCCGGCCGGCCCGAGCAGTCGGTCGGTCTGCACCTGCCTGGCGGCCTGCACGAGCCCGGCGGCCTGCAGGCAGGCAGCCTGGCGGAGATCGTGCAGACTAGCCTGAGCTCGTCCGGGGCGGTGGCGACCGGGATGGCGCTGGCGGGCCGCCTCGGCCTCACCGCTGTCCGCGCCGCGGACCGGCCCGGCTTCCTGGTCGGCGCTCTGCTCTATCCGCACCTGGCCGACGCGGTCCGGATGGCACAGGACGGCTACGCCAGCCCGGCCGACATCGATGCCGCGATGACGCTGGGCTGCGGCTACCCGCAGGGGCCGTTCCAGCTGCTGGATGCGGCCGGCCCCGCCGCCGTGCTGGCTGGCCTGGAGGCCATGTACGACGCTTACGGGTACCCGGCGTTCGCGCCGCCGCCGCTGCTGGCCGAGCATGCCGCGGCCGGGATCCCGTTCGGCGGCCGCTCGCCGGCAGCTCGCTAGGCCCGGCGGGTGGTGGCGGTCATGAGCCCGCGGAAGGCGCGCCGGCTTCCTGCGGACGCGCCCGCAAGGCCGCGGCGGGCCCGCCGGGCGATTCCGGCGGCACCGCCGGCGGAGGAGCCGGCCGCGCGCCTCGGGCCGCCGCAGCTGCAGGAGTGGCCGGATGGTGACTGGGTAGTGCGGCGGGTGCCGGGGGCGGCGGCCGCTAAGACTTACCGCTGCCCCGGCTGCGATCAGGAACTCGTGCCGGGGACCGCGCACGTCGTGGTCTGGCCGGCCGGCACGCCGGGCCCGCAGGAGCGGCGGCACTGGCACAGCGCCTGCTGGCAGCGACGGCCCCGCAGGCCTGGCCCCGGGCTGCAGACCCACAGATAGGACCCGATGACTGAGATCACCGCGGGCACAGTGCTGCCCGCCCGGCGGGAGGACGTCACGCTCGTGACCGCGGACGGGCTGACGCTGGTCGGCGAGCTCGCGCAGCCGGCTGACCGCCCGCCCCTCGCGACCCTGATCTGCCTGCATCCGCTGCCGACCCATGGCGGCATGATGGACAGCCACGTGCTGCGCAAGGCCGCGTACCGGCTGCCAGCCCTGGCCGACCTGGCCGTCTTCCGGTTCAATACCCGCGGGACGGCCTCGGACCGTGGTCGCAGCGAGGGCGATTTCGGTGACGGCACTACCGAGCGGCACGACGTGGCGGCAGCGATCGGGTTCTGCGCGGACGCGGACCTGCCGCGGCTGTGGCTGCTTGGCTGGTCGTTCGGGACCGAGCTCGCGCTGCAGTGGGGCAACGACCCGGACGTCGAGGGCGCCATCCTGCTGTCGCCGCCGCTGCGCCGCGCCGACGATGCCGCACTCGATTCCTGGGCCGCCTCAGGGAAGCCCCTGGTGGCGCTTGTGCCCGAGTTTGACGACTACCTACGGCCTGAGGAGGCCAGCCGCCGCTTCAGCCGCGTGCCGGAGGCCGAGGTGATCGGGGTTCCGGGCGCGAAGCACCTGTGGGTGGGGGAGCGCTACGTCCGTATCGTGCTGAACGAGATCGTCAGGCGCGTCAACCCCGCAGCCTTCCCGCTGCCAGCCGAGTGGCCTGCCGCTGAGGAGCGGCGGCCCTGACCCGGCTGCTGAACTGAGAGGAACCACCGTGAGCTTGTTTGACCTGACGGGCAAGACCGCGTTCGTGACCGGAGCCTCGCGCGGCATCGGCAAGGTCATCGCCATCGCCCTGGCCGAGGCTGGAGCCGACGTCGCGCTGGTGGCGCGCAGCGCGGACGGGCTGGCGGAGACCGCTGAGGCGGTCGGCGCCGTCGGCCGCACGGCCTGCGTGCTCCCGGCCGATGTGACGAGCTACGACGCGGTGGCGGAGGTGGCCGCGGCGGCGATCGACCGGCTGGGCGCGATCGACATCGTGTTCAACAATGCCGGCGGCTCCAACTTCATCGTGCCGTTCCAGGATCTGCGGCTATCCGGCTGGGACAAGCTGATCACGCTCAACCTCAGCTCGACCGTCTACGTGTGTCATGCCCTCGCCGCGCATCTGCTCGAGCGCGGCCGCGGATCGGTGATCAACGTGGCGTCCGTGGCCGGGATCGGGTCCGCTCCTGGCATGAGCCCGTACGGCGCGTCGAAGGCCGCTGTCGTCTCGCTGACAAAGACGCTGGCGATCGAGTGGGGCGGCGCTGGCGTCCGGGTCAACGCCCTGTGCCCGGGCTGGACGGCCACCGACCTGAATCGCACGCTGTGGGAGGACCCGGTCACCGGACCCGCCACCGTGGAGTCATCGGCGATGAAGCGGTGGGCGCGCGCCGAGGAGATGGCCGGCCCTGCCGTGTTCCTGGCCAGCGACGCGTCATCGTTTATGACCGGCCAGACGCTAATCGTGGACGGCGGTCAGACGGCTGCGGTCTGACCCGGCGCGCAGGACGAACGAGCCCCCCGCCGCTGACGCGGCGGGGGGCTCGTTCGCTATCCGTCTTCGCAGGCCGGGACCTGCTTACTCAGTCCACCACTCGTCTTCGCCCTCGGCCTGCTTGCCGTTGGCGGCTGCCTTCGCGGCGCCATCGGCGGGCGCTCCGGCTGAGTGGCGTGCGGCTGGCGCTGCGGCTGCCGCGGGAACGGGCGCCTCGGCAGGCGGGCCCGCCGTGACCGCTGCCTTGGCGGCCGGCGGGGCCACGGCCGGCTGCTGCGCGCCGGGCTTGAGCGCGTCGACCAGGCCCGGCATGGAGCCGCCGAGCAGCTGGCTGATCTGCGCCAGGTGCGCGCCGACGCTCTCCTTCTGCTTGTTGAGCTCGTCGACCTGCCGCTGGGCCAGGCTGCGGATCCGCTCGGCCTCGGCCTTGGTGTCGGCCAGCAGCTGGTCGGCCTGCGCCTTGGCCTGGGTGAGGACGGCGTCGGCGTTCTTCTTGGCGTTGCTGACCAGCTGCTGCGAGTGCTGGTCGGCCTCGCGCCTGGTCTGCTCGGCCTGCGTGCTGGCCTTGCTTGCCCGCTCCTCGGCAACGGCTGCCCGCTGCTCGGCCTCGGACACCATCTTCTGGGTGGCCTCCTGGGCCTTGGCCAGCCGCTCGGTCTCCTGCCGCTCGGCTTCCTCGCGGCGCGAGGCGAGCTGCATCTCGAACTCGGCCTCGGCCTGGGCACGCGCTGCCTCGCTGTCCTCGAAGGCCCGCTGGGCCTGGCTGCGCATCTCGTCAGCCTGGCGCTTGGCGGTGGTGAGGATCTCGTCCCGGTCGCGCTTCGACGACGCCCGCATCTGCGCGACCTCGCGCTCGGCGGTCGTGCGCATCTTGGCGACCTCGCGCTCGTTGGCAGCGCGCTTCTCGGCGACCTCGTGATCGGCCGTGGCACGGAGCTTGGCGACCTCCCGCTCGGTGGTCGACTTCAGCTCGTCTGCCTCGCGGCCTGCCTTCGTGCGGATGGCCTCGGCCTCGCGCTCGGCAGAGGCGCGCTGGTCGTCGGTCTCGCGCTTGGCCACCGCGCGCAGTTCCGAGGCCTCGTTCTCGGCCGACGCCCTGGCCTCGGCCGCCTCGACCTTGGCCGCGGCCGTCAGGTCGTGCGCCGCGGACCTGGCCTCCGCGATGTGCTCCGCGGCCTGCTCCTCGGCGAGCCGGAAGAGCTGCTCGATCCGCGAGCCGAGACCGGAAAGCGTGGGCTGTTCAATCTCCTGCATCTGGCGGTGCGCGTCGGCGAGCTCCTGCTGGAGGGCCTGGGCGTTCTCCTGATGCTTGCGCACTTCAGATTCCTTGAGCTTCAGGTGCTCATTGACCTGGTGCGGATCGTAGCCGCGCATAACCCGGGCAAAGTCGGGCAGCGGGGCGTCCTCGAAGAAGTTGCTGAGCTGAGCATCGATGTCGGGCTGCATGTCGCCTAATCCTGTGTAGACGGGAGGTTCGCGCACCGAGACGATTGCCTGCCTGGTCCGATTGCCGGAACGTGGGTCAGCGCCGAGAGCGGGGGCGGCGCATTTGTCCGGCCGGGGCGAAGTTGCGTTCGTCCGGTGGTGGCAGCGTACTCCCCTGGTGCGCCATTGGCGGTGTGTTCGCAGCCGCTAGCGCAGGAGATGCCAATTTTTATGTATATGTAACATAAGTACGTTACCAAAGTCCCGGTCTGGCCGGCAGGTTTCGCCCCCGGTGACCGGTTTAGCAGTCAGCCTAGCCACAGCCGCCTCAGCGATGCGGCGCTTGCACAAGTTCAGTCAGCACCCCTCCGACATCAGCCGGGTGCAGGAACGCGATCGACGCGCCCATGGATCCGTGCCGCGGTCGCTCGTCGATCAGGCGCACTCCGGTGGCTCCGATGGCGGCGAGCGCGGATGTGATATCGGCCACGCCGTAGCCGACGTGGTGCACGCCCTCGCCGCGCCGCTCCAGGAACCGGCCGACCGGCGTGTCCGGGCCGAGCGGCTCGAGCAGCTGCAGATAGGAACCGCCGGCCGGGCCGTCGGCGACGTGCAGCATTGCCTCCCGGACGCCCTGGCCCTCGTTGACCTCCATGCTGGCAACCGTCAGCCCGAACGTCGACTCGTAGAAGGCGATCCTCGCCTCCAGGTCGTGACAGGCGATGCCTACGTGATCGATTCGGGTCAGCACGGCTTCCACACCTCCGGGGCGGTCACTGGTTGACAGGTATCGTTTCAGTTATGGGTGAAGCGGTAATCGTTGGCGGGGCCAGAACCCCGATCGGGCGCCTGCTCGGCTCACTGAGCGGGTTCAGCGGAGTGCAGCTGGGCGGGCTGGCCATCAAGGCGGCGCTGGAGCGCGCGGGCATCCCCGGCGACCGCGTCGAGTACGTCATCATGGGCCAGGTGCTGCAGGCCGGCGAGGGCCAGATCCCGGCCCGCCAGGCCGCGGTCGCGGCCGGCATCCCGATGACGGTCCCGGCGCTGTCGGTGAACAAGGTCTGCCTGTCCGGCCTGGACGCCATCGCGCTCGCGGCGCAGCTCATCAGGGCCGGCGAGTTCGACGTGATCGTTGCCGGCGGGATGGAGTCGATGTCGCAGGCGCCGCATCTGCTGCCGGGCTCGCGCCGCGGCTTCAAGTACGGGGACACGGGGCTGATCGACTCCATGGCGCACGACGGGCTGACGGACGCCTTCGACCAGGTCTCGATGGGGGAGTCGACCGAGCGGCACAACAGCAAGCTCGGCATCTCCCGGCAGGACCAGGACGAGTTCTCGGCGCGCTCGCACCAGCTCGCCGCCAGGGCCATCAAGGACGGCGTGATGGCCGAGGAGATCGTTCCCGTCGCCATCCCGCAGCGCCGCGGTGAGCCGCTGATCGTCGACACCGACGAGGGCGTCCGCGCGGATACGACTGCCGAGTCGCTGGCCGGGCTCCGTCCGGCGTTCGCGGCTGACGGCACGATCACAGCGGGCTCGGCGTCGCAGATCAGCGACGGCGCCTGTGCGGTCGTGGTGATGTCCGCGGAGGCAGCCGCAGCGGCCGGGGCGACTGTGCTGGCCGAGGTGGGAGCCCATGGCGTCGTCGCCGGGCCGGACAACTCACTGCACTCCCAGCCCTCGCGCGCGATCCAGCGCGCACTCGGCAAGGCCGGGCTGCAGGTCAGCGACCTGGACCTGGTCGAGATCAACGAGGCGTTCGCGGCCGTGGCCCTGCAGTCCAGCCGCGACCTCGGCCTCGCGGCCGACAAGGTGAATGTCAGCGGCGGCGCGATTGCCATCGGCCATCCGCTCGGGGCATCCGGCGCGCGCATCGCGCTGCACCTTATCTATGAGCTGCGCCGGCGCGGCGGCGGCCTGGGCGCTGCCGCGCTGTGCGGCGGCGGCGGGCAGGGCGACGCGCTGCTGTTCCGCGTCCCGGCCGTCAGCCAGAACTGAGGCCGCGATGGCTGAGCCGGCCGGGCGCGAGCTGATCCGTGGCTGAGCCGCACTCCGGCGGCCCGCCGCGGGAACGGCGGGCGCGGCGCGCTCCGGCCGACCCGGAGATCCTGGTCGGCGCGGCCAGCAGGGGTGATCCGCGGGCGCTGGCCCGGCTCGTCTCCCTGGTCGAGAACGAGTCGGCGGAGCTACGGCGGGTCATGAAGGTCATCGCGCCGATGACCGGCCGGGCACAGGTACTCGGGCTGACCGGCTCGCCCGGTGTCGGCAAGTCCACGGTGACGGGCGCGCTGGTCCGCTGTTACCGCGAGCAGGGCCTGCGCATCGGCGTGCTGGCGATCGACCCGTCATCGCCGTTCAGCGGCGGCGCACTGCTCGGCGACCGGATCAGGATGCAGGATCACGCGACCGACGATCAGGTGTTCATTCGCTCCATGGCGAGCCGCGGGCACCTCGGCGGACTGTCCTGGGCCACGCCGCAGGCGCTGCGGATCCTGGACGCCGCCGGCTTTGATGTCGTGCTGATCGAGACTGTCGGGGTCGGTCAGGCCGAGGTCGAGATCGCGTCGCTCGCCGATACCGCGCTGGTCGTCGTGGCGCCCGGACTCGGCGACTCGATTCAGGCGGCGAAGGCCGGCATCCTCGAGATCGGTGACGTCTTCGTGGTGAACAAGAGCGACCGGCCGGGCGCGCAGGAGGTGGTCAGGGACCTGCGCACGATGCTGGCCATGGCCGGGTACGGCGGTGATGACTGGAAGCCGCCGATCGTCAGCACGACGGCCGCCAGCGGCGACGGGATCAGCGACCTGGCGGCCGCGATCGCCAGGCACCGGGACTGGCTGGCCGGCTCCGGCCGGCTTGAGCAGCGGCGTCGCGCCCGGGCCCGGGAGGAGATCTCCGCCATCGCGCTCGCCGGGCTGCGGCAGCGGATGGGCGGCCTGCCGGGTGAATCCCGGCTGGACGAGCTGGCCGGCCGCGTCGCGGACGGCGATCTCGACCCGTATTCGGCCGCGGACGAGCTGATTTCGGGCTAGGGCCGGGCTAGCCCGGGACGCTGTGACAGTTTCAGGGCATCAAAACCGGCATATCGTCCGCGAGAACTACCGCAGCTGTCACGGGGTGGCCGCTGCGGTCGCCGGGGGCGCGCCGGCTGCGGCCCGCGCAGCCGCTTCCATGATCGACTCGCTGCGCAGCCGGGCGTCGTAGGCCGCCTTGCCGCCCCGCACCCCGAACAGCCGCTTGGTGATCACCAGGTACAGCACCAGCGCGAGATTGACCGCGAAGATCACCGAGGTAGTGATCGTGATCCCGTTCGTCAGCTCGTAGATCTCCACCGGCAGGCCGGCCGACGTGGCGACCATGGCGAAGTACTCGCCCCAGCGCCGGGCCTGCCACAGGCCGACGCCCTCCGCGAGCTCGACCGCCGCGTACAGCGCTGCTCCGATGGCGAGGAGCGTGATCGAGGTACGGCTGAGCGTGAACGCATGGTGCACGAGGCCGAACAGCTTCGACCGGTCGATGTCGTAGCCGAACTGCCTGAAGACGCTCCGCAGGACCGGCAGATCGTGGTTGAAGGCCCGCTCGACTGAATTGCGCGATGACCTGAACTTCCACAGCACGATCGCGGCTGCTGCGAAGATGATGGCGCGCACGAACCGCTCGATCGCGAACAGGCGCAGGATGAGCTTGCTGCGGATCTCATCGCCGCGCGGCACGACCGGCGCGTCGGCGGCCGGCCCGGACGCGGCAGGCTCGCCGCTCACGAACGTGCCGCAGCGCAGGCACTGCCAGGCTTCGCCGGCCGGCAGCTGCGCGCAGAGCTGGTCCCGGAGCTCAGGCTCGGCAGGCGCGAACGTGACGTGACCGTGTCTGCTGCAGCTAAGCAGGCTCCAGTCCACGCTCGCAGCCTATGCGCTGACCTGCACGCCGCCAGTCAGCACCAGTACCTCGTCGCAGGCGAACTCGAGCGCGGCGTCGTCGCAGCCGGCGACCAGGACGCCGCAGTCCCGGCTCAGATCGCGGATCACCTCGGCTAACGCCCGGGCGTCCCGCGCGGCGAGGCCGTCAAGCAGGCCGTCAAGCAGCAGCAGCTCGGGCTGGTGCACGGCCGCCGCCGCCAGTCGCGCTCGCCTGACGATGATGTCCGGCGCCGCCCTGAGCGGGACCTCGGCCCACGGCATCAGGGACAGCCGGTCCAGGATCGCGGCCGCCAGCAGATGCCGGTCGTGCCGGCCAGGCCCGGCCAGCCTGGCCGCGTGCTCGACCAGTCCGCGTACCCGCATGGCCGGCAGCGGCCTCGCGGTGCGCCTGGCCACCCCGACCCGGCGCCGCACCATGGCCCGGCCGCGGATCGTCGCCATGTCGTGGCCAAGTACGCGCAGCTCGCCGTAGGCGGGCCGGGCGACGCCGGCGAGCAGGTCGACGATGGCCGCTGCCTGGGCTGGCTGATCGACGAGGATGCCCAGCGCGGCCTTGCCGGGCACCGGCGGGCCGATCCGGAAGCTGGCCGCCCGCACGACGAAGCCGCGTCCGCGCCGGATGCCAATCCCGGCAGCGACCACTGGATCCGCGCCCGTGACTGCGTGGCCGGATGGCAATTTTTCCCCCGGATTGAGCTAACAGTCGATCCCCCGGAGGCAATGTAACTATCTGTAATTGACCATGTCCACGTACGCGCCGGCTGACCCGATTGCTGTTATACAACGGGTTACCGATTGCCGGGCAAGCCGGACGCCGGCGCACGGTGACGGTAGCTTGTGCCTGTGTCCAAGCCGCTCGATCTGCCCTTCGATCCGATCGCCCGCGCCGCGCAGACCTGGGAAGACAGGTTCGGGGACGCGAAGGCGATGGCCGCTGTCACGACGATCATGCGCGTCCAGCAGATTCTGCTCGGCCAGCTTGACTCGCTGCTGCGGCCGCACGGGCTGACCTTCGCCCGGTACGAGGCGCTGGTGCTGCTGAGCTTCAGCCGGGACGGCGCGCTGCCGATGCGGCTGATCGGCGAGCGGCTGATGGTCCACCCGACCAGCGTGACCAACACCATCGATCGGCTGGAGCACCAGCAGCTGGTGGTGCGCAAGCCGAATCCGCGGGACGGCCGGGGCACGCTCGCGGAGATCACGCCGGCTGGCCGGGAGATCATGCAGCAGGCGACCGATGACCTGATGCGGGCCGAGTTCGGCATGAGCGGCTACCAGCCCGATCAGCTGGACGACATGTTCGGCCTGCTGCGCAGCCTCCGGGTGACGGCAGGCGACTTCAAGGACAGCTAGCGGCGACAGCGGGCCGCGCGGCTCCCGGCAGTGCCCGCGCTGCTCGCAGCTCGCTGGTCAGCCGCTCACCGGGGACGCGGCCCAGGTCCTGCCGCCGTCGCTGGTCACCCAGATGTCGCCGGACTGCGAGTCGGCGGGCACCGCGACGCCCTGCGTTCCGTTCGTCATGCCGACGTAGCTGAAGCCCCCAGCCGGGACAGTTCCCGTGAAGCTGGCCGCGCGCCAGGTGCTCCCCAGACTGGCGGAGTACTCGATCCCGGCTGTCGTCGCCAGGACGGCCTGGCCCGCCGAGGCCGACGCCAGCGAGGTCGGCGTGGCCGGGACCGTCACGCTGCCGCCCTGCGGCCATGCCTGGCCGTTCGATGAGGAGTAGAGAGCGACGCGGTAGCCGCCGCCCGCGACGGGTGTGTCGCACGTCAGCAGGAGCGCGGGGCCCGCCGCGAGCTGGGCTCCGGTCGCCGCTGGCTGTCCGGTGGTGCCGGTGGTGCCGGCAGTGCCGGCGGCGCCTGCGGTGCCGGGCGCGCACGGTGCCGTGCCGATCGCGTGCCAGCTGCCGCCGGTCGTCGGTCCGCTGAGCATCTCGCCGGAGGGAGTGAGCAGGTAGCCGGTTGTGCCGCCGGAGATGACCAGCAGCGGTGCGGACGGGGATCCTGTGGCCGGGGACCCGGACCCGGCGGCCGGGGATGCCGCGGCCATGTGCTGATAGGCGGCCGGCACGCCGACTGCGGTCCAGGTTCTGCTGCCCGCCACCGAGGTCCACAGCGAGAAGCTCGTGCAGCCGGCCGTGTAGTCGGCGCCGGCGCCAGTGCACGTGCCGAACACCGCGTAGGCGCGTGCGGGCACGGTCACACCGGCCGGGCTCTGGTGTGCCGGTGCCGCCTCCAGGTCGAGTACCCGCTGGCCGTCAGTGCTCTCCTGATGCCAGGGGTAGCCGCCGTGGCTGGTCTCGTACAGTGCCGGGCCGTATGCCCACCCGTCCGACAGGTTCGCGAACCGCAGCTGGCTGACGCCGGTGCTGCCGTCCGGACCCGGCGCGACCGGGGCGCTGACGCCGTACCAGCTCGCGCCGTAGGTAGTCGTGCCGGCCAGCGAGGTGCAGTCGGCGGTCGCGCAGCTGCCCGGCGTCCCCGCCTGGCCGATCACGGCGCCGACGACGCCGTTGGTGCCGTTCTCCGCCCCGACGAAAGTGACCGAGGTCGGCTGGAAGTTGGGCGGCGGCACGGTCCAGGAGTTCGACAGCGTGGTGTGCTGACTGAGCTGACTTTTGGTGGACGCGTCCGGTGCTGGCGTGTTGACGCCGCTCGGGCCGGGCGCGGCTGAGCTGGAGCCGATGGCCAGCGGCGGATGGCTGGCATGGCCGGAGGGCTGCCCGGCGGAGAGCAGCTGCGGCGTCGCGATCGCGGCCGCGAGCACTACCGCGCACCCGGCTGCCGTCAGCGTGGCCTGCCGTGTCTTGCGCCGCCTGGCCCGCTGCCTGATGCGGTCCAGCGAGCCCGGCGGCGGGCTGAGCGGCGTTACGTCGCGCTGCAGCCAGTCGTCGATCGGGTCGCGCGGGCTATTCACGAGCGTCTCCCAGTGCGGACTTCAGCCGGGCCCTGGCGTTGAACAGGTCGGCCTTGATCGTGCCTTCCGGGCGGCCCAGCATGGCCGCCACCTCCCTGAGCCCGAAGCCGCCGTAGTAGTGCAGCAGGAACGGGTTGCGCAGCCGCTCCGGCAGCGACTGGATCAGGGCGCGGACGTCGACGTCCTGAGCGGGGTGATAAGCCGCCTCGCCGGGCCCGGCGGCGGTCATGACCCTGATGGCGTTCCGCTCGCGGCCGGTCTTGCGCCAGTGATCGCGGACCAGGTTCGTGGCGATCATGTAGAGGTAGCTCTGCGGGTTGTCCAGGCCGGCCCACCGGGACAGCAGCCGGGTGAAGGCCTCGGAGGCGATTTCATGCGCGGTCTCGTCGTCGTCGACCAGCCGCCTGACCCAGCCCGCAAGGCGCGGGTAGCAGGCGTTGAACAGCTCCTCGACTGCCTGCTGGTCCGAAGTGCGGAGCCTCGCCACCGTGCTCCTCTGGTTAGCCGGGCTCCCTTGCTTGGCTGCGTGCGCTAGCCCCGTCGGCCACGTTAGCTGAAAGCTACCTGAATCTTCCAGGGACGGCGCGCGGGGGCGAAGCACGGCGTAGCCAGCACCGGATGCTCCGGCTTGCACAGTGTCACCACATTTCTACCGGTTGGGAGGATTGGCGCGTTCCCGGCATATAAAACGCATGCCGGACAGTACCTAAGACGACGCACGGCCGGGATGGTTGGCTCGGGCTCCCGATTTCCTGCCGGCGCGGCCCGCTGCCTCCCGGAGCCCGGGCAAAATTAGTAGGACGTCCAACCTTTTTCCGGGGCCGTTCGCTGGGTAGACTCGGAGGAGATAGTAGGACGTCCAACTAATTTGCAGTGTGGGGTGCTCGATGGCCGACGGACAGGGCGCAGCGGACCGGCTCGCGCAGGACGAGGGCCGGGAGCGCTGGCAGCGGCGGTTCGACGCCTCGCGCAAGCGGGACGCTGACTTCAGCACGCTGTCGGGCGTGGAGGTCGATGCGGTCTACGGGCCGCCGGACGGGGCGGTCGTGCCCGGCTTCGACCGGATCGGCTGGCCGGGGGAGTTCCCGTTTACCCGCGGGCTGTACCCGGGCGGCTACCGCGGCCGGACGTGGACCATCAGGCAGTTCTCCGGATTCGGCAACGCCGTGCAGACCAACGAGCGGTACAAGATGCTGCTCCAGGCCGGCGGCGGCGGCCTGTCGGTGGCGTTTGACATGCCCACGCTGATGGGGCGCGACTCCGACGACCCGCGCTCGGCCGGCGAGGTCGGCCACTGCGGCGTCGCGATCGACTCGACGGCCGACATGGAGACGCTGTTCGGCGGCATCCCGCTCGCTGACATCACCACGTCGATGACCATCAGCGGGCCGGCGGTCCCGGTGTTCTGCATGTACCTGGCCGCCGCGCAGCGACAGGGTGCCGACGTCGGCAGGCTGAACGGGACGCTGCAGACCGACATCTTCAAGGAGTACATCGCGCAGAAGGAGTGGCTGTTCCCGCCGCAGCCGCACCTGCGCCTCATCGGCGACCTGATGGAGTACTGCGCGCAGCACATCCCGGACTACAAGCCGCTGTCGGTGTCCGGCTATCACATCCGCGAGGCAGGCTCGACGGCCGCGCAGGAGCTGGCGTTCACGCTGGCCGACGGGTTCGGCTACGTCGAGCTCGGGCTGTCCCGGGGGCTCGACATCGAGACGTTCGCGCCCGGCCTGTCGTTCTTCTTCGACGCGCATGTCGACTTCTTCGAGGAGATCGCCAAGTTCCGCGCGGCGCGCCGGATCTGGGCCCGCTGGCTGCGCGACGTCTACGGGGCGACCACCGAGCGGGCGCAGTGGCTGCGCTTCCACACGCAGACCGCGGGCGTGTCGCTGACCGCGCAGCAGCCGGAGATGAATGTCGTGCGGACCGCGGTCGAGGCGCTCGCCGCGGTGCTCGGCGGCACCAACTCACTGCACACCAACGCGCTCGATGAGGTACTGGCGCTGCCGAGCGAGAAGGCCGCCGAGATCGCGCTGCGCACGCAGCAGGTGATCATGGAGGAGACCGGCGTCGTCAACGTCGCCGACCCGCTCGGCGGTTCCTGGTACCTCGAGGCGCTCACCGACAAGCTCGAGGCTGAGGCCGAGGAGATCTTCGCCAGGATCAGGGCGATGAGCCCGGACGGCACGATGACCGCCGGGATCCTGCGCGGCATCGAGGACGGCTGGTTCATGTCCGAGATCGCCGAGGCCGCGTTCGTCTACCAGCAGAAGCTGGAGAAGGGCGACAAGCGCGTCGTCGGCGTGAACTGCCACACCGAGACGGTCGAGCAGCCGATCGAGATCATGCGGGTGAGCCACGAGGTCGAGGTTGAGCAGGTGCGGGATCTGCGCGGACGCAAGGCGGGCCGGAACGAGGCCGCCGTCACCGCGGCACTGGCCGAGATGCTCGCGGCGGCCCGCTCGGGCCAGAACATGATCCCGCCGATGATCGCGGCCGCCGCCGCCGAGGCGACGCTGGGCGAGATCTGCGGCACGCTGCGGGATGAGTGGGGCGGGTATTCCGAGGCGCCGGCCTTCTAGCCGCCCCCCTCGGCCGTCAGCTGAAACGCGGTAGCTACCGGTCGAGCCGAGGTCAGTCATACGGCAGGATGGAGTTATGAATCAGCCGCGCGACTTTTCCCTCCATGGCGCCATCGACCTGGGCGCACGCCAGGCCGCCGCGCAGCGCCGGCAACGGGCTGCGGACCAGGGCCCGGCCAGCGGAGGGCAGCCGGGCAGTCAGCCCGATCTGATCATCGACGTCACTGACGAGACGTTCAACACCGAGGTCGTGGCCCGGTCGCGGACCGTGCCCGTCGTGCTCGACCTGTGGGCCGAGTGGTGCGGCCCGTGCAAGCAGCTCAGCCCCGTGCTGGAGAAGCTGGCGACCGAGGCGAACGGCGCGTTCGTGCTCGCCAAGGTCGACGTGGACGCCAACCCGCAGCTGAGCGCGGCCCTGCAGGTGCAGAGCATCCCGATGGTCGTCGCGGTCGTGGCCGGCCAGGTGGCGGACGGCTTCCTCGGCGCGATGCCGGAGGCCCAGGTCAGGCAGTGGCTCGGACAGGTCATGCAGGTCGCCGAGCAGCTCGGCCTGCGGCCCGGCGGCGGCCTCGGCCCGGCCGACGAGACGGGCGAGGCGGACGGGGCGAGTGCGGACGCCGGCATGCCTGATTTCGCCGACGGGCCGGGCGGCCCCGGCGGCGACGTCTTTGCCGAGGCGCAGGAAGCGATGGAGCGCGGCGATATGGACGCCGCCGCGGCCGCGTTCGAGAAGGTGCTCGCGGCTAACCCCGGTGACCCGGTAGCGACCATGGGCCTTGGCCAGGTGAGCCTTATCCGCCGGGTCGAGGCCTACGACCAGGCGGCCGCACGGCGGGACGCGGACAGCCGGCCGGACGACGCGGACGCGCAGGCTCGCGTTGCCGATATCGACCTCGCGATGGGGCGCATCGAGGCGGCTTTTGACCGGCTGCTCGACACCATCCGCCGGACCTCAGGCGACGAGCGGGACGCGGCCCGCAAGCACCTGGTCAGCCTGTTCGAGATCTTCCCGCCGCGTGACCCGCGAGTCACCAAGGCACGGTCGGCGCTGTCCAGCCTGCTGTTCTAGCGCCCCTCAGCCTCAGCCTCAGCCGGAGCCGGCCAGCTGCTCAAGCACGGGCAGGGCGGCCTCAAGCGCGGCGAGCTGGTCGGCCGGGAGCGAGAGCACCATGTCAGCCAGCAGGCTGGTTGCCTCCTCGCGGATCCGTGCCAGCACCTTCTCGCCCTCGCCGGTCAGCGTCACCAGGGATGCGCGGGCGTCGTCGGGCGCGGGAGTGCGCAGCAGGTAGCCGCGGTCCTCCAGGACGTTGACGAGGCGGGTCAGCGTCGACGGGGCGATGCGCTCCGCGGCCGCGAGATCGCCGAGCCGGACCGGGCCGGCGACTCCCACACTGGACAGCGTCGACAGCTGGCTCGGCGTCAGGCCGGCCAGATCGTGCTTGCGCAGCCGGCGCGACAGCCGCAGGACCGCGACGCGCAGGCGTGCTGCGTCAATCTCCGGCTCCCGTGTTACTGCGGGCCGGCCGATCTTCGCCGGGCGCCCGGTCTTCGACCCCGCCGGGGCCGGTGCCGACGTTGCTGCCGCGGCGGTACTGCTCAATCCTGAGGACACACTTGCAGGGTACGTCGAAGCGGGCCGCCGTCCCGCCATCTCGGCCGCGCGGCGGACTATCAGGCGCCCCTGTGCTGATCTTGAGCTTGCAGGCGCATGATGGGTTCATGGAGGAGCTACCCCTCAGCGGACGGCTGCTGGCGGCTACCCCGCAGCTGGGTGATCCTAACTTCCGCCGCACTGTTGTCCTGATCGTGGAGGATGATCCCGATGAGGGCACGCTGGGCGTCGTACTCAACCGGCCCACCGAGGTGCCGCTTGACCAGGTACTCGAGCCCTGGACGCCGCTGGCCTCCGGCCCGCAGGTCGTCTTCCGCGGCGGTCCCATCTCGCCGAGCAGCGCGCTGGCGCTCGCACTGGTGCAGGGCAGCGACGAGCCGGTCGGCTGGCGCTCGCTCGACGGCACGCCGCTGATGTCCAGGATTGGGCTGGTTGACCTGGGTGCTCCGCCCGAGCTGCTCGCGGGCGGGATTACCTCGATGCGGGTGTTCGCCGGATATGCGGGCTGGGGCGCCGGCCAGCTGCGCGACGAGATCGCTGACGGCGCGTGGTTCCTGCTGCCGGGGGATCCGGCCGATGCGTTCGCCGCCGACCCGGCCCGGCTGTGGCAGGCCGTGCTGCGGCGGCAGGGCGGCGACCTGGCCATGGTGGCCACGTTCCCGGATGACCCGGCCTGGAACTAGCCGGCCGGACGCCGTCTTTCACCGTTACCGCGTGGCTGGCAGCGATGTGACCGTTATGACCGGTCAGCCGGGCGCTGCACCCGCAGCGGTTCGCGGCGGGCGTAAACTTGGGCACCGTGAGCACAGAAGTCATGCCTGGCACTGACACCCGCCAGGACACGGACGTCCGGCCTGACCTCTCCTTCGGCGACGGCGACCACGAGCGGTTCGCGCATTATGTCGACAAGGACAAGATCGTCGACAGCGCTGTTACCGGTACTCCTGTGATCGCGCTGTGCGGGAAGGTGTGGGTCCCGAGCCGGGATCCCAAGAAATTCCCGGTCTGCCCGGACTGCCAGCGGATCTACGAGTCGCTGCCTGAGGGCGACGACTAGACTCCGCCGAGCGGTGTCCCGGTCAGCGTGATCCCGGCCGCGCGCAGCGCGTCTATCGCGGCTGTGGTGCTCGCCTCCGCCACCCCGGCGGTCAGTCCCAGCAGCACCGTGGTGGCAAATCCGGTCGCGGCCGCGTCCGCTGCGGTCGCGCGGACGCAGTAGTCCGTTGCGATGCCGGTCACGTCGATGTCGGTGACCTGCCGGGCCGACAGCCAGGCCAGCAGCGTATCCCCCGAGTCGTTGCTGCCCTCGAACCCGCTGTAGGCCGCCGCGAACTCGCCCTTGCGGAACACCTCCTCGACCCGGCCGGCGTCAAGCTCCGGGTGGAAGCGCGCGCCGTCAGTTCCGGCCACGCAGTGCGGCGGCCAGCTGGCAGCGAAGTCGGGATGCGCGGAGAAATGCGATCCGGGATCGATGTGGAAATCCTGAGTGGCCACGACGTGGTCGTAGCGAGCGCCGTCCTGGCCTGCCAGGTAGGCGGTGATCCCGCGGGCCACGGCGGCGCCTGCGGCTACGGCCAGCGAGCCGCCTTCGCAGAAGTCATTCTGCACATCGACAATGATCAGTGCGCGCACGTCCAGAGAGTAGCGCTAGCTGACCTCGGCCGGCGTGCCGCCCGTGATCCGGAGGAGCTCGGCGAAGGTAGTCGGGAACACGGTGTGCACATGCCCGGCCCCCGCCCACACCACCGCGTAGGACTCCAGCGCCGTGTGCGGATCGCCATCGGCGCTGAACAGCAGGCTGTTGGCAATGGCACCGACCTCGCAGCCGAGCTGCGCGGCCGCGGCCGCGGCCGTCGGCGCCGGCTCGGCCAGCTCGCGGACCTCGCCCTGGACGCCCAGCGTCGCCAGCTCGCTGGCGACGTGCTCTGCGCTCTTATGCATCGCGCCAGTCTGGCACTCCCGTGCGTGCCGCCGGCAAGCGATTATCGCGCGCGTGCGCGGCGGCGTCAGTCCTGATCCGGCTCGAACACGGTCGGGATCGCCGGGTAACCGCGGGACAGCTGCCGCGCGTGCGCCGGAAGTTCCGCGACCGTGGCCTCATGGCGGGAACGGGCTGCCGACACCGGCTCCCGTGCGACGATCTCGCCGTCGCGAACCAGCACGTGCAGCAGCCTTCTGCCGCTGTCCCGGCCCTGCGGCTCATGGTCGATCACCCGCTCGACCGCAGCCGAGCCTCTGTCGTCGAGCTCGCGCACAGCCCACTTGCGGCCGCCGCGCGATGGCTTACCGACCGAGCGCTTCGCCACCGGGCGCAGCGGGCCGCTCTCGTCGCTCTCCGAGCGAGCGACCAGCTTGTAGACCAGTGCCGCCGTCGGCGCACCCGAGCCGGTGACCAGCGAGGTGCCGACACCGTAGCCTGCGACCGGCTCGGCTGCGAGCGCGGCGATGGAGTACTCGTCCAGATCGCCGGTGAGAATGATCCTGGCCCGGCCGGCGCCGAGCGAGTCGAGCTGGGCGCGTGCCTCGCGGGCAACCACGGCCAGGTCACCGCTGTCGATCCTGATGGCGCCGAGGTCGGGCCCGGCGAGCTCGACCGCGGTGCGGATGGCGCCCTGCACGTCATAGGTATCGACGAGCAGGGTGGTAGCAGAGCCGAGCGAGTCGAGCTGCGCGGCGAAGGCCTGCTTCTCGCCGTCGAACAGCAGCGTGAACGCGTGCGCGCTGGTGCCGGTGGTCGGAACGCCGTACTGGTACCCGGCCTGCAGGTTCGAGGTGGTGGCGAAGCCGGCGATGTAGGCGGCCCTGGCAGCCGCGACCGCCGACCACTCGTGGGTCCGCCGCGAGCCCATCTCGGTCAGTGGCCGTCCGTGCGCCGCCGTCACCATCCGGGAAGCGGCCGAGGCGATCGCGCAGTCGTGATTGAAGATAGACAGCGCGAGCGTCTCCAGGATCACTGCCTCGGCGAAAGTGCCCTCGACCACCAGGATGGGCGATCCGGGGAAGTAGCAGTCGCCCTCGGCATAGCCCCAGATGGTGCCGCCGAATCTGTAGCCGCGCAGGAACTCCAGCGTCGGCGCATCGGCGATGTGCTCGCGCTCGAGGAAGGCAAGCTCGGCGTCGCTGAACCGGAACCGCTCGAGCGCGTCCAGAAGCCTGCCCGTGCCGGCGACCACGCCGTAGCGGCGGCCGTTCGGCAGCTGCCGGGCGAACATCTCGAAGACGGCGCGCCGGTGTGCCGTTCCGCTGCGCAGTGCGGCCCGCACCATCGTCAGCTCGTAATGGTCGGTCAGCAGCGCGGTACCCGGCTGATCGGAGGTCATGGCGGCAGCTTACGGAGCGGCGCCGCCCGGGCCGTGAGGCAGGCGGTCCTTGCGGCACGGGGCTCGCGGCACGGGGCTCGCGGCACGGGGCTCGCGGCACGGGGCTCGCGCCGCTGGCGTCGGTCAGGCGACCTGGCAGTCCGGCCCGCAGCGCCGGAGCGTGACCGCCGTGCTGCGCGCCTGCAGTAACCCTGCGATCTCGGCCGCGACCGCGCACGGCCGGACGGTGACGTCGGCCCAGTTGTAGCGCACCGTCAGGATGCCGATCGCGGCATGCGCGTTGTCGCGCCTGCTGTCGGCCCAGCGCTGCTCGGGCGGATGGGCGGCCCGGCCGTCCAGCTCAACGGCGAGTCGTGCCTCCTCGTACAGGTTGTCGGCGTAGCGCGTGCGGCTCCCGGTGACGATCCTTGCCTGCCGCCGGGCTGGCGGCAGGCCGTGCGCGCGCTCGACGTCCCGGACGTACCTGCGCTCGAGCAGGGAATGCGCGCCGTCGGAAACGTCGGCGAGCGCAGCGAGCAAGTCGAGCCGCCACCGCGCTTGCGGACGATCCTGCAGCGAAGCTCGCAGGCGCGCTGGCGTCGTGAGACGGCGGCCGACTGAACGGCAGAGCCAGTCGAAGGCATCGTCGAAGGAGGCTGCGCTCTGGGTCAGGTCAAGCACCGTCTCCTCGACGCGGGTCCGCGGCGGCAGCAGCACCGGGTGGCGCGCCGTGCCGAGAGCCCGCGAACGGTGAACAACTGCGCCCTGGATGGGCCGGACATTCCTGGCCGCTGGCACGGTGACGTGGATGGGCCCGGCGGACGGCCCGGCGATGCCATAGAGCTCGGCTGCCGTGCGATGGCT
>Ga0302326_10001517_pt1 | contig 58963 bp, 56 predicted proteins | sample Palsa_T0_3_FD_202264 | JGI IMG/M metagenome (GOLD analysis project Ga0302326, IMG submission 202264) | Peat permafrost microbial communities from Stordalen Mire near Abisko, Sweden - Palsa_T0_3 | ecosystem: Environmental > Terrestrial > Soil > Palsa > Peat permafrost | place: Sweden: Abisko...
GGTGTCACTCCGTGGGCAAACGCACCCACCTCGCATCAAGCCGTCAGTGTGGAGCGAGCGTCACTTCCGCCAGCCGCTTTTCTCGATCAGGCTTCCTTCAGCAACTCCGTCCGGTAACGAGGCGTGATTTCCTTGGCCTTCTTCAGGAAGGCTGCCTGTTCGTCGGGGGTGAGTTTCGGCGGAGATGTCGTCCTGGTTGCAACTTTTACGCCGAGTTCCAGGAAGAAGTTTTCCTGGGCTGCCGGCGAACAGATGCAGAGTAGCCGCGCTGGGCTTGAAGAACTGTTATGGAATTGGTGCGGAGCGTTCGAGGGGATGTTGATGGTATCGCCAGCCTTGACGATCGATTTCTTCCCACGAAAGGTGGCCTCCACCTCTCCCTCAAGTAGGATGAAAGTCTCCTCGAAGTCGTGGCGATGCGGCGAAGGGCCACCGCCGGGCGGAATGTGCATGTCGATCACGCAAAAGCGTCCTTGGGTCTGATCGCCCGATACCGTAATGGTATAGGTGTCTCCCACGACGCCAATGTGAGGAAGACTCTGATCCGTATCGGGCTGAGCAATAGTGAGGTTGCGCTTCGGGTCATCAGGCGGAAGGGGCGGGTATTCCGGAGTTTTATTGAACATGGTGGTGCTCCTTTGGTCGATTTATTTTTTAGATCGTGTCGGTGCTTGCGCTGGGGAGCGTGCGAACGGCAGGCCACAAATCTGTGGTAATAAATAAACCACTAAAATCGCAGCGGACTTGAGCGTCGTTCGGCGGTCGAGATTCACCGCAGCATCGCCTTCTTTGTCACGGCCAAAACGTGGCGCACAATTTCTTCCGGGCGCTCTTCGGGAACAAAGTGGCCGCAATCCGCGATCACTCCGCCCTCCACGTTTTCGCCCACCATCTTGACCAATGCCAGGACGTGGTCACCCAGTCCCTTCGTTCCACCGAGCGCCACGACGGGTACCTTAACCTTGTGGCTGGGCAGGGGCTCGGTTTGCTGAATGCTCGTAAATGCAGCGCGGTAAACTCCCATCGCGCCCAAAACTCCTTCACGGCCTGCAAAGGTACGCAGGGTCTCCTCTACGTCTGCCGCCGTAATGGCGTCGCGGCGGGCCGTGTGCCGGTCGTAGAACCAAGTTAGAAAGGCGTACTCGTTGCCGACGACCAGATGCTCCGGCACACCAGGAGCGAAAGGAAGAATCCACCACCACATCGATCCTTCTTTCATGGCTTCGGGCGTATACGCAATAATCTTTGTAAGTACGGCAGAAAGCATGACCGGTGCTTCGATGTAGAGCAGGCCGGCGACTTCCTCGGGGTGGTCAGCCGCCCAGAGCAAGGCTGGCGGCGCGCCCATGTCGTGCGCCGCCAGAACAATCGCTCTTTCGTTCCCGAAGCCGATCTGCCGGACGAGTTCGCGGAACTCTTCAGACAGTGCACGGGCGTCGTAGCCTTTCGTACCGGCTGGCTTATCGGAATCTCCGTAACCGCGCATGTCAGGCACGAGGATTGAAAAACCAGCTTCCGCAAGCAACGGCATGACCTTATGCCAGGAGTAACTGGTTCCAAGGAACCCATGCCACAGCAACACGGGCGTACCATTCGGATTACCGCCAATCCAGTAATGAAGACGAACGCCGTTTACGTCGGCCGACTCACTCCGGAAGTTTGCAATCTCTCGCGCTTCTACAGTCGTGCTCATGGAACTCCTCTGAATGGCCTAGCCAGCTGCCTGCATCATCGGCGCCGAACCAAGGAGTAACTGAATGAGCTCCATGCCCGCAGGCGTGGCCCAGTTCTGCACAAGCTCCGCCACTATCGTGTTGGTGGTCGTTAGCACCACGCCGCCATGCATCATGCGTTGTTGAGCCAATTCTTCCTGGATTTCGTACGACGATCCGCCCGCATCCATCACGGCCAGTACGTTGTACCCTTCCTGCACCGCGCTGATGCTTGGGAAGACGAGGCAAATGTCGGTCGTCACGCCGCCCATGATGATGTTCTTGCGGCCCGTCGCTGCGATCGCTGCGCTGAAATTCGGATCGCCCCACGCGTTCACGATCCCCTTCCGCTTCACGCGCGCCTTATACGCGTCGGGAAGAACTCTCTGCAACGCGGGCGAGATAGGTCCTTGAATTCTGTCCTCCTGGCTAGACGTAAGCACGACCGGCATATTCAACGCCTTGGCGGCGCTCGCCAGCGTGACAGCGTTGCGCAGACAAAGGTCAGAACTCGAGGTCCGAATCAGTTGCATCGTCCCGACTTGATAATCGACCAGGACCAGCGCGCTGTTTTCCGGCGTGAACTGTCCCTTCATGACGTAACCGTTCTTTGAATCGGACATGAATTTCTCCTCTATCGGCAGCAAATTGCTGGAAAAAGATTGCCTTGTGTTAATTCCTGACACCCGACAGGATCCCCCGCGCCTTTCAAGAACATTTGCTCTCACGCCGCCTTCGGCATTCCTTGCCACTGCAACAGGGTCTCTCTGGCGAAATCCTCGTATCGGCGAGGAGTATGCCCAAGCAACTTCGTCAACGTCGCAAGGTCTCCGTCCTCTGCAGTGAAACCGCGCTCGAGATATCCTTCAAACATCATGCGCAGATCGAAGGCTGACCACGAAGGTGCCGTTTTGCGCATCTGTTCCTCGAATGCATCCATGTCGTCTCCGAGATAGCGAATCTCCTTGCCCAGCAGGCCGCTCCAAATTGACGCGATCTTGGGACCACTCAGCACCTCGGGACCGTTGAGGTTGTAGGTTTTGCCGAAATGTCCGTCAGAGGTAAGCGCAATCGCAGCAGCCTCGGCAATATCCCGGATATCAACTGCGGAGATGCCGACTTGGCCGAGAGGCATGGGGTAGATCCCCGTCTTCGTCAGCGCGTCTTTCAACGTTGCGTCGTTCTGAATGAAATAATTCGGACGGATAACGGTGAACGGGACGTTGAACTCGCGCAGAGCGCTTTCTATCGCCAGCTTGGGGGCGAAGTGGGGAACATCCTTGAAGTGCTCGACGCGGAAGACCGAGTGATACACCACGTGGCGTAGCTTCAATTTTTTCGCCAGATCGTAGGCGATGAGTCCCTGCGTCAATTCATCGGGAAGGACCGCGTTCAACAGATACAGCTTATCCACTCCGTCCATCGCCTTCTCAACGGAGACCGGATCGAGCAGATCGCCGATGGCGGCCTCAACACCCGTCGGCATAGGGGCTTCGTTCTTTCGTACCAGAAGGCGAATGTCCGCCTTCCGTTTCTGCAGCTCCTTCACAACTTCCGAACCAACGCGGCCGGTGCCGCCTGTCACAAGAATCTTCATTGTATGACCTCGACGATTTAGCTTTCTGAATCGACTCCGAATTTCATTCCGGTCGATGCTGTTCTGCACTTACCTAGCGCCCAACCCATTGCGTTCGAACTCCCGGTTGGCGCCGTCACGGCCGAGGCGGTCCGACATCTCGTGATTATGAGATAACGAGCTTCATAGGAGTCAGTGACGGCGTAACCCGTACTGAGCGCGCACGCTTCATCTACCAGCGCGAGTATCTCCATCAGCCAGTTGCAGGTCTGTGCGGAACAGAACACTCTCCTGTCCACGAACGCAAACTCGCTTTGCTTGTGTGCAAGGCAAGTCGACAGGTCTTGGCGCGGTTGCGTGCGGCCAGGAGATGCTCCCCGAGTGGACCTGATTTGCGCACCTCAATTCGCATGGAACGAAAGGCCATCACTGGCATTGGCGATGACCCCTTGGGGCGCGGGACGAGGCAGGCTCGGGTACGAATCGAGAACGATCGGAAGAGCCTAATGATCGTGCCAGCTCGGACTGGCCAATTCGATCCGCCAGACAGGGCCACCGGGATAGAGCGGACCCTCTAACTTGACGAACGACGGAGCATCGCCGCCGAGAATCCAGATGTGGGTGTCTAGGGGCTGCTTGCCGACAATCGGCGCCACCGCTCCAGCGATGCCTCCAATGTCGACCTTTACGACATAACGCGTAGCCTTGCGGGCGAAGCCTCCGGCCGAGAATGACTCCTGACCCTCAGAAGAGATCAAGAGTTTCACCAACCGCGGTTTTGGCGCGGCTGCCACCATCGAAAGCGTCGTCAGCGGAACATCGGGCCGGATGTTCTTCAGGAGTGTAAGAACCATCCCGTTCGAGACGTCGGCTGGAAGTTTAAGCCGTTCGGTCACGGTCTTCTCTTTGCCGCCGTCGTCTGTATAACGGACCGTGACCTGACCCGTTGAACCATCGACCGAGACATCCATCGGTTGTTTGAATGTTGGGCCCTTCTGCACCAGATGATCGCTCACTAGCCGGAAAGTGCGGCGCTGCGAAAAGACCGCGGTGTCTTCATTGACCGAGCCGTCCTTGAAGCGAAGAATCAGGTGGCTCGTCACCCGATCGCCGTGGGCGACCTCTGTTACTTCGCCATCGGCGAGAACGTCGCCTTCCAGCGTGCGTAGCACAAGGAATCCGTGGACTAAGCCCTCCGTGTATCGCACCGCAACCGGCGACTGCGATAATACTGGGGAAGGAAGCAGTAGGACCCACGTTAGCAAGCCTGCGAGTGCCACGGACCGGATACGTTTCACCAAGACAAGATCAAATACGCTCACAAAAGTCCTCAGTTGGTAGGAAGCAAGATTGCCAACTCCTGATTCGCCGGGCGGTCTCAATGGGTCGACGCAACACTCCTAATCGTGTCTCATTTCTGTTGCTGGTCTGAATGTGACCCCGTCGCGTTCGATAAGACCGGGACGTGGTGATGGCTCAGCAGCGTGTGCGGGCCGCCGTAGATAAACTCCAGCGCAAGATTCAGGCCGACTTGCGCCAACAGGTTGTAGTTTCCCATCCGAAAACCGTCCATGGCGTCGTACCGTCTTGGATACCAAAGTAACGCGGCCGCTTCTGTGCCGGCATACGGAGCGACCAGCGCCGGAAGAGAAAATACCCGATGGCCATCCTCGCCTGTGCGCGCCATAACCGTTGAAATCAATGCGTGCTTAAGTCGGGGGACGAAACCGGTACATTCGCAGCGATAAAATATCGTGTCCTGCCGAAACGCCTCGGCCAGGGAATAACGTGTGGTCTGTGTGATCAGGTTGATCCCAAAGTCGCTTCCAAATCGAGCGCCGTAGGAATCCCAGCCCTGTCCCCAATCCGGCGGGATGCCGGCACTCTGCGCATGAGCCGCCGTCTGGCCTTGCGCAAGTCCGGCGGTGAACGCCGAGCCCATAAATGCGTATGGCCCAAAAGAATCGAAGGCGTAGTTCGACACCTTTTCGCGTTCGGAGGGCCGATGGTAGTTCAGGTCGACATCGACACTCGCGAGCCTCGAAGAAAAAGGTAGAGCGCTGCGCTGCGTCGTTGCCGCTGTAGTCTGACTTTGGCCCTGACCCGGCGTGCTCGAGCTGCCCAACGCTTGGGCCTTCGCTAACGGCTGGGAAATTACCAGCAACGTCAACATGGCGATCGAACACAGGGTCCGGCGCAACTTCATATCCTTAAACTCCTCTAACTCGGACTCCGCGCCCGTTACTCGACAAAGAGGTATCGTAGAGCAAGGACAGATTCAGGTCTGTGCGATACGGCGCACTTTTCGATTTTCCGGCTGCGCGCGCAGTTGGAGACTTCCTTGCTAAAGAATGTCGCTGCCTACCGTTTGGGAGAATCGGCTTGACACCTTTCGTGCCACGGACTAGCGTAAATGCGTAACGTCCAGTCCTGAACCGTTGCCGTGCTGTTCTCGGCTTGCTCAACGCTTCAGCGCTTCCGAAGAATTCGAACATGAAATCTCAACGTCAAATCCCGTTCGATCCACAGGTCTATCTCGACTCTGTAGGAGTTTCGCGAAAAGTCGCAGAGTTCAGCAAGAAGCAAACCATCTTCGCGCAGGGCGATGCGGCCAATACCGTAATCTATATCCAGAAAGGCAGCGTCAAGTTCACGGTCGTCAATGAGAGTGGCAAAGAGGCCGTTGTGGCGATCTTTGGCTCGGGGGATTTCTTCGGAGAAGGAGCCATTGCAGGCGAATCCATTCGGCTCGGCACAGCAACTGCCGTCGTGCCCACCACAGTCCTCATGATCGGGAAAAAGGAAATGATACGGGTACTTCATTCGGAGCATTTGCTCTCGGATCGATTCATCGCCTACATGCTGGCGCGTAACAGCCGGGTCGAGGCGGATCTCGTCGATCAGCTGTTTAATTCAACCGAGAAACGGTTGGCGCGTACCCTGTTACTTCTCGCGCGCTACGGCAAAGAGGATGAGCCCGAGAAGGTTCTACAAAAGATCTCGCAAGAGACGATCGCGGAAATGATCGGCACCACGCGGTCTCGCGTGAATTTCTTTATGAACAAATTCAGGAAACTTGGATTCATCGACTACAACGGGAAAATCACGGTTAATAAATCCCTTCTGAAAATCGTCCTTCACGAGTGACCCGTCCGTTTCGGACTTGCTGCCCTGGGTACGACCTAACAGCGAATCGGAGTGTCCGTCATCAGAGTCCGGAGCATGTGAAGACGTGCACCTTGACGACACTCAGAGATACAAAGCGAACCACAGGCGCTGCAATTCACAGGCGCCCCCGGCTGCGGCGACATCGTGGTTCCCGAGGCGGCTACTTTGACGCGCTCGGGAACAGTGGATTCACCGTCGCATCGAGCTTGGGAAATTGCGAGTGGAAACCCAGGTCAGTCCTATCACGCGGACAGCTCTCTAGAAGAATCGCAATTTTTCTATAACATTTCCCGTCTTTACGCGCGCACGGATCTGGATCGGTCTGCTATCTATTTGGCCAGCTATCAAAAGTTGGGCTAGCGAACAACAAGCCTCGAATAACAATACATGCGAAAACTTGCGCGGGCGGACATTCCACCTGCGAGCTTCCTCCGGTCAGGAGATGCTCGAAATGACTAGGCGAAGCCTGGCCGCCTTTGCTCCCGCGACTTTCCTGTCGAAAGCTGGCCTAGGAAGACGGCTAGTCCAGTTGAAGACCAAGGAACCCTTCTTTTCTCAGGGAGACAAAAGCGACTGCGTTTTTTACCTTCAAAAGGGTAGCGCAAAGCTATCTGTTATTTCGGCGGGAGGTAAAGAAGCCACGATCGCGCTGCTCGGCCCAGGTGACTTCGTAGGCGAGGAGTCCGTCGCAGCGGTGGCGGGCCTGCGATTAGCCACTGCAACGGCCGCTACGGCCTGCACCGCGCTCAAGATCGAGCGGAAAGAGATGATTCGGGTGATTCACGAGCAGCATACCTTTTCTGATCTCTTCTTGGCTTTTGTTCTGAAACGCAGCATGCGAACTCAGGCTGACCTTGTCGATCAGCTGTTTAATTCCAGTGAAAAGCGTCTGGCCCGAGTTCTCTTGTTGATGGCGGAATTCGGTAGGTCACGCGAGCCGTTGATGCGAATTCCAAAGGTCTCGCAGGAATCTCTTGCCAACATGATTGGAACGACTCGATCCCGGGTCAGCTTCTTCATGAATCGCTTTCGCAAGCTTGGCTTTATCGATTACAACGGCGGCATCCACGTCAACAAGTCGCTGCTCAACGTAGTCCTTCACGATCAGCCCTCCGAACAGGACGTGCAGAAACCGTCCATTCGCGATAGCGAAGGGCTCCTCTGAACCAAGTCAGAGTACTCGGTTGTAGTTTCACTTCGACGTGTACGACGATTCACTCTAGGTACGAGGATTTTGGCGGTGGGCGGTAACGGTGACATCCACGCGACCACCCTTTTTAAGTTTCACGTCGTCGCCGTGTTCATTGGTCAATCGATTTTCGATACGTAGATCGCGATATTTCTTATCCGCAGCGTCCACGGAAATCTGCGCCTTCTCGGGCTGTGACGCGCGCTCAGGGGGAATGATTTTGCGGACGGTTCCAGGCATGCTCGTACTCGGCTCTTCTCGAATTCGCTCGGTATCCAAGTCGATCTCGGCTATCTTTGCCGACCGGCTCATGCGCGGCTGACCCATCTCTTTCTCCACGCTCGCGCGCGTCGCACTGCGAACATCCTTCTTGGTTTTCTTTTGTCCCACGCGCCCATCATGGGTTTAAAAACGATGCCGTGCAGTCTCCTTTCGCACAGTTACGAGAAAAACGCGACGTCGAACCGGATCGTTCAATGTCGTGGAGTCGATCCGCCGCTGCCGTGGCCAGCAATTCTCAGCCCGGAAAACCGAACGACTGTGCAAAACGGAACAGTTCTCTGAATGGGAATTCCGTAACATGTCCGCACCGATTGCGCCAGTATAGACTAACTCGCTCCGAGTCCTCGTGCCTTGGTTCGAGGAGGCTTGAAATGACCTTTCCGGTTGATCCAGTTCCAAGGTGGCGGCACCTCTACGAGCAAATGTGTAGAGAATCGGACACCAGCAGGGTGACCGAGTTCGTCGCTGAATTTGAAGAAGCGATAATCAGCCGGCGACAGGAGATCAAAGACGAGGCGGAGCATCGTGCAGAGTGGCAGGCGATGATGCACGCGACAAAAGACCTGCTACGAATTCAGACAGAGATACTGGGTTGGCCTGCGGTTGTTACGATTGCACCAGAGAGTGGGGATCGCGCGATGCTAGTGGCGGTGCTTATCGCTGACGACAGAGAAATCCTTCGCAACGCGATTCGGAAAGTTTTGGACCTTGATCCCAACATCAGGATTGTCGGTGAGGCTGAGAATTTTCCTCAGACCGTAACGTTGACGCGAGAACTGCATCCGCGCGTTGTCGTTATGGATTTGCATATGCCTGCACCCGAGGATTTCTCGCATCGAGACGTGAAGCGCGCCCTGGATGAAACCGGATCGAAGCTAATTACGATGTCGGTCTGGCACGACGACGCTTCGCGCGCCTTAGCAGCAAGCTACGGCGCCTTCACCTTTCTGGATAAGTCGAATCTTGGGCAGCTCTTGATCCCTGCGATCAGACAGCTGGCCTTGTCTTGAGCCGGGCGAGCAACTCTTCGCTCTGCTCCAAAGCCAATACGCCGAAGTCATCTCACCACTCCGAATCCGATTTCTACGCGCCCAAGGCTGCTGTTGTTCATGTGACCAGAGCTTGAAGTGCGCTTATCCGGGATTGATGGCAGCGGTCATCCCTTCGAAAAAAGAAATCCCCACAGTTAGGAGTTGAACGGGACATCGGTCTGAGCACCGGCGATGATTGCTGTCATCGCCCCAAAAACGCGTAACTCCACAATGCGCGTCCGTCCGACGCCGATCGTCCGAAGCGATGCAGCACGTGTGCCGAACTGCACAGCTTTCCGTTCGGGCGTCTTCTAAGCTGTTTACTGCGGTGTTCCACCAGGATTCAGGCGCGCAAATTCCCTGACCGTTAAGGCCTTGATCTTTCCGGAAGCTACAGGTTTCCTGTCTTTCCAGCGGCGCAGGCAGCTTTTTCTCGACGAAGAAACACCGAAATCTTTGTCGTTGCAGCCAGACGACAATCCGCCCCGAGCGATCCACACCAGGGGCTTCGATTCGCACCAATGGAGGCATTACTCATGAAAGTTGTTAGGGTTATCAGCACAAGCACACTGTTCCTACTGCTCGGCACCGCACTTCCTTTGTTCGCACAAGGGGAGCATCAGGCGGAAGCCGCCAAACCAGCCCAACACGAAGAACAAGCCAAGCCCGCACAACACGAGGGGCAGGCGAAGCCAGCGCAGCACGAAGAACAGGCCAAGCCCGCACAGCGACAGGCGGAAGCGAAACCTGCAAATCGAGAACCGCAGGCCAAGCCGGCAGAGCACGCACAGGAAGCAAGGCCGGCACAGCATGAAGCGCAGCCGAAGCCTGCGAAACAAGAAAACCAGGCCAAATCCGCGAGGCAGGAACCGCAAGCCAAGCCTGCGCAGCATGAGACTCAATCAAGAGCAGCCAAGCAAGAAAGCGAGGCGAAACCGGCCAAGCAGGAACAACAGCACAAGGCAAATCAGCAGCGAGCGGAAAACAACAAGCAGCAAACGCAAGCCAGGCAGGTCAAGCAGGAATCACAGACCAGGCAGGCGAACGAGGTCAAGTCGGAACAGCACAATACCAACCGACAACAGCATGCGCAGCGCACTCCCGCCGAAGAACAACGCCAGCGCGCCGAGCCCGCACTGCGTCTCAGCGCCAGAGGCAACGGCCGTATCCCTGACGAGCGCTTCCATTCCAATTTTGGACGCGGTCACGAATTCCGTATCGGCAGTCCGGAACTGGTGGGCGGATATTCCCGCTTCCAGTACGGAGGCTACTCGTTCGGTTTCATTCAGCCGTGGCCGGTGGGCTGGTATTACACCGACGACGTTTATGTCGACTACATCGACGGCGAATATTTCTTGTTCAACCCGTACTATCCGGGCGTTCGCCTCGGCATCAACGTAATCATCTAGCTGGTGTCCGTTCTACTTCAGGGGTGCCTTGGACGCTTCTCGTCCAAGTCGCCCCACTGGCAAGTCAAGACAGAGTCAACGCAAGGCAAGACTTCTGACCAGTCATTTGATTCGGAGGCGTGATATGTACGGCAGTGTCGGCCAATCGATTCCGTCAGCTTTCCCGTCTGCGAGCTCGGTTCGGACTCCGTCGTGGAAAGCAGAATTCGAAAAAACCGTGTGGGAATCCGACCAGGAGAAACTTCTCCCCTGTATTCATGCCACCGAAGCTGCTCTTTTTCTTCGTTGGCAAGAATTGGGCAACGACTCAGCGGCCAACGAAGAACGCGCCGCAATGAACGCGGCCGCGGCCGATTTGCTGGCTATTAAACTCCACAAACTCGGATGGCCAGGTCTCAAACCTTAGCCGCTTCGGGCGCCGGCATTTATACACCCGGGTTATCGTATTGCGATTTCGTCGGTCCCGAGATCTTCGACATGCGACAGCCATCCCTTGCTGAATCCGGCTCGCCGCAGACCGCTCACGATGTAGGAGCAACGCTGCATCAGTCTCCACAGAAAATCGGTTCGATAATTTTCAATCATCATGACGATTGGTCCCTGATTGAGTGCGAAGTGCCAGGGTGTAACCCAACCGTACGGCTTCGCACCCTTGTGTGGGTAGGTGGGGTTAAACGTTGCACGAAAGCTGTAGGGATTTCCTTCGGTCAAACGCAAATCATTGAGATGTCGAATTGTAGGCAGGACGATCTCCGGCGCGAATGGCAGTGACGCCACGACCGCCCAAGGCGCGATCGTGCCGTCGTCAGGCCCAAACGGCACACCCCGCGCCGCATAATCGAAAAACTTCCGATTGATGCCGTCGACGCGGGCGTTTCTAGGCCCCGGCCCATCGCTCGCCGTAATCCCCCAGCAGTGTTCGCCGTAGTGCACGAATCGGCGAGGATTGCGGATTGCATATCGCTGCTGTATGAGCGTTGCTCGGCGGCTGTTCTCGAAATAGTCGATGCCCTTCTCCCCCATGAAATCATCCTGGATCCCGCGCAAGTCCAACCACAGATGGGAGTATTGATGGATGAAAAGCGGTCCTCCGTACAAAAATTCGATGTCGTAAATCTTCTTCCACTTGTATGTCGAACACCAGGCCGGATAGCTCTCGGTCGCCAGAGCGTGAGTTGGCGAACCAAGTCCCAATACGTACATCAACAGAGCTTCGCTATAACCCTGCCAGCGATTTTTTAGGAATCCAGTTTCTGGTTTCCAGCCCTGACTGATCGTGAGGCCCTCATTCTGGGCCCACTGCCAGTCCGCGCGACGATAGAGCGTATCGGCAAGATCGCGAATTTCGCGCTCATCCGGCGTATCACGGTCGAAGTAGGTCCCCGCGGTGAGCGCGCCCGCAAGGAGGAAAGCGGTGTCGATGGTAGACAACTCGGATTTCCAAGCGCGCCGACCGGTCTCTACGTCTAAGAAATGATAGTAAAACCCGCGATGCCCGGTCGCATCCGCTTCTGTTCCTTGCGGGCTACCTGAGAAAAATCGAAGCGTCGCAAGGGTTCGCTTGATCGCATCATCACGAGTAAGACAGTTGCGCTCGACCCCGATCGGGTAACACGCCAGGGCGAGACCCGTGGCCGTGATACTTGCAGGCCAGTCCTTTTTGTTCTTATCGCGAATTAGGCCGTTCTCGGGGTTCGATTCTTCGAGAAAGTAGGGGAACGACTCTTGCTGAATCTGATCCAGCATTGTGTCGTCGGATGATTTCTCGGAACCGGTGGTGGGTTTCAGCGGCACTTTGAGCCTGCGTTCAAGACAACCCGATCGCGACTAAGGTGACCGCCCGAGTTCGATGCTCGCATCGAGTGTTCTCACTTCGACCAGCGTCTGCTACCGATGCCTCGCGCTTTCCGTCGCATGGCGCTTCGGAGCGCGACTCTTCCATGAAACAACCTTGACTTCGCGGCGGCAACCGAAATCCCGAGTCTTCCCGCCGTTTCCCTTGTCGATAGTTCCTGTAATTGCTGCATCTCGATGGCGGTTCGGATACTTGGACGTAAAGCACGGATTTCCGATGCAAGAATATTCTCGATCTCGCGTTGGGCGTAACTCTGTTCGGGATTCGCCGCATGGTCCGTGACATCCCATTCGAGTTCCTCAACTCCGAGTTCCCCGGGAATTCCCATGTCGGTTACGCGCCCGTTGCGTCTCTTCCTAATAATCATCAGTGCTGAGTTGATTGCAATGCGCGTGAGCCAGGTGGAAAAAGCAGACCTGCCATCAAACCGATTGATGTGCAGAAATGCTCTCAGAAAAGAGTCCTGAAGTGCGTCTTCAGCATCTTCGTGATTTCTGGTGATGCGATATGTATTTCGCAAAAGCCGCCTCTTGTGCGGCTGGCACAATGCGTCGAAGGCTTCTGAGTGTCCGCCTCGTGCCTGCGCCAGCAGGCCGAGTTGATCGCAAGTGTGCAACATGCAGATTAGCTCCATCCTTTCGTACGGTTGAGTTCCATCGACATCGATCGATGAGAGACGAAATTCACTTCATGCCACGCAACTTCATCGAGGGTCGTCCGCGTGACCCGAACCCAGAGCCTATTTACTGGACTCCGGCAGACTCCTCGAGCCCGCTCGGGGCCACACGAAGGAACAGGAGCATCCACCCTAACAATTAGATTTCCTCGTAACTGTACAAAAAGGCTCACTGCAGACCGACAACTCCCCTTACTGAAAACGCTCCGCGAAGGACAGCCGTGTGCCTTTTTGCACAGTTTGGCGGGAGTTCTGCTGGTACGGTTTTGGTGTAGCGCTCGGCGGTTCGGGCGTATCGGGCATGTTCTAGGTGCGTGGCAGTTTCCGATTGCGCCGCAAAATCCCTCTCTCTATTCCCGGAACGAATTGAATCCGTTGAATCAGGGGATCGCCAATGTGGTGGCTTAATGCGTTCCGTGACGAGGATTCGACAATTACTAGAGTTACCGGTCGCGAGACCTTATGACGATTGATGCCACCTTACGGGGACACCCGGAGTGCCTTCGACACTCGCTTCAGGAGAGGTTTCGAGACCTCGTTCGCGACATCGGTGGGCTGCGTCAACGGGGCGAGATCCGCTGGTCGCTCTGCCAAGAGACTTGCTCACAAAAGCGCTGGAGAATTCCGATCACGGCCACCAATGGTGAGGTCGCCGTGCTGGAAAGCTTCTGAATGCGAACTTTTTCGGGCCTGCCCTGCGATCCTGATCGGCTTGGGTCGGCACGCCGGCAAAAAATGGAGCGTCTGCCGAACGCTGAGGCAGTTGCCCATATTAACAAGCGATCAAAAATTGAAGCTGCGCCGCGATCGCATCCTGAGGATTGATGGCAACCGCTTCGGCCGACCAAAAAAACTGGAAGCCTAAGGTCAATCCGTGGCTAATCGCGGCCACCGTAGCGCTTGCGGCTTTTATGGAAGTCCTTGACACCTCGGTTGCAAACGTTGCGCTGCCTCACATCGCGGGTAATCTAGGTGTCAGTACGGACGAGGGAACTTGGGTTCTTACCAGCTATCTCGTTTCAAACGCCATCGTTCTTCCCATGGGTGCTTGGGCGTCCAGCGTTATGGGGCGCAAGCGGTTTTTCCTTTCGTGCATCGCGCTCTTCACGGCTTCCAGCTTTCTGTGCGGCATTTCACCGTCGCTGTCGATACTGCTGATCAGTCGCATCATTCAGGGAGCTGGGGGAGGCGGCCTCCAGCCAATGGCCCAAGCGATCATGGCCGATTCATTCGATGAAAAGAAGCGGGGCCAAGCTTTTGCTCTTTATGGCCTCGTGGCCGTATTGGCGCCATCGATTGGGCCAACCTTGGGCGGATGGATTACCGACAACTATTCGTGGCGCTGGATTTTCTACATCAATATTCCGATCGGAATTATGGCCTTCTTCCTGGTGATGCACCTTGTTGAAGATCCACCCTGGATGAAGGCCGATCGTTCCAATCTCGGAAAGCTTGACTATATCGGTCTCGGTCTACTGACCGTCGCCATGGGCGGCATGCAGATTATGCTCGACAAGGGAGAAGAGAATAATTGGCTGGCTTCGAACTTCATTCGCGTATTTGCCGGTCTTTTCGTTTTCGGCATGATCGGGCTCATCTGGCGCGAGTGGTATGCCAAGAATCCGCTCATCAATATTCGCTTGTTTAAGTTTAAGAATTTTGCGATTTGCACGCTGCTCATGCTGATGGTCGGTGGAATTCTAAACGCCGCCACCGTCCTGCAGCCGCAGTTCTCCCAGCAACTTCTCGGGTACACAGCAACAGTGGCGGGCGAAGCGCTCACGGGCGGCGGAATTGTACTTCTGGTGCTCATGCCTCTGGCCGGGCTGGCGTTAGGTAAGGTCGCTGCCCGCAATCTCGTGGCTGGCGGCTTTGTAGGTTTCGCCGCTGCTTTTTATTATTCCTCCACCCACATCACTTTGGGAATTAGTTTTGGGTTTTCCACCTGGCTGCGCGTCCTTCAAGTGGCTCCGATTCCCTTCTGCTTTATCGCCATCACCACCGCTGCCTACGTCGGACTGCCGAAGGAGGCCACCGATCAGGTCTCCGGCATCATCAACTTCGCGCGCAATGTGGGAGGGAGCGTCTTTATTGCCGTTACTGGGGCCCTTGTCACGAACCGTTCGCTGTTTCATCAGTCGCGCCTCGCCGACAAGATGCAGCTGGGGAATCCGATCTTTGCCAATCGGCTGAATGCGCTCACGAATGCATACAGCGGCGTGAGTGGTGGCCAAGGCGCAGCAGCAATGGCGCAAGGACAAATTTATCGGCAGCTGAATCAGCAGGCTTCCGCGATGGGATATCAGGATATCTACCGAATGCTTTGCTGGGTGGCGGCCGTAATGATCATCTTTTCTTTCCTGCTCAGCAAAAACAACCCCGGCGAGAAAGCGCCTGCCGCAGGTTGAGGCGACTAACGCGCCTTCGTACCCGGAGATGAGACTTGAAACTGCACTTAACGCATACGACGGGAATGAAAGATGACGTTGTGAGGATTACGCCGCGCAAACTCTCAATTCCGAATCGGACAGGTGCGGCATGAATCCTCAGCGCTTCACAATCCGCCTGATTCCTCTCGTCATGCTAGCGAGCGGCGTGGCTTGGCTTTCCGGTACGGCCTTCGCGCAACAGGGAGCACCCGAGCCCTCTTCGCTTCCGAAGGCCCAGCAGGTGACGCCTTCCGGCCGGGCGCCCAGTGGGGGCGGCGTTCAGACAACGCAATCCTCTGACGGGAACGGAGGAAGTTCCAGCGTCAACACGGTCAACAGCACAATCCAGGTATCGGGTCCCTTTCAAGGCAGTGTGCCTGACCCGAACTCACCGCACGGTCCGCTCACCCTGAACATCGCAGACGCGATTGGGCGCGGACTTCGTTTCAATCTTGGCAGTGTCAGCGCGAATGCCTCGGTGAAACAATTGCGCGGAGCGCGCCTGGCGGCGCTCAGTCAGCTGCTTCCGAACATTTATGGGACCTTGACGGAGACCGGCGCAAAAATCGATTTAGAGGCCCAAGGTCTCAGCTCCGGCACATTTGGAAGTGTGCCACTTCCCACGACCGTGGGCCCTTTTCACTACTACAGCGCACTCGCCAATGTCAGCGAGAGCGTCAGCATAACCGGGCTGCACAATCTTCGCCAAGCGCAGGCCTCGGCAGACGCGGCACAGATGAGCGCCGCGGACGCACGCGAACTCATCACTCTCGCGGTCAGTGGAACCTACCTCAGAATTCTCGCTACCAAGGCGAACGTGGTCTCGCAGGAAGCCCAGGTGAAACAAGCGCAAGCGACGTTCCGGCAGGCGGAGAACCGTTACCTCGCGGGCACAAAACCGGTCATCGACCGGAACCGGAGCTTCGTGGAATTTCACTCCCAGGAACAGAGACTTACCTCCTTGCGCGGCGATTTGTTGAAACAGACGATGCAACTCGCCCGGCTGATCGGTCTGCCTGTCGGCCAAGTGCTCACGCTGAGCGAAGACTTGCCCGCGCACGTTCCCGAAACGCTCACGGTGGAAGATGCCTTGAAGCTCGCGCTTGCGAACCGAGCCGATCTGAAGGCTGCTCAACTGCAATGGAAGGCTGCGAGCGAGGCGCACAGGGCGTCCAAAGCGGAATACCTGCCGGCGCTCGGCGTCACTGGAAACTACGGACTCGAGGGAGTAAACCCGAACAAAGGAGTCACGGTTTTTCAGGCTTCGGGCACCATCACCATTCCGATTTTTCAGAGCGGCCGCGTGAGAGCCGACGTGGAACAGGCCGACGCCGCTCTCGAGCAGCGTCGAGCCGAGTACGCGGATGAACAAGGCGTGGTCGAACTGGATGTACGACAGGCGTACGTCGACTTCCAGGTGGCAACTGAGCAAATCGCGGTGGCGCAGGAAAATCGCAGAGTCGCTGCCGAAACGCTCACCGAGTCGCTCGACCGGTTCGCCGCCGGAGTCGCCGATTCGGTCGAAGTCGTGCAGTCGCAGGAAACAGTCGCATCGGCCGAGCGGGATTATGTGAGCAGCCTGTTCTCTCTGAATCTTTCCCGGATCAGCGTTGCCCGGGCGACGGGACAAGCCGAAAAATTCATACCAAATATGCTGAAAGGAAATTGACGATGCCAACGGAAGACGCAAAGGACCAGAAACCGGCTGAACCGGATCAGCAAAAGCCTGTCGAGCCGGGGAAAAAACCGGAAGGCGACGACGCCAAGAAAGGCGACGCTGGTAACAAAGACGACGCTGGCGAGAAAGATGACGCTACCAAGAAAGACGATGCCGAAAAAAAGAAGCCGTTGGATCCCGCCGTCAAACGGCGCCGAATCATCATCGGAGTCGTCGTCGGGATCGTTGTACTTGTGGCCGGGATCGCGTGGTGGCTTTATTCCCGGACGTACGAGTCGACGGATGATGCGCAAATCGATGGACACCTTAATTCCATAGCCTCGCGCGTGGGAGGAACGGTAAGAGGCGTGTACGTCGAGAACGATCAGCCTGTAAAGGCTGGCCAAGCGCTGGTTGACCTGGATCCGCGCGACTATGAAGTGCAAGTCGCTCAGGCCCGAGCCAGCTATGAACAGGCCGTCGCACTTGAAGCAGCCGAAGGTCCCAATGTACCCATCACGATGACCTCCAACCGGAGCACGGTCGATTTCGATTCTGAAGGCGTTACCAACGGAGACGCAGCGGTGGCGAGCGCCCAACATGATTACAACAGTAACAATGCGAAGCTCGATCAGGCCGAGGCGAATAACCAAAAGAGCCAGTCCGACCTGGTGCGCTATAAGCAGTTGGTCGATAAGGGAGAAATTTCCCTTTCCGACTACGACCAGTATGTTGCAAATGCCGGTTCGGAGGCAGCGGCAGTTGAGGCTAGCCGATACGCGGCCGCGTCTTCGTCAAAGGTTGTTGACGAGCGAAGAGCGCAGTTGCGTCAGCAACAGAGCCGACTGTCCGAGGACAAAGCCAATTCGCCGCGCCAGGTCGCCATTCGCCAGGCCAACGTCAACTCGCGGCGAGCCAGCGCGGACTCGGCGAAAGCGCAGCTCGATGCGGCCCTTCTGAATTTAAGCTACTGCCATATCGTCGCCCCTGTCGACGGGATCGCCAGCCAGCGCAGCGCGGAAATAGGGGGCCGCATTTCGCAGGGCCAGCAACTCGTGGTGATCGTTCAGACCGCAGGTGTCTGGACGACAGCAAACTTCAAGGAAACACAACTTCGAAAAATGCATGTGGGCCAGCGCGTAAACATCAAGGTGGATTCGCTCGACGAGTCTTTCGAAGGTGTGATCGAGAACATGCCCGCCGCGACCGGCGATCGATCGAGCCTTTTTCCGCCCGAGAATGCGACCGGTAACTACGTCAAGATCGTTCAACGACTGCCCGTCAGAATACGATTCAATCCGAATCAGCGGGACCTCGACAAGTTGCGCCCCGGTATGTCGGTTGAACCCAAAGTCCACCTCGATTGACGACGGACCTCGGCCCGTTCCCGTCATCCCGAAGCGCCAGTTTGGGTTCACCTGGCTTGATCACGTTTATTCTCATATAGGTAGCTATTCGCATACTTTCAGTGGTATTATTGTAGTTCCTATGAGAATTATACCAGACGGTCGTTCTCGTACAAAGCTACACAAACACACTTCTAGTGTGCTATAAACTGCTTATGTGAGAAAACATGCAGCCTCGTGTAACCTTCACTCATTTCGCCCAATCGACACCCCTGTACACCCTTGGTGAACTGCGCCAGAGATACGGCCAGAAAGCCGGCAGCCGCTCTATCCTTAATATGGTGCATCGGCTCAAGCAACAGGGTCGCGTTCGACAACTTACCAAGGGCGTCTACACGGGAACTCTGGCTGCGGTTCCACTCAATCGCTATCGTGTCCCCGCCGCTCTTCGCAGCGACGCCACATTGGCGCTTCACTCTGCGCTGGAATGGCACGGAGTGGCCAACCAAGTCTTTCAGACCGTCTACTACTTCTCCGCGCGCGCGCGCAAAGACGTTGTCTTCGAGAATGTCACCTACCACCGAGCCGCACCCCCCGTCGCTCTCTCTCGCGCGCGCGAGGAGCGTTTCCAAACACAGGAAACCTCCGAGGGGTTCTTCGTCACCAACCGCGAACGATCCTTCCTAGACTGTTTGCTGTTTCTCGATTACAGCGGAGGGGTCGACGAACTCGATAAATCACTCGCCATGTTTCCGTCCTTTGATTTTGACGCGGCACTCGGGTATCTCGAGTTGCTCCGCAAACCGTGGCTATACTCTCGACTGGGATTTCTCTTGGATCGTCATGCAGACAAACTGTTCTTCCGCGCAGCAGCGCGAGACCTGTTTCTCCGCCACCTTCCCGCCGGCGTTGCCTACCTCGGGAACAAGCGTCCCGGAAATCGCTGGGTGCCCACCTGGAAAGTAATGGTGCCCGAAACACTCGCACCCTCCGCCGAAGGTCGCTTACAAACATGAAATTCGACGTCGCACATCTACAAGCTATAGCCAATACAACTGGCTTCCCACCGGACAATCTCGAAAAGGTTCTTCGTCTTCGTGAACTCCTCACTGAACTCCACAAGCATCCCTTCCTTCGCGACCGAGTCGTTCTTAAGGGCGGTACCGCGATAAATCTGTTCTACCTTGACCTGGTTCGGCTCTCCGTGGACATCGATCTCAACTACGTTGCGCAGGTCGACCGCGAAAAAATGCTCGCCGAACGTCCGGATCTCGTTCGCGCCGTGGACCAGATCACTACCGGTCTTGGATACCGAATCCAAAACGGAGTCGATGATCATGCTTTACGAGAATGGCATCTTGGCTACGCCAACCACACCGGTGCCCCGGATCGCATACAGGTCGAAATCAATTTTCTGATGCGCACCTGTGCTCTGCCCCCTCGCGTGCTTCCAGCTGCGGGCGCTGGTAATCCGCAGCCTTGCGAGTTTCTCGTTTTGGCCGCTGAGGAATTGTTCGCGGGAAAACTCAAAGCCATGATCGACCGCCGACACCCGCGCGACCTGTACGACCTTTTTCGCTTTACGAAATCGAATCTTCCCCATGACCCTGAAATTCTTCGAAAGCTCGCCGTTCTACTCAGCAGCACCATGGATCGGGATTTTCGTACCTACAAAATCGATCGTATATCGGAGGTCGATGTCAAACAGGTCGGTAGTCTGCTTTATCCATTGCTCAAAGCAGATGACCGGCCGACGCTGGCAGAGATGTTGGTTGCGACGAAACCTCTCCTAGAGAGTGTTCTTGATCACAACCGGGAAGCCGCTTATCTCGCTGCGATCGCTGAGGGTAAATACCAACCAGAACTGTTATTCCCCGAACGGACCGACATCGCGGAGAGGATTCGGGAGCATCCGGCGCTCATCTGGAAAGCAGATAACGTCGCGCGCCATCTAAACAAATCAAAAAAGACCTGATCCCACCACCGAAGTTTCAGAGCCATTCAACGCGAATCCGAACCCATTATTACGTCTAGCTTTCCTAGCTCAATCGCGTAATCAGCGTCTTCTTGACCACGGGCGATTTCTTCTGTCGCTCCGCAAACTTCTCAGCCCTTTCTCGATCGATATAGACCCGAGCAAATTTTTCGCCATCAGGATACGTCACGGTCACTAACCAGTGATGGTGTTTGCGCCGCTGATCTTTATTGAAGCTTGTAAGTCTGTGTTTGGGCACGAAGGCACTCCGCGTGAAGAGGTATCGTAGTACGTTTTCCCGAAGCAAATGAAAGCTTATTGATTCTTACGCCTGCGACTCAGCGAGCCGCATCGTCACTCCCGTAACTCGACCGACAATTTCCGCTTCGCGTGGATATGGGAATCGCCTGATCTCGCACCTCGAGTTGGGATAGGGGACCGCCAGCAAGTGGCCTTCTCGGATTTCACACCAACTGCAAATATATTCATCTCGCAGCTCGATGAAAAAAATCGGTCGCTCGTGTTCGTTCTCCCAATGGACGGGCAGGACCTTTCTCTGATTTCCGTCAATCTGCACGATCGAACCAGGCCGGATGAGCGGATACATGGTGTAGTCTTCGAGCCCGATCAGACCATAGACGTTCTTGCGGAGATCAAGATGCTGGATCAGACGTACCGGAATTTCGCCCCAGATCTCGACTAGTCGGGACAGGAGACTTGTCTTGTCGAGGGGCAAATCCTGCCGCGAACGTAGGGGAATGACCACGGTTCCCTCCTCGGTCTCTTCCGGCTCAGGAATAATCTGAGTCTTTGGCACTCCGAAGAGGGCTTGATCGCGCCCGAGATCGCTGACATTCAATCCGAAAAACGAAAAGATGCTCGACCATTGCGTCTGGTAGATGGCGCCTAGGGACCAGAGTTTATAAATGCTTGGCGTGTAAGATCCGTTTTCAACATTGTTCAACCAGCCGCGCGAAATGAAGAAATCCTGATTGTGTCTCTCCGCCGCGAGTTGCCGGCTGTTCGCCTCCACGTCCCGCAGCGTCAAACCCAAGCGCAGCCGAAGTTCCTTCAGCTTCGCTCCTGCCGAACGCGAATGGGGCGGCTGTTCCATAGTAAGTGTTGATACGTCAATACCTCGTTACGACACAAGGATAAAACGAACCCTTCCTGTCTTTTCAGAAAAGCGTCTCTGTCCTTCATCCCAGACACGTTCGGTGTCCCGGACTACAGCCACCGTTGTCTTTTTCTCCTCTCCTGGGGCTGTTTCACGTTTACTGGCGCGCGGCCGACATCGCCGCCTGTCGCGACACTCCGCTCACGGGGAACTGCTGGAGATGCTTTCGGATGAAGCAAACCCGCCTGTCGCAAGCCGCACCCGAGACATCCTCGCCACGCGAGGACTGACGTTGTCGGAAGTCGCGCGGAGGTCGAGGGCCATGTACCCGAAAGACCCAAGATTCCACGTTCCTCCCAACCTGTACCACACGCTCGAGCAGAGGGGTTTTAGCCCCAGCATTCAGCAGCTCGTCGTTCTCAGCCGATGCTCCGGTTATCGACTTGTCGACTGGCTGGCCACTTTTGGCGTGGTTCTTGACGACATTCCCCGCCTCCAAGCCGCCCTTCCGGCTCGCTATACAACTTTGATTGATGAAAACGTTTACGACGAGCGGACCTGGGTTTTGTCCTTCGAACCCATCTCGCGAGGAGTTCCTGAAAATTCACTGCGCCCGCTCGGCGAATCGTTCCGAATTGCCCGACCGCGACGATATTCAAACTCGCCTCAGAAACCGAGGTCAGGCTTCGTGTACGCCAAAATCGGATCGCGTGACGCCTTGGCGTTTCCTGATCTTCTTCCGGGTAGCATCGTCCGGGTCGCGACCGAGCCGACGCTCGAACCGCGCGATGAAGTTCGCGGTCGTAGCGGATCCCTATTTCTGGTCGAACACGGCCGGGGGTTGGCGTGCTGCCGCTTGCACGCCGTCGATAGGAACCGGGTGGTACTCTGTCCGAGCCAGCTTCCCTTTGCTCACACTGAGCTGGTGTTGAATAAAGAAGCTCGCATCATCGGAACCGTCGATTTTGAGTTGAGGCCCACGGCGGCGAGGACGCCTCCACCTGTCTCCCCCAACATGGGGCGTTTTTGGAGCCCGCCACCCCTCGAACAGGTTTCCTCCGACTTGCGATTGGACGATCTTTTAAGGCGCGCGCGGCGGCGTTCCGGTCTCACCTTCCGGCAGGCGTCCGCCAAGAGTTCCCTCATCGCCCGCGCTTTAGAGAACGACGAGTTTTTCTGCGCCTCAGGTTCCCTTTCCGACTACGAAGCAACAACCGAAAGTCCACGGCACATCCACAAGATGTTCAGCCTTTGCACGTTGTACTCGATCAGCGCCTGGGAATTCATGAAGGCCGCGCGAGTCTTCCCATCCGACGGAGGTGTCGATTCCATGCCGGAAGAACTGCTCGGCCGCGACCGGCTTCAAGGCGCTGCGCTTAGCGAATCGCCAGCAGCCGGCGAACGCGGCCCGTCCGCGCCGTCCGGCCATTCCCTGGCGGAGTTTCCATATTTTCTTGGGCAGGCCGTAGCCGAATATTTCGAAATGCCACATCTGTCGATCCGCGACATTTTCTCGGTCGGCCGCGCCCGAGAATCTTTCCATCCGTACCTGGCTGACGCGGTCGCCATCATCGTAGACCGACGCCAGAAGCGCATCACTTCGCGCCCTTCCCATCCCTTGTGGGCGCAGCCTTCCTATATTTTGCTCGGCCACGATGGACAATACGTCTGCACTTCCTGCAATTCGGACGGCGAAATGATCGTGATGCGTCCCTTTTCGAATGGATTCGAACGCCCCTTGCGCTTGAAGAGTCCCAGCCAAGTTGAGGTGATTGGGACCGTGGTAGGAATTCTCCGCAGGCTGTCGAAGAATTAATCCCCGCGAGGCTGCCGTCTCCACATCACGAACTGCTCCGTGAATGCGACGGCGAACGGCCCGCAGGTTCGTTCTGGTGACAAAACCCAACCAACGTCAATGGCTGCCGCCCGATTCTTATCCGAGAGTCGATTCGCGAACAGTGTGTCGAGACACTACGTTTGCCAATTCCGGGATGTCAGAGTGGTCGCGTGCGGAGGCGATTGATGCTGACTCTCTCCCCAGGCGCGCGGCTTTCAAAATCTGCCGACGGCGGAATTCTTCTCGATCTCGAGCACGGCGTGTTCTTCCATCTCAATCCTGTAGGCACTCGGATCGTCGAACTGATCGAGCAAAGCTGCAACCCCGAATGCATCGTTCATACCATCGGCTCTGAATTCCAGGCCCCCGAGGAAATCGTAAAACTCGATCTCGATGCTTTTCTCGTAAATCTGCAGAAGCAACGATTAGTAGCGGGCAACCGATCAGCACCGGGTGATGAATGGTAAGCGCCGAACGCAGAGATTCCCTGGAAACGTGGCGCCTCGTCATCCTCGGAGACAACGGCGCCAAGACACTGGTCACCTGCGAACAGGCGGAATTCAGACTGCCTCAGGTTCAAATCCCGGCGCGCCAGCGAATCGCCGAAAACATAAACCGCGTCGTCGAGCTCGAGTTCGGGTTGCGAATCCTATCGCTCGACGAAATTGTTCTGCCCGATCCCGGGTTCACAGGCCACGCCCTTTATCACGCGGCCGTCTCGATCGAGCCTGACCAAACGCCACGTGGAGGAACGGACTGGGTTTTCACCAGGTCGCTCGCGGCAACGTTGTCTCGCGGCGCCGACTTTGCTGCCGTTGAGGCATTGCTCTCTAAGCTGGAGGCCACAGGGGGACACGGTGCCACCCAACCGTTTCTGAAACTTGACTGGTTTACAAAAACCAAGAAATGGATCGAGCGCAGGCTGCGGCCTCATTCGTTGCATCTGACCGGACAGTTTCGGCAATTGAATGCCAGCTCTACCTTCAGCCTAATCCGATTTGAAACCAATCGCAGGGCCGTCTGGTTCAAAGCGGTTGGCGAACCGAATGTTCGGGAATGCGCCGTGACCTTAACCTTGGCCGGTATGTGTCCCGATCATCTCCCTTCCATTTTGGCGAGCAAGCGAACCTGGAACGCCTGGCTAAGTCTCCAGGCCACAGGCGAGTCGCTCGCCTCGAATGCTGACCTCGACCGTTGGAAAACAGCTGCTTCAAGTCTCGCAAATCTTCAAATCGGCGCAATGAGTGGATCAGAGAAGTTGTTAAAGGCCGGAGCCCACGACCTTCGTACGCCACGATTGCTCTCGCTCGTTGAACCATTTTTCGAGTTCGCCAGAGACGCAACCGGGCGATCTCCCCTCCAGAGCTCCAGCAATCTCACGCTGCTTGAGCTGTCCGACCTGAAGGAAGTTGTCCGAGCTGTGCTCGATGAACTGACGAGTTTCCATCTGACCGATACGGTGGGTCTGATGGACCTCAACCCCGGCAACATCTTCTGTACTCGGGATCACGCGATCTTTCTCGATTGGGCCGAGGGCTTCGTTGGCAACCCAATACTTTCATTTGAATATCTCGTCCAACACTTCCGCAGAACAGTCGCGCGGGGGCCTTCGACGGAAGAGCAATTCAGGAACGCTTACCTTGAACAATGGCGAGAACATGTTCCGCCAAACGAGCTTCGCCGAATCGTTTCGCTTTCGCCTCTCGCCGCGCTGTTTGGCTATGCGGCCACAGTCTGGTCAACCGGGCAAACGAGTCCCGCCTGGACGGCTCGTTGGGAGCGATACCTCTTACAGCTCGTCCGAAAAATGAAAAACGATGCTCCCAAGGGTGTTCTGCAGGGAGTCCGCCCATGATCCCTCTGACACTTCGAGCGTACTTGCTGCTGCTTTCCTTTGAGAAGGTCATCGCTCAAGGCGATTTTCAAGGCCTCTACCAAAGAGTTCGCGGGCGATCCATCCGTCCGGTTCCGTCGAACGATAAAACCAACCAACGCGCCTCCGAGGCAATCGACAAGGCCTGCGTGCTGTATTTCAAGCCGGTGCAATGTCTGCAGCGTTCTGCCGCGACCGTATGCTTGTTGCGGCAGCTTGGTACGCCGGCTCGTCTGGTAATCGGAGCGCGTCACTTGCCGTTTCAGGCCCACGCCTGGGTGGAAGTCGAAGGACACGTGATCAACGACAAGCTGAGCGTGACCGAAACCTATGCGGTGCTCGATCGCTGTTGAGTGTTTTTCCGGGGAGAATTTCGTGAGTGTTCAATTCGGAATCTATTACCGAGACGGTGCGCCCGTCCGGGACGAACTTCTTGCACAGATCGAGGATTTACTTGTTCCCTATGCACCGGACGGCGTCTCCGTGCTCCGCGGAAATTCCTGCGCCTTGCTCTACGGATCTTTCGCGACCGGCCGCGACGTGGACCCTCAGCAACCCTATCGCCTCCGAACGCGCGATTGGATGATGTGGGACGGCCGACTCGATAATCGCAATGACCTGTGCCGTGCCGATCAGAACCTCACACCCCATTCAACCGATCTTGAGATCGTAGCGTGCTCTTGTGAGCGGCTCGGAACCGAAGTGTTTTCGCAGCTCGTTGGAGATTGGGCGATCAGCATCTTTTCCGAAGATCGCGAGGAAGTTCTGCTGGCTAGAGACTTCATCGGAACGCGCCCTCTTTTCTATTCCGTCGATGACAATCACGTCGCTTGGTCAACCGTGCTTGAACCGCTACTCCTGATCGAAGGCGGTATGCCCAAATTCTCGGAGGCTTATATTGCCGGGTGGTTGTCCTCGTTTCCGCAGGCTGGCCTCACCCCATATGAACGCATTCGAAGTGTTCCGGCGGCTTCTTTGGTTCGGATTCAATGCGGAGGAACGTCCGTACGCCGGTATTGGGACTTCGACTCGGCCGAAACTATTCGTTATCCGAAGGACCACGATTATGAAGAGCACTTTCGCTCGACATTCCGTGAAGCGGTGCGGCGCCGGATTCTGTCGACGAAACCTGTACTGGCGGAGTTGAGCGGCGGGCTCGATTCGTCTTCGATTGTTTGCACGGCGGATTCCGTGCTGGCCTCGGAAGAGCGTCTCGCACCGAGGATCGACACCGTCACCTACTTCGACAATGCAGAGCCCAACTGGGACGAGTTGCCCTATGCACAGACCGTCGAGGAGAAACGAGGGCGCACCGGATTTCATATCGACGTTGGTCCGGAATCCTTCGAGCCGCGCACCGGATTCAACTCTCCCTTTCGTGTTGTTCCAACCTCTCCGTACGTGCGAAGCACGGCGGCCGATTCCTTCAGCCGGGTTCTTTCAGAGCGCGGCTATCGTGCCGTGCTTTCCGGGCTCGGGGGCGACGAGATGATGGGTGGGGTTCCCACGCCGATGCCCGAGCTCGCAGATCTGCTCACTCGGCTCGACCTGACAGCGTTCTTCCGCCAATCCTTCGCGTGGGCCCTGGCCAAGAGAAAACCTCTCCTCGCAATCTGGTCGACGCTGCTCGATCAGTTTGTACCTCATGGCCGTTCGTTTTCCCATCGGTCCGGTCCTCGACTGACCTGGCTGCACAAAGCGTTCGTGGCTCGCACCGAGAACCATCTGCACAGGCAAACTCGGAGAATGAAATTAACGGGCCCTCGACCCAGCTTTCAGGCGAATTTGCTCGCGGTCGAAAGCTGTCGCGCCCAGCTCTCCTCGATGGCGCTCGAGTCCGATCCGCCTTACGAATGGCGCTATCCCTTTCTCGATCGCGATCTTGTCTCGTTCTGTCTCGCCGTCCCTCGCGAACAAATGGTCCGGCCGCGCGAGCGCCGGTCTCTTATGCGTCGAAGTCTCGCGGGAGTCGTCCCTCGGGAAATCTTGGATCGCAGTCGAAAAGCATATGTCAGCAGGGCGCTCGTTAAGGTCGCGGGCGCCGACTACGCGCGGCTGACGAGCCTTGGACCGCTCCTCAGCGAAGAACTCGGAATCGTCGACGGCACAGAACTAGAGCACGCTGTACAAAATGCCGAGCAAGGGCGCGACGTCGCAACTGTGCCGCTGCTTCGCACGCTGGCACTGGAAGACTGGCTGCGCAGCCTTCGCGATCACAAGCGGCGCTCGGGCCAGACGTCTCTGGGGTCACGGGCTGTGCGTGTCGCGCCCTGATCCGACCAAAAGATTCTCGGCCGAGAAAATTACACAAAAAAGGAGGTGATACTCATGAATTACACCAAACCCGAGATCTCGAAACTCGCGGATGCATCTGTAGCCATCTGCTCCGAGGACTCGTTGGTCAAGCTGGCGCCCGGAGCGGATATTTCCAACCCGCATCGGGAAACTGCCATGGCCTACGTAGCCGAAGAGTAGGCCATGTCTCCGGGGTGCTCGGTCGCCGAGTACCCCGGAGAGTTCTTCACTTCGAGGCTGCTGGGACAGAGTGCGGAAGCGCAGAGGAGTTCTCCGAAGCTCGGTTTCGTTCATCTCGCAAATGGTTCCATCGCTGGTACTGCTCGGTTTTTCCCGGGTCCGAGTCTTGTTCCTGTTTCAACCAGAATCGGAACCAGTCAAGATTCCGGTCGTAAATCTCCAGTCGATGTCGGGGCTGGTTTCGCACGTGTAATTCGTTCGGATAAACGTAAAGCTCGATTGGCCTTCCCAGATCGGCGAGCGAACGATACAGCGGAAGATAGATCAGGTATTCCGTATCCGAAGCATTCTGCAAGATTGGGGTCACAACCTTATCGGCATTTGCGGACATGGCAATCTTCCGCCAATTTTCACGGGACTTGCCCTCTGGCCATCCCCCGAGTCCCCACTCTTCGAACACCTCGTGCCATTCGTCGCTTCCAAGAAAATAAAAACACGGGTCGTACCCGGCAGCTCCTGACGCAGCCTTAAATAAATTCGTGTGCGTCACCGCGTAACCGGCGATCTCTTCGCCGTGGCTGTATCCCGCAATTCCCACCCTTGCGGGATCAACGATTCCCTCCTCCGTGAGCCGCTCGACGGCGTCTTCGATCGATGCCGCGGGGGAGGCCCAGTCCAGAAGCTTCGCGTCGAAGTCACCTCCAACCGGGTTACGCAACCATCCGACGTCGAATGACAAGACCGCAAAACCGTGTGCGGCATACACCTGGATAGGATTTTCGTCTCCGGAAGCTCCTCGAAGAAAATAGTCGCCGCTTCGATACGTCGTCACGATGAGCGGATACTTCTTGCCTGCGACGAAATCTACAGGCTTAACAAGATAGGCAAACCAATCTTCCCCATAGGAGTTTGTCCCTTCGAGGCGCTCGGTCTTTCCCATCTCAAGAAAGGCAAACTCTGGATTCAAACTCACGAGAATTCGAACCTGCTGCGTCGCCCCGTCCATCACCGCAATTTGCGGAGGTGAGGTGTTGTTTTCTATCAGGCAGGCAAACACCCTTCCTGCATCGTCCGATGAGAACGAGGAAAGGTATTCTCGGCCAGCCACCTTGTAGATCAACTGCGACTTCGATTCGGACGGACGGAACGCCCAGAGCTCCGGAGAATGCCCGAGCCCACGATGTTCGGTGTACAACAAAGTGTTTCCGTCGGCAGTCCACCAAAATTGTTCGACACGATGCCCTTGGGGAGTCACCTCCACGATATTCCGATCGCGATTCGAGGCTACCAGCAGCCTGACGGACCAGGTCTTCGATTCTGCGGCGGTGTCGAGCGCGTAGAGATAGGCAGTCTTCGAGTGATCTGGCGATGGAAGACCCTCGATGATGTGATATTTCGCGAGAGCGGAATTCGAGTCGGGTGGCGCAGTCGCGGCATTCCACGGTCCCCACTCCACGATCTCGGCTTGAGTCGCAGGGCGCTCTCGCTCGCTCTTGAGATCGTAAATCCAGTACTCACGTTCCGATTCCATAGCCGCTTCCATTTGCGTGAGAATCGGGATGACTTGGTAGGGATGAATCAGTTGATTGAAGAGAATGCCCCTCTCTTCCGCGTTTCTCGTGTCAGAGCTGGAGCGTGATTTCGTGCTGCTTAGAAATAGTGAGCTCCCGAGGCACCATCGGTAGCTCTCCACGTCGCCAGGAACGGACGTGACTTTTTCGCGTACTCCCGTCGTTGAATTCCACACCGACACCTGCCAGTGCTCGCTCGCGTCCATTTTTGTTCGATACGAAATCCACATCCCATCCGGCGACCACCCGGGACCTTCGTCGATCCACTGGTTGATATCATCCCAATGTGGAATTCCCACAGTGCCAAGCGGCCTGACCGGGATTCCGCCCCGTGTATCCACGACAAAAAGTCCGGAACGGTACCCGTTTGTTTCGTAATCGGCTTGACCGACGACGAAGGCGATTTGTTTGCCGTCGGGCGACATGCTTACGCCCTTCGGGTCGCGCAGCCTCAACAGATCGAGCGGCGTGACCGGGCGTGGGCTCTCGGTAACGCCTCCATCGAGGCGTACTGGCGCGCGATCGTATCCCGCACCTTCGACAGCCTGAGCGCGCACGCCGGCTGCGTAGGCACCGACGATCAGTCCGAGGATTGCAACAGCGCGCACGACCGTGATCATTTCGAGACACAACTCCAGCCACACATGTTCGGCACGATGTGCCGTCGTCAAATCCAGATTCTTCTTTGCGGATTAAAAGGTCAGTTTCAAAGACAACTGCAACGAGCGAGGACCTCCACTCTGGAACAGCGGATTGAGCCCGCCCAAGGCTTGATTCAACATTTGTATCGACTGGAAATAGAGCGGACCGAACTGAATAAAGCCTGGCGGATTTGCGAAGTTAGGATGGTTGAGCACGTTGAAGGCATCGGTGCGGAACTGCAGCTTCATCCGTTCGCCCAGAGAAAACAGCCGCACCAGTGAAATGTCGGCTTGCGTAAACCCGAATCCCGCGATGTCGTTCCGCCCTTCCGTGCCCTGACGCGTCGTCGAAGGAACCACGAATGCATTCGGATTGAGCATCTGTCCTCCCGGTGCCTGTGGGCTCGCGATCCAAACCGGCTGGCCCGGTACGAGGTCTGGCCGCGTGAATTGCCCCGCTACCTCGGAAGCTCCCAAGTCGACCAAGGCGTTGAAGGGGAAACCCGATCGCGCGACGATCACCGTATCGAGGGACCAGTCGCGCGTAATCGCATCCAGGACAGAAAGATGGTGCGTCGAGGGAAGTTGCCAGAGTATAGCCGCGGAAAAGCTGTGACGAACATCGAAGCTGGACGACGCATAGTCGCCTTGCGACGGGATGACGGTATTGGAGGGGCCAGCCACATTGTCATCCGATGCATTGTCGAGCGAGTGCGAGTAGCTGTAGCTAAGCAGCGTCTGCACCCGTCCCGACAAAGGACGCCGGTACTGGATTTGTAGCGCGTTGTAGTTTGAGAAAGCGCTGTTCTGGGTCAAATAGAAAATGCCGGCGAAGTTGGCGTTGGGTTGCTCGAACGCTGATTTGCGCAACTGGTCGCGCCCCGCTTGGCCGACGTACGTGACGCTGAGCGCCTGCTTGCCTTCAAACGACTTCTCGATCGCGACGTTCCACTGATATGACCTGGGAAGTTCGAGGTTCGGCGAGAACGCATACACTTGATCCGAGTACGGCGGCTCGACCGATATGGGCGGAAGAAACGAGGATGCGTTTGCAAGCGGGACCGAGACCGCCGGATAGAATGTCGTCGCTGAATTCGGCCAGTAGGACGGGACCAGAGACGCCGCACCCAGCCCCAAGTCGTAGAAGATCCCGGTGCCCGCCCGAATTACGAAATCCCCTTTTGCATTCAGTCGATAGGCTAGACCGAACCGAGGAGCAAAATTCGCATGCCGCGTTTTCCAGAGTGGCGTGCCGAACGGAGCCAGACTGATCGCTGCCGGGTCGTTAACATTTTCCCATGCAGCCAGAAGCGTATTTCCGCGGGCAGTCGGCGCGGGACTCAGTTCCCAGCGTAATCCGTAAGACAGCGTAAGTCGCTGCGTGACATTCCAAGTGTCCTGCGCGTACAAGGAGATTGCGGGCGCCTTAATTTGAGCCGGGCTCGTGGTTGTTGCGAACAGGTCGGTTTGTCCTGTCGCCAGAAAGTCCTGGACCGAATCCGCAGAATAGCCGAGTGAACCCCCCGCCGGATGCACGTCGAGAAATAGTATCCGTCCGTCCACTCCGAATTTCAGCTTGTGGACGCCGACGGTCCAGGAAAGATCGTCGACAATATTTACCTGCTTCGATTGGTTGTGCCCGATCGTACCGGCCGCGAAGTAGTAGGTATCGAATGTTTCAAAGTTCAATTCGTTCGCCGGAAACGGCAGATTCCCGAGATAGAGGCTCGGATCGGGAAGTGTCGCTCCACCCATCGCGTGCAGGGCGGATTGGAGGTTCGAAGTCTGGGTGGAATAGTTGCCGCGAAGAGAATTCGAAACGCTGCTTGCCCACTCTGAATTCACACCCACAGTAAATGTCTGCGTGTTTACAGGAATCGTGTCCAGTTCGCCGGGACTGCTCAAATTCACGGTTCGGGAAGGTGCGTAGTTGTAGCGGCCAAAGATTGAAAAATGAGAACTGAAGAAGTGATCGATCCGCAGGCTCGTCGCGTTGAGCGTTCCTGAATTCGAAAAGTTGCCGGCATACTGTGCCGTAAAACCATCGGGAGAAATTGGGCCGTTCGGCAGCGGATAAGCATCGAGGTAGGGCGCCAGAGCGGTGGGAGCGGCCTGCCTCGACGAGAGGGAAGGAACGGGCGTAACGATCGTTGTCGGCAATCTTAAGCGCGCACCTTCATACGAGAAGAAGAAAAAAGTTCTGCCCTTCCAGATGGGCCCACCCAGGTAACCGCCGAAATCGTTGTGGCGTTCCTCGGCTCGATCGAGGCCCGCATTGTTCGAGAACCAGTCGTTCGCATCCATGACGTCGTTTCGGAAGTACTCGAACGCCCCTCCATGCCAGTCATTCGTGCCGGAACGCGTGGTCAGCAATACCTGACCGCCAGGCTGTCGGCCGAATTCAGGAGAAAACGACGATGTTTCGATTCGGAATTCCTGCAGGTCATCCACGGACGCAAGACTGCTCGTTCCGCCCAATGCACTGAAAGCCTGCGACTGACCGAGTCCCGATGCGCCACCCGCAGTGACGCCAGCTTGAACTCCGAAATTCGCAGAGACACCATCGACGGTGAAGTTGTTCGCACTGGTTCGTTGGCCAGCAATACTGAATTGGCCGGGCGAGTTGACATTGGCAGGCGCGATCACAACACCTGGCGTAAGTTGCAGCAGAGTGTTGAAGCTCCGTCCATTCAGCGGGAGGTTCGCGACCAGTTCCCTGTCGATCACTGTGCTGACTGAACCCGTTTCCGTATTCACAAGGGGCGCGCCGCCCTGAACGGTCACAATTTCAGAAACGGCTCCGAGCGGCAGCCGAAAGTTGATCGCCAGTGCGTCCTGCACGTGGATCACGATGTCCGGTTTGATGATCGTCTTGAATCCGATCTTGGAAACTTGAATGCGGTACAGACCAGGCGGCAGATTCGGAACGACGTAGACACCCTCAGTGTCGGTTTTCGTAGGGTATTGAATGTTCGTTGTATCGCTGACGATCAAAATTTCCGCGCCGGCAACAATTCCGCCCGAGGGATCGACGACAATTCCGCTGATCGTTCCTGTGGGCGATTGCGCCTTGCAAATCGTCGCGAGAGACAAACCGAGGATGAGCAGGAGCCACGCAGTTCGCACTCGCAAAGAACCTCCGCAGTGAGAAACCTCGCCTCACTACTAGGTCTATGCGAACTGTCGCCAGTTTTGTGCCAATGAAAGTCCTGTCTGCAAAACAGGACAGTTTTCTTGCTTTCTCATCTGGGTCATTCTTAAAGCGGGTAAAATGACGGAAACGAACGAAATGGAACGAGACTACCTCCAACACATCTTCAAGAACTCAGCAAACCCTCTTTCGTCCCTGAAATAGTGCTCTACCGTTTCTCGAGTGGCGTTCGCGTTGTGGCCCCATAACGCCACCTGAGGCAAACCCGTTCGATTATGTCGGAAGAATCCGGTTCCGATCCGCGCTCCGGTCACGGGTATCTGATACTTCCCGTAGTTGGATGGCGGATCAGGTATCCATTGATCAAACTCAGCCGAGAGCTTGTTGATCTCAGGCCCTCCGACCGAAATCACAGGGTTATCTGCGATCACCGCAGCGTCGGTTGGTTCGTACCACGCTTCGTGGGTGACTACGATGCCCCGGCGAAATGGGTAGCTGCCTCCCCGCCGGTCAATGTGGTCTCGGAGCAGTTCTGCGGCGGGACGGTCTAGTAGCTCCGCCACTATCGTTGTGCCCACTACGATGATGATCGACTCCTTGTTGATAACCGAGCGTCGATCGTAGACGCGATCCAGTTTGAAGATGTCGTCAGCGTACTTCGGATTGGACATGGTTTTACTCAGTTGCTCCAATGAAAAGACGTTTGGTAACGAATTCGGGCCTTTTTCTCTGGTGGGAACGCTTTTAAGCTGGCCGAGAGCGGGCTTGCTCACGGCCCGCTGGTTGGTGACGCGCCGAAAAAGTCCCTCGTACCCATTTTCCGTGTCGGCACGATAGTGCGTGAAACCTTGAAGAGGAACCGGAATATCGTCGGGAGACGCTCCTTCAAGGAGTACCGGGATAAACTTATCGCTGACAAGCTTTTCCGAATAGAGCCGATTGTAGATGCTGTTGATCTCCCAGATGACGCCCTGTCCCTTATCCGGATCTTCTCGTCGTTCGACTCGGCGGAGATATGTCGCTGTACAAATCACCAGCACAAAATGAGCTTCTCGAATTTGCTGCTCCATCCAAAGCGGCCAGCCGTCGTCCGGCGCGCTTTCATATTGATCGAGCGTAGCTTCCACGCCGTCCGCGCGGAGACGATTCGATAGCGATAGGACTCGCCCCTCATGTTCTGGAGAGTCGTGGCTGTAGCTAATGAAAACACTTGGTGGCGATGCAGTCTTCATCGACGTAACGGACTATCTTCGGGCCACTGCGAACGGATTGGCCACAAAATCCTCAAACGACATTCTTGCGAAGTCCACACGGTTTCCTAGAAAACGCTTAAAGCGGCATTCCTCCTGTTGCACTTCGTCAGGTTTCTTGCCTGCATAGTGATTGATCACGGTGAAGTCCAGCTGTGCGTCTCTATTTGTTTGCGCGCGCTTGAGCAAATATTTGATATGGATGTCAGCATCCGGAAAGGAGTACCCGCAAAAGATGATGTGATTTACTTTACGCAGCGCGACTCCGATCCGGTTCCAGATCGTGGCGAGAAAGACGTTGTTCATATCCTTATAGAAAGTGGGCGGCACAATAAGTGGAGTATATATGCCATGACACACCGGGCAGCGTGCATGGGTAAAATTAGCGATTAATTGGGTGACTACGCCTTTTTCCCCGGGCGTGATTTCGAGTTCGTTGCAGGTCGGGCACAAAAGCCAGTTCAAGGACCCGTGCGGTTTGAAGAGATTGACGCAGCGATCGGGCGCCGGACGCCTCCAATCGTCAAAACGCTCGAAATTACGAAAGTCAACGCCGTAATCAAGGTCTAGGCCGTGGGCTCGCTCTTCCGCGAGAGCGTTATCGATTAAAATGTCATAGTTGGTCGAGATGAAAGCCATTTCCCGTAATCGGTTTGCACGGCGCAGAGTATCTACCAGCTGACGATGCAACGTGGCGCTATCGCGAAGCTTGTGATCAAGAACCTTCGCCACGAGAAAAACCAGGTATTGCGCAACGAATCTCAGGCGCCCGCTGTTCGTTGCCCTATTCTCGATATCGAAGTTTCTGAAAGACTCCTTGCGCATAATGGCCAAGTCGGTAAGCCCGAGCACTTCTTCAAAGGTGGGAAAGCTAATCTTCGAAGTGTCGCCATTGTCCACATCGATCTGAAACATCTCCAGAAAGAATGCCGCCAGTTCCCGATCCATCTCGTCGATGCTGTTCTTGAAAAGATTTGACGAAAAATACTCGCGGAACAACTGCCCCTGAAGAGGCGCGCCTTCGGCCTTCGATGCTCCGGCCCCGAGAAATATCGCGGTATCAACCATTGCGCCCCCTGCGAAATCCTCCGCAATGTATCAAGTTTCAGGGCAACACAGAATTGATTATGTCCGTTCAGTTCTAATTAACGTAGGTGCCAACAAACGGACCGATTATTCATCCATACGCGACCGGGACCGATCGACAAACTCGCCCTCTCGAGTGACGTTCAGGACCTTCCGCACTTCAATATTACGGATGATTGGGGTTTACACGCAGGTAGGCGAACAGCAACTGCTTTCCGCTCGGGTGATGGCTGCCACCGGTTGGTTCGGCGGTCACAAATACAGCATCAATCGTTGCAAGGGCTTTGGGATCGTCGAACTTCAAGACCCACCTCTTCTTGCTTGCATTGTCTTCGTAGAAAACTCCTAAACTCAGCGCCTGTTGCTTGTCTACTCCCCGCCGTCCCCACGCCTGGAACGTGCTGGCGTTCTTCAAACCTGCCTCCTGATCCAGATCGTAAGCATAAAAAATCAGTGACTTTCCCTTGGTGTAGAACACGCGGCCGTAGGTTTTCTCCGTCTCACCGTTTCCGGCGACGTCGTGCACCTCGGCGATATACAAGTCCCGCGCACCCATCAACTCGCGAATGTCCCGATCGTGGTCGAGTAATTCCCGCTGCTTTGTGACCTCCGCCTGCTGTTCATCGAGCGCTCGATCGCGGTCACGCACGATTTGGGTCAGTTCTTCGACTTTCACTTCAAGAGCCAGCGCATGCCTCGCCGCGTCCTCTCTTTGTTGGCCGAGCGCGTCGGCTTTTATTTGAAGTGCTTGTAGGTTGGCTTGCGCCGCCGCGAGTTCGGCGTCCCGCTGTGAAGATTCAGCCGAAGCGTTCACTCCGGATCGTTCATTGTTCCGAGTCGGCCTGGCAGCCGCATTGCTTGAGGATTTTAGCCGCTTGATTTCCTCGGCCTCTGCGGCCACTTCCGACTTGAGATCCTTGAGTGTCCGGTCATCATCCGCGAGTTCTGCCAGGAGTTGTGCTCTTTCGTGGCCGGAATCGCTGATCTGCTCCTCGACCGAGACCGAGCTAGATTTTGCGGGCGGCGCCAACAATTGCGTACTATCCGCGCCGCGCTTTAGGCCACTTCGATACGCAAAGATTCCCAATGCAATCGCTAACAGAACGCACGCAGCAACCGGCATCCACAGTTCGACCCAAGGAATTCGCGACGGCCTGTACGTGAATCGGTGACCAGTCGGCGCGTCATTCTTCTCTACTCCAACCTCACCCAACGGGCCACGGTCTCGATCTGATCGCAGCCTCTCGAAAAGCACAGCTTCGGCCTTCTCGATAGACCAGTTGTGGTCGGATCCGTCCGAATCCGAAGCGACGCTATTCTCTAGGGCTGGTACGGCTTTTTGGACCACCAACTCGAATTCATGCTTTGCCCGGCGGCAAGAAGCGCAAATCAAGAGGTGTTCTTCGAGATCCTTCTCTTCTTGGCCCGTCAGTTCACCCGCGGTGGCAGCGGCACACAGCTCCAGATATTTCTCGTGCGCATCCATTGGTTACAGCGCCTCGACGTTCCCGGCTCGCTTTCTCAGACAATTTTCGCTCATGGCCAGTTCAGTTTTTTTTCGTTCGCGTGCTTCCGCAGTCTCTCTAACCCACGGTAGTAGTGATGGCGGATGTTAACGTAGGATTGCCCCAGCCTCTCGGCAATTTCTGCGAACGTGCAGCCCTCATAGAAGTGTAAGCGTAGGGTTTCTCGCTGGTCCTCGGTCAGGCCGTCCCAGACATTCTTCCATCCATTTCGACCGAAAAAGCCCTCAACAGTAAGTTCGTACATTACCCCTTCGGAGCCAAAGAGTTCATTTTCGGTCGGGCCGTCCGGCTTTGCGGACACGTAGAAACCGTGGGACTTCAATTGCCTTCTACGAATTAGCGACTGGGTATAAGTAACCTGAAAAATCCAAGAACGTGCGGAACCTAGTGAGGAGTCAAACAAACGGCTGCGTTGGTGGATGTAAAGGAACACTTCCTGAACGAGATCATCAGCCTCGCCATCGTCACGAAGAATTCTTCTGCCGATGGTTCGGACGGAACAGGCGTAGCGCCGAAAAAGCAATGCAAGAGCGTCACGATCGCCGATCTGAACGCGTCCGACCAGCGTTTCATCCGCTGTCTCAATCGGTTGACTCGGATCAACCGACGATACTTCCCCACCGATCAATCTTGTTCGACTGACTGACAAGGCAGGAAATCGAGATGTCGTAAACGAACTCATTGAGTCATTTACACGACGGACAAATCACGTCGATCGCTTCACTTCCGCTACCCCAGCCCAAGCAATTCGTCCCACCCGTAATCTCGTTCGGTGGCCTTACTTGGCCCAATGCGCAAAACTCCGCACCGAGTTGGAGAATTAGGTGTCGAGTCTGCGCGAAAAATTTGGCCAGCGTCTCAAGGCAATCAGATCTTCGAGAAAGTTGAGCCAGGAACAGTTCGCAGAGCTTCTTGGAATATCCGTGGATTTCCTAAGTCTAATTGAGAGGGGTATCAACGCTCCCTCCTTCGAGAATCTTGAGGTCTTTTCCACGCGACTCAAGATCCCACTTTCAGTTCTTTTCGATTTCGACGCCACCGCAAACCCTTCGTTACACGAATGAAAGTTGCCGAAAACATGCGGACATTCAGGTAGTTCCCCACTCGAATCTGGTTCGTACCTGATAACGCGCGCGGGCCATTCAAGCCTGACATTCAGAAAGTGTCGCCCAAAGTAACCCGTAATCCCATTCGGTGGTACCCGGAACGAGGTTACGACAGACTTTCGGGCGGTGCAACGTAAGAATTGGGCAATCTAAAAAAACAATTCGGACTCCGAGTCCGCCAGATTCGCGACGAATCGGATCGGACGCAAGAGGAATTCGCCGAGATTGTGGGTATCTCTGTCGATTTTCTGAGTTTGATTGAACGCGGAAGGAATGCACCTTCGTTTAAGAAACTTGAAAGAATGGCGCGTGGCATTTCGAAGCCTGTCGCATATCTTTTCTCTTTTGACCCCCACTACAAACCGCGAAAACGTACGCCGCGTAGTTAACACATCCACGAGTAAACACGCCAGAGTCAGCGCAGCGTGGGGTGGTTTTGCGCAACTTGCAAGAACACGGGGACCGTCAAACCGCATCACACGCGTCAGATATTGCATCTTGTGAGTTGTAGCAGCGGTTCTGTCTGTAATTACGGACAGCCCAAGACTCTAACGAGTTGAGATGACGTTTCGTGATAGTTTCGGCGTCACTGACGTGGCTGCTTTCATGAACCCTTCTCGATTCTCGGACTCCCGAAAGGGGTGCCGCTATACTTCCCCCTCGTGGCTGCGTCGATGTTCTGCTCTTGCGCTCGCTTCGTCCGTCGGATTTCTTGCTGTTTCTCTTTTCGCGTATGACCACCGCCCTTTGGTCGCGGCGATTCTAATGCCTTTACTGGTCGTCGCGCTAAGTTTTGCGACATTCCTAAATATTTATTCTCTTTGGTACTTCCGCAATGAGCATAAACAAGTGGATCAAGCTTTTCGGGATACTGACTGCGAGGCATCATCGATTTTCCGCAATGTTCTCGATGGGATCCTGATCGCAAACAGTGAGGGCAACTGTTTGGACGCAAATCCTGCAGCGGCCGGAATTCTACGATGTCCCCTAAACGAGTTGATAGGTAAGAACGTGGGTCATTTTCTTGCGGACACCGGCGCGTTTACTCAGGCATGGAGGTCCTTTCTGCAGAACAAAAATCAAAGAGGTCGCGCACGCCTGATTGCGGGGGACGGGACACATCTGTGCGTAGAGTTCACAGCCACAGCAAATTATCTACAAGGCCGTCATCTGCTCATCCTTTGCGACGTGACAGAACGCACAAACGCTGAGATATCTCTGAAGAAGAGCGAGGAACGTTTCAAACACATGGCTGACAACATTCAAGAGATCTTTTGGATGATGGATGCAAACACGGAAGAGGTCATCTACGTCAACCGAGCCTATGCGACTCTTACCGGCCACAGCGTCGAGGGCCTTCGCGCCAACCCAGCTTCCTACTGCGACCTAATTTATCCGGAAGACCGCGTCCGTGTTCTCTCGAAACTTCAGGAGGTTGGAACTTCTGGCCTTTTCGACGAAGAATTTCGTTTTATTCGTGGGGACGGGACGGTTCGTTGGGCTTGGGCAAAGGGCTTCCCGGTGCCCGCTGGCGGAACTATCCGATGGCTCGTTGGAACTGCTCAGGACATTACGTCGCGCAAGCAGGCCGAGATGCAGATTGCCGAGCATCTGGACATTGCGGAGGCCGCCCGCGCAGAAGCCGAAGCTCTCAGAAAATCGACTCTGGCCCTCAGTCAAAACCTAGCTATGGATTCCGTCCTCGACACCCTCCTTCATTGCATTTCGGAGCTAGTGCCGTTTGATGTCGCAAGCGTACTTTTCGTCGAAGATGTATCCAACCTTATGGTCGCGCGCGAAGCGCCACACAGCGAGCCGAGAAGAATCGGACTAACTTTTGAGGCTTCTGCCAATGTATTCCTAGAGAAAATTCTGTTTGAGCAGCGAGCTATCCTCTTGCGAGACGTAACCCAAGAGATGGAGTGGCGCGACGCCCGACCTCTAGATCGAGTCAGGTCGTGGCTCGGCGTTCCGATCATCGCCGCCGGCAACGTGTTAGGGATCCTGTCCCTTGGAGCATACCGGCCGTCAATTTTCGCTCCTGACCACCTTCGCCAGGCGAAATCTCTTGCCGTCGCAGCCGCCGTTGCGATTACGAATGCGAGAGTCCACGAACGCGCCGAGATCTACGCAGCCGAACTCGAAGTTAACTTGCGCGAGCTCCGCGATACACAGAAGGCGCTCGAACGGGCCGAACACAAATTCTCTCGATCAACAAACATTTGAGTGCTTCGGATGTAAGCCCAGGTATGGGGTCGATGCCCACCGCCCCTACCAACCGTCTCATGTGTTCCGAATAACTTGGCAATTTCGCGCGGCCGCAAAAGGCGGCAATAAGAAAAGAGCCTCACGGGTGGCACTGTTGGGCTCTCTTCTCGTAGAGCTGTGCTAAACGGCGAGCGAAGTACGCGGCCGCTCGCCCGTGCCGTGTGCGGTCCAGATTTTCCTAGAAAAACCAAATCCAGGTGGCGTCGAGAAAACGCGTGTCTCGCCACCCTACCGACATTCACCGAATTCTTGCCAGGCATATCCAGGGCTAAGACGGGCGAGGAGGAAAATCAGACGGACCCGGCAGCCAATTGCCCAGGTTGTGTACCGCAACAGCCTCCCGCGCTGCTTGACGGTGCGAACTCAAGTAGTTCGTTTTGCTATCGGCTTGCCGACCACCGGCGGTTAAGAGCCCGGATGCGCTTCTTTATAAGCTTTATCTACCCACTCACCGAGTTTTCCATATTCCCAGGTATAGACCGTTGCGCCGATTCTGATCAGGGGTGCCGGAGTCGCTCCCGGCGTGTCAACGCGACCGTCTTTACCCTTTATATTGTTGATCCTGATGCCCAGTATCCCGTTCCCCCGCGCGACGCTTTGTTCTACTTCGTATGACACATATTTTCGATTTGCGGTTTCCGCCCCAATCAATACGACGGTTACAGTCGTGCCTTCCAAACCGCGATCGATAAGCTGTTGCACGGCTATCTCACCTCTCCGCGTCGTTTCCTCCCACAGAGATGCATCCTGGAATCCAGCAGCGGCAATACCCTCAATCGCTCCGCTATTGCGAACAACGTTGACGCGCCAAAGATCGCGCTGGTAATGAAAACTAAAAAACACTCTGCGAGCCATAATAGATCCTTAGTGGTTCACGTACCTTACACATCAGACGGCAACAGCACTGAGGATGTTTTGCGTTGCCGCAGAATCGACAGTTCCATCACGGTGGTCAAGAATCGCGCGATTTCCAGGATTCCATCTGACTGGCTGAAACGTTGATTCGATGAGCGGTTTGGACCGAACCAAGTGCTCGAAAAGGACGTTGACACACGCGGAGACATCGTCAGTACCGAAAAGCGTCACGTTTGCTGCATGAGATAGTGAATTGTTTAGGGAGGAGGGCGTCAATTCCTTTGCTAGTTTTCTGGCAAAACCACCCAGTCCCCCAACCAAGAATCGCGGAATCGCCTTTTCCTTGGCGAGTGTCATCTCTTCAGCGACCCCAGGCACAATACCGTCATGGCTATGCATCTTTCCACCGACCGCAACCATTACGTTTTGTGCATCGATCAGAATTCGCCGCATTGCTGTCAAGCTCCGGTTTCGAGTGGTTACGTCTGCTGGCCCGCCATCTCCTACCTTCTTTGTGATCACAAACTCTGCAATGTCGGTCATAGATTCAATGTCTTGAGGCCGCAGGTCTTGCGCCCAAAGTTCGGACATTATCAACGTAACTGGCTTTCGAAGACGTTTGCCCGCCTGCAAGCGTGCTTGACGAAGAATAACTGACATGAATGTGGGGTGGCAGCCATGCACGATTCGACCCCCATACTTGAAGACAATGCCGCTGAAGAGTGCCACGAACTCTAGGATTCCGCGATCCATTGCTGGCTCCGACCAGTCTTTACGGTCCGGAATCGCGCCGGACAAACCAATTTCGTATTGTTCCAATGAAACGTCGAGCCGTGTGAAACTCACGCTGCTACCACCGTGGTGAAATTGGAATCAACCAACGCTGCCAATTCCTGGTGATGCAGGATAATCACTGGCTCAGATTGAGCCTCCGCAATGTCGTTGAGTATTGGCTCCGGCAAAAGCTCACCATCGTAAATAAAGAGAGAGTGATTACAACGCGCGGTGCTCTTGAGGAACTCCGCAAACCTTTTTAGTGCGGGGCCGTAGACCGGGTCAAACACCGAACAATGACTGAGCACCTTCGTCCGAACTCGCGGGGTCAAGCGCCTTGAAGACTCAAACATCAGCAGGTACTGGTCGAGAACCTTCCATGCAAAACCGTGGGAAACGAATTCCTTCCTCACGATGAACGGCACTTTACATTTTCGCTGGAATATCTCACAGAGGTAGGTCTCCGCCTCGTAAACGATGTCTTCTAGTTGCTTTATGCTTAGAGGTGGATCGGCAGCTGGATCTGGTCTCTGAATTGAGACATACCGCTGCAGGGCGACAAGGGATGGGAACCGAGGTCCAATTTTTCGGTCGCTTTTATCCCGGAAACACAGAGGAAGAATGGGCAGCAATAAAGCGTCGGCCGTGTCTACCTCATGCTTGATCCAAGGGGATGCAGGAGAAGATGGAGTATCTATCAACAAAACGAGATTGGCCTTCTTCAAGTTATCGTCAATCTGTTTCTGAACTGGACTGCCTGGCAGGATGCTGGGCTCGCCATCGAATTCTATTGCCTCGTCGAGGAACGCACGATGTCCTACGCTTACCAAGTGATCGTGAAGTTGTTTAGCTATCGCAGCCCCATCGCTTTGTCGATAAGAAATAAATATATTGGTATCACGGCCGTGCACGCGGAGACCGAGCATCCCTCCAACTCGCTTTGCCAATCTGCCCTTCGGACCTTTTGCAGCACGATCATACTTAAGAGCCTTGATCGCAACTGCCGCTCCTGGCGGTTTTTTGCAGCTCGGATCGAGGGCTACTGGAAGAAGAATCGCGGCGTCTGGCCTTTGTTCAAGATATTTTCGAATGAAGAGATTGCCCGCGTCAGGGAATTTCTTGCCATCAAACATGACTATCAAGAGGTCGTCCCATGAAACTTCTGCCGGCCAAGACGAGGGTGAATTGGCTGCCATCACGACAACTGTCACGTGATCGGCAAATGCTTTAGCCAAGTCCGCCGCAACTTTCTTGGCGACTTTTTGGCAACCGCGTGGATAAAGGATTGCAACCATATCTATCGAAAAAGAGCGTGACTCCCAAGAGCTAAAGATCGTTTATTTGCGTCGTCACTAAACTGGACCACGCTCTAGCAGCGACGCGCTGCCGCGCACTCGATTGCGGAAATGAGGTCTTGAACGTTGCCCCACCTGGCGACTGGCGCGTCTATTTCTCTTAGCAGCTCCGGCGCCCTTCCGCGGGAGCCCTTCAGGCGAATGCCGCAAATCCCTTTCCCCAGTGCAAGAGCTGTGTCTAGTTCCCACTCTACCCACTTGCGCCAGGCTGTTCCATTGCCAATGAGGCAAACGACAACTGAGTTCCTCTGAATAATCGACCGAATCTGTTGCTTGATATAGGTTCCACGCACGCTGTCGATCTCCTCGCGAAGCCCGCCATCATAAAAGTCGATCTCGAGATTCGGCGCCCGAGCCATGAGCCGAAATCCATTGACCTGAGGTAAGTCCTCGATATGAAAGCTGGGATAAATGCGTCGTTTGCACGCGTGGTAGTTGAGTTCACCACGATACGCTTTTACAAGCTGCGTGAGGGATTCGAACCCTCGATTTTCCAAAAGATTGCCCAATTTTGTGTCGCCCCGTGCATGAAGATCAATGCCGTAGCGATCCTCGACGGTCTTAATCAGAGTGTCGTCTCGAGTGGAGCGGAACATTTTTGTCTTGAACTTCATGGTAACGCAATTCCGAGTGTGCGCAGATCTTGCTGCAAACGGCGGACACCTTCGAGTGCGGCGGGATGGCATCGCCTAATTTGGTTCATTTTCTTACAAAAACAGAGGGTATGACCCTTAATGTAGGGCTGCTGCTGAAGGGTGGATCGAATTCTGGGCCAATTCGCATCCCGTACGAGTTGGCGAAGACATTCTTCTACGCGGGTTCGATCGGGAAGCTTGGAATACGATTCAAGAATTCCAGTCGCCCCGTGGGCATATTCTGCCCATGGCCAACGTCCTTGGGAAGTATAAAAAAGTTGGCCATACAAAAAGGGGATGACGAGCTGCTCCAGAAACGCCCTAAAGTGGAATGCGGGTTGAAGGAATTCCCGCTCTTCAAGAGGGCTACACAGGCACGCACTGCTGTCGGCGGGATTAACGTGCCTATCGGCAATCGGGTCTATGCCTTGAACGTAGAGAGCCGGTAGTAGGGAACTGGAGTCATCTTTTCGCTTTTCGATTCGTATCTGAACAGACCCGGACAAAGCTATTCCGCCAGTTTGGTCTGGAAGCTGATCGTCTAGAATCAGAAATCGGTTCGTGTCGCGATTATAGCTCGCTCTAAAATCGATGGTTCCGCTGAGCGTGTCACCCGCGAAAACCAGAGCGGGGTACGTGTCGCGCAACCACACTTCATCGGTTTCGTTTAACATGGTCGGCACACCATGGAGACTTCGGAGCGAATCCGGCGGAGGTCGACGCTCGCGATACGACGGTTGCCTTGGCGGTCTGACTATCTTCGGTGGTCCCGCTAATCTTGTCGTCGGTCGCGTACTTAGTTCGTATCGCGGCGGCTTCGTCGGCCCATGTGCCGATATTATTTCTGCCGTCGTCAGCGATCCAGTCGTAGGTTTTGCATACTGAAGACAGCATTGTGCCGTCTGCACGTTTAAAATCGTCCAATGGATTGGGTCCAGCTACATCGGTATTCGTGTCTTGGTCCTTGATGTTGTGGATTCGGATGCCCACGATTCCGTTACCACGATTCCAGCTCCTAAGGATTTCATACCGAACCCATTCGCGGTTCGCGGTTTCCGCTCCAATGAGAACTATGGTGACGCTTGTGTTCTTCAGCTGGTCATCGATCCAACCTTTGATGGCAGCATCACCCTTCTTTTTGATGGATTCCCAATCCGCTGCGTCAATGAAGCCATACTGATCCTCGCTGGCGACGACATTGCAGTTTCTGACCTGACCCGCGCGCCATGCGTCACGTTCATAGTGAAAGCTAAAGAAGATTTTCCGCGCCATAAAAGCCCCCTCTCCTCACTGCAATTTGCTGGTGATCTGCTGATGGCGGCCTGGGTCGGAACTGTTTCCCAAAGAACCTTGCGGTTCTTGCAGTTGAGACTTTGTTGTCGCTTAACAGCCAGTCACTGGTATCGAGCGCCGACGAACAATTCGGTGCCTGGTACCACTCTAAATGTTACGGCTATTCTTGATGACGGCGGAGGTGTGTCGGAAACTCCTTAGAGTTTCCTTCAGACTTCTTGGTACGGTGCGACACCTGATGCTGAAGCTGCTTAGCTAGGGCTGATATTGTCGTGTCGCCAATCTTGAGGAGCTCGTCGACGGCACATTGGCCGATTCTCACATCGTCGGCGAGACGGTAGTTGCCGTGGTAATCGTTCTTGATAATGTCGACCTGACCTAAAACTGGCTTGAGTTCATTGCGCAAGGTAGAAATACCCTTGAAGCCCTGGTCCGCGGTGGCGCCCAAGTCGATCTTGTGGACCGGGTCTCCCTTTCGATGAGCGACCATGAGGCGCAATAGAATCTTGAGTGAGGCGTCGGGTAGAATTACGGATTTGGAAGCGATTGTAACGGAAGTCCGGCGCTTGATCCTGTCGCCTGGAATCGCGATTACGACTCCACCTTTCAAGTGCGGACCTTGTATAGGCGGCGCCTCGTTACATCGGTCGTGCGTTTGGCGCCCGCTGACCTGGAGTGCTTGGCGAATCCGTTCCGAAACTTGCTGATTCTCAAGCGGTTTCTGAATAACATCGCTCGCGCCGTCTCTCATTACGTCGACGGCCTCGTCAACCTCGCGCGCAAAGCCGCTGACGATGAGCACCGGCAACCAGAAGGCGGTTCCGTGATGGTCGCCGTACTTTTCTCGAATCTTGCGCAGAACCCCCTTGCCGTGATCGATGCGACCTTTAATCGAGTCCGCCGCGCTTTTGATCTGCAAGTCCAAAAGGACAAGACAGAACGAGTTATTCTCAAGCGCGGCTAGCGCGTCTTCGCGATTATCCACAACCACACTATCGCAGTCGCACGTTTGTAGGATCTCGCGGAGGTCTTCCGCGGTTTCCTTATCGTCCTCAACAATCAGCGCGATATGCCGTTTGTTCATGCGCGATCCAAAGGGCGATGTTGTGGAATAATGATACGAACGACGGTGCCGCTGCCCTTCACGCTGTCGATACTCAGCCGACCTCCGTGCTCAGACTCGACGATCTTCACTGCGAGCGGTAAACCGAACCCCGTGCCGTTCGGCTTACTTGTTGCAAACAGAGTGAGCGCGTCACGCTGTGCTTCGGCAGACATGCCACATCCTGAATCTTGCACTGTGATTGCGACGAGGCCCTCCTGGAGTTCGGCCCTGACTTCAATTGGCTTAAGCGAATTCGTTTCTTGATAAGACTCAATTGCATTCAGCAAGACATTCGTAAGAGCCTGAACCAAGCGCGGTCGTACGACTTCAACCAGCACACTTGGGGGCACGTTGATATCGATTGACGGCCGTCTTGATTTGTCTCCATCGCTCTCAATCGCCACGCCGACTCCTTCTTGAATGACTTCTCGCACAACTTCGGTCTTGAAACTGAGCGAGGGCTGCGCAGTGTAAGCGCGCATCCCGTCCAACACAGAACGAAGCTGTGTCACCCGCCGTCCGATGCGTTCAGCTTCCACTGCAAGTGCTTGAGCTTGAACATTGGGGTCCGAAAGCTGTGTTCGTAGACGATCTGCTGACGCAGCGAGCGGCGATAGGAGCTTGATAACTTCGTGGTACAGTTCGCGAGCGAAAGTGTTCGCAAATTGTTCGGCCGCTCGCTTTACGGCATCGCGACCTTTTGAACCGAATCGAGCTTCGATATCGTCTAGTGTGGAATTGATACGGTCTTCGTGTTGCTTTCCGAGCGTGCTTGCATGGCGCGAGTCACGCCGGCGGAGGGCCGCATGTTCCGCAGCCTGCCGGACACGGCTGTTGTCGTCGAGAGCAAGCTTCGCTAATACCCTCTCAAATATTGGGTGAGGCGCGTGTGCGGCGGCGTTTGCGACGGCCCTACGAACTTCCCATTTCGCGTGACTTGCCAGCGCGACGAGCTTCGCGACAATTACTTCGACTTCGGGATCGCCCACGATGGAGACGCGTATCCGTATCCCGGCAGCGTCTACCGCCCGAAGTGCGACAGACCAATCGGATGCATCCAGTGCAGACAGTAAATCCGGATGAGTCAACGCCTCGTCAGTGGCCATAACGCGCTTTCCTTAGCAGAAATGCCTCGCGTCCGCCCTCCAGAATTCTTTCGATCTGCTCCCTACAGTCATCGACAGTTCCAACCTGCTTGAGAGTGGAGTGTCGGCCATCGGAGGAGAACACAAAAACGCGTTCAGCTTCGCCGAGGACCGGTATATTGGGATTGTGGGTCACAAAGATTACTTGGCGGCTGCCTTTGATCGCTCGTAGGGCTCGGACGATGGTTTCGTAAACGAAAGCATTGTCAAGATTGTCTTCAGGCTGGTCAACCAACAGAGGCCGTTCGCTTTGGGTTAACAGGATGGGTAAAATTGTTGTACATCGCTGCCCCGTCGACAGATGTGTCGAGTCCTTAAAAGTGTCTCCGTCGAGAAGTTCGATAGAGGGTCGATCATTAAGGGCAACAGTCCCTATCGTGTAGTGAGCACCCCCACCGCCCAGTGCGTTCAGGATTTTCTTAGAGCGGTCTTCGTCTAATCCTGTCCGCTGCATGAGCGTGTTGATATCGTTTTTTGCGACCATGTCGGCCAACTCGCCCGGCAGAAATACGTGGCACAACCGTTCTGCTGCCGCGCCCTGTTTGAGTCCAGCACCTTTGAGCGCCTCGGTCACACGCTCCTGATACTCTTCCAAATCGGCGGCCTGCGTCACAGTGACACGAATACTCGGAAATTGACTTGAGAGACGCTCGGCGATCTTTTTTCTCAATGCGAAACGTTCATCGCGCAGTTCCGAAGCTCGCTTCAGTAACTCTCCACGAGTATGTATCATGCCCTGCCGCTGGTGTTCCTTAGCCAGTTGTTCATTCGCGGCGGATTGCGCGTTCGCAAGCGTGGTTTGCAGCACCACCCGCTCGGTGGCGCGGTCGCCCTGTTCTTCTGACGCTGCGATGATGGTTCGGTACTCAGCTTCCTGAATTGCATGCTGCTCAGCAAGAACCGCTGAATGACTCCTGATTCGTTCCTCAACAGCTCTAGCCTCGCGCTCGATCGATCTGACGGTCTTTGCAAGTTGGCGTGTAAAGGCATCAACGTCCGCCTGAAGCGCTTGAAATAGTTCGCGATTAGCTCCCTCTCGAATTTGTGCATCAAATTGGGCTCCGACGCCGGCTTGAAACGCCGATTCACTTGAGCCGATGTCGCGTACGAGCTTTTGCAAAGCGGCGAGCATCAAGTCCGGCACCTTTTCTTCGCGGGCGCGCTGGCTTTTCGCAGCATGTGCCGCGTTGATCCTGTTGGCATCGGGACCAGCAACCTCAGAGAGACCTTTAAGCTTTTCCTGGAGCACGGGCAATTCCGAGGCCCGAACCCGAGCGTCGTCTACTTCCTGATCAATGCGCCTCAGATCGGTACTTGATTGATCGAGTTGGCGCTGCAGCTGCTCCAACTCACGGTCAATTATTGCGGTCTCGTATTCTTGGAAGCGGTCCAAAAGTTCTAGCTGGGCCGTCGGACTAGATGCGATTTCCTCTATCTCATTCTGGCTAAAAACATCTGCACCGAATATTTGATCGCCATCAAGCGAAATCGGAACAGCTGTCCCCATTTCGTTCAGGACTTGGACAGCTTCGTGAGCGCTGCGGCCAGCTGTATACCGCATGTCCGTTTTCGTGCGAATTTCGATCCTGAGCCGCCCGTTTCCAAGATTGGCTTTGACCAAAGTGTCGATAGCCCGATGCCGCTGCGGATTGGCCCTTTGGTCCGGCATGAGTCCGAGACCGAAGCGTAGAAACTCAAGGGCGGTCGTTTTTCCAGCCCCTCGGCCTCCGATCAGGCAGTTCAAGCCGTCCGCGAACTCCAATTGCGCACCCGACAAAAATCCTCCGGTCACACCAAGACTCAGCAGCACGTGGTGGGGAGACCGGTTCCGATTCTGATTCGTCATATCGTCACATCGTCATAAACGCCAAACATGTCGTATCGGCGACATCTAAGGTGTTGCACAGCTTGCTTATAGAGACGAGTGCCATTTAGCGCCATATTAGTACCTTTCATATTGTAACGGCACTGAAGCCTCTGTCGAAAGGTGGGGTGAGTAGACTCCCCTGGACGAGAGTACCTGAGGCGTCGCTCATAGGCTTAGGCAGACATGCGCGCGACGTCCCGTATCAGAGTCAAAGGAGATGTTGGTTGACCGAGTGAAGTGTCGACTTGGCATGCGTGTCGCGATTCTTGCGCCCGAAGGCAACGTTAGTCGCAGGCAATAGTAGAAAAATCGCCGTTCAGCCTAATTGCTCATTGTTGCGGCAGTTTTCGGTCGGACGACCGCTGACCACTCGCTACCATGTCTTCCATTCATGTAGCTCCATCGCCCCGTCTACAGTGGCCCTCGAGAGCACGCGACTTCCATCATTCACCACTTTAACTTACCTTCAACGGTCCGGATCCTCGCTCGATTCGGGGTGAGTCGGGTTCGGGGGTTTTTTTCTGCCGCTCATTTTCCTGGGCACTGCTTTGGGCTAATTCCTGCGTCCGGCAGCTTCGCGTCTTCTGCTTTCCCGGTTCCTCGCCTAACATCGCGGGTCCCTCCCATAAAGCAGCCGCTTGCCTTGGAAGCAGCAGCCCTCGCTTCTGGGTGCCCCAGGAAAATGGGGCAAAAAAAGGAGAAACAGAACATGTACCTCAATCACGTCCAACTCATCGGCTTCCTCGGAAAAGATCCGGAGAAGCGGCAAGTCCGCGGCAACGGCTCGAACTTTACCGTGCTGTCCGTCGCAACCCAGCAGTCTTGGAAAGATGCGAACGACGAATGGCAATCGAAAACCGAATGGCATCGCGTCGTGGCCTTCAACCGCCTCGGCGAATCGCTCGCCGATTCACTTCACAAAGGCGACCACGTCCTCGTCGACGGCTTGCTCGTCAGTTCGAAGTACGAACGCGAGAACGGCAAATCCAAGAAGGCCAAGGCCGACAAACTCACAATCTTTTGGAGTGTTCGGGCGAGCTCCGTACGGCGATTGAGCCGCGCGGAAGCTGGCACTCCTGTGGCACCTGCCAGCGAGGCTGCGTCCCAAACGGGAGATGCGTCTTACTGACGCTTTTCAATAAAAGGCCCTCCGGTTTTCGCGGGAGGGCCTTTTTTATTTGTCCGGCATTCCTGCCACTAAAAACAAATGCGATCAGCCATCTGGATAATTGCGCAGGATACGCCTCCGCCGCTGGTCGTCAGCAATCCCCGGCGCCACAACTTCGGTGAATCCCCGGAACCGACTGTTGTCTTGATGCTGATTGGAAATCGTCGAGAGCTACTTCCCGTTCTCGACATAGGACCCAGTTCGTCTCTTGGGTTCTGGGGAGTTTCACGATGTCCCCGCCTCTGGCTTGTGGCTGCGCGCTGTGCATTCTCGAACCACGGCTGCTCTCTGCCTTGGCGACCACTAATGCGGAAATGATCCGCGAGCTGGTCCCCAAGTCCAGTCGCCAAAATGAGATCTGTTGCGCCGCGGACTTGGTCTCACACCTGAGAACTCTCGCGGCGAACACGGAGTCAGATGGGTTTCTGCACGAGCTCTTGATGGCGCGCCCGCTTGATCCCACCTTTATCGACAGCGTCCTGATCCTTGCGTTTCTTCCAATGCTGCACGTCGTGGTTCGCCGCGTGGCAAGGCAGCAGCCGTGCCTTCCGCTTGAGGACATTACCCAGCAGACGCTCAGCATTCTGCTGCAATACCTCCGCTCGGCCGAGCTCCACACGCGGCAATCGCATTTCGCGTTCGCAATCTCACGCGCCGTGAAACGTCGAGTCTTTGAGTGGGCGCAGCGTGAAAGCCGGCGAAACGGAACGTCGCACCCGGACCCTGCGTTTCTGGATGCCTTGGTGGAGGATGAAGCCTTTGAACGGCATTCACTCCTCCGACATTTTCTTCATCGCTGCGTCACTAAGCGGCTTATCACCGATTCCGAATTGAATCTGCTCATCGACTTCAAACTCGAAGGCGGATCCCTCGACATCGAGAACGGTTCGGATGGAAATTCAACCAACGCAACCCGGCAGAAACTCAAAAGGCTCTTGCAGAAATTGCGGCGAACCGCGAGCGGCCGATAGTGTCCTTCAAGAACCAGCTCTCAAATCCTCGATCGCCTGGAACCAATCGACTTCCGGCGATCCGAACGGTCTACCGCGCCTCTCCCAGTTGTAGTAGGCCTGCAAGACGATTTCTTCGTGGGCAATTAGGAGGTGGTTTTTCTCGGTTTCGGGCGGCAAGATGCTGGCGTAGACCGTCATCGTCTCCCAAATTACGAGTTCGTAGAGCGTAGCGCGCGGATCGTCGTGCGCACTGCCTCTCCTGATTCGCAGGCCCGGCCCCAGATGGACAGGACCCATCGCAAACGCCGCCATCACTCCCGCCACAAATTCCGGAGTTTCCGTAGGGAAGATAATTGTTATCTCGTACGGGGGCTCAACAATCCTTCCGCCGGCGAGCCAATACTCGCACCCGCGGACGATTTTTCGGATTACAGCATGAACGCTCTCGGCTTCAATGGTGAGCTGTCGCTGCAAACTCACTGGTGCCTCCGGATGCGGGCCCAATCCGGGAATGATGTGTGGCAGCATGTCCGGGGAATACGGCTGCGCCTCATTCAGAAGTTTGCGTCGCCGTGCCACACGGTGGAGCATTTCTTCGTCGCTTAAACCACTCACGCCAATACCGATTGCTCTTCGGACTCGTTGGTACAAACCCTTCGTGGCCGGTTTCGTCGGGTCCATGCAGCACGCGAAAAACACCAAGAGCTCCCTTTCCAAGCGGCCGAACTCTCCATTGCATCCCTCGCAGCTAGGTGCCGTCCATCGTTCAACATCATTCGGGGTAGTGTCCGGGTACCAAGAACTCGGAAAGACGTGATCTTTGGTCCGCGTGACCAGGGGTTCCCGACAATGAATACACCGGCCGTCACTCTTGGGTCGTCTGATTCGCGCTGATGTTGACACGAAGGTAGAATGCCCCTCTGCGGCTGAGTGGTAAAGAAAATCTCTCGTCGACGCGATAATTCGGTGAAGTGTCCTCCCTGGTCGGCCAAAGATGAAGTTCGCAAAAGTGCGACTTCGCTTCTGTTTACTTTCCGTTGCGGCGCCGGGGGCGCCGGCATCCGGGAATCTGATCTTATGCGAGGATCGACTATCATCAGAATCTAGCGGGTGACGGCAGGAGTACCGGGACGCCATGCCCTACGAAACAGACGAGCGGCTGAAGAACTATCTCGACACGAACCAGTTGGCTCGCGAACAAATGTGCCTTGCGCTTCTGAGAATCGACAAACGATTTACAGATGTGCGGCCACGCCATCCCCGCGGAGGACCCGACGGCGCCCGGGATATGGAAGCTGTGTTTAATGGAGCGCAGAGTGCCTTCGGCGCGGTCGGGTTCGTTAGTCAGGCATCCGACACAGCAAAGCATAAGAAAGCGGCCATGAAGAAGTTTGCAGACGACCTGAAGGAGGCCCTCAAGCAGAACCCTCGACCCGACGTCTTCGTGTTCTTCACCAACGTCAACCTGACTGTCGCACAAAAGGATCAGCTAATCCGGGAAGCCCGGGGCTACGGATTGGCACACGGCGAGATTATCGATCGCGAACGGCTCCGCATCGCGCTCGACAGCGTGGACGGACTAATTGCTCGACAGCAGTATCTTGATATTCCCTTATCAGAAGCCGAGCAGGCAGCATTCTTCGCACGTTGGGGCGACGACATCCAGGGCGTCGTCGCAGACGGTTTTAGCCGACTTCAAGGATCGCTGAATAGAATTCTCTTTTTGCAGGAAGCTAATCTCCCGCTACTAAACTTTACAGTGCTCTTTGATTTGGAGAGAGAGTACTCGGCGCAAGAGATCGGTCATTTTCGTGCTTTTGCGTTGGTACATCTGAAGCAACCCAGCCAAGGGACGATCAGTTGGATTTGCGGCGCAACCGACAACGTCGCGCGGATCGAAGCACATTCTCGCGAGGATCTAGCCCGCGGCAAGTCTGGAATCGCGCACGGCATATGCGGTGGCCAGTGGGAAATGGAAATGCCCACCGACGAGAAAGGCCGCGATGAAGTAGCAACTCTTGAGGAAGAAGGAAATAGTTACACATACAAGCGAACGGTAACCTTTCATTCGGTTGGCAGAAATTCGGTAAAGACGATCGGCATCAGCTACACGCGGGACCTTCTTTTCCGCCTCCTTCCCGTCCCACGCTTGCTCGATTTGGACGAATGCATGTTCATCTTCAGCCTCAATCGACGATTGGCAGAAAAGGTGAAGGCCATTCGAGTTTACGCCAACGAGTACAAACTGGCGGAACTTCGCAGTGAGATCTTTCGCCTGGAGGAGCGCGACTTCGCACGAGGAGACTCCTTTCTGTTCTTCTCTGAAGAAGAGTTGGCCGATGCATGGGTGAGACTCGGGCCGCAAAGTGCATCAACGTTTCGTATTCGGCTGTCCGAACAGACGCCAAAGCGCATTTATAGCGCTGCGGAAATAATAGAAGCGAAGGATTCACAAAAGAAAATCGATTAGGAATATCAGATCGAGGCAGACCGCCATCATAGATCGCGCGGGCCTTCTCGACGATCAAGGGTGGTTCACGGCTGAGTTCTCCGACTCGGCGAACGGATCGGACTGAAATTCAACCCACGCCATCCGATAGGAACTGAAACGCCTCCTCCAGAAATTGCAGCGAATCGCGAGCTCGCGATGACAGCTTCAGTACCCAGTCCATGCCTCGGCTCGCACACCATCGCGCCAGGCATCAAGCGGCCCGTCACGCCGGTTGCCACCCGCCTGCGTCACGAAATCCTAACAAGTTGCTTCTTGTCCTTTCGGTGACTCGCTCCGATTTGGTTCCCGCCTGCGGGTGAAGGAACCAAATCTCACTCACCAAAAGGACAAAAACATGAAATCAGACGAAATCAGGAAGCTCACAAGCCAGGCCACCGACCAGCTGATTGCTGCACTCCAGGAGGGCCACAGCGAAACACTCAGCCAGTATCTCGCGGCCATGGCCCGGTTCCACCGGTACAGCCTCGGGAATATCATGCTTATCGTCTCGCAACGGCGCGATGCAACACGGGTCGCGGGCTTTCGAACGTGGAACAAACTCGGTCGCTTCGTAAAGAAAGGCGAGAAAGGCATCTTCGTTCTCGCGCCGATCGTGCGGCGAAAGACCGAGAATTCTGAACAACTGGAAGTCCAGGAATCAACGACACCTGCAGGATTTCGTGCGGTCTACGTATTCGATATCAGCCAGACGGACGGGCAGGCTTTGCCTGTAATCTGCGGCGTGAGTGGCGATCCCCGGCATTACCGTGAACAGCTCGGGAGCTTTGTTCGCAAGCTGGGAATCGTCTTGGAATATTCCGAAGGCATCGCTCCCGCGCTGGGGACTTCGTCGGGAGGTAAGATCACTCTGCGGCCTGGCCAGGCTTCGGCTGAGGAATTCGTAACGCTGGCCCATGAACTGGCGCACGAACTCATGCACCGCGCCAAACGCCGAATCGCAATTTCAAAGCTTGTCCGGGAAACCGAAGCCGAGGCTGTCGCTTTTGTAGTCAGCCAGGCGATTGGTCTCGAGGCAGCTTCAGCGGCAAAGGATTACATCGAACTTTACCGAGGTGACGCCGCCCTTCTCACTGAGAGTCTCGAAATCATTCAGTCAACCGCGAACTCAATTCTTGAAGGCATAGGCGTGGAGATCGAGGTGGATGTAGCTAGTAAGAAAATCCAGGATAGATGAAGGCGCCACGAATAATTTCGGCGTCGTTCGCCGAGACCCCGCAGGCACGGACCGTGTCGTACCACTGACCCACTCGTGCTCGCGTGTCGGCAATGATGTTCTCCGCCTCTTCTTTTTGCAATAGAAAGCGGGCGTGTTGGGAGAGGATATTTTTCGCATTTGCGAACCGGCCTTGATCTCCGCATACCAAGGCCAAATCTCGGCGATCTAGACTAACGGCAGGCATAGGGATCAGGTCATAAGCCGGCGACAATGCCCAATCAACGTTTCTCGCGAGGAACGCGTGATTGCGCGGGTGGTCGTCCAGGTTCGAAATAAGGGCGTTGAAGCAAATACGTCGGAAAAGTTCCCGAGCGTCTCTCTCCGGTTCCGCGACAATGCGGCGCAACTCCTCGACAAGGATCACGTATGACCATCGCTCTCGTGCGTCATTGGTTTCGTCCGAGCGCAGCACGGTGAGCGCGCTTATCATGCGCGCGCGTGTGTAGCCCTCCGCATTCTTTTCGCGGTCAAATCGTTTGACGAGCAGAACATCCTGGCCCCCGACTGTCTCTATCCGACTTTCGGATACATTGATCCCGCATTGTCGGGCAAGGCGCAGCATTGCATATTCGACACGCGCATAGTTCCAGCGGTCATCGGGCCGATTGAATTTGGCGATCCAAAGCCCTTCCTTATCCTGAACCACAGCCTTGGGCCGGGCGCCGCCCATTGACGTGCCAAGCAGCATCAGTTCTTGCACTTGGGGAGCCGCGGGATCCGAGGGGATTTCGTCTTTGATTAAAGCGTCGGCCAGCCCTTGAAGTTTGGCGAGGTCGAGCGTTTGATTGAACTTTCTTTGGGGAGCGGGCGGCACATTGTTAAGCCCGAATCCAAGCGCTCCCGCGCGGTCATCAGGCGAATCCAGCAGATAGTCCATTTCCCCCAAGACGGTTTTACCTGCATGCTTTTCGATGATGCGGCGTCCCCAGTAATCAGGACCGGCATCACGTAGCGCCCCAAAAACGCCCTTCAAATGCACTGTGCTGTAAGTGGTGCTGGACAATTTCAATTCGATGGGATCGATTGCCACGGCTTCACGATTCTGGAGGTAACTTTGACCGTAGACAAAGCGGCCAAGCGGCGCGCCAGATCCCGTCTGGCCCAGCACAAACTTTCCGGCGGTGATCGCCGAAACTTTGCCTGGCAGCGTGATGTAGACGAAACATTCCCTGGGAGAGTTAGAACTCATTGTCAATATCTCCGCTCGTGCCGCGAGCGCGCTTGCCTTCTTTGATAGATGCCAAGGCAAGACCTTCCTTATCTGTTAGAGGGTCAGCCAGCTTTTCGGTTGAGTCGAGCAGATCGTATGCCCAGAGCAGTGCGGCATACACGGCGATGCCGGTCGATCCTTTGCCGCTTTCGGCGTCTCGAATCGGGCGCGTTCCGGTGCCAATTCGCTCGGCAACTTGTTGGATGGTCTGGTCGCGGCGCAGCCTTGCCAAGCGAAGGTTTCGACCGATGCCCTTTAGCGCTTGTTCAACGGGGTAAGGCAGTGCCTCTGACAGCTGGTTGCGTGCAGTCATGTTCCCTCAAGGGCAACTTGGGGTGCCCTTGAGAGGATCGCATTACTATGGGGCGCATTGCAACAAAAAGTGCTCTTAAGAGCACCTTATATAGAATAAAGTGCTCTTAAGAGCACAGGGTGCGTTAAAAGCGTCTATGACCCATTTTCCAACGCCGTCTAGGTATATATACCTAGACGGCGTTGCAAAAACGATCATTAGATACGAATTTCACCGCCAGTGCCTATTTCAACATTTGTTGAAAGTGGTCCGAATAATGAAAAAGAATACATCTGCATGACTCAAAGCGTCTTATGTCGCAGCGAAGGCGCAACGACGCATTCGGTTGGGGTACATTGGTATATATACCAATGCACCCCAACCTAACATTCAGCCCACGTGGAACTGCGCTCGTCGAGCAGCTCAAAGAGCGCCTGGCATCTTCCTCAAAGCACGTATTTTCACTGACCGACACCCTGTCCTTGATCGCCCAGCTGCGTACCGAAATTACCTTCCCAAAGTCACTCTCTGATCGCAAATTTCAACGGGCCGTAATTGAAGCTGGAATCTTTCAGGAGATCGTCCTGACGGCCACCTATCCCTTCGACAGCAAGCGTTATCATTGGGGTCCTTTTTCCGAGTACGAACTTGCTCTGTCACTGAAGCCGGGTGCCTATCTCTCGCACGGCACTGCAGCCGCTCTCCACAATCTCACCGAGCCCGCACCGACCACGATCTACGTCAACAAGGAACAATCTCCGAAAAACTCCAAAGGAAACCTGACCCAGTCAGGCATCGATCGTGCTTTCTCGAGCAAGCAAAGACAGTCCGGCTACATTGTCACGCACCAACAGACGGAAATGATCCTTTTGAGCGGCAAACATTCAAACCGCCTCGGAGTCGTCAAGCTCACCGGCTCCGAGGGCGAAGTTCTGGAGCTGACGGACCTGGAGCGGACCCTTATCGATATTGCCGTTCGGCCCAGCTACGCCGGCGGGGCGAGGGCCGTCGCACAAGCCTACCGAACCGCTCTACCCAAGGTTTCCGTTTCGCGCCTCACAAAAATGTTGGAGGACCTGTCGTACGTTTACCCCTATCACCAAGTCGTAGGATTTTATTTACAAAACGCCGGTCATCCCCTGCCGGCCTTACAGTCTTTGCGCGACTTGGGCCTCCATTTCGACTTCTACGTTGAGCACGGTATGCAACACACTCGGTTCGATTCCAATTGGCGCATCTTTTGTCCCGCAGACCTTAACGGCACGATTTGACGACGGCAGTCCCCACTGCTCTCCTTCTTCGAAATATTTTTATTACCCTCCGACACATTTTTCTTCCGCCACGCTGAATAGGTAGATAGAGGGAAGCTCACGCGACGAACTCCTTGGGCCCGCTCGGTAGCAAGACGCAACAGGCGAGGCGTTTCCGGGGGAAGCCTCGCGTGTCTTCGGACCAGTGCGTATCGACTGCACCGCGCGGGTCGTGACTCGCGCGTGAACTTCCCTCCCGTTCCCATCCGCGCTCAAAAATTCCTACCGAGGTGTTGCGATGAACGTTCGTAAAAACCGCCTTTGTCGCCGGCTTCAACCCTTCCGCACGGCCATCGTTTCTCTTGCTGCGCTACTTCTTGCTGCTCCGGCGTTCGCGCAAGGAGGCGGCAACTCACCTTGGGAAAATGCGGTCAACGTTCTCCAAACCGCCTTCACCAGCACCATCGCCCGCGGACTCTCGCTGGTCGCGATCGTCGTCGCCGGCCTTACGTTCGCTTTCGGTGAAGGCGGCTCGAAACGCGTACTCGCCGGCGTGCTGTTCGGCGTTGGCATGGCCATCGCCGCCGTGAATTTCCTGACTTGGCTCTTTCCTGGCAATTGATTCGCTCGCTTTCGAGAACGGAGAAATCATGCCGGATTCCAGACGAATCAACCGAGTGCAACGATCCCTTTCACGGCCGCTCACCATCCTCGGGGCCGAGCGGAAGCTGTTCTTCTTCGCCATGTGTCTGGGCGCCGCCACCTTCAACCTCCTCAACAGTTTGCTTGGGGGACTTTTGATCTTTTTCCTGCTTTACCTTTTGGCTCGCTGGGCCACCCTAACCGATCCGCAGATTCTGCGCTTCCTGCTCACCGCCGCGAAGGTCCGTGCGCAATACGACCCGGTGAAACTCACCACGATTTCCATTCGGCGGGACGGCCGTGCTCAGGCTTAGCCGCGTCTTCAAGAACTACCAGGAGACTGGCTCGCTCAGCGGGCAAATCAATCTCTACGGCTTCATCGGACCGTCGGTGTTTCTGACCAAGAGCGGCGAAGTCGGCGTCATCCTCGAAGTACGTGGGGTTGATTACGAATGCCTCGATAGCGCTGCGATCGATGGCCTCAC
>Ga0302326_10001518_pt1 | contig 58954 bp, 40 predicted proteins | sample Palsa_T0_3_FD_202264 | JGI IMG/M metagenome (GOLD analysis project Ga0302326, IMG submission 202264) | Peat permafrost microbial communities from Stordalen Mire near Abisko, Sweden - Palsa_T0_3 | ecosystem: Environmental > Terrestrial > Soil > Palsa > Peat permafrost | place: Sweden: Abisko...
CTGGGCCACCGACCTACATTCATTGCGTGAGGTTATGGAACCAGTCAAAGGATGCGGTAAGAGCAGGCGCCTGGCTCGGGGTTGTGCTGTAATTCCAGGCATAGGGCGCCAGACCGGTCACCACCAGGCTATCGGTGAACGTTCCTACCTCATTCCAGGTCACACCATCCTTAGACCAGTAGGCGGTATAGGTAGTGCCTGCACGGGTCAGGCGAAGGTAGGTCGGCACGGGATAGGAGGAGAAAGGCGAAATCTGCAGTTTTGAACTTTGGACTCCGCCAGTGACTGTACCTACTCCCAGACTGACCGTGCCTCCGGCGCTGACCTCGAAGCGGATGTAATCCTTGGCATCGCCTTCCACCATCAGCCCTTGTCCGTAATACGTGGTCGCTGCCGCCAAAGTGGAATCGATCTTAACCGCCACGTCGAAGTTCACATTGCTGATGGGCTGAATCACCTGAACCGCGTCCAGCGCGGGCACCGCCGCGTCGTGGTTGCTTCCCCCGGGCACGGTGAGGACCAACTCTCCGTTGCTTACTGTGGCCGAACCTCCCACTGGTGCGGCCACTTGCCACACTGCGGTGTTCAAGCTGGTTGCGGTGAATTCGTCGGATACCGGTGCGCCGCTGGCCGCCGGCGAGTAGGTGTAGCTGGCCGAGCCTGGTGCGCTTTGCGTGTAGCCGCCTGCCGTGGCGATGGCGTTGATGGTGGTGGTAGCGCTGATCGTGAACGGCCCTGAGTAAAGAAGTGAGTTTGTCGTCGGCGTGCTTCCGTCGGTGGTGTAATAGATGGCCGCACCAGAAGTCGTATCCGCAATGGAGACACTCAAGGTGGAAGAGAAACTCGTCCCGCTCGCCGGGGTAAACGCCGGAGTCGCCGCAACGGACGTCCCCGTGGTGGCCAGATTATGGAACCAGTCGAAGGAAGCGGTAAGGGCCGGCGCCTGGGCCGGGGTGGTGTTGTAGTTCCAGGCATAGGGCGCCAGTCCGGACACCACCAGGCTATCAGTGAATGTTCCCACGGTGTTCCAGGTCACTCCGTCCTTCGACCAGTAAGCGGTATAGCTGGTGCCTACACGGGTCAGGCGCAGATATGTGGGCACAGGATAGGAAGAGAAGGGCGAAATCTGCAGCTTCGAACTCGATACCCCCCCGATCACGGTGCCCACGCCCAGGCTGACGGTACCCCCGGCGCTGACCTCGAAGCGGATGTAGTCTTTAGCGTCCCCTTCCACCATCAGGCCCTGTCCGTAATACTGGCTGGCGGCTAAAAGCGAAGAGTCGATCTTCACTGCCACGTCGAAGTTGGTGTTGCTGATGGGCTGAATGACCTGGACCGCGTCGAGAGCAGGAACCGCCGCGTCATGGTTGCTTCCGCCGGGCACGGTGAGAACCAGCTCTCCATTGCTCACCGCCGCCGAACCGCCGACAGGTGCACTCACCTGCCATAGAGCAGTATTCAAACTGGCCTCAGTGAATTCGTCCGCTACCGGTGCTCCACCGGTGGCTGCCGAGTAGGTGTAGCTGGCGGAACCCATTGTGCTCTGCGTATAGCCGCTGGCAATCGCGATGGCGTTGACCGTGGTCGTCGCACTGATGGTGAACGGAGCAGAATAAAGCTGCGAACCGGTGGTCGGCGTAGTTCCGTCGGTGGTGTAGTAGATCGAAGCGGAAGGAGTCGTATCCGCAATGGACACACTCAAGGTGGACGAGAAGGTCGTTCCGCTGGTGGGACTAAAGGCCGGAGCCGCCGCGGGAGTGGCTGCAGCCTGGATCTGATAGAGGCCCAGGACGATCGGGCTATCCTGATATCCAGTGGCCGACGCAAAGGCGCGAATGGTGAGCGAGGCGCCGCTCACGACGATTGGTGCACTGTATACAGCGGAGGAATGCGTGGGAGTCGATCCGTCCACCGTGTAGTAGATGGTGGCGCTGGGCGTTGCACTGCTTAGGGAAACGTTTTGTGCCGAAGCAAACGTGCCCGGCAACGGGCTGAATACAGGGTCTGCGGCAGTTTGTGTCGTACCCGAGGTGAAGGTCCAAGTCTTGATGTTCTGGATCGCGGTGGATCCGCCCGTGCCGCCGGTAAAGCCGACGTAGGCCGTGTTTGCGCCCACGGTGGAGGGGACGTTGACGGTGAACGCCTGGCTGAAAGTCTTATTTGTAACAGTATCGGTAAGATTAAGAGTCAACGTGGTGCCGTTGTAGACCAGTTGGGCGGACATCGTATCGCCGCTGGTCAGCACAATCCCGGAAGAGGTGAGGTTCACCGCGGGCGTTGTAGGGGAGGCACCATTGATGTACATCCCGGTGGAATCGGTGCCCTCGCCGTTATTGCTGTAAATATCGAATTTGACTGCGACACTCTTGGCTATGCCGCCGGTAGTTCCGCTGTTCGGGTTAGGCCCATACCCCAGGCTGCCTCCGTCCCCACCCAGCGCCGTCTGGCCGGCATTCTGGATGGTGAAGGTAAACCCGTCCGCCACGGCACTCGAAAGCTGGAAGGTGAAGTTGGTGGTAAAGGCCTGGACGTTTACCGGGGTGGTCCAGAACGCGCTTGTACCCTCGTAGGTTCCACCATCGGTAAGCTCGAGGAAATTGCTGGAGCTTACTTTGGCAACGCTGTTCAATTCGAGACCGGTAGCATTGGGGAATCCGCTGGCAAAATTGATGCTGCCGGCGGTGCCGCTTTGGATCACGTAGGCCGCGCTTGCTACCGCACTCTGAGCAAATCCCGGAGCCATGGCCAAAGCTTCCAGCGTAGTGTTGGAGCTGACCGTGATCGGCGAGTTGTAGACGGCAGACGAGGTCGTGGGCGTCGAACCGTTGGTGGTGTAGTAAATCGTTGCCCCTGTAGTGGTATCGGAGAGGGCGACCGCCTGCGAGGAAGTATAGGTACCCGTGCCGGGTGAGAAAGTGGGGGTTGCCGTCGCCGTTAGCTGGATGGTGTAGGTTGCGCTACCCACACTACTGGCGCTGAAACCTGGCGCCTGGGCAATGGCATTGATCTTGACCGTTCCGCTGTCGATGCTGATGGGGGAACTGTAGACCGTGGACGAGGTGGTGGGCGCCGAGCCGTCGATGGTGTAGTAAATCACGGCGCCGGCTGTGCCATCGCTCAGAGAGACCTGTTGCGCGGAGGGGAAGGTTCCTCCGCCAGGCGAAAAGACCGGCGTCTGCGTGACCGATCCTGATTGCGATGTAAATGTCCAGGAGAGAATCTTTTGGCTAGAGCTTTCCCCACCCGAGCCGCCGGTAAAGCCGATATATGCCAGGTTGCTGCCGATGGTGGAGGAAATGTTGATGGGGAACGTATGCGTAAACGTCTTGTTGACGACACTATCTGTCAGAGTCAAGATCAGATTAACGCCATCATAGGTCATGTGGGCGGCGATCGGGTCCCCGCTGTTTAGCAACACTCCGGAAGAGGTCATGTCCACGGCGGGAACGGTGGGCGCCGCACCATTTACGTAAAGCCCGGTTGAGTCTGTACCTTCGCCGGAATTGCTATAGAAGTCGAACTTGATCGCGACACTCTTGCCGATGCCGCCGGTTGTTCCCGTATTCGGGTTTGGTCCGTAACCTAAGCTTCCACCATCTCCCCCAATGGCAGTGGGACTGACGTTTTGGATAGTAAAGGTAAAGCCGTCGGCCAGTGCGTCCGACAATTGAAACGCGAAGTCGGTAGTAAAGGCCTGAATGTTGGTTGGAGTGTTATAGAAAACGCTTGCCGCCTGGTAGGTCAGACCCGTGGTTAACTGCAGCCGGGTGTCGTCAGTATTGATTGCGCTGCCGTTCAAGGTTAGCCCGGCAACGCTGGCAAAACCGCCGCCGTAGTTAATTTCGGTGCCATTCGGCTGTATGGTGTACGAGCCCGTGGCCACATTGCTGTTCGTCAACCCGCTGAAGGCCGCAATTGCATTGATGACCGTGCTGCTGCTGACAGTGATCGGCACGGTATATTTTGTCGAGCTGGTGGTCGGGGTCGATCCGTCGGTTGTGTAATAGATATTTGCCCCGGCCGTGTTGTCGGTAATCGTAACTGTCTGCGTTGAGACATAGGTTCCTGTCGCTGGAGAAAATTGCGGAATGGCCGTCTGGGTATTGAAGGTATAGGACGCGGCGGTTACTGCACTCTGCAGGTATCCGCTGGCGCTGGCGATGGCTTGCACGGTGCTGTCGGTCGAGATCTGGAAAGGAGCGGTGTACTTGGTTGACCCGGTAGTTGGGGTCGATCCATCCGTGGTGTAATAGATGGAAGCGCCGCTCGCCGTATCCGTGATGGTAACTTGTTGCGCGCCGCTGTAGGTTCCTCCCGCGGGCGTGATGACCGGAGCCGGCGCCTGCTGCTCAGCGTTGAGAAGGCCGTAGACGTCGACCTGGCCGGCCGCGCCCACATAGACCTTCCCGTTGGTGACTACCGGAACCGTGAACTTGACTGCCGCCCCTGCATCGTCCCGGCTGGAATTCTGATTGCTGGCGTAAAGCTCTTGCGCCACATTCGTCGCGTTGAAGGCATATAAAATCGCTGATCCATTCGAGTTGTACAAATCGGTCATCAATGCCCACACGATGCCGTTCTGTGTTCCATCGGATGAGACAACCGGAACGGCTCCCGGAAATGAGGATGTGGCCGACGATTGCGTACTGGCCCGGGTGGCCAGAACGCCGTTGGTAAGAGGAAACATCTTCAGGGAATCGCCTTCAGCCCACATGTAGACATTTTCATTCCAATAGGCTGGGGTGCTCCACAAACCCTGGTTCGCGATCAAGCCGCCGGTAATATCCTGAAGCACGTTGGTGTTGTAGCTGCCTCCTGGTGCGTACCCTCCCAGCGCATCACGATTGAGGACCAGGATCCGTCCATCTTTGCCGACCTGGACCAGGAGGTGAGGATGGGCCCCGGGCTGATCGGGAAGGAGCAAAACGCCGCCTGAACCCTGGTCGCGATCTGCGGTCGTTTGTGAGGCCTGATTGAAGTCTGTGAATGCATCGCTGATCGCGAAGCCGCCATTGGACAGGTCGAAACGAAGGATGCTCTCGCCGTAGTCGACCTTGCTGGTGAGGGGTGGGTAGGAGGTAAGGTCGCCGTTGCCGGTGGCTAGAAATGCCCGCCCATTGGCAGTGACTGTGTCGATCGGGAATGCGGCGCCCGAACCCCAGATGCCATCTCCGGTCCCATTGGGGGAGGTGCAATACTCGGCCGTTTGTTTAAGAGTGCTCTCGTTATAAACCAAAACCCATCCGTGCCAGGGACCAGCATCGCCATGGGAACCGAAGCCGAGATAAATGCTTCCGTTGAATAGTCCCATCGCCACACGATTGTTCTGCCATAACGAACTGAAGGGGAGCGTGCCTCCTGAACTTCCATTGCCTGTCCCGGGTACCGATCCTGAGAGCACCACGGGACTGCCCGGCTGCTCGTTGCCGGTGAGAATGTTGAGGGCGTGCAGCCTTTGGAAGTAATTCCCACTCTCTTTGCTCTTGGAGACAACAAAGAGCGTACCGGTGTTGAGGTCGATGGCCGGGGTGGAGCTGATGCCAATTTCGGGATGGATGTCTCCGGTTCCGGATTGCACATCTGCGGTGGGCACCGTAGTCGCTCCGGAGGCGGCTCCATGAGCCGTGCTGAGCATGCTGGCCTGCCACAGGGGCGCGCTATTTGCGCCACCGTTGGTGTCGGCGTCGAAGGCGTAGACCGAATCGTGCTCGTCGGCAACAAAGAGGACGTTGTGAGTCGCGCCGTTAATCGTCAGATTGCCGACCCAGAGGGGTTGCGCATAAACCTGTCCGTCTACGGTATGGCTGAATAGTTTGCCAAAGGTGTTGGTGTTGACGTTCGTCGGGGTCAGGATCGTCTCCTGCGTGTTCTGACCCTGGTGGGTATTGTCGTAGCGCCAGGTGAGCACGTTGGGGCCCTGTGCAAGCAAGGACCCGGCATTCGCCACACACACCAGAAGCGGAAACAGAACCTTGGTGAAGCGCGGCGAACGGTAACCAGATGAACTCAGCCGAAGAATGTGATCCTCCTACCCGGGGGCGCAACGGGATCACAACGCAAGCGAAGTCCATGCCTGGCTATGCCCTATCCACTAGCACGCAATTTCAAGCCACTGTTCTCCCGATCGATGAATCAGGAACCAGCGAGCTTAAAGGATTGAGATAGACCGGGGGGAGAAACAGCGAGACCACTCAAAAACGTAGGTTGACTATACAACAAATAAACAATTGCCAGAGGAATAATTCAAGGACCCTTGGCCTGAATTCACCCGTTCAAGGCCACCTGCTATCAAGGCCCGGCTGTAAGGTTATGGAACCAGTCAAAGGTTGCGGTGAGGGCGGGGGCCTGGCTCGGAGTCAAGCTGTAGTTCCAGGCATATGGCGCCAGCCCGGTGACCACCAGGTTGTCGGTGAAGGTCCCGGCCAGGTTCCAGGTGACGCCGTCACTGGACCAGTAAGCGGTATAGCTGGCGCCGACTCGTGTCAGCCGCAGATACGTAGGCACGGGATAGGAAGAGAAAGGCGCAATCTGTACCTTTGAACTTTGTACTCCGCCGGTGATGGTGCCTACGCCCAGGTTGACGGTGCCCCCCGCTTCGACTTCAAAACGGATGTAGTCCTTCGCATCGCCTTCCACCATCAGCCCCTGTCCGTAATATTTAGTGGCCGCCACAAGCGGGGAATCGATTTTTACCGCCACGTCGAAGTTGGTGTTGCTGATGGGCTGGATCACCTGGACAGCGTCCAGGGCAGGTACGGTCGCATCATGATTACTTCCGGCAGGCACGGTGAGCACCAGCTCTCCATTGCTCAATGCTGCCGAACCGCCCACCGGCGCGCTCACCTGCCAGGTCGCAGTGTTCATGCTCGTTTCGTTAAACTCGTCCGATACCGGCAATCCGCTGGTGGCGGGTGAATCGGTATAGCTGACCGAGCCCAGGGCGCTTTGCGTAAAGCCGCTCGCCGTCGCGATGGCATTGATAGTCGTGGTAGCGCTGATGGTGAACGGCACGGAATAGAGCTGCGACCCGGTCGTAGGCGTACTTCCGTCGGTGGTGTAGTAGATCGCGGCACCAGGATTCGTATCAGCAATGGACACACTCAGGGTAGACGAGAAACTTGTCCCGCTTGCCGGGCTAAAGGCCGGTGTCGCCGCGGCTGCCGGCTGGCTCGAGGCCAGATTATGGAACCAGTCAAAGGTTGCGGTGAGGGCGGGGGCCTGGCTCGGAGTCAAGCTGTAGTTCCAGGCATATGGCGCCAGCCCGGTGACCACCAGGTTGTCGGTGAAGGTCCCCGCCAGGTTCCAGGTGGCGCCGTCCTTGGACCAGTAAGCGGTATAGCTGGTGCCGGCTCGTGTCAGCCGCAGGTACGTGGGCACGGGATAGGAAGAGAAAGGCGCAATCTGTAACTGTGCAGTTTGTACTCCGCCGGTGATGGTGCCTACGCCCAGGTTGATGGTGCCCCCCGCTTCGACTTCAAAACGGATGTAGTCTTTCGCATCGCCTTCCACCATCAGCCCCTGTCCGTAATACTTAGTGGCCGCCACAAGCGGGGAGTCGATTTTTACCGCCACGTCGAAGTTGGTGTTGCTGATGGGCTGAATCACCTGGACAGCGTCCAGGGCAGGTACGGTCGCATCATGATTACTTCCGGCTGGCACAGTGAGCACCAGCTCTCCATTGCTCAATGTTGCCGAACCGCCCACCGGCGCTGCAACCTGCCAGGTCGCGCTGTTCAAACTAGTTTCGTTAAACTCGTCCGATACCGGTGATCCGCTGGTGGCGGGTGAATAGGTATAGCTAGCCGAGCCAGGGGCGCTTTGCGTAAAGCCGCTCGCCGTCGCGATGGCATTGATAGTCGTGGTAGCGCTGATGGTGAACGGCACGGAATAGAGCTGCGACCCTGTCGTAGGGGTACTTCCGTCGATGGTGTAGTAGATCGCGGCACCAGGAGTCGTATCCGCAATGGACACACTCAGGGTGGACGAGAAACCTGTCCCGCTTGCCGGGCTGAAGGCCGGTGTCGCCGCCGGCGAGCTGGCTGGCTGAATTTGATAGGTGCCCATCACGATCGGGCTATCCTGATCGCCCGTCGCCGACGCAAAGGCGCGAATGGTGAGCGAGGGACCACTGACGACGATCGGCGCGCCGTACACGGCCGAGGAATGTGTGGGAGTCGAACCGTCGACAGTGTAGTAGATGGTGGCGCCCGGGCTGGTACTGCTCAGGGAGACGTTCTGAGCCGACGTGTAGGTATTTGGCACAGGACTGAACACGGGTTCGGAAGCCACGAGTGTTCCGGAAGTGAAAGTCCAGGTCTTGATGTTCTGGATCGCTGTGTAGCCTCCGGAAGAGGCGGTGAAGCCAATGTATGCAGTGTTCGCGCCAACGGTTGCTGGAATGTTGATGGTGAACGGATAGCTAAACGTGTTGCCGGTAACCGTGTCGGTGAGGTTTAGGGTGAGGGCCGTGCCGTTATAGACAAGTTGGGCGGCGATCGTGTCTCCGCTAGACAGAACGATTCCGGAACTTGTGAGATCAATCGCCGGGGTAATCGGTTGGGCACCGTTGATATACAGGCCGGTAGAATCGCTCCCCTCTCCGTTGTTGTTGTAGATGTCGAACTTGATCGCGACGCTTTTTGTTATGCCAGGCGCGTAACCAAGGTTTCCGCCGCCCGTGCCGATTGCCGTCGGGCTGCCATCCTGGATGGTGAAGGTAAATCCGTCAGCCACCGCCTTGGTGAGTTGGAAGGTGAAGTTGGTGGTAAAAGCCTGAATATTAACCGGTGCAGTCCAGAAGGCGCTACCGATCTGCTCGGTGGCGCCGCTGGTGAGTTCAAGCGAGTTTGCGTTTACCTTGCTGACGCCGTTTAGTTGCAGACCGGTGGAGGTGGGAAAGCCACCGGCGAAATCAATCGTGCCTGATCCACCAGTTTGAATTACGTAAGCCGCGCTGGCCACGAAACTTTGAGTTAATCCGGGAGCCACAGCCAGGGCTTGCAACGTGGTGTTGGCGCTGACACTGATCGGTGAGGTATAGACCGCCGATGCGGTGGTGGGGGTGGAACCGTCGGTGGTGTAGTAGATCGTGGCCCCGGGCGTGGTATCAGAGAGGGTCACCGGCTGTGGCGAGGTGTAGGTTCCCGCGCCGGGCGAAAATGCCGGTGTCGCTGCTACCACTGCTGGTTGCGCGCTGTACGTCCAGGACAGAATTTTCTGGCTGGCGCTTTCACTGTTGGAACTGCCGGTAAAACCGATATACGCCAGATTGCTGCCAAGAGTATCGGGAATGTCAACCGGGGAAAAAAGATGGTAAAACGTCTTGTTGACGACGATATCTGTCAGGGTCACGGCCAGATTGTAACCGTCGTAGGTGATGTGCGCCGTAATCGTGTCTCCGCTGTTCAGGAGAACGCCGGAAGAGGTCATATCCAGCGCAGGAACGGTGGGCGCAACACCGTTCACATACAGTCCCGTGGAGTCAGTGCCTTCGCCGCTGTCATTAAAGAAGTCGAATTTGATTGCGATGCTTTTGCCGATGCCGCCGGTCGTTCCCGTGTTGGGGCTAGGTCCATATCCCAGGCTGCTTCCACTGCCGCCGAGGGCCGTGGGTGCGACGTTCTGGATGGTGAAGGTGAATCCATCCGCCTGAGCATTTGAGAGCTGAAAGGCAAAGTCCGTGGTAAAGGCCTGGATGTTGGTGGGCGTGTTATAGAATGCGCTGCCTGCCTGATTGGCCAGCCCGGTGGTCAGCTGCAGGCGGGTGTCGTCAACATTGGTTGCGCTTCCGTTGAAAGTGAGTCCAGTCGCACCGCCGAAGCCATTGCCGTAATTAATTCCTGTGCCGGTCAAATTGATGGTGTACGACGCGGTTGCTACGTTACTGGTTGCCAGCGCGCCATAAACCGCGATTGCGTTAATGACAGTGGAGCTGCTGATGGTGAACGGCCCGGTGTAGGGCGTCGACGCGGTGGTCGGCATCGACCCGTCCGTGGTGTAGTAGATAGCGGCTTTTATTGACGAAGCATCGCTTATCTGCACTGTCTGGGCCACGGTGTAGGTACCGGGAGCGGGGAGAATCGTTGGCGTGGCAGTTTGCGTGTTGAAGGTATAGGTCGCGCTCGCAACGGCGCTCTGAAGATACCCGGCGGCGCTCGCGATGGCCTGCACCGTGGTATCGCTCGAAACCTGGAACGGTCCGTTATACTTCGTGGACGCGGCGGTTGGCGTCGAGCCGTCAGTCGTGTAGTAGATCGAGGCGCCGCTCACCGTATCCGCAATCGATACTTGTATAGCCTGGTCGAGGCCAGTGCCTCCAGTGGGGGTAAAGGCCGGGGCCGGAGCCTGCTGCTCTGCGTTCAATAAACCATAGACGTCCACCTGGCCAAACGCGCCCACGTACACCTTGCCATTGGTGACGACGGGGACGGCAAACTTGTTAGCCGGGCCGGCGTTGTCCCGGGTGGGATTCTGACTGCTGGAATACAACTCCTGGGCCACGTTGGTGGCATTGAATGCGTAAAGAACGGAAGGTCCGTTGGAGTTGTACTGATCGGTGAGTACCGCCCACACAATGCCGCTTCGCGTGCTATTGGACGAGACCACGGGACTCGCTCCCGGAAATGCCGAGGTAGCCGAAGACTGGGCTGTGGCCCTGGTGGCCAGAACGCCATTGGTAAGAGGGAACATCTTCAGGGAATCGTTTTCCGCCCACAGGTAAACGTAGTTGTTCCAATAGGCGGGGGTGCTCCACAATCCCGAATCTGTCTTTAAAGCTCCGGTGATATCTTGCAGAACATTGGTGTTTGAGCCGGCATTGGGCCCGAGATATCCACCGAGATTGTCGCGGTTGAGAACCAGGATCCGGCCTTCTTTTCCCACCTGGACAAGGATGTGGGTATGGGCCCCGGGTTGATCGGGGAGGAGGAGAATGCCGGCGGCCCCCTGATCGAGGTCGGCGCCCGTCAAGGCGGCCTGATTGAACGCGGTAAAGGCGTCACTGATCGCGAAGCCGCCATTCGACAGGTCGTAGCGAAGGATGCTCTCGCCGTAGTCAACATTGTTGGTAAGTGGCGGATAAGAAGTAAAGTCGCCATTGCTGGTAACAACAAATGCCCGGCCATTCGGGGTCACCGTGTCAATGGGTAATCCAGCACCCGACATCCAGATCGCGTCCCCGTTGCCATTGGGAGAGGTACAAATCGCGGCCGTTTGCTGCAGTGTGGTTTCGTCGTATACCAGAACCCAGCCATGCCAGGGGCCATTGTCTTCGTGGGATCCAAAAGGGATGTAGATATGCCCATTGAACAGTCCCAGTGCGGGACGATTATGTTGCCACTTGGTGCTGAACGCAAGCGTCCCGCCGGAGCTTCCGTTGCCGTTGCCCGGCACCGATGCGGAGAGCGCAACCGGACTGCCGGGTTGTTCGTTGCCGGTCAGAATATTGAGGGCGTGCAACCGCTGCACGTAATTGCCGCTCTCCTTGGTCTTCGCCAGGACGAATATGGTGTTGGTGTTGAAATCGATCACCGGCGTAGAGGTGATGCCGATCTGGTAAACGACGGTGGTGCCCGCTTCCACGTCAGAGGTGGGAACCGTCGTGGCTCCGGGCGCGGCTCCATGAGCTGTGCTGAGCATGCTGGCCTGCCACAGCGGGCCCGCATCTGCGCCGCCGTTGCTGTCGGCGTCGAAAGCGTAAACCGAATCATTCTCTGTCGCAATGAAGAAGACGTTATGCGTTCCCTGGCTAGGCAGGGTCAGGTTCCCGACATAAAGAGGTTGGGCATAGACCTGCCCGTCCACGGTATGACTGAACAGCTTGCCGAAAGTATTCGTGTTTACGTTGGTTGGAGTGAGAATCGTCTCCTGCGTGTTTTGTCCCTGGTGGGTGTTGTCATACCTCCAGGTGAGCACATTCGGCGCCTGCGCCCATGCCGAGACAACCGCCATGAGGAACAGGAAACACGGGAGCGCAAACTTTACCGTACATGCCGCCGGTGTCAAAGGTTTGGAATTGTCAGATACGTGACGGATATGCTGCGAGCAACCAGCAAATGCACTTGGCCTCAAAACAGGACCCTCCTACCCCGGGTGGGCAATCGGGTCACGAGTCTGGCGACACTGCCGCTCAGTTGTGCCCGCTCCACCAACACACAACTTCAGAACCGCCGCGCTCCTGACAGTTCAGGAATATGCAGTCCTAGGGGATGGGTGGATCGTACAGGGGATAGTCGGACGGATTTAATTCCGAAACGCAGGGTTGACTATACAACATTTGAGGTATTACTAAAGAATTAATTTCCACACTGTTTCTTAATTGGGGAGTGCCAGTAAGGTTTCTCTGTTGAACCTTGAATTCGAAACATAGGTAACTTTAATTAAACTAAATACATGAGAGTCCGGCCGGTATTCTTCGCGCTGGTGGCCGCCATCGGGTTCAGTGGGTTTATGGCGTGCGATTCTCTCGCGCGTGCTACGCCCGGGAGCCCGGATTCGGGTGTTGAGCTTTCCGGAATGGTTTGGGAAAAGCACGGAGACTGGCATCTTAATGGCAGCCCGGCAGAGCTGCGGTTGGGAGAGGCAATGCCTCCCGGCGGTTTGCTCACCGCCGGCCCGGAAGGTTTAACACATTCATTGACAGTTCTGCTGCCCGACGGGCAGCGAATGCTGTGCGAGTGCTTCGACGCGAAGAGCTGCGTGCAGGGTTTTCGCATACCGGCGATTACGCCGCATCCCAGCTCCGCCTTGTGGGATACATTCGTACAGGTTCGGAATGTTCTATTGCTGCGGCCGGCCTCTTCCGAGACACCGTTTCCTCTGCTGACCGGGCGCGCAGCGATGGCCGGCAATATCGAGATGGTGGCGCCTATCGGTCCGCCGGGCGAGGTCTCTATTGCTCCCGCGCTGCGTATTCTGCCTCCTGGAAAATATTCCCTAAACTTAGCCAACGATGGATTGCAAGCTACCACGTCCACTCGCCCCGCCTCCCAGCCGCTGGATTGGACGGGTGGGAAGAAGGATGCACCGGTCAGAATAGGCGAACCAGGCCTTTACCGGATTCGTGTGCTGGATCAATCTTTAGTGCCGCGTCTGGAGATCGAGGTGCTGGCAACCACCACGGCTTCGTTCGCAGCCGAAGCTACCGGCTTAAAAGAGACTCGCCAGACGATCCTGGGGTGGAACCAGACCCATGGAGGCTGGTCGTTGCACGATTTTCTCCGTGTTTATCTCCAGGCGCGGGAGAAGGCGATCCTGGCTGCGCCTTCGTAACAACTACAGTGCCGGGACCTGTCCCGCTTGTCGGTGGGTGGCCCGGGTCTCGTTTTTGAGACCTGGGTTTCTCCGCAACCGGGTCTTGGCCGCAACACCCAGGTCTCAAAAACGAGACCTGGGCCACCCACTCATAGTGTTTCCTGGAAGTGTCTCTTTAGTGCCTGCCCAGGTATTCGGCTAGCAGCGCATCGACAGGGCGTGGCTGACCCTCTTCGGCTGCCTTATCGATGCGAAGAAAAGCGCTTTGCATGTAGCGCACCACCAGCCAGCGCAGCGGTTCCACCTCCCAGTTCGGGGAGCGTCTCTGTGCCAGGGGAAGTATTTCCAGGCCAGTCTTCCGGTTTGTGATCAGACCGGCGAGCAGCCTTCCGGCAAGGTTGCTGGTAGACACACCCTGTCCCGTGTACCCCATGATCGATCCAATGCGTGCGTTGGGGTCAAAGCTTAAAGCCGGCATCCAGTCGCGCGGCATGCCTACCGGTCCACCCCACGCATGGGTGAAACGAATTCCTGTCAGCGATGGAAACCACTCCACCAGGGAGCGGCGGATCATCTCGAAGGTTGCTTGGTGGATGTCCTGCTGGTCGGTTATCTTCGAGCCGAACACGTAAGGAGCGCCCCGGCTGCCAAAGAGGATGCGGCCGTCCGAGGTCTTTGTAAGATAGACAACCGTATTGCGGGTCGATGAAAGGCTCTCTCCGTTTTGCCATCCGATCTGTGACCACTGCTCCCTGGTCAACGGTTCAGTAAGAGAGATCAGGGAATACACCGGCAGGAGGGCCCGGTGCAGCGGTGGGAGGCGGGTCAGATAGGCCTCTCCGGCGAGCACGATGGCGCGTTTTGCACGCAGCTCTCCACCCGGAGTGATGAGGCTGCCTGGCTTGAACACAGTCACTGTTGTCTGTTCATAGAGGACTCCGCCGCGCGCCTCTACCGCGCGTGCCAGACCTCGCACCAGCCGTCCCGGATGCAGGCTTGCGCCATCGGCGGTGAACAAGCCGCCATGCACATCGGTCACGCGAATGCGCTCCGCGGCTTCTTCGGCGCTGAGTATCTGATAACGATCAGCAAGGCCGAGCCGTTCATGAGCTGCGTAAGCCGAACGGATGGCCGGCAATTGATGTTGTCCGCGCGCCAAGGTAAGGACGCCGCCGGGATGAAACTGGGCGTCGATTTTCTCCTCGGCACATACGCGGCCAACCTCGTTGACGGAAGCGCGCATGGCCAGGAGCAGAAGACGCGCGGCTTCAGCCCCGAAACGCTTCTCCAACGAACCTGCAGTTACGGGGAAGTTTGGGGAACACCAGCCTCCATTGCGGCCGGACGCGCCGAAGCCGGCGATCTCTTTCTCGACGACGGCAACGCGAAGGCTTGGCTCATGCAGGAGCAGGTAATAAGCGGTCCACAGGCCAGAGTAGCCTGCGCCGAGGATCGCCACGTCAACCTCGGTTGAGCTTGCCAGCGGGGGACGCGGCGTTAACGGCTCGCCTGCATCCTCAAGCCAGAAACTGTACTTGCCATAGTCGCTCATTATCCGGCCAACAGGAAACCAGCCAGCAAAGCACAGACAATGCCAAGGCCCTCACGGGCCGAAATCTTCTCCTGCAGGAAAAGGACACTCAACACGATGGTGACCACCGGGTAGAGTGACGACATGGCAATGACAGTCGAAACTTTACCCTTTTCGACCGCCGCAAAGAAGAACAGGAAACCGACGAAATTGACGAAACCTGCAGCGACCGACCAGGCAAATCCCTGCGGCGTCCATGCAATGTGGAAGCGCTCCATGGTCAAAACCACCAAGCCAAAAGCCATCACGCCCACCACTTGAAACAGCAGCCTCTGCCGAGGGCGTGCATAGGTAGACGCGAGTTTGCTGAACACCCCCCAAACGCCCCACGCCACGACGGTCAAGGCGGCATAGAGTAGCCATGGCTTCATCAGTGGTGGGTTCATCAGTGCTGGCTTAGGGCCCAAACATAGGCTGCGAGAGCGGATAGCTGGTCGGGGGTAAGCTGGGCTCCGCCCATGGGCGGCATGGGGCTGCGATACTGCTTCGGCTGGGAGACGCCGTCGGTGATGGTTTTAGCGATCCCAGAATAGCTGCCATCGCTCCACAACCACTTGTTCGCCGTCAGATCGGGGCCCAGGGGAGTGCCCTTGGCGCTTGCACCATGGCAGCCCGCGCAAGGGGCGCCGCCCACTTGACCGTGATAGATGCGATCGCCCAGGGCCACCATCTCCTGCGTCGCTCCGGGAGGAGCAGGAAGGCCTGCGTCCGGGTGGGTGCCTTCCGGCGGCTTGGCCGCGGCTTCTGCGATCGAGCCGGGCGAAGCAGTCGGGCTGGGGCAGGGGGTGGACGTGGCGCCACCCCCTGCAGAACCGCCGACATAAACGATCTTGTAAACGCGCCCGGCGATGTCGTCCGCAATGTAGAGCGATCCATCTGGTCCGACGGCGACGCCGCTGGGACGGTGCACCGCTTTCTCCGGAGTCTCGACCGGCCCGGCGAAACCATCGGCAAAGAGTTCACATGGACCAGCGGAACGGCCCCCAGCAACGGGTTGAAAGATCACGTTGTAGCCGGCCTGCGGATAGGGCGCGCGATCCCACGAACCGTGGAAAGCGATAAACACTCCGTTGCGGTAGTGGGCAGGGAACTGCTTCTGGTCGTAGAACACCGCGCCGTTCGGCCCCCAATGCGCAGGAAAGGCGGCAACCGGGGCAATCTTGCCGGAACAGACTCCCACCTTCTTGCCCCCGTCCCCGCCGTATTCCGGCGCCAGCACCAGCTTTCGCTGAAACGGATCGTAGTAGCACTCCGGCCATCCGTAGTCGCCGCCCTGCTTCAAGAGCAGCAACTCTTCAGCCGGTAACGTGGCTTCCTCTTCCGGCTTGTAGAGGTCCGGCCAATTCGCATGCAGTTGGTCCCTTCCGTGTTGGGTGACGTATAGCAGCTTGCCTCCCGCATCGACGGCATACCCTTCGCCATTGCGAATTCCGGTCGCGTAACGATCGGCCGGCGTAAACGGTTGGTTGATTTTATTGGCGTTGAAGCGCCAGGTGCCACCACGGGTTTCGAGTTCCGTGCACGGGTCCGCGCCGGGCGATTGGAGGGTTCGATTTTTCAGCTGGCAGGAGTTGGTCGCGGTTCCCACATCGACATACATGGAGCCGTCGGCGGTGATGGCAAACGGGTGCATGGGGTGATCGCCCCCGAGGGGTAGTCCGGTAACCACGGTAGTGGCGGGGCCCTGGGGAACGATGGAGCCGGCCAGCGAATAGCTCACGATACGATCATTGATTTCTGCGTAGAGCGCGCCTTTGTAGAGGGCTATGCCCGTGCCACCGGCTCCGCCGGTCGCGGTGGTTTCACCGAAGCGTTCTGTGGTGTCTGCTTTGCCGCTACCCGTCTTATCCTGGAGAGCCACAATGAAGCCGCCTGCAGGCGGCTTGTCCCCGGGCGGGTAGTAATTGCCGGACCAGGTGTTGACGTAAACAACTCCACTCGGGGAAACGACCAGGTGCCGGGCGTGACCGATGTTGTCTGCGAAAATGGTGGCGCAGAAACCGGCGGGCAACTGGAGGCCACTCTCGCTGCTGGGGCAGGTCTGGGCTTTGGTTTGCGCTCCAGCTCTGGACTGATCCGATATCAACGAGCTGCCGACACACAGTACGCCGAGAGCGGCGATGGCTGGCAGCAGATTTCTGAATGGACTGGACAATTGCATAGCGTCTTCTCCCAGATTGCCAAGCGTCCGTGGTGCGCCATAGAGACTGCCTTACCCCGGGGGTTTCCTTGAGGATATGAGGTTAACACCGCGACCGGTTGTTCCGCGTATACCGTAGTTCGCCTTTGCTGTGCGGACGTTCGGGATGACAAGGGGAGAGGGGTGGCTTAGGTTGGAGCGTAGCGTAGTGGAGGGACCTGCGGTTCTCCCGCGGCCATAAGGCTTTCCTCGTCCTCAAAAAACTTTAATTTTGACAAGTCTGAAGTTCAGCCGTCCATGTGGGACTCTCGGCCGAGTTTTTCCGCAGCCTGTTACAGCCGGCCAAACTTCTTCACCGCTTCTTCGATTGATTTCGTGTTTTCGATGAACGCATACATGCTGTGTTCTTTAAAGTCCAGTTGCTGTGCCAATACCAGGATCTTCGGGCCAATCTCCCGGGGTACGACCACGACTCCATCGCCATCTGCGGCCACAATGTCGCCGGCATTCACTTTCACTCCATCGCATACCACCGGGACGCCGGTGCCGGTAACACGATAGTGCCCGGCTGAAGTTGCCGGGTTAATGCCCGTGGCGTAGACGGGGAATCCAATTTTGCGCAGATAGGCCACGTCGCGCACGCCTCCGTCAATCACGGCGCCGGCAAAGTCGCGTGCGGACATCGCCGTGCCCATCAGGCCGCCCATGCCGGCGATGTCCGAACCATCCTGCAGGGTCATTACATAGACCGAGTCCTTTGCTCCGTGGTCGATAGCCGACAGCATAGGGGTGAGCGCGTTCGGATCGTGGTTTTCTTCTTTCACCATTTTTACCGTTATGGCATAGCCGGCGAACTTGGTGGTGAAGATCGGCTGCATGCGGTGGGTCATGTACATGCGTTGGCCGGTAAGCTGCTCAATGGCGTCTGAGACGGACGAGACCTCGACGTGCCGGTAGCCTGCAATCATGGCGGCTGGGTCGTTGGCGTACACCGATGCATCGGGGAAGCTTTGCCCACGCAGCAGCAATATCAGCAGGCAGGGGACGAGCAAAGTAGCTGCTCTCAGAGACGTAGTGAGTTTCACAGTGAGCTCCTTTTCAGCAAAATACGGGATCATAGTAAGGGTGCGGTCCTGCCACCAGGGCTGAAGCGCCTGAATTTATACACCGGAGCATCGATGGGCCTGCGCCCACCTAAGAAGATGAAAATGGCGCGGATGAATGTTGAGTGGGTGGCCCACTCAACAGCTGGAGGTGGCAGCTTGCTCAGTGCGGGACTTATCAGTGAGTCTTTGCGACCAGGTGCGTCTGGGTAGCCGGTCTTTCAGGCAGGGCCCACGCGAACAGCACAGTCCCGGCACTCGTCAGAAGATATTGGCGGCCGTCGAGCTCGTAGGTGATGGGAGAACTGCCGATTCTTGCTCCGGAACCAGCGTGCCAGAGCGTCTTTCCATTGCTGGTATCCAGCACCAGAAAGTTTCCTGCCGCGTCCCCGGTGAAGGTGATTCCCGAATCGGTGGTCAGAACTCCGGCGCCCGAACCTCCAGGCCCAAGTTCATGGGACCAGCGAATCTTGCCGGTCTTGTAATCGATGGCCTCGAGCACACCTTTGCCCCAAAGCCCGTAGTCTGCCCCTGCCCAGCCATAAGCACCATCTGCAGGTTTGTTGAAGTAAAGGCTGTAGGCGTGATGAGCACTCACGATAAACAGGCCCGTCTTAGGGTCAAAACTGGGCGATCGGTAGTTGGTCAGGCCGCCTTCGTCGGGTGCAATCAGAACCCCGTCCGGCGCGGGTTCCTTGGCAGGATTTGGAAGCGGACGGCCTTCTTTGTCCACCCCGTTCGTCCAGTTCACGGGTCCGAAGGGAACGGTTAGCAGACTCTTGCCATTGGTACGATCTAAAACGAAAAAATAGCCGTTGCGCGAGGCTTGCATGAGCATCTTGCGCGGTTGCCCATGGAAGGTTCCATCCACCAGTACGGGGATCTCGACTGCATCCCAGTCGTGGGTATCGTGCGGCGACGCTTGAAAAGCCCACGCCAGTTTGCCGGTATCGGGATTCAACGCCACAATGCTGCAAGTGTGCTCGTCGTCGCCCGGCCGTGCATTCCCGTCCAGCACGGGGGTAGGATTTCCGGTTCCCCAATAGATGAGATTGAGGGTTGGATCATAGGTCCCCGCCATCCAGGTTGTGCCCCCCGTGGTGACGTTCGGCCCCGGTGGAGGAGTGACGTTCCATTGCCATTGGGTGGCCCCAGTCTCCGGGTCCACCGACTTCACGAACATGGGTATGTTGTCCAGATCGCCGCCCACGCCCACAATCACGTGATTGCCCACCACGAAAGGCGCCTCCGTCGCCCAGTAACCTTTATTTACGTCAGCCAGCTCGATGATCCAGCGGACCTTGCCGTCCTTGGCGTTGAGAGAGACCAGGTGCGCGTCCGGCGAGACAAAAAATATCGAGTCCTTATATATGGCAACGCCACGCTGGCCAATGTGATCGCCTTTGTTGGGTGGGTAGGTGTAATGCCACAACGTATGCCCAGACCGCGCGTCGATCGCCCACACATTGTCGGGCACGGTAAAGTACAACACCCCATCCACCAGGATCGGGGTCGACTTAATCTCCGCGGGCTGGTTGGTTTGATAGGCCCAGGCCAGGCTTAGATTGGCTACGTTCTCTGGCGTGATCTGCGTCAACGAGCTGTGGCGCCGTCCGGAGTAGTCGCCCTGGTATCCAGGCCAGCTGTCGGCAGGCGGATGCAATAGCATGGCGGCATCCACATTCTGCGCGCTCAGGGAATGCGAAAACCCGATCGTCGCCAATGCGCTCGCGGCCAACAGTAAGCCACTCTTCAAAAACTTCATATCGACTTGGAACCTTCCCAAAGCAGGATCACTTCAAGGTTTGGATATACGCCATCAAGTTATGGATATCCGCATCGGTATATTTGCTGAACTGTGCCACGTGCGCCTCGACCGGGGCATCGACTTTGACCTTTACGTCACTCACCCGCCAGGACCGATAGGTTCCCGAAGCGTCCCGCAAACCCACCGTGAATTCGTCCAGATACTCCAGCGTTCCAGCAACGGTTTCTCCGGAAGCAAGGGTCACCGTCACCTTGCTCTTTACATCCCTCGGATAGAGCATCCGCTCTTCCAGATGCAAGCCTTCGTAACGAGAAGCGATGCCGGCCAGGTCGCCGGTGGGTGAGTGGCAATGGGAGCAGCCGCCCGCGCCGTTGAAATAGGCCTTTCCTGCCTCCACATTGCCGGTCTGCAGGTCGGACACATCCACACCCTTGCGCTTGCCGCTCTGCGCCATGGCCTTAGTCTGCTCCTGGTGAATAAACGCTGCCAGTTCAGTGATCTGCTGGGGCGAGAAACTGCTGAAAGCAGGCATGCCCTTGTCCAGCCGTCCGTGCAGGACCACATCTCCGATCTTGTCTCCGCCCACATCCGAGGTGACCAAGTTGGATCGGGTGAGGTCAGGACCGGTTTCTCCGCCGCCAGCATCGCGGCCGTGACAAAAGGCGCAGTTTTGCTGGAAAAGCGAGCCGCCTGCCGCCGCTTCAGGATGGCTGATGGCCGCATCGCCACCGTGCGTAGGCCCTGCGTTTTGCGTGGTAGCCGGCGCCTGGCCGGTCGCGGCATAGATGTGTAGCTGCCTGCCCTGGTAAGCGGCCAACCCAGCGATGGCCGCAAGAAATGCCAAATCCCTAACCTTCTTCATCCTGATCAAACCACCTTTATTTTCCCACCGCCGGTTTGGCGTGCGACGCGGTGCTTCCCTCGGTCATTCCCAAGGACCACTTGATTGCCTCAAAGTACATCTTGCGAATGTCCGGATCTTGCCAAGACTCTTCGGTGTGGCCGAGGGTGGAATAGAAGACCCTCCCTTTACCGTACATCTTGCTCCAGGCCACGGGAAAATCATGATCGCCGCGATGGATACGGGGATTGTTCTCGTAGATTAATTTGCTCGAATCCAGACTCAACAGCACGTTCACGTTGCTGCGAGACCAATCTTTCGGCTGATAGATTTCGTCATATTTGACGAAATCTTGGGGAAAATGGCGCACTGCGGGGAAGTCCGGGTCTTCATTGATGATCGGGGCATTGAAGGTCATCCAGGGATGCTGATCGAACCAGCCGCCGATCATCTCCCCGTATTCGGGCCACTTGTAATTCGTGTCCAGCGCTGCGTGAATGCCCACAAACCCTTTGCCATCTTCCTTGATGAACGCCATTAAATCCTTCTTCTGGCTGTCGTCCATGTCCAGTTCGCCGGTGGTGCTGGCGAAGATGACCGCGTCGAAGTAGTTGAGATTTTTTGTATTCCGCTCGAGGTCCTTCTTGGTGAGCAGTTCCGTGTCGGTGCGCATCATGGTGTCCCACAGGCCGCTCTCTTTGCCCATGTTGAAGATGGCAGCCATGGCGGGAGAGACCGAGTCGTGTTCAAAGCCTTTGGTCTGACCGATCACCAGAACGTGCTTGAGATGAATCTGCTTGGCCTGCGGAGGGGGCGGCATGTCGAAGGCTGGTTGCTGCGCTTGAGCTGTGCTGCCAAGAAGGGCCAGGGAAAAGAAGAGGAACATCCGAAGGTGCACGTGGTCTCCTGCCGGCTTTGCAACCTGCACGATGTCGTTCGAGCACCCGTGCAGCCGCATTTTTGTCCGTTGAGAAGTCTATTGAGGATTGCCCGGAGACGCAATTCCTTCCCGATTTGAGAAATACTAAGACCTGAGGTTTTCCGTGATAGGGGTGGACTACATTCAGCCAGAGCTGTCCAAATGAGCGGATTGGGGACCCCTGCAGCGCTGATTTCATTGAGCAAACGAGTGCTGCAAGCGGCCACAAGCGAAATCAGGTTGCGGGATGAGAGCTTGATTTGGAGGGATGGGTTCCTCCGGGATCGCTTCCCAGGAAGGATTTGAGAGAGCCGCAGGGCGCACTGCAGATCCCTCCACTACGGTCGGGATGACAAGGGGAGAGGTGTGGCTCAGTTGGTGTGGTTGCGGGATGGGCTTCTCACACAGGCCCTTTGGTTAGCCTGCACCCTTCAAACGACAGACCTTTCGGTACCGACAACTTTGACCGCAACCATTAAATGAACTACAGTTTCGGTCCATGAAACCAGCCTTCCTGCTTGCTCTTGTGATTGCCGTCGCTGCGCCAATAGGAGCCCAGACCGCCAAGCGTCCCGCGATCACCGGTATCGCCTTCGCGCGCTTCTATACGACAGATCCGGCCGGAGCGCAGAAATTCTACGGGGACACCCTGGGATACAAACGCCTGCAGACGAAGAGCGTGTGGGTCTATCCCGTAAACAGTTCTCAATGGATAGAGATCGTGACCTCGCCGCCGCCTCCGACGCCGAACGTCCGCATGGCGGCCGTCGCGTTTACCACCCGGAACGCAGCCGCCCTGGAGCGTTACCTCGGGGCTCACGGGATCAAGGCAGATCTACCGTTGAAAGCGGGGGAGTTCGGGGTGCACGATCCTGAGGGCAACCTGGTGATTTTCGTGCAGAGCGGTTCGAACAAGCAGGTTGCGCAGGCCCCGCCCTCGCCGGACGCGGTCAGCAGACGCGTCATTCACGTCGGCTTCATCGTTCGGGATGCGGCAAAAGAGGATGCGTTCTGGCGCGACGTGCTTGGCTTTCGCCCCTACTGGCATGGCGGCAAGACCGATACCAGCACAGACTGGTCGAGCGTCCAGGTACCCGATGGCAGCGACTGGCTGGAATACATGCTGAACATATCACCCACGCCGACCCTGAAGCAGGCCGGCGTGCAGGACCACTTCTCGCTGGGTGTGGCCCACATGGCGGATGCCGTGACCGCGCTCCAAAAAAACAAATGCGAGGGGCCCAACTGCACCCGGAATCAAGTCGGGCGCGATGGCAAGGTGCAGCTTAACCTCTATGACCCGGACCTGACCCGGGTGGAGTACATGGAATTCGCCCCAACAAAGGAACCATGCTGCTCACCGTTCCTGGGTAAGAACCCAGGACCCGAGGAAGATAAGTAACTTTTCCGCCCACCGCGAGCGAAGACACCACCAGGGCGGCGGGCCAGGTTGCATCGCTGGAAGCGTCCAAAATCCTCGTTATTTGCCATATCCCATAGAAGATCCTATGGAAAGCCATATCCCACAGGAGGCGTAGGCACAGATAACACTTTGGTTGAGTGGCTAGGTTCTCGAAATACAAAGACTTCCGGCGCCTGAGCTGTTTGGCGATGCGATTGCAAGACACCGGTTAGGAAGCTGCGCTGTAAGCCCTGCCACGTCGCAGAAAATACTCGATCCTGCCTTTCATTCCGCTGTAGCCGGCCCTATTGCAGATCCAACCCACTTAGGGAGGAAATTTTGAAAACACTTTGGTTTAACTTTATCGGCGTCCTCGCCATCATGGTATTGTCCGGCGCAGTTGCATCGGCGCAGGTTGAGAGCGGAGCGATTTCGGGAACCGTCACTGACCAATCTGGCGCGGTCCTCGGCGGCGCAACCGTAACCGCAACCAACCTGAGCACCAATGCCTCTCGCAAAACGACCAGCTCGCCGAGTGGCACTTATAGCATCACTAACCTTGAGCCTACGACCTATGCGGTCGAGGTGGAATCGGGGAGCTTCAAGCCTTTCAGCGAGAAGGTTGAAGTGACCACCGGCGGCCATGTGACTCTGGATGCGAAGCTGTCTGTCAGTGGCACCACGGCCGAAGTAGAGGTGATTGCCGAAGGAGGTGCTCAGGTCAACACACAGACCCAGGATCTCTCCCAGGTGGTCAATCGTGAGCAGGTCGAACAGATGCCCAGCTTGACCCGCAATCCGTACGATTTTGTGGCCCTGTCTGGAAACATTTCCGCGGGAGACAGTTCCAACAGCGGCGACCAACGGATGAGCGGAAACGAGCAAAACGCCACCACTCGCGGGGTGGGCTTCAATATCAATGGGCAGCGTTCCACGGGTACGGAAATCCTGCTCGACGGTGTCGAGAACATCAGCCTTTTCGGTGACGGCATCGGCATTGTGATCCCGGTGGACGCAATGCAGGAATTTCGGATAACAACTAATAATTTTCAGCCCCAGTACGGCCGTGCGGCGGGCGGCATCGTCAGTGTGACGACCCGTGGCGGCGGTAACGCATTTCATGGAGACCTCTGGGAGTTCAATCGCCTCTCCTCTTACACCTCGAATACTGTAAGCAACTCTCAGGAGGGTCTGCCCAAAGGGCTCTATACCAGGAATCAATTCGGCTTCGCAACCGGCGGTCCGATCAAGAAGGATAAGCTATTCTTCTTTGCCACCACCGAATGGACTCGCGTTCGCAGCAACGCAAGTCTTACCGGCGGTGTGCCCACCTCTGACTTTCTGGCTTTGACCGCTCCCAACATTCAGGATTACTTCGGCAAGTACTCAGGTGGCAAGGCGTTCAATTTTTCCAGCACCTATACGGCCGACCAGGTCGGCATCACCGGCATTCCTGGCAGCACGCCCGTCTTTGGAACAGTGCCATACACCGCTCCGCAGAATGCCGGTGGCGGTGTACCGCAGAATACCTACAACGTTACTGCCCGTGTTGACTACAACTTCAGCGCCAACACCCAGGCCTACTTCCGCTATGTGGACTACAAAGAGATAGACGAAATTGGCAGCACTTCTGCCTCGCCTTACTCGCAATACAATGTTGGTGAAACCGACGAGAACTCGGCCTACCTTTTGAATGTCAGTCACGTCTTCAATCCCAGTCTGTTGACGAACACCAAGCTGAGCTTCAGCCGCCTGAACACATTCAACAGTTATGAGACCTCATTGCAAAACACGCCCACCTTGTTCGTCTCGGCCAACGCTCAAATCCCCGGGACCGGTACGTTCATCAACTTGCCCGGTTTCTACGATACCAACCCGGCCAATGGCGGGCTCCCATATGGCGGACCACAAAATGGTATCCAGTGGAACCAGGATCTGAATTTCTCCAAAGGCAAACATGGAATGCAATTTGGGGGACAGCTCCTCTATATTCAGGATGACAATGCCTATGGCGCCTATGCCCAGGCGGACGAACAACTCGGGATCAGCCGTACGGCGGGCCTGCAGGCATTCCTGACGGGAACGCTGTATGAATTCCAGGCAGCAGTGGACCCCAAAGGGGCGCTTCCCTGCGTGCGCAATCCATACACGCTTGCCCTGACCCAGACTGCGGCATGCTCCATCAGCCTTCCCGCAGGACCGCCATCGTTTGCCCGCAGCAACCGGTTTCATGACTGGGCGGTCTACGGACAGGACGCATTCCGGGTTACCCCGAAGTTTACTTTCGATTACGGCATCCGCTATGAGTACTATGGCGTGCAGCACAACAACAACAAGAATCTGGATTCCAATTTCTATTACGGGTCCGGGAGCACGTATCAGGAAGGCATCCGCAACGGACAGATCTACACCACCCCGAATAGCCCCATCAAAGAACTCTGGTCGCCCCAGTACGGTACCGTTTCTCCCCGTATCGGCTTTGCCTACGACATATTCGGCAACGGCCGCACCTCGATACGCGGCGGATACGGCATCAGCTATGAACGCAACTTCGGCAACGTTACCTTCAACGTGATCCAGAACCCGCCTAACTACGGCGTGATTGTGATCAACAACACGCCTGTAACCAGCTCTAATACCGGTCCTCTGGGTGGGGGCTCGGGCTCTGTGCCACTGCCTCCGACCAGCGTCCGAAACGTGAGTCAAAACATTCGCACGGCCCAAACCCAGTTCTGGAGCGCCGCATTGGAGCACCAGCTAACCCCCACCACGGTCGTGTCTTTGCAGTACTCAGCGGCCCGGGGCATCCACCTGTACGACATCAAGAACGTCAACGGACTGGGCAGCGGCAATGTATTCTTTGGCGATCCCACGCAGGATGCTAACGGGAATTTTGGGTTGACCCGGCTCAACCCTCAATACTCCAACATCAACAATCGTGGTTCGGGAGCCGACTCCTATTACCAGGCAATGAACATTCAATTCCAGTCCACGAATCTTCATCGCACCGGCCTGAGTCTCGTCGCCAACTACACATTCGCCCACCAGCTGGACGATCTGAGCACAACCTTCTCGGAAACAAATAACGCATTTAATCTTGGCTATACCGACCCCTATAACCCGGCGCTGGATCGAGGGAATGGTGATCTTGATATTCGCCATCGCCTGGTCATGGGTCCAATCTATGACACCCCCTGGTACGGCAAGGGAAGCATGTTTAAGCAGGCGGTCGGGGGCTGGCAGGTGGTCGGCATCTACCAACTGCATACCGGAACTCCGTTCACCTACTTCGACAGCACAAACGATGTCAGCGGCTACAACGTTCCACGCTATTCTCCTGCCTCGGGAGGGATTCCGCAGCGCACCTTCAAATCGATCCCCAGCGGCACAGATGGGGGAGGCCAGAACTTCTATGTCATTGGCAACCTGCCGGCCGCCGCTTCCTTCACCGATCCGAATTTTCTGGGAGGCGCCTCGGACTGGGGTCCCTATCCTTCGAACATGGTTTCGCGCAATGCCTTCAGGGGCCCCGGACAGTGGACCTTTGATTCCGCTATCAGCAAGACCATTCCCATTCACGAACAGATCAACCTGGAGTTCCGCGCAGAAGGCTTCGACATTCTGAACCATCACAATTTGTACCTGCAGGAAGGCTACAATGACGTCGCTAACGTCGGTGACGGCGTTCCGGTTCCGATCAACGCATCGAAAGGTGGTATCGGCAACAACGGCGGTGCCAACGATGAGCGGCGATTCGGCCAGTTCTCTCTCAAACTGAACTTCTAACCCTTCAGCATCGTTACCTCCAGTGATAGGCATGGCTGTGCCACCAGCCGTTAAGGGGGCCGATCGGATTTCCAAATCGGACCCCCCTAACGGCATTCGTGGACCTAAGTTGCGCGAGTGCCGCTCTCGGCTTGGCGAAGAACTTCCCCATGTACGGGGACCGGGTCAAAGCAGGCTTCCGAGCAGACGCATTCAACCATCCGAACTTCACTTTCCGGGCTAGCAATGCCTACAACGGGCTGGCTCAACAGGACATGACCAGCAGCCAATTCGGCAACATCAGCTACCCCGTCCCTTCCGAAAACTTAAACAATGGAGCCCGCGTGCTACAGCTGTCGCCGCGCATCGGCGGCAAGTGAAAGACAGTTTGGCCGCTGTCCGGTGTCACACCCGATCCCGCGGCAGCGTTTCCCGCCGCCTGGCGGCGTGCTCAGCAGAACGGAAAATCCGTGGACCCTCAGCCGCCCCCGAGTTCCAATCCGCTCCGGGCTTGACGGATGACCCACCTCGCCCCGCCCCCGACCCAACTCTTGACCTTAGCGAGTCCACCTTTCCCGGCCACTTGAACCCAGTCCGGTAGGGACAAAACAACCTGTAGCCCGGCACGTCAGTGCCGGGTGGGGTTAGGTTACGAGCCGAGTCCCGAAAGGACGGCAGCCGCGCCGGGCAGGCGACAGCGTAAAGTGAAAAGATAGAGATACAGGTGGCCCCCCACCTCGTTTTGGTCAATCTATTGAGGTAATTCATTGCTGAGCTGTCATCGTCCAGTGTGCTTACGGGTAGCAGTTTCTGTTTTTTTCCTATTGTCTTTCCCATCCTTCGTTTCGGGCGCCAAGCGGCTCCCTTTGCCGGAACCTTACAAGCACTGGCTCACCGAAGAAGTCCCTTACCTCATCACGAATGACGAGAAGAGCCTGTTTCTGTCGCTTAGTACAAACGAGGCGCGTGATCGCTTTATCGACAATTTCTGGAAGGTTCGTACTGACGACCCAAATTCCCCGGTCAATCCTTTCCGTGAAGAATACTATCGTCGCATCGCCTACGCGAACTCCCATTTCGGTCTGAACAATGGCTGGGCCAGCGATCGTGGAATGGTCTATATCACCCTGGGAGAACCGAAGCAACGGCGCCCGTACCCTAACACAAAGTACTTGCGACAGATGGAAATCTGGTTTTATCAGAGTCCGGGCGGTGGTCTGCCCTCCTATTTCTACCTCGTCTTTTACAAGCCGAGCGGCGCGGAAGACTACAAGCTTTATTCCCCGTATATGGACAAACCGGAGAGTCTCGTCGCCAGCACCAACGCTGTCAACGACGAGAAAGCAGCCGTCCACATCATCGAGAGCGATCTTGGCCCGGAGGTGGCTCGCACAGTGATCTCCTTGTTGCCCACAGAACCTGTCGACATCAAGAATCCCGAACCCTCTCTTCAGTCGGACGTGATCCTAAGCCGTATTCGCGATTACCGCAATCTTCCTGAAACTCGTGAGTTGCTCGCCATACGCCGCAGCCAACTGGAAGGTGTCTCCCATCGTATCCTGCTCGATGATCAGTTCTCCGATCTGGCAGTCATCGCAACCCGCGATTCGTCGGACCTGGCCAGCGTCCATTACCTGTTCCGTTTTTGGCAGCCGCGCGACTTTGCTCTCGCCCAGCAGTCGGACGGCCGCTACTACTATTCGCTTCATCTCGATACCGAACTCTCTAGCGCGGATAACAAACTCATTTATAAGGATACGCAGATCCTGCAGCACATTTTTACGCAGAGTCAGGTTGACGTCATCCGGGGCAAGAGTTTTGGAGTCGAGAACAGGCTAGCTGCCGCGCCCGGCAAGTATCAGCTGCGGGTGATGCTTACCAATGACCTGACGCATCAGGTCTTTAGCCAAACCCGTGCCGTTGAGGTTCCCGGCTTTGCAACCGGCTTAGGCCTGAGCCGCATATGGTTCGCTTCGGCGCAGCCGCCGATTCAGGATACCAATCAGATATTTCCCTTCAGCGTCTCCGGCACCAAGACGTGGCCCATCGGGTCGGATAATGCCGCCATTCCACCTGACGCTCCCCTTCGCTTCCTGATGCAAATATGGCAGCCGCCCGTCAACCCCTCCCTCGCGGCCGGTAAGAAGCTGCAAGTTGATACCGTGATCGGGCGCCTTGGTTCGCCGGACAAACAAACGGATACCGGCACCATTGACCGTGGATCGTTCGATGCTAACGGTAATCTTCTGTACGGGAAAGACTTGGCGCAATCAATGGCGCCCGGTTCCTATCGCTTGGTGGTCAAGGTCACTGATCCCGAGAGCCAGCAGAGCACTGCCGAAGCGATCAATTTTACCCTGCACAACCCGGACGCTTCTCCGCTATGGACGGCCCGCGCGGACTCCTTCGGTAAGCGCCCAGACGACGCGCTCAACCTTTATCGCAGCGGCCTGTGCGCACTCGCTCAGGGCGATTCGGCCCTCGCGATTCGCTACTTGAAGCCCCTAGGGGAAACCGGCTTTGAAACTCATGAAGCGCTCGACGCCCTTTCCCGTGCCTACCGTATGGCCGGACTGACTGACCTGGCCTTGGCTGCGGAGAAGCGGCGCGACACCCTTCCGGCGGGACCTTAAACTATATAAAGATCTCATCGCTTCTGAGCCACATTCGCGTTCGGATCTGACGAAACTGCGCGTCGAACCCGCGGCAGGTGAAGGTACCTCGGGGAGCGCAGCTTAATCGCTTAATCAGCACGCCGAGACGAGAGCAAGGAGAAAAAAAGGGAGGGCTTTTGGCCCTCCCTTTTCTGGAATCAGCTTTAAAAGCTGTCTAGAATTCAAACCGGATCGAACCGCGAGCATTGAGTGCACGTTGAAACGAGAGCGGTTTGAAAAAGTCTGCGTTTTGAATTGGTCCTGAGCTGTAGGAAAACCCAAGCGCAGTCTCCTGATCTTTGGCCGTCAGGAAGCGTGAGTTGGTGACGTTGAATACATCGAAGGCCAGCTTCAGCTTGTACTTCTCACCCAGTGAAATGGGATAGTCCGAGTGAGTGTCTAACTGGTAGGAGGCGGGTTCACGGCCCAGCGATCCGCGAGGGCTAAGTGGGATTTCTCCAGCGTTGGTGTACGCGGGGTGAGCACCCAATGCCGTAATGGGAATACCACTCGATCCGCGGAGGCCAATTCCTGTGGTAAGGTGCTTCAAAAATCCCGACGGCATCACATAGGAGGCGTAAAGATTTCCACTGTGGCGGCGGTCGGTGTTTAACCATCCCGGCACAAATTGATCGCCGAGCTCTCCCAGAATTCCCTGGGTGAAATCAAAGAGGGAGCTGATTCCCGGATCGAACTGGTCATTGTCGTTTCTGGCCAGACCCTCGTAGTTGCCGAAGAGCTTGGCCCACCGGTAATTAACACGCACCAGGAAATCGTGGCTGAAGTTTTTGTTAGCCTCGACTTCGAACGCTTGATAATGCCTGCGCGCGTTCGCCTGGCCATCGGGCTTACCATCCGTGCCGCCAAGATAGGTTCCCGCCCCAGAGGTCTCGGTTGCGTTCGGCGGATTCAAGATGCAGACGGCATCTGCGAATGGCTGACCACTGCTGCTGATTTGTTGCCCGGAGTCAAGTGGGCAGTTTGCCGGTTGGCCGTGATAGCCAGTGTTGTTGGGGTCGGGAATGTAGGTATAAGGCTGTTCAATCTCGTTGACGAAATAATCGGATGTTGCGCTGGGATTTCCGATGCGGAAGAGCTGCGATACACCCGCACGGTAGCCTTCTGGTGAGGCTCCTGACATATCTTCAATAATGCGCAACAGACGGCGATCCGTGTAGCGAGCGCTTATCACAAAGCCCTTCACCTGGCGCTCCACGCCGAATAAGTACTCTTCTTCAAAGTTCAGTTTCGTCTTGGGTGCAACCAGTTCGGGGATCGACCCCTGGGTGAAAATTGCTGTATTGGCCCCACCGGCAGCGGGATCTCCGCTGATGAGATGTGCCGCGTCGAGGACCGGAACCACTGAACCATTAGGACCGACGATGGCATTGCCATTTCCGTCAGACTGCGGAGCAAAGTTAGCCGAATAGATATCCGACTCTTGATTCAGTTCGCGGATGGCGGCGTCGGATGGTAGAGACTGGGTGTAGCGGCCCCAGTTGAAAAAAACTTTCGACTTGCGATCGCCGAATGGATCCACGTTGATACCCAATCGTGGGGACCAGTTATCGTTGAAGGTGTACTGCTGATTCGGACCGTTGAGCTGTTCTTCTTCCCAGCGCAGACCTGCATTGATGGTTACGAAACGATTGACAACCAAATCATCATTGCCGTAGATGGCGTGATATCCACTGCCGGAGAAGTCATGCGGAGTACTGAAGATGCCGCGCACCTGTTCCAAGTAGACCTGGGTGCCGTTAAGTTGCGGGCAAAGTTGTAGACTGCAGCCCAAGCCCGTCGCCGATAATAGCTGGAATTGTGCACTGGAGCTCGCACCCGCCAAGCCTGTGTTGGTGACTGGTGCGCCAATATCGTTTACTGAGGGAAAGGTAAATTCGGGTCCGCTATAGCCATTGATCTTGTCGTAGATGGCTCGTGAAAAGCTCCAGCCGAGTGAGAAAGTATGCTGTTGATGGAAGAGATTGACTGACTTTTGCGTATCAATAGCGAAGCCATAGTTGTTGGAAACGGGGTTCTGGTAATTTCCCAGACCTTGCGCATTGAAAGCCGCGGCCGAAACCGCGCCGGAGAGGTCATAGATATTGTAGACGTCGTCGAAACCACTCTCGGTGAACTTTGCCTGCTTGGCAGATGCAGCAATATTCACTTCCCACGTTGGACTAAGCGAGCTGGTCAAATGGACGACTTCACTGCGAGTGCCGTATTTCCAAGCGCTGAACGCGCCCTTGTTGTTGTAGTAGAGATTTGGGAACAATGGGAAACTATCGACACTGGCAACCTGCTGGCCCTTGTTGGTCGCGGAAGGGTCGCCAAACGCCGAGGCATCGAGGGTGGTGGCATCGGTGATTTTGAAGGTCAATTTCCCCGCCCAGCTCTTTGCAGTGGTCGAGTTGGAGAAGCCTCCGTGAGCGACGAGATCAGACCCGGGGGCAGCGAGCCACTGTACCTGATTCAGCGAAGGATTGAAGGCGCCATAAAAGAAAAGCCTCTTCTTTAACATCGCGCCCGGGATGGGACCACCGAATTCTATTGCAGCGTCGTACTCGGGCCGGGAATAAATATGCCCGTGCACATTGACGCGGTTAAAGAAATTGTCGGGGTAATAGTCCGTGCCCTGGAATTGCGGGGGGCCGAAATATGCGGAAAGTGCGCCATGGTACTGATTGCCGCCGCTCTTAGTGACAATCTGCATCACGCCGCCATTGGCTTTTCCGTACTTTGGCTCGAACGCCCCTTCTTTGACCTGGACTTCTTGTACAAACGTAAGGTTAAGCCCAGTACCTATAGAACCGTAGATTGGGCTGAAGACGCCCATGCCACCGTAACCGGCATCGCCGATGTCCACGCCGTCGGCCACATACTCGTTCTCCAGGCCAGAGGCTCCGCCCACGGACGGGTTGGAATTACCTGAATCGCCGCTATTGACGACTCCGGGAGCGGTGTAGAAAAGGCTGCCAACGTTGCGTTGGACTGGAACCTGGCTGTAGAAAGTACTGCTGAGATTCGTGCTGACGGCGGTCGAATTAGTATCCACTTCGAGGGAATTGGCATTTACCTCGACGGTTTCGCTGACTTGGCCCACCTCCAGATGGAGGTTCAGGGAAGAAATTTTGTTGATAAAAACTTCTACGCCCTTTACCTGCGTGGATTTATAGGCGGTCATCTCGACCGTGATGTTATAGAGACCAGGCGTCAAGCCCGTGACCGTATATCGGCCTCCGGTGTCAGTCGTGACAACGCGGGTATCGGAGGCGCCCACCAGGGTCACCTTCGCGCCCGGAACTGTTGCACCCGAGCTATCGGTAACTCCGCCACTCAGGCCACCCTGGGTCGCGGAAAGCTCTTGCGCCGAGAGGCGGCCCGACAGACAGGTCGCGAGTGCGAATGCCAGGAGGACGAGCAAGCTGCCGATCTTCGAATAGGAAATGGAAATGCCACGATTCATTCTTAAACTTGTCACGCAATACTCCTTAGAAATAGTTCCACGGACGACCTGGGCCGGGATGAGAAACTCAATTTCGGGAAGGCCCGAAGCTGTTTGGAAGGCTGTCGCTCAGCCCGTAGGACATTTCACCAGATCCAAGGGTCCTCAGAATGAGTCCCGTCAAAAATCCAGTTCCACGCACACACCACTTGTCATGACTACGGTGTAAGCAATTGGGTTGCCTAAGTAACCCGCGATGGGCATGCGGCGCAAAATATCACCTAATGCGCATCGAATCAGTAAATTAGTTCCAGAACCAGAGGCCGCCCTGGAACGGCGTAAGTCCTTAATATTCCATAAATCATAGGCGGTCCGCTATTTTCCGTTTTCCGTACAACTTTCGCAGGGCGCCTTGATCCCCAACATCGGGTATGGAAATCGGTACATCCTCCTAAAGAGACGTCCGCAATGCGAGAGATTTGATCGTCCTCATGCAGGGGGTTTCCCGCCCAGGCCGGAGAGATGGCTCAACGCTCGCTCTCCAATCCATCTCTTCTTGGTCTCCAGACGGTCTCCGGCCTCCAGGTGAGGCTCGAATTTCTCGAACACGCACAAAGTCAAAAACTTTGGCTACCCGCTTGCAGTTTACGGAAGCGACTGCAGCGCTTTCGGTGAAACAGCCATGATCACTCCTTCACCAACACGAAGTGGTCAGTTTGAAAAAGGTCCAAGTGGATATTGCATCTACGCCTCTGTGCACGGCACAGTGACGGATACGACTGGAGCGGCCATCCCGGGCGCCGCGGTATCGATGGTCAATACGGGCACCGGCATTGCCACCAGGACGGCCACTGACATTCATGGATACAATTCCTTTCCGCAACTCCAGATCGGCGGGCCATACACCACCACCGTCACCTCGAGCGGCTTTCAGACTTTCTCCTCCACCGGGCTCATGCTGAATGTGTTTTGAATCCACCTTTCGTGGAGAATGGGTGGGTGGCCCGGGTCTCGTTTTTGAGACCTGGGTTTTTCTGTAAAACAGCTTTGCAGAGAGATATCAAGAACGCAAACACCAGACATCGGCGCGCAGGCGTTGACTGGATCGGTTTAGGGAGGGTGTGCCGTTACCAGAACCGTGGATCGGCAGCGACGGACGGCCTGCGGCCAATTGGGGCGCGTATGGAATATTGTAGGGTCCTGCGAATCGGTCCGCAATTCGAGAGATTTCGACCTAGACCGTCGCTTTTAATGGTCGGTCCCCAAACCAAGGTGGCGTTCAGTAACGTCGAAAAAATCTCTCGGTTTCGCTTAGCCATGCCGGATATGCGGCATGGGGAAAAACCGTTTACTACATCGCAACCCCGCTGTTCTGGAGCAAAAAGTAGCTGGGTTTGGCGAACTGCGTGCAGTAAGGATCTTGTCCAGATTAAATGTTAGCTAGATAGTCTGCATCGAGCAGGGCACGCAAGAGCCGATGTCAGGATCAGCAGCGCAATTTCTCGCACAATCAGTGTGAAAGAAGGCCTATTCTATGATTCTCCTCAACTCTGGCACTTCTCGCTTTGTACGTTCACCCATCGGGTGGGTTCTCGCCGTCGTACTGTTGGCTGTCTGGGGACAGTTGAATGCTCAAACGAGTAAGGGTACGCTGGCCGGCGAGGTGCGAGATCCACGCGGGGCCGTGATCTCGAATGCTTCTGTGACAGTGGTGAGCCAGGATACGCAGGAAACCCGCGTGACAAGCACCGACCCCACAGGTTCTTTCCGCGTTGAGGCCATCGATCCCGGAACGTGGAGCATTCACGTGGATGCTCCAGGCTTTCAGGCCTTCGATATCAAAGGCATTCTGGTTCGTGCATCCGTTGTCACCACCTACAATCCGGTCATCGCAGTTGGATCGGTGAGCCAGACAGTCGAAGTTGCCGCGAGCACAAACAACGTCAATACCGACAACGGTCACCTGTCATCGACGCTGGGGTCGACAGAACTGAATCAGTTACCGATTTTCTCGCTGAACCCGATAGAGCTGACAGCCACCCTCCCGGGAGCACAATACATCAACATGACTGCGCTCAGTGCTGCGGGTGGCGCCTATGGCAACTACGAGCAGATAGAGTTCAACGGGGCACGCCCGCGAGCCAACAATTATATGCTCGATGGCCAGGATATCAATGACGTCGGCTTGGGTGGGCAGGCGTTCCAGCCGCAAATTCCCGATATGTTCCAATCGGTGACAGCACTGACCAACTCCGCATCCGCAGAGTATGGCCGAGCTGGTGGTGCGGTTGTGAATCTGATCTCAAAGGCAGGAACCAACCAGTTTCACGGAACAGCATTTGAGCTTTATTCGGGGTCCGGTTTGAACGCCGTCGACGGCGTCACCCGGGTTGGGTCGACCAGCAGAGCAAATAAAGCACGCTACGACCAGCATCAATACGGATTTACCGCGGGCGGTCCGGTTTGGAAGAACAAGATTTTCGCATTCGGTGGCACGCAGTTCACGCGATTTTTTGGCAGCTCATCCTCGGGACAGATCGAACTGCCGGATGCGAACGGCTATGCCACGCTGACCTCGATCGGCGGCCCGCAGGTAGCACTCCTGCAAACACTGCTGAGTGAAGGTACGTACCTGACGCAATATCAGTACAAGGCATCCCTCGGAGTGGTGGAACAGATTAATGTGGGCCAACCTACCATCGGGAACGGTGGAGCGTGTCCCGCCAACGGATGTGTCATCACCACGGGTCTTTATCAGCGGCCGCCCGTACCGCAGCAGGCGCCTGATACGCAATGGCTTTACCGCATCGATTTCATTCCCCACGAGAACGATACATTCACGTTCCGCTACCTGCATGACCGCAATAATTTCGTGCCTGACCTGACCCTGAACACGTCAGGTCTGCCTGGATTTGACGGGGAAGTCGGCGGTCCTTCGGAGCTCGCGTCGGGAAATTGGACCCACGTCTTTTCAGCAAAGTTGCTCAATGAGCTGCGCGGGTCTGAAACCCGAATTAACTTCCTCTTCCAGGCGGTGCCTTCCGCGGTCTCCAATCCGGCATCGAAAATTTATAATCTGAATTTTGCCGACGACGGCCTCCCGGAACTTGGCCTATCGCAGAATATTCCCCAAGGAACGAAAGAAGCGGGATACCAGTTTCAAGACACCGTGGCTTGGGTGGCCGGACGGCAATCCTTCCGCTTTGGCGCCGATGTAGGCCGGATTCTGGAAACCGACCTCGTCGCCCTGGAAGCGATTGGTGAGCTTAACTTCACCGGTGGCGGCGGTCCTTCGGGACTAGGAAATTTTCTCAACGACAATCTGGGCGCCTCAGGATTTGCGACCAAGACATTTGGTGCGACCCGCATCGATCCCCATACCTGGAGGAGCGCCTTTTTTGTTCAAGACGATATCAAGCTCCGGCCCGAATTGACACTGAACCTTGGGCTGCGTTGGGACTACCTCACGGATCCGGGAAATGCTCTGACGTATCCCGGCATTGATGTGGAAGACCTGTCCGCCCCCATCAATTCGGTATTCAAGATACACACCGATACCAAAAACTTCGGACCGCGGTTTGGCTTTGCTTATGCGCCGAGTGGTGATGACTGGATGGGCAAAGGAACTACTGCGATCCATGGCGGCTTTGGAATTTTTTATGACACCAGCTTCAGTAACATACCCGTGAACAGTGCTCAGTCTTCGCCCAACGCACCTACCACGACTTTGATTTCGACGGTAGGCGCAGGTTTGGGCAACGCCACGTCGCTCTTGGCCACGATTCAGCCGGAACTTTCTCCACTAAGTAGCGTGCTGAGTGTGGACAAGAACCTGATCAATCCACGGACCTATCAGTGGAATTTGGGGATCGAGCGTGCCCTTCCAGCGCAACTTAAACTGGCGATCAACTATGTTGCCAGCCGCGGCCGCGCCTTGTATGCCAACCAGCAATACAATTATTTTGATGCTGACACCGGGAATCGCCTGAACCCGGACCGGGGTGCGATCAGCGCGCGCGCTAACAGCGCTGCTTCGCAGTATGACAGCATCCAGGTAGATGTTACGCGGCAATTCGCGAAGGGCTTGTTCTTTCGCGGGGCCTACACCTACGGTAGGAGTTTCGACGACGGATCGGAAATTTTTGCCCTTACCTTTGCCGCCCCCACGTCCTACCCAGCCAATCTGGCGCCGGGTGGCCGTAGTCAGGACTGGGGGCCATCAGCCTTCGACTACCGCGAGTACTTCACCCTTTCCTATGTCTGGTCACCCGCGGGTTTCCACTCCTCCAACCGTGTTGCAGATCTTTTGCTTGGTAGTGCGACGCGCAATTTCAGCATTTCCGGCGTGACCCAGTTGCAGTCGGGGCCACCGGGCACATTCAATATTGGAGGCGTGGACACCAACGGGGACGGGAGCGCATTCAACGATCGGCCCTTGCTGGGCAACCGCCGCGCGCCGATGAACACAGCCGGGGTCGACGGAGTGTATGTCGGCGGAACTCCCGGCGCCTATTATGACCTGGCGTCCGCGAACTCCCCCGCAGGAACCCTGCTTCCGGTGACTCCAGACCAGGTGCATTGGTTGGTTCCGTCCGGGGATGCGTCCATCACCCCATTTGAGATCGGACGGAACAGTTACACCAATCCTGGTTCCACGGTCTGGAATGTTGCGGCGCAAAAAGATATTCCCGTACCCTGGGCTCGGCTGGAAGGTGCCAGGTTCGAACTTCGGGCAGAAGCTCAGGATGTAGGAAACCACAATGATGTTGGACCTCTGGACACTAACGTCCTGCACATAGGAAGCGGAAATACCTATCTGAATCCAGGAAACACGCGCATCGATACCGCTAGGAACGTCCGCTTCTGGGCCAAATTTAGCTTCTGAGAATTATGTTTGATCCTGCGAGTGCAGGCAAACACCGCGGGAGAGCTTGAGAGAACCTGAATCGACGAGCCGGACTTTCGGGACTTTGAATAGGACGGAATAGGCTGCCGAAAAACTTGGGCCCGGGCAGGTACCGCAGGGCTTAACAGCCCAACATATGTCGATCATTTTCGGCACGACTAAAGTCGTGCCCTGATACAAAGCAGAGTTTTATTAGAGCCTGTTCAGTTGTGCCCTGCGCGACGTTTGCCTGCCGTTGAGGTCACGAAAAACGTACGGGTTGCTTCCGTTCCCTGGCTAACTATCTTCAGCGGTCTCCACCGGCTTGTCCGGCTGCGACTGGTAGATTTCGGCCACCCGCTTCAGGGTGTCAATCTCGCTTACCGGCTTATCCTCGCGAATGCGTAGAATCCGGGGAAAGCGCAAGGCGAAGCCGCTGTCGTGCCGATCGGATCGCATTACGTTGTTGAAAGCGACTTCGAACACGATCAGCGGCTCCACCGCGCGGATGCTTCCGAAGTCCTCCAGCGTATGTTCCAGGAAGAACCGGGTAAGGCGGCCAATCTCTGCGTCGGTCACCCCGGAGTAGGCTTTGCCCACATTACGCAATGCGTCACCGTCACGGACTGCGAAGGTATAGTCGCTCAGCCAGCCGGCCCGCCTTCCGTGACCGTACTCGGCGGCTGTCACCACCACGTCGAGTGTGGCCAGCTCCCGCTTCAGCTTGAGCCAGGCAAGACCGCGCCTGCCAGGCTGGTAGGTACTGTGCCGCGCCTTCAGCATGACGCCTTCGTTGCCTCGTGCCCGGGCATCGACGTAAGCCTGTTCCAACTGGGCCACGCTCGCCAGCTGGATCGCAGGCGCGAGCACCAACCGCGCCCAGCCCGGAGCCACCGCGTCGAACAACAGTTCGCCTTGTGGTTCGACGGCGGTCAGATGGCTGCTCACCTGGGTTCGCGGCTGCTCTCGCTCGACCAGTTCTTCCAGCATGCGCCGTCGTTGCTGGAGCGGCTTTTCCATGGTCATTGCGCCGCCGGTGTAAAGGACATCGAAAGCCATGAAGACCACCGGAATGCTGGTGCGCATTTCCGCCGTCACCCGCTTGCGTCCTAAGCGGGCTTGCAATGAGGAGAAGGGGAGAGCGCGGCCGGTCTCAGGATTCCAGGCCAGGATTTCGCCGTCCAGTATCAGCGGCTCAGCGAAGCCGGCAAAGGCCTCGACGAGCTCGGGAAAACTCGCCGTCATATCGTCTCGCGAGCGGGAAAAGAGCGCCACCCGCCCCGGATGCTCAGGCGAGCCACAGTGAATCTGCGCCCGGATGCCGTCGTACTTATCCTCCAACTGGGCTTCTTTGATCACCGGTCCTTCAATCACTGGACCTTCAAGGCCCTCCTCCGCCACCTCCGTGGAAAAACGCTTCCACGCCTCTTCCACCGTTTCAACCGGGCTCGCGAGCATGAAGCCGAGAGGATGAAAGAGCTTCATCTGTGCCTCCGCCAAACGGCCGGTGGCGGCCAACTCCAGCACTTGGGGAAGATTGCCGTTCAGCATCCTGGCCCGCCGAACCTCGGCGATGGAGACACCGTATGCGGCGGCGATGGCCTCCTCCACCAGGCTGACCTTGATGCCGGTGCGCATATCGCCCAGGATGATCTTGATCAAGTACTTGGCTTCGAGCGGCGTTGCCCGGCCGAGCAGGTTGAGGGCGATCTGCTGCTTGGCGGCCGGCTTGCTCGCGGCCGCAATGGCTGCAAAGGCCTCGGCCACGTCCGCCAGCAGGAGAGTGGCGGGGACGTTCCCCGCCGCCAGGAGATCCTGCGCGGCACCGCCCAGATCGCCGTGACGCAGGTAGGCCGCATGCATCGCCAGCTGGCTAGCGCCGGATAGCTTTTGGAGCACCCGGCTCAGCAGCGCTCCTCCGACGTTCAGGTCACGGCTGTCCGTTTCCGGAAAAGCCACCCCAGCCAGATACAGGGCCGCCCACCCGGCTTCCGGAATGGGCAATGGGTGCAAGTACCCGGCCATGAGTGCGCGCTTTTCGAGTTTGCTGGCGGTGGCCGCTAGCTGCTCACAAAGCTCTGCGAAGGGTTCAAACCTGATAAAATCAGGGAGATGGTTCATCGCGTCGCCAACATGGTTCCCCTCCGGCACGCTCTTTCCTAGCGGCTCCCGCCGACGACTGTTTCTCTGTCTTGTTTTGTCACACCCCGGGAAAGGAATCTCGCCATGTTGGACCGTTTAGAACAAATCGAAACCCGTTATGAAGATCTTGGACGCCAGTTGGCCGACCCGCAACTAGTCACCGACCAGCAAAAATATCACAAGACGGCCAAGGCCCACCGCGACCTGGAAGCGGTGGTGGGAAAGTATCGTGAGCTCAAACAGGCGCAACATGGGATTGCCGACGCCAAGGGCATGCTGAACGAAAGCGACGCCGAGCTGGCCGCCATGGCGCAGGAAGAACTCACTCGCCTCGAAAGCACGGCCGCTGCCCTGGAAGAAGAGATCAAGGTGATGCTACTGCCCAAGGATCCCAATGACGAGAAGAACGTGATCCTGGAAATCCGAGCCGGCACCGGCGGCGACGAAGCCTCGCTGTTTGTGGCCGAGATTTTCCGCATGTACTCCCGCTTCGCCGAGCAGCATCGCTGGAAGGTAGAGGTTCTTTCGCAATCTGAGTCGGGAGTCGGCGGGCTGAAGGAAGTGATCGCCATCATCGAGGGCAAACGGGTGTACTCGCAGATGAAGTACGAGAGTGGAGTGCATCGGGTGCAGCGTGTGCCCGCCACCGAGACCCAGGGCCGGGTCCACACCTCGGCCATCACAGTCGCGGTTTTGCCCGAGGCCGAAGAAGTCGACGTCAAGATCGAAGCGAAAGATATTCGCATCGACACCTTTTGTTCTTCCGGACCGGGCGGTCAATCAGTCAACACCACCTACTCTGCTGTCCGCATTACGCATCTGCCCACCAACACGGTGGTGAGTTGCCAGGACGAGAAATCGCAGATCAAGAATCGCGAAAAGGCCATGCGTGTGCTGCGCGCCCGGCTGTATGAAGTCGAAATGGATAAGCAACAGGAGGCGTTGGCCAAGGAGCGTAAGCAACAAGTGGGCAGCGGCGACCGCAGCGAGAAGATTCGCACCTACAATTTTCCGCAAAATAGGCTCACCGACCATCGCATTGGCCTGACCAACCACCAACTAGCGGAAGTCATGGAAGGCAGGCTGCAACCGACCGTCGATGCCCTCATCGCCCACTACCAGGCTGAGCGTCTGAAGGCTGAAACCGCCGCTGTGGCGTAAGTGCCGGCAAAAGCCGGTGAGGCCCTGCAGACGGCTCGCGCCCGCCTGGCCGCCACCTGCAAAAATCCCCGGCGCGATGCCGATTTGCTTTTGGCGCACGTGCTGGGCTGTGATCAGACCGCCCTGCTGACCCATCCCGAGCGCATGCTGTCCATCGAGGAATCGGAGCAGTTTGCGCGTTTGGTCGAACGCCGCCTGGCTGCGGAGCCGATGCAATACCTGACCGGCGAGCAGGAGTTTTTTGGCCTGCGCTTCGAGGTCTCGCCGGCGGTTCTCATCCCCAGGCCGGAAACCGAGCACCTGGTGGAAACAGTGCTGCAGCGTTTCAAGCGAGAGGACGCAGTGCGCATCGTCGACGTGGGTACCGGTTCGGGCGCCATCGCCGTGGCCCTCGGCCACGCCCTGCCCCACTCCCGGGTCACGGCGGTCGATCTCTTCCCCGCTGCGCTCGAGGTGGCACGGCGCAATGCCGAGCGGCATGGGGTGATTCATCGGTTAACTCTGCTGACCTCGGATTTGCTGGCGGCCGTCAAAAGTGAAGGATTTGACGCCGTGGTCGCCAACCCTCCGTATATTGCTGCAGGGGAGGTGCTGGAGCCGCAGGTGGCAAACTACGAGCCCCACTCCGCGCTCTACGCCGGCCCGACCGGGCTTGAAATCTATGAGCGCCTGATCCCGCAAGCAGCCAGGGTGCTCAAGCCCGGGGGCTGGTTGATGCTGGAGATTGGTTACGGCCAAAGTCCCGCGCTGCGGAATCTCATGCATGGTTGGGCAGGCGTCACCCTGGTGAATGACCTACAGGGAATTCCCCGGGTGGTCCTGGGGCAAAAACAATCCGCTACACTGAAATAGGATAGTAATGTTTATTGATGAAGCACGAATTCGGGTGAAGGCAGGAGACGGTGGCAACGGCTGCGTCGCCTTCCGGCGGGAAAAGTTTGTTCCCCGCGGCGGACCTTCCGGCGGAGATGGCGGGCGCGGCGGCGATGTCATCATGGAGTCCAGCGAGCGCCACAATACCCTGGTTCATTTCCGCTTTAATCCCGAGCACAAGGCAGAGCGCGGGCGCCACGGGGAAGGCTCCAACTGCAGCGGCCGGGAAGGCGTGGATGCCATTTTAAAGGTGCCGGTGGGCACCGCACTCTACGACGACGAGACCGGTGCCCTGGTGCATGACTTCCAACATCCGGATGAGCGCATCATCGTCGCCAAAGGCGGCCGTGGGGGCCGAGGGAACCAGCATTTTGCCACCGCCGTCCACCAGGCTCCGCGCGAATCGGAAGGGGGCCGCGAGGGGGAAGAACGGGCTTACCGGCTGGAGTTGAAGCTGCTGGCTGATGTCGGGCTGGTGGGCTATCCCAACGCCGGAAAATCGACGCTCATCTCGCGCATCTCCGCCGCCAAGCCAAAGATCGCTGATTATCCCTTCACCACCCTCGAGCCCAACCTGGGCGTGGTCTCGGTGGGAGATCCGCCCCATGAAGACAGCTACGTGGTGGCGGATATCCCTGGTCTGATCGAGGGCGCCCACCTGGGAGCAGGATTAGGAGTGCAGTTTCTGCGCCATATTGAACGAACCAGGGTTCTGGTGCACCTGGTGGATGTTTCCGATGCCAGCGGCCGTCCCGACCCAGTGGAAGATTTCCGCGTCATCATGGCCGAGTTGAAAAGCTTCGGCCATGGCCTGGACGAAAAGCCAATGCTGGTGGTGGCTTCGAAGGCGGATGTGGCCAATCCGGACAAGCTGAAAAAGCTACGAGCCATGGCGAAACGGCGGAAGTTGCCATTCTTTGCCATCTCCGCCGTGAGCGGGACAGGCATCCGCGAGCTCAAATACGCTCTGGGAGATATGGTGCGCGCATCGCGCGAAGCGGAAGTAGCCCCGGCAGCGCCGAGCACCATTTTGGCTGAATACTAAGCGAGCTTTTCCCGTGCACCTTTCGCGCGAAAACCCAACCATCGGGTGCCCCGTCCTTCGCGCTTTTTGCGAAGGGTGGGATAAGCAGAATGCGCGGGGAAGGGCCTCGAGTGTGCAGAGCAGTGGCATCCCACCCTTCGCAAAGAGCGCGAAGGATGGGAAACCCGAATATTGTCGACGGGAAAGAGGAAAAGACGGACCTTTGATGGGCTTCGCCCGTCTTTACTGGCCCACGTACGCTGGTGCGAACATGGGGCACCCGTTCAGAACGGTTTGAGCGCAAGAGTGGGTTAGCGGGCACTTCTTTTTGTCCCGTGGGTCCCGGGACGCTAGGCGGTTGCCAAGCGGGCTGCGGGTACGGCAACCATGCTGCGCCGCGGGGCGGGGAATTGCACCAGCTCCCATGCAGATCGATCGCGCAGCAGGCGCGAAACCAGAGCCGTGTGCATAGCGTGTCCGGCCCGCTCGGCCACTACCCGGCCAAGGATGCGATGTCCCGCCAAGGCCAGGTCGCCAATCAAGTCAAGTACTTTATGGCGCACGAATTCGTCATCGTAGCGAAGCGGTCCATTCTGCACCGCGCCTCCGCAGAGAATAATGGCGTTCTCTTCCGATGCTCCCCGAATCAGGCCCATGTCGCGCAGCATCCTCTCGTCTTCGCGAAACCCGAAGGTGCGGGCGGCAGCAATCTGCGCGCCGTAGGAGCCGGCTGCTAAGTCGACCGTGAACGCCTGGCGGCCGATCGGGTGGGGAAAATGGATCTCGTAGGTAATGCTGTAGCCTTCGCCGGGATATACAGCGATGAATTTGCCGTTCTCCCGCACCTCGACACTTTTCAGGATGCGCAGGTACTGTCGCCGGCGACGCTGACTCCTGATCCCCACCTCGGCGAAGGCCTCCACGTAAGGCAAGGCGCTGCCGTCAAGGATGGGCAACTCCAGGTTATCCAGTTCGATGATGACGTTGTCGATGCCGGTACCGATCAGGGCCGAGAGAAGATGCTCGGTGGTGGAGATGAGTACGCCTTGGCGCATGATGCTGGTGGCGTAGCTGACCTTGGCTACATTTCGGCCGGTGGCCGCGATCTCATAGTTGTCCAGGTCAGTGCGGCGGAAAACAATGCCTGAGCCGGCGGGAGCAGGCAACAAGCGCATGTTGACGGGAGCCCCGCTGTGCAGACCGATTCCTGAGAAGTCGATCACCGAGGCAATGGTCTTTTCTAAGTGGGTTATTTCCACGTGGCAGCATTCCTGTCGCGTAAGAGGTGCAAAACCATAGACTACACAGGATAAAAAAAGTTTCACTGTGTCAAAAAGGCGACAAACTGATCGGGCCATATGACGTAACCCGTCGGTGTTAGGTTTACCTTCGGGGGAGAAAGATTGATGGAAACGGACCTTATCGGGGCGGCGAATCGTCGCCAGCCGCAAATGCTCGAAATGATCAGTCAACTGGTCAGCCTCGAGTCCCCCACGGAAGATGCGGACGCCGTGAACCGCTGCGTGAGCGTGGTGGAAGGGTGGATCCAAGCCATTGGCGGCCAGAGCCAGCGCCGCAAACAGAAGTCCGCCGGCGATTTGCTGGTGGGCCGCTTCGGACCGAACCGGAGCCGGACCAAGCCTCTCCTGCTGCTGGGCCATCTCGATACCGTTTGGCCGCTGGGCACACTCACCAAGATGCCTTTCCGGCTGGCCCAGGGGCGGGCCTGGGGTCCGGGTGTCCTGGACATGAAGGCGGGCGTCGTGATGGCCCTGAACGCCCTGCGCATCTTGCTGGAAGCCGGGCAGCTAACCCGCCCGGTGGTGTTTTTGCTGAACAGCGATGAAGAAACCGGCAGCCAGCATTCGCGCGCCTTGACCGAGTCGCTGGCGAAGAAATGCGAGGCAGTGTTCGTTCTCGAGCCGGCGCAAGCCCCCACCGCAGCCTACAAGACAGCCAGGAAGGGTGTGGCCAACTACCGCCTCCAGGTGCACGGCGTGCCGGCTCACAGCGGTGTGGATTTCAGCCAGGGGCACAGCGCGATCCTGGAGCTTGGGCGGCAGATCGAGCGAGCCAGCGCTTTCACCGATCTAGCGCGGGGCATCACGGTCAACGCGGGGGTAATAGGCGGCGGCACCCGGTCCAACGTAGTACCCGCCGAGGCCTGGGCTGAGTTTGATGTCCGCATTGCCAGACTCCGCGACGTGGAGAGGTTAGATCGGCGTTTTCGGTCTTTGCGTCCCGTTGATCGGCACTGCAGGCTGGAGGTGACGGGCGGTCTCAACCGGCCTCCCATGGAACGCACTCCCGCCACGGTAAATCTTTTCCGCCGCGCAGCAACAATGGCAAAGGGGTTGGGTTTTCAATTACCAGAAGCAGCGACAGGTGGAGGTTCGGACGGAAACTTTACCTCAGCCCTGGGAATTCCCACATTAGATGGAATGGGGGCTGTCGGGGAAGGCGCACATGCCGATAGGGAGTCTATCCTGCTCGATGCGCTTGTCCCCAGAACAGCACTGCTTGCAGCGATGATTGGCGGTCTTGCCCTAAAATAGCCCGCCTCAAGAAAGGGACCCGATGCTCGCCGCTCTGGATCTTGCCGTGCTCGCCATCGTTCTTCTCTGCTCCACCCAGTTACTGTGGCCCACCAAGAAAAACGACACCGACATCCTGTCCTGAAAGCGTGGGCTCTTCGTCGACTTACGGTGCCGGAAAAACTTGGGACCGGCAGGAGAGATGTACCCGCAGCGACCGCAGGGGCTAAACAGGCTGCGGAGAAACCCAAGTTTTTGAAGGGTACGGCCTTTAGGCCGTACGTAACCAATCTAGAATTGGTACGGCTTTAGCCGCTGAGGGCTGCGCTTTCGCTGGAAACCGACTTTTTCCGCAGCCTGTAAAGCCCGTCGTTTTCTCTATCGTGTGCGGCCCGACTAAAGTCGTGCCCTGATACAAAGCCCCTAACCGGCCAGACCGGTTGTGGTGTAGGAAGATGGGATTGCAGGCTTCGGAAAGTCGCAAACTGCTTGAGAAGCAGCCACCAGAGCCGGCCATAGATTCTCATGGAAAAAACGCCTTTGCGGACTGCGAAAGAGCTAGGCTTTGTATCAGGGCACGACTTTAGTCGGGCCGTAAACGACTGAGAATATGTCGGGCTTTAGCCCCTGCAACTCCTGCACATACGTCCATCTGCCGGTGCCGAGTTTTTCCGCAGCCTGTTAGGCCGAAGCTTACCTCGACTCCAGTCGCTGCTCGACTCCTTCCAGCAGGCTCGTGACCAGGGCCAGTGGCAGCCCGACCACGTTGAAGTAGCAACCGTTGATCCGCGGAATCCACCTCCCGGCATAACCCTGGATGGCATACGCTCCGGCCTTGTCCATGGGTTCACCGCCGGCCACATACTCCGATACTTCCAGCGGAGAGATCGTCCGCATCGTGACCTGGGTCATCTCCGCCGCAACCTCTGCGGAGCCTTCACCCCACACTACGGCGACCCCGGTCACCACCTGGTGGGTGCGGCCGGCTAGCCGCGAGAGCATACGCGTCGCGTCGGCGCCATCTGCCGGCTTACCCATGACTTCACCGTCGCACACCACCACCGTGTCCGCTCCCAAAACGACGACTCCCGGCGAACAGCGGGCAAAAACATCTTCCGCCTTTTCCCGCGCCAGCCTGGTCGAGAAGCGGATGGCGTCCTCGTCGGGCCGGCGCGACTCGGCTACGCTCGAAACCTGGACCTCAAAACGATACCCCGCTTGGGCCAGCAGTTCCCGCCGCCGCGGCGAGCCGGAAGCGAGCACCAGTGGATAACTCATCCCCTAAACCTCAGCCACGCTGCTGCCCGCGCGAACGCCCTTCCGGGTGCACACCGCCCAGGCCATACGCGGAGTGTTGTGGGCGATCCCGTAGCGGCCGTCGGGGGAAAGCAGGATCATTCCGCCATGCCCCTGCAAGCGGGAGTACAAGTAGGCAATCGCATCCTCGGCGGCTTGTTCCGGGCCCAGCAGTGGCACTCGGTCGACGGCCCATTTCGCCAGCACCAGCTTCATGATGGGTTCGCCCCAGCCGGTAAGCGAAGCGGCCGCACTGCGGTTGTCGGCGTAGCCCCCGCAGCCGATGACCGACGAGTCGCCTACCCGGCCGGGCGTCTTGTTCAGTGTTCCCCCCGTAGACGTAGCGGCCGCCAGGTTTCCCGCGAGATCCAGCGCCACCGCGCCCACGGTGTCATGTTGATTCCCGGTAAAGGTCTGGTCCTCAATTCCCGCCTTGGCGCGGACCTGCGCCGCCTGAAGGCGCTCGCGCTCGCGGTCAATCACCAGCTCCTGGTTATCGATCAGGGGCAGTCCCTGCTGGCGGGCAAACTCTTCCGCGCCGGAGCCGACAAAATAGACGTGCGGGCTCCGTTCCAGCACCAGGCGCGCGGCCTGGATAGGGTTCTTCAGCCTCTCCACGCAGGCCACCGCACCCGCCCGCAGGGTGGCCCCATCCATCATGAGCGCATCCAGTTGGACCCGGCCATCCGCGGTGAGAAAACTGCCCCGGCCGGCATCGAAGGTTTCGTCATCTTCGAGCACGGTGACCGCCGCCTCCACCGCGTCGAGCGCGGCTGCTCCCTGGTGGAGAAGGTCGTAGCCCACCCTGGCGGCACGGGAGACACCGCGCGTGTGGGCGGTAATTTCGTCCGCGGGAATATCCCAGGCGCCGCCATGGACCACGAGAACTGGATTCATCAGGCGCGCTTAGCGGGATGCAGTTCGGGGGTACGCGCCGCCGCCGGAGCCGTCTCCGCGAGGGGCTCGCTGAGGACAGGTTTGGTTCGTTGATAGGTATAGCTGATGCGGTGAATCACGGTGATGGTCGACAACACGGCCAACACCCAAAGCACCGGCGCCATGACGCCCCAACGCTCGAAGAGCGCTCCCAGGATAATGAGCACCACCCGTTCCGGCCGCTCCATAAAGCCAACCTTGCAGGAACCGATCAGCGCCTCGGCACGGGCGCGGGTATAGCTGACCATCAGCGACGTAACCATCACAAACGCGGTCAGGACAACGTAAAAGAAGCGGTTGCCACGGGCATAAAAAACCAGCAGCCCGAAGAACAACACCACGTCACTATAGCGATCGATGACCGAATCGAAGAACGCGCCGAAGATGGTCACCTGGTGGGTTTGGCGCGCCACCCGTCCGTCCACCATGTCGAAGATTCCGGCGCCGATAATAACCAGGCCGGCGTAGACGAACAAGCGAACGAAATTGTGCTCGTTCGCCCAGCCGAAGAGAATCGCTGCGGCGGTGTTGATCACCAGGCCGAGGAAGGTGAGCACGTTGGGCGAGATGCGCGTCAGCGCCAGCCCATCGACAATGTACTGCAGGATCACCCCGCATCCCCTGCCGAAGGCGCGTGTCCAACTCCAGGTTGCGCTCATTCCCCCTCGTCGTGAATGGTGGTGAGTTTCAGTATCTCCAGCTCCCGCCGGCCGTTCGGGGTCACAATGGAGGCAATGTCTCCCACCCGCTTGCCGACCAGTCCGCGGCCGATGGGCGAGGTGGTGGAGATCAATCCCTGGTTTACGTCGGATTCCTCGCTGGTGACCAGCTTGTAAGTGATCTCCTCATTTTTGGTGGTGTCGAAGACCACGACGGTGGACCCAAAGGCAATTTTGTCCTTGGGAATATTCGCCAGGTTCACCAGGGCCAGTTCCCCCATGCGCGCCTTGAGCTGTCCCAGGCGAGCGTTGACAAACACCTGGCGCTGCTTGGCCATGTGGTATTCCGCGTTTTCGCTCAGGTCTCCCAGGGAGGCCGCCTTCTTGATCTCTAAAGGCAGTTCGTGGGTGAGCTCATGCTCCAGCACGCGGATTTGTTCTTCCAGCTTTTTCTTGATGTGTTCTGGCATTCGCTTGTGATCCAGGGGCGTGCGCGGCGTTTTCGCCAACGGCAAAAGACGATTATACGACGGCCTTTTCCCCGCGGGCAGCTTCGTCTGTACGGCGGGAATCTAGGAAACTCTGCAGGATGAGCACCGCGGCGACCTGGTCAATCACCGCACGCCTTTTCCCCCGCTGGTGGCCGGCTGCATCCAGATGCCGATGCGCTTCCGTGGTCGAGAGCCGTTCATCCCACAGGGTCACGGATACGCCGGTCTCGCTTTGCAGGTCCTGGGCCAGAGCCTGCGCCTTGAGCGCCTGGGGGCTGACGTCCCCCGACATGTACAGCGGGTTCCCCACCACCACCTGGTTGCAGCCGTATTTGCGCACCAGCCGGCCCAGGGAGCCGAGGTCCTGACGCCGGTTCTTGCGCACCAGGGTCAGCACTGGTTGCGCGGTGAGCCCCAGTTCATCCGAGACTGCGACCCCAACCCGGCGATCGCCCACGTCCAAACCCAGAATGCGAGCCATATCCATCGCTCTCTATTTTCCACCTTAACCGGAAAAGGGACCATGGCATGCGAGCCGGCAAGAGAATCGCATCATAAAATCCTGGAGGAGAATCCAATCCACCAAGGTCCCGCTTGTGCGACGTTTTTTGGTAGTGCTTTTGCTCCTGGCTCTGCTTTTGGTTGGGCTTGCCGCCCTGGATTTGACCCGGCCAGCCACTCCGCCCGGGGAGACGATCGTCGAAGTCGTGCCCGGCATGGGGACGAGAGCCATCGGCGCCTTGCTGGCGCAGCACGGCATTATCCGCAACCAATACACCTTCGACCTTTGGCATGTATTGCGCGGGGGCACGCTCAAAGCGGGCGAGTACCAATTCGTCCAAGCGGCCACGCTGCCGGCGGTTTACAACCGCATCGAGCGCGGTGATGTCTATACCCGGACCGTAACGATTCCCGAAGGCTTCAATCTTTTCGATATCGCCCAAGCCGTCCAGGATGCGCAATTGGGATCGAAAGAGAGTTTTCTCACCGCTGCCGGCCGGAACGTAGCCCTGATCGCCGATCTCGACCCGGGCGCGAAAAATTTGGAAGGCTATCTATTTCCCGACACTTACCGGTTCCAACGGCACCTGACCTCGGAGCAGATGTTGGCCGCGATGGTAAGAAGATTCCGCCAGGCCGGCGCTTCCATCGGTTTGGAGGGCGGCTATCACCGGATTGTGACCATGGCCTCGCTGGTCGAAAAAGAAACCCCGGTGGCCACCGATCGGCCCCTAGTCGCCAGCGTGCTGCAGAACCGCCTGGACAAGGAAATGCCGCTGATGACCGATCCCACGGTGATCTATGCCGCGATGCTTGAAAAGCAATACCGGGGAACGATCTACCAATCGGATCTGAAGCGGGACTCGGCCTATAACACCTACCGCCATTCCGGTCTGCCCCCGGGACCAATCTGCAGCCCGGGGATCGCTTCGTTGCAGGCGGCAATGCACCCGGCTGACAGCCATTTTTTGTATTTTGTGGCCGACCCCAGCGGCGCCGGCCATTCCCGGTTCGCAGCCACGCTGGAAGAACATGAACGCAATGTGGCCGCTTACCGGCAGGGCCTCAAGAATGCGCAGGGGCCTCATTAGGGGCTGGTGAGACGACTACATGAGGGGCTGGGGTGGTGGTTGCTCTATACTCGCAGTTCCTGAGTTGAATGAATGCGGAGAGATTGGCTGAAGCTTCTGGCGCTGCTGGTACCGGTCCTGACCGGATGCTTGAGCCACACCCGCAAACTGCAACAGCCGAAGTTGGCCGGGGCGGTGATGAATGCCGACGCGGTGCAATTGGTGGAAGCGGTCAACAAGCGCTACGAGCAGGTGAATTCGCTGACCGCGACGGTGGATTTTGCCGCCTCGGTGGGCGGCGCCCATTCCGGCAAGCAGACGGATTACACCTCGATCCACGGATTTATTCTCTTCCGCAAGCCCCAGATGCTGCGGGTCATCGGACAAGTACCGGTTATCCGCACCCCGGCGTTCAACCTGGCCTCCGATGGCAGCACCTTCACCCTGACCATTCCGCCCAGGAGCAGAGCAATTCAGGGGAGCACTTCGGTGACCACCAAGGCAGCCAATCCCCTGGAGAATCTGCGCCCCCAGGTGTTTCTTGATTCCATCGTAATTCGCGCCATCGCCGCCGACCGGGTCGTCTCCCTCACCACTTCCAGCACCAAAACGTTGGAACCCCGGACCAAGCAACTGATCGAGACGCCGCTGTATGACCTGGCCGTGCTCAACCCCGGCCGCACCAACCCGGCCCCAGGACTGCCCCAGGTAGACAAGCCGACCAGGGTCATCCATTTCAGCCGCATTGATCTGATGCCCACCGGGCAGGATATCTACAACGGCGAGGGCGCTCCGGAGACGAAGGTGACCTACGGGCCCTATCAGGATTTCAACGGGGTCTCGTTCCCCAGGACCATCACCATCGACCGGCCACTGGAGGAATACCGAATTACGCTTACCGTGGAAAAGCTCATTGTGAATATACCGTTGCCCGACGAGCAGTTTGAACAAACCGTGCCCAAAGGCTACAAAGTGGAGAAGATGCCTTAGCCTTCAGATCAGGCCGGCGCGGGTCGCGTGGGCCTGGATCTCGCGGTTGATGTCGAGCGCCAACGCCAGCGAATCGCGCGCCTGCCGGGGGGTCACCCGCGGCGGCCTGCGAGTACGAACCGAGTCCAGAAACGCGCTGATTTCGAGCAGCAGCGGCTCGCCACCTTGGACCGGCGGCTTACTGGCAGCCAGGTTCTGCTCCCCGTTCTCGCCCGAAGCGACGTTGATAATCAGCAAATCCTGACGAGCGTAGTCGATGGATAGGTATTGGTGGGGCTGGAAGAAGCGCAGCTTGCGCACCGTCTCCGTGCTGACCCGGCTGGCGGTGAAGTTGGCGACACAGCCGGAGGCAAATTCCAGCCGCACGTTGGCGATGTCCACCCGCGACGACAATATCCTCAACCCCACGGCTTGCAGCTGCCGTACCGGGGAACGCACCAGGCTAAGGACGATGTCCAGATCGTGGATCATCAGGTCCAGCACCACGTCGACATCCAGCGCGCGGCGGTGAAAGACGCTGAGCCGGTGAGCTTCAAAAAACATCGGCCCATTGACTAACGGCTCGGCGGCGGTGACCGCCGGGTTGAAGCGCTCCAGCAAGCCTACCTGCAGGATCTGTTTGCCGGCGGCCGCTTGCTCCACCAGGGCATCGGCCTCGGCCAGGCTGACCGCGATCGGCTTTTCCAGCAACACATCCAGTCCCTGGGCCAGGGCCTGCGACGCCACCGGGTAATGCGCCGAGGTGGGCACGCAGATGGACACAGCGTCCAGATGCAATTTGCCCGCGCGGCATGCTTCCAGACACGCCTCCGGCGAAGGCCAGACCGGGACACTGCCCTGCCGGCGCAGTAAGTCGGCGGTGGCCGGATCTGTATCCACGACCGCAGCCAGGTTTACCCCTTGCTGCTGCAGCTGACGGTAGACGCGCAGGTGGTTGCGGCCAAATGTCCCGGCTCCGAAGACGGCTACGTTGAGCGCAGTTCCGCTGCTCATGGCCGGTCGGGACAACAAAAAAACACCCGGGCGCCCTGAGTCTCTGCCATAGGTCTTTGCTTATTTACCCTGAACCACACCCAGGCATTTGGTGTAGAGGGCGAGTAACTGGTTTACCTGGTCTTCAGGCTTGGAGCCGGAAGCGCCGACAAAGCCGGCGGCGGGCGAAGCCGCTTTGATGATCCCCGTCGACGCGGCGACAAATTTCAGTAAATCCAATGCAATGTCTTCATTGCGGCGCGAACCGTTGGGGGTGGTGACTGCCTGTTCCATGTGCTTCCTCCGTGGCGATGCTACCAGAAGCGGGCGGCGCGGCGCTTCCGGCGTTGGCCCGTATACGTCGTTTTGGGAGGTTCCGGAATCTCCCCGTCGCGTTCCTGACTCGCAAAGCTTTCCGAAAAAGAATGCACTTTGTGAGAGAAAAGAGAGATAAGCCCCCTGGCCGGCGCTTTCATGCGGAAAAAAGATTGAGCGAGAAGCGAGATAAGCGAGAAAAGACCTACTCGCCGGTTGTTTGCCCGGTTCGAGTATGCTGCTACTTGCAACCCAGGTGAGCTGCGTGGCGGTGATGGCGATTCAGCAGATTCGACGCATGCGAGGCGGGGCCCAGAGCCACCTCATGCTGGCCTCGGACGGGAATCTGTACGTGGTTAAATTTAGCAATAACCCGCAGCATGTGCGGGTGCTGGCGAATGAACTGCTGGCCACTCGCCTGGCCACTGCGGTGGGGCTGGCGGTTCCTCCCTGCGACGTCATCGAAGTAACCGAATGGCTCATTCAGAACACCCCCGAGCTCACCATCGAGCAGCGCGGAGGAGCCCTGCCTTGCCAGGCCGGCCTGCACTTCGCCTCCCGCTGGGTGGGTGGCCTGATGCCGGGACAGACGGTCGATTATCTGCCCCAGGAGCAGCTGCTGGAGGTGCGCAATCTGGCCGAGTTCGCCGGCATCCTGGCGCTCGACAAGTGGACCTGCAACATCAACGGACGCCAAGCGGTGTTTCAAAGAGGCCGCCGGGAGCACCGCTACAAGGCCACTTTCATTGACCAGGGATACTGCTTTCATGCCGGGGATTGGAAGTTCATCGACGCCAGCCTGGGCGGCGTCTTTGCCGAAAATACGGTGTATCGCGGGGTCACCGGGTGGCCCAGCTTCGAGCCCTGGCTTAGCCGTATCGAGAGCCTTCCTGCGGAGACTGCATGGGCGATTGCCGAGGTCCTACCGCCGGAATGGTATGGAGGGGATTTGAGCGCGCTCGAGGATATGCTGGCGCGATTGCAGGCCCGCCGGACGCGGGTCCGCGAGCTGATCACCGCTTTCAGGGAATCCGCGCGGCGGCCCTTCCCCAATTGGGGTGCGGCATCACAAAACATCCAAAACCCCACTTTCCCTCCCGCCTCTTGGGTGCACGATGGTAAACAGGGACCAAGTCCCCTCTAAATATTTGCCGGAAGGAGACCAAGATGGCGCAGATGATGGCGCAGCGCACACGGTGTGAATTCCAACTCATCCGTTACGTGCCCGATCCGGTAAGAAACGAGTTCGTGAATATCGGCGTGTTGCTGCGCGCCGCGGAAGGCGGCCAGACCATGCTGCGCTTTACCCGCGACTGGGGCCGGGTGCGCTGTCTCGATCCCGACGCCGACACGCAGATGCTGGAAGCCCTCGAGATCGAAGTCAGCCTACGGCTCGAGTCTCAAGCAGCCAATCATCCCCGGCCCATCACCGCCGTCCTGCAGGAGTCGCTCTCCAATGGTTTACAGATCACCGAGAGCAAAGCCTACCTAGCGGAGACTTTTCTCGCCGGCCTGGAAGATCTGATGGGTCTGTATGTCGAGACCCCGCGGCGCGAGCGGAGCCAGCGGCGCGGGGGCCGAGCTACCCTGCATGCCGCGATGCGCACCCGCTTTGAAGAAGCCGGGGTTTGGAATCTGATGCGCAAGCAGATCGCGGCCGCCACCTACACCAAAGCGGGAGATCCGCTGCGCATCGATTGCGGCTACCGGCCCAACGGGCTGTTGCGCATGTTTCAGGCCATCTCGCTCGAAACCGATGCCGACGACGCCAAGCTGCTGGCCTTCAGCGCCCTCGGCCTCATCGATGGGGTCAGGCGGGTGGAACGAGCAGAGCTGGAGCTGACGGCGATCGTGGAACCGATTCGCCAGGGAGAAAGCGAGAGCGAGAACCTGAACGAAGAGCGCATCGCCCAGTACCGGTTTGCGGTCGAAATTATGGAGGAACATACCATCCGGGTGATGACCTCGTCCGATTTGCCGCGCATCGCCGAGACCGCCCGCCGGGAGCTTCGCGTCTGACCCCGGGGCTTCACGTCTGACAAGGTGGGATAATCGGCAACATGAACGCCTCTCCTTTGGTTGGCGTGGTCATGGGCAGCAAGAGCGATTACGACGTGCTGCTGCCTTGCATTGACCTCTTACGGGAGTTCGCCATCCCCCACGAAACCCGCATTGTCTCCGCCCATCGCACTCCGGACTGGCTTTTTCAATACGCCGAGGAAGCCGAACCGCGAGGCCTGAAGATCCTCATCGCCGCCGCCGGGGGAGCCGCCCACCTGCCGGGCATGCTGGCCGCCAAGACCATCCTGCCGGTGCTGGCGGTGCCGGTCCCTTCCACCTGCCTGCAAGGCATCGATTCTTTGCTCTCCATCGTGCAGATGCCTAAGGGGGTTCCCGTCGCCACCCTGGCGATCGGCAAACCAGGGGCGGCCAACGCGGCGTTGCTGGCGGTGGCTATCCTGGCGGGTCAGGATCCCGGCTTAGGCGATCGGCTGCGCTCCTGGCGGCTGGCGAGAAGCCGCGAGGTTCTGGAGACGGAGTTGCCGGAGTGAGCGCCATCGTCCAAGGCTCGACCATTGGCATCCTGGGTGGGGGGCAACTGGGACGCATGACCGCCATGGCTGCCCGCTCCATGGGCTACCGGGTGCAGGTGATGGATCCCGACCCTTCCTGCCCTGCTCGGTTTGTGGTGGACGCCTGCTTCGTGGGCTCCTGGGATGACGCCAGGGCGGCAGCCGACTTGGCTCGCGGGTGCGACGTGATCACGCTCGAGATTGAGCAGATTTCTCTGGCCTCGCTCGAGGCCGCGGCGCGGCATGCTCCGGTGCGCCCGGGCAGGGACATCCTGGCCATGGTGCAGGACCGCATTCGGCAAAAAAATTGGCTGCGCGATCACGGCTATCCGGTCGGACCCTACCGGGCCATTTATTCGGAGCGGGATCTGCTGCGGGCGGTTCAAGAATCGGGCCAGGAGGTGGGCAGCCGGATCTATCTCAAGCGGGCCCAGGGCGGCTACGACGGACGGGGCCAGGTGAAGCTCGAGCCTGGGTCGGATGCCGGGGAAGCATGGCGGGCCCTGGGGGAGCAGCCCTGCGTGGCGGAGCAGGCATGCGACCTCGAATCCGAGATTTCGGTGATGGTGGCGCGTAATCCGAGCGGCCAGGTGCTGGCTTACCCGGCGGCCACCAACCATCATGCGCAGCAGATCCTGGTGTGGAGCGCGCTTCCCTCTTCCATCCCGGCGACGCTGGAAAAGCGCGCCCAGGAGCTGGCGACGACCATGGCGTGCGAGCTGAAACTGGAAGGCCTGTTGGCAGTCGAAATGTTTGTCACTGCGGGCCAGAGCCTGTTGGTGAATGAGCTGGCGCCGCGGCCGCACAACAGCTATCACGCCAGCCAGCGCTGCTGTGTGACCAGCCAATTCGAGCAGGCGGTGCGCGCGGTGTGCGATCTTCCCCTGGGAGATGTGAGGATTATGCGTCCGGCGGCGATTGCTAATCTGCTGGGTGATCTTTGGCTTAAGGGCGAACCGCAGTTCGAGCGGGCACTGGCTGTTCCCGAGGTCAGCTTGCATTTGTACGAGAAACACACTGCCCGCGCGGGCAGGAAGATGGGGCATCTTTCCGCGACCGCCGATACCGCGGAAGAAGCGGTGGCTCGGGTCCTCGAAGCCGGGAACCGCTTGTAGAACGGCAAGCTTTAGCCGAAGCGGGCTTTCTTTACCGATTGGCGGAGATCGTTGCCGCGCATCTCCACCTCCACACACATTTCGGCCAAACGCGAGCGCATGCGCTCACCAATGCGATCCCCTAACGTTTCTTCGCGGATTATCTTGTCGGCACTGCGCGCTGAGGCTGCCGGCGCGTTGGGATAATTGGTGGTGATCAGAGTGGTCCGCTTGTCGTTGTAGCGGGTGTTGAGGATGAGCGCCACCGTGTCCCAAACCCAGTCGGTGGGTTTCTGGGCGCCCAACTCATCCAGGATCAACACCTCCGCCTCAAAGACCGGGGTCAGGATCTGCAGCTCTGTGCTGGCCACCTGCGGGTTGTAAGACTCCTGGATGCGCTTGAGGAGTTCGCGGTAATCGCAGAAGAGAGCGCGCACACCTTTTTCCAGGATCAGAGCCTGCACGATTCCCACCGCCAGGTGCGTCTTGCCCACACCCACGCTTCCGGTGAGCAGCAGCCCTCGTCCTTCGGTGGTCACCGGATACCCGCTGACGAACTGGCGCGCCATCAGGTAGGCTGCCGCCAGCGATTGGTCCGCCTGACCATACCCGGGTTCAAAGGTATCCAGGGTGCAGTGCTCGTATCGCTTGGGGATCGCAGCCCGCTTGAGCAGCCGGGACGCTTGCACTTGCAAGCGGCATTCGCAGGGCTGAGCGTAACGCTCTCCATCAGGTTGGACAATCAATCGCAGGCCGGAGTCTTCACAGATAGGGCAAAGGTTACTCATGGGGGACTATGCCCAACTTACCTCAAGAAAGCAGCGGTCGCCAGGCTAGCAAAAGGTGCAAGAGTGGAAAGAAAGCTCCAAATGACCTAAAATATAGTTTCGAGCCTTGTGTGCAAGGCTTGCAGGAAGGGTCCTTCAGATGCCTAAACAGGGAATTCATCCAAATTATAAGCAGATCCGGGTGCAGTGCGCATGCGGCACCGGATTTGAAACGCGCTCCACCCATAAGGGCGATATCCACGTGGAAATCTGTTCTGCCTGCCACCCGTTTTTCACCGGCAAGCAAAAGTTGGTGGATACGGCTGGGCGTGTGGAGCGTTTCCGCCGCAAGTATGCCAAGTCCGACGCCGGCAAGGCAGCTCCCGCGTCCAAATAACCGCGGTTGGTCTTCAAGAACAAGGCCTCCGGCGACGGAGGCCTTGTTGCGTAACGTTGTTGCGTAGGCCCCGGTGCGTAGATTTAATGAAAAAAGTCTCGATGAAGAAAAACTGGGACAATCCGCGCGAGAACAGCATGCCGCTGATGGCTCGGGTGCCAGCCTCGGTCGAGATCGGGGGGGTGGTAGTGGCCCCGGCTACGGTGCTGGCGCCCATGGCTGGGGTAACGGACACAGTGTTTCGCCGCTTCATCCGTAACGCCAGCGTCTTTAGCGGGCAAGAGCACGGTGATGCCCGTCAGCTGGTGGAAGCGCCGATCAGTAATCAGCAGTCCGGATGCGGGTTGATCATGACCGAGTTCACCTCGGCAGACGGCCTTTCGCGCATGCGGGAATCGAAGCGTAAGCGTTACTTGTCTTACGACCCGGACGAGCATCCCATCTCCGCGCAGCTTTTCGGTTCCGATCCGGCGACCCTGGCGGAAGCGGCGAAGATTGTCGAAGACGCCGGGTTTGACATGATTGATCTGAACCTCGGCTGCCCCGCGAAGCGGGTGGTCAGTTGCAACGGCGGCAGTGGCTTGTTGCGCGACTTGCCTCATATTGCAACCATATTTGAGCGGGTTCGGGCCGCGGTGCGGATTCCGTTCACGGTGAAATTCCGCATGGGCTGGAGTGACCAGCACATTGTGTGCGTTCCCCTGGCGCGGCTTGCCCAGGAGAGCGGGTTGAATGCGGTCGCGTTGCATGCCCGCACCCGGGAGCAGGGCTACTCCGGCCAGGCGCGCTGGGAATATATCGCGGCGGTCAAGCAGGCGATCCGTATTCCGGTCATTGGCAATGGAGATATCCGCACTCCGGAAGATGCCTGCACTATGGTGGCGGAGACGGGATGCGATGCGGTGATGATCGGCCGCGCCGCGCCGGCGAACCCGTGGATTTTTCGCCAAATCGCGCAGTATACGGCTTTCGGCTGCTACGACCAGCCGGCCCCGATGGACCGCTATCGCATGATCCGCGATTACTTCGTCATGTTGATGGAGGAAACCGAGGAACCGGCCGCGATCAGCGGCAGGATGAAGCAGTTTGCCTCCTGGTTCACCCATGGAGTGCCCGGCGGAGCCATTTTGCGCAAGAGCATTTATGAAGCGAAGAGCGGGGATGCGGTCCTGGCCGCGGTGGATGCGTTCTTCGCTGCTCAGCCGGAACCTGCGCTCGCCGGCTTGTAGGCCGCCACCAGGGAGTGTGAGTACCGGGAAGCGACACCGCAGGTCCCTCCACTGCGCTGCGCTTCGGTCGGGATGACAAGGGGAGGGCGGTTACCGACTTATAATTCCGCGAGTCGGATGGCGCAGAAGAACTCCCGATCCGAATCGCAGACTTTTAGGTGAGTAA
>Ga0302326_10001519_pt1 | contig 58953 bp, 60 predicted proteins | sample Palsa_T0_3_FD_202264 | JGI IMG/M metagenome (GOLD analysis project Ga0302326, IMG submission 202264) | Peat permafrost microbial communities from Stordalen Mire near Abisko, Sweden - Palsa_T0_3 | ecosystem: Environmental > Terrestrial > Soil > Palsa > Peat permafrost | place: Sweden: Abisko...
ATTCCCGCGTCCACTCGTCCACGACGGTGAGGCACTTCAGCTGCTGGCCATTGGCGCAGGCGTCGAAGACGAAGTCGTAGGCCCAGACGTGGTTTCGCCCACTCGCCGGCAGTGGCCTCGGCCTGCTTGAGGCTGCCCGTCTGCGACGGCGTCTACGAGGGACTTGGAGGCCTCCGGTGCGCCAGAGGCGGTAGGCCCGGTCTGCGCTCATTCGGTGGCCCTCCCGAGCGAGAAACACCTGCACCCGCCGGTAGCCGTACCGTGGGTACTGAGCTGCCAGTGCTGCCATCCTCTGTCGGACAGGCGCATCAGCTTTCTCCCTCTTCAACTCGTACCGCAGGCTCGAGCGCGCCACGCGAAGAAGCCAACAAGCTCGGCGACATGACAGGCCGCGCTTTCGCGCGAACTCCACCTGCAGTCGCCGCGCGGACGCGCTCACCATTTTTTTGCGGAAATCTCCTTCATCACCTCAATCTCGAGGTCTCTGTCGGCGAGTAGGCGTTTGAGTCGGCCATTCTCCGTCTCGAGCTGCTTCAGCCGCCGTGTGTCCTCGACGCTCATGCTGCCGAAGCGCCTGCGCCACACGTACAGCGTCTGCTCGCTCAGGCCGTGCTTCTTTGCCACCTCCGCCATCGGGGCCTGGTCGGCCTCGCGGAGAATCCGCACCATCTGCTCGTCTGTGAATCTGCTTTTGCGCACAGCGCCCTCCGGGCTCGCCGGAGAGGCATCGTCTCACGCTTCAACTGGTCCGAAAAACCCCGGGCAGGTCAATGGCACCCCAGTGTTTGAGAATGCGTGCCGAAACGCGGACCATGGGAGTCTCCTCTTGATTGGTGCGGTGACGAGTGCGGGACTTATCGAAAAAAGTTCTTGTTCATCCTTCCCGAGATTGACTGTGGCTGCTGAACCAGGCGAGGGCACGTGCGGTGTATTGGCCGACCTCGATTAGGTAGCCGTCGGGAGCACGCATGTAGCAGCGCCATTCCCAGCCTTGATTGTCTAACGGCTCGGTAAGAAAGGACGCGCCTTTGGCGGCCCATTGGCGGTAGCAGCCCCAGATATCGGCGACACGCAAATTAAGAAAAGAAGTCACTTTGTTCAGATCCGATGGCGTTTCCAGAAAGATCTCTGGTTTATCGGGAGTTGGGCTGCCACCAGAATTGAGAAGGATCCACGTGTTAGCGAGCTTGATGTAGCAGGGGTTGTCTGGCTTGATGACTTTTCCGCCAAGGATTCGGACGTAGAAGTCCTTCGACTTTTCCAGGTCGCTCACGGTGAAGAAGTGAGTTGCGAAGAAGCCTTCGTGTGCAATCGGGGCGTCAGAAAGATTCATGTGGCGGCTGTTGTCCTCAGATCAAGGTATGCCTGGAGGGCACAAGGTCTAAAGCAACCGTTTCCAATGGAGGCGATGCCCGGTTGGTCGCGCTCTTTCCGTGGGACGAAAAGTGATGCCGACACGGGCAGCGCGCTCGGTCTACACGGCTTTGACCTCTCGCAATCTGCCGGTGTCCACGTCGAAGATGAAACCGCGGACGGGGATGTCTTTGGCAATCCAAGGATGGGATCTGACCGTCTTGATTTGTTCTCGGGTATTCTCCTCGGGGTCCTTATAGGAGAAGAAGCGCATCGGAGCCGGCGAAGGATCCCCGGTGGAAGCACTCAGCTTCGCATTCAGAGCGGCATCTGTGAATGTCGTGAACCCGCAACCGGTATGGTTGAGAAGCAGTATCTCCTTGCTTCCGAGCACCCGCGTGGAAACGACGAGCTCACCGAGCACATCGTCTGTGACTGCAGGTCCTCCGGTTCGGATGACGTCGATGTCGGCCTGCGGCAGATCCAAGAGTCCAGGGAGATCTGAGAGGCGAGGATCCATGCAGGTCACAACTACGATCTTGGGTGCGGGAGGCTTCCCCAGGGCCGGATTGTAGCGTTTCGCATAATTGGGGTTTGCTGCGATCGCCTTATCGATAAGGCTCATCGTTTTGCTCCTGACAGGCCAACTCCACGGGACGAGTCGATGCTCTATAGCGTCGCTCGCCCGACTGACAGGACGATCACACTTCAGGTGCTTCCGCGAATCAATTGGGACATTGGTATCGCTGATACCTTGGTATTGGGCTGCTGGCGAAGAAGGGGATGCGGACGCGATTCGGATTCGAAGGCTCCGCCTCGTGGAGACCGTACCAATGCTGCGTCGGTAGACTTCGTTCTCCGCGCCAGCTGAGGGACTCACCGGGAGAGCGTTGGCGCTGCGAGTGACTCGCGGAAGCCCGAGCGTTGTTTTCGGAGTTGTCAGCGATCAGAGAATGTGCGCTCGAGCGTGGTCTAAGAACTGTAATTGCCCGACACAGCTTGGACGGGAGGGCGTGCACCTTTCTGTCATCACCAGGTTGGTCACGTCGCGACAACAAATGACGTGACGGCCAGGTTGGCAGCGAGGGCGAGAAACGAGAGGGCTCCCATGAGAGGGATGGGGGGCCGCGGCTTCTCATGCCCGCTCGTGGCCATGACTGGCATCGGAGGCATCTCAGGTGTTTCGGGTTGGCCGTGGCTTTCGGATGTTGGATGAGGCGACGCGGCGCCGGGGTCGTGCGTCGTGAGCATCCCATGCTTCAGATGGTAACGAACGAGCCACCAGTTGATCGGATAGGCGACGATAGCGCCGACCAGGAGGGCGAGCGACATGACGAACCAAAAGGCCGGCGTCCTGGGATCCGCACCCGTGCCGAGCAGCGTCCTCAGAATCATTGACGTCGGCACCATTCCCGCCATGAGGAAGTTCATCGAAAGCAACTCGGGGATGAACGTGTTTGCGAGCGATCGAGAGTACGAACCGCCGGCCATGTCGCGCATGAACAACGCTTGAAACACCGTCCAGCCGAAGCCGAAGCCGAGTGCGTACTCGAGAGCTACCTCGGCTAGGCCCGTTACACCGAGGACTCGCGCGAGCACAGCTCCCGCGAGAATCCCGACGCCATCGCCGGCGACACAATGCATCACGGATCCCAGAGTCTGCCGCCACTGCGGTGCGACGTACTGCGCGTGAGTGCCCGGTAGAGGTTCGCGGCACCCCAGGACGTAGAGGAAGGCGCCGACGACACCAGTGTATGCAGCCACAAGGACGAACCCCCACTTCAGTACGGGGGATTCTGGGGTATGGCGGATGTCGATTGCGACGAACAGTACTGCCGCGGCCGCGAGGATGAACCACAACAACATCACGCCATCGAGCATCTTGACCTCGATTGCCAACAAGGATCCCAGACGTCCGTCGTCTGGTGGTCGCATCGGTTTGAGTGTGCGTCAGTCTCGGCGCGTTGCCTACGGCTTACCGAACTGCGCAAAGGTGATCAGGTGGCCGGCAGGATCCTTCACCGTGAACTCCGTCGATCCGTAGAAGGTCCTGTGCACCGGCGCAACAAGGGGCGCGCCCTGCATTGCGTCCAGGGTCGCGTCCAGGTCGTCAACTTCGAGGAACAGGAAGGACGTGCCCCGCTCGAACGACCGCGAGACATCCACATCCTTCCTCAGACTCGCGTAACTGCCGTACATCAGTTCGATGGGGCCTTTTTGCAGGGCAGCGAACGCGAGCTTGCCGCTTTCCTCCGGTACTTCCACCGTTTTTTCAAAGTGTAGCCTGTCGACCCAGAACCGGACGGCTGCTTCAACGTCATCGGTGTAGAGGTTGGGCGTCATCCTCTTGACCGTCACCGCGGGTGCCTTCTTCTGGGTGGCGGCAAGAAGAGCGGAGGCAAGAAGGGTTGGTACCATCGCCAAAATCGTGAGCTTCATGGGAGGGCTCCTTGTTGGGCGAACTAGTCTTAGTTAGACTAGGCTTCCGAAGATGGCAAGCGAAAACCTCACCACGCCCGACCTTGTCCTTCTCAGCCTGCTGGCTGAGCGACCCATGCACGGCTACCAGGCGAACGCCTTGCTCGAGTTTCGCAAGGTCCGCGACTGGGCCGGCGTTTCACGCCCGCAGGTCTATTACTCGTTGGAGAAGCTTTCTCGGCTCGGTCTGGTGCGCGCCGACAAGAGGAGTGCCCAGAGCGGGGGGCCCGAACGCCGTGTCCTCGCAACCACTGAAGCTGGCCGGGCCGCGCTCGCGGATGCGCTCGAAGGTGAAGACTGGACGCGCGAGTTCGACCGCCCCGTGTTCCTTACCTGGCTAGCCCTCTCATGGCAGTGCCGCCCCGGAGTCGTTCAAAGGCAGCTCGATAGGCGCCGAGCGTTCCTCGAGGATGGACTCGCGCAGAAAAGGCAGGTTCTCGACGACGTTCGACGGGAAGTCGGTCACGGACATCATGAGGCAGTGTGGATGCTCGAGCTGGCGGTCGCGCAGATTGAGACTGAGCTCCGATGGCTGACGAAAGTGGATCGTGACCTTCCTAGGAGGGCGGCTGCCGCTCGGCCCGCCTATGACATGGGTGGGTAATTCATGGGGCGCTGCGCCAGAGAATTGGCTTGGCAGCCGAGGCGAAGTACGCGCCCGGCAGGTGGGTGTCGGCCCAAAGCGGCTTACTAAGGCGATGCCGACGCGTTCTGTATTCTCGTGCTTCGGTAACGAGGTGGGGCATTGATTGCTGCCCTGACGATGACCCTAGCCCTGAGCACTCTGCCGATCTCGCGATCGACCCGTTTGCCTGTGCTTTGGCGATTGGGTGAACTTGCACCGGGACAAGAGATCTCAGCCCACACTGCCACGCGCAGTACCTCTCAGATGGTGGAGATCGAGGGTCGGGTTGTCGGACCGGAGGGCGAACCGATCGCCGAGGCGCGACTCACCATCACCCTCAATGGAACGGTGGTGACGACGACGGACGCCGACCAGACTGGACGTTTTCGAACGCCCGAGATCGCGCCCGGAAAGTACACACTGGAGGTCGATGCCGTCGGCTACCTACCACGCAGCATGCCGTTGGAGGTTGATGAATCGCTTCACGATCTAAAGATCAGCCTGGGGATCCTGGGTGCAAACGCATATCGAACGGTGGTCCAGTCCACTCGAGCGCCGCTTCCCGCTCAGGATGGGACGACTGGCACCACCATCACCCGCCGGGACATCGAAGATATCCCCGGAGGAACTGCCCATCAGTTCAACGACATCATCGAAACCCAGCCCGGATTCATTCCGGATAATTACGGTGCGATCCACGTGCGCGGGAATTTTGCCGGTCTGCAACTCCGAGTCGATGGGGTCCAGCTGCCTCCTGCCATCCAGGATCGGCTCCAACAGCTTCTCGATCCGCAAATCATCCAGGAAGCGAATATCATCATCGGTGGGTTGCCGGCTGAATATGGAGAGGACGTTGCAGGCGTGATCGACGTCAAGACCCGTCATCCTCCACAGAATCTCCAGGGCGAAACACAGTTGACGTACGGCACCTACAATCACTTAGAACTGCAGGCCAACGTCGCCGGAAGCGTTGGGGCGTTTAGCGCCATCGCGGCTGGAATGATTCAGACGACTGATCGCGGACTCGATCCAGAGGCTGCGTCGCCGGTCCGTCATGATGAGCTTCACGAGGGTCGTGGCTTCCTTCGGCTGGACGACCGGATAGCGACTCGTGACGGGATCGAGCTGCTCGGCATCTATGCCGAGAGTCACTACCAAATCCCAATCGATCCAACACTCCTTCCCTTGTCGGCCGGTCCCGCCAATGCCGTTCGCGGCATGGACCAATATGGCAATAGCGCCCCAGATTTCGTTCCCTACGACTCAAATCCGACAGAGTTTGAGCGGGAGGTCTTCGGAGCCGTTTCCTACATCCACGACTTCGACGACAGAGCGCAGCTTCAGGTAACGCCATTCCTGCGTTTCCAGGAGTCCGTATTGACGTGTGACGTTGCGCACCAACTCGGCCCGAAGGCCGATCCGGGCCAGATGTGCAGTGACGTCAGCCACCGAGTCATCCAGGGCGGACTTCAGTTAAATGAGAGCTTTGGGGTCGGGGTCAACAACTTCAAAACGGGCGTTTTGATCGACGATCAGCACAGCTCCGTGGCCTATACCCAGTTCACCCGAAATGACCAGTCGCCGGTCGGAGGCGCGGACCCGTCCTTGACCCTCTCAGGGCAGGACGACATCGATACGCTTCTCGTCGGGGTCTACTTCGAGGATCGGATCGTACTTGGCAAGCTCACCCTGTTCCCCGGTGTTCGTTTCGACGCCGAACGGGCCGAACTGCAATCACCGAGGACTTCGAAATGGTTGCTCGGCCCGAGCGTTCGACTCGGGGCCGCCTATGCGTTCACCGACGAGATCGTCATTCACGCCTACGGTGGCAGGCTCTGGCAGCCGCCGTCGTTTGACGCCCCAGCCGCGGCACGAATTCTCGGGCTCGTTCCTCCAAATGCTCCGGTCCCTTTTGATCTCGTTGCCGAAGAGGACAATGTCCTAGAGATCGGCATTTCGGCACGTGTGATTCCACAGCTCACGGTCAGCCTCACCCCATGGGTACGGTTGTCTAAGTTCACGCTCGACGACAATGAGGTCGGAGATACCGCGCTGACGGCGGACTACAATTATGTCCGGGGTCGGGCTTGGGGGGCCGAACTCGGAGGGTCCGTAGTCATCGGTACGAACGTGAGAGCATTCGCGAATGTCAGCTATCAGGTCTCGCAGGGAGAAGGGATCGCCACATCGCGGTATCTCTTTAGTCCACAGCAGCTAGCCTTCACTGGCTATCAAGCCACGGACAACGCCCAACTCTTCACGGGCAATGCCGGAATCGACGTGACCGACAACGCGGGTACCACTCACCTCTCGGGTCTGCTCAATTGTGGCAGCGGTCTGCGAACTGGCCCCACCAACAACGCGACGCTCCCGCCCAGCTGCGTCTTCAACGTCAGCATCCGGCATCGACTCGACTGGTTCGGTCGTTTCAAGCCGGAGGTGGCGTTTGACGTGCGGAATCTCTTCAACGTCATCTACGCCTACCGCATTTCGACCGGGAGCCTAGCCGGAACGGCCTATGCGCCTCTGCGCGAAATCGGCGTACGACTCATCCTTCCCTTTGGGAGCTGACCGATGAAGAGCCCGAGCCTGGCACTCGCATTCAGCTTGCTGGTAGCAAGCGGTGCCTGCGGCTTCGGCTTCTATAATGACAGCGGGATTCCGGAGCCACCAACCAACTACTGGGGCTGGCAATGCGCGGATGGCACCGTGCCATTCCCGGACGCCGGCTGCCTTCCAAAGGCCTGCGACGACGCTTCGACTCCAACGCTCGACGGCGGAACTTGCGTCTGCGCGGATGGAACTGACGTGTTGCTCAGCACCTGTTCGAATGGTGGAAGCTGAGATCGCACAGGTCGCTGCCCAAGACAAGGGCATGCGAGCATTGGAGCGGCCCGCGGGCCGGTCTTGTCGTGCACTTGCGCGAGTCGGTCGCCTTTCGCTCCCGAGCAGAGAGTGCTAGTCGTGCGGGCGACGCTTCCTCAGCTGTCGCAGTAGGTACAAGACCATGACACATCAATTCGATTTCTTGCCCGACGAGCTCGACACGACGAAGGATGTCCTTGAAGCCGCGATTCGCCATGAGCGGGAAAGACTGAAAGATGAGTCATTGAGAACCAAGACGAGTCCAGAGGATCGCGTGCGCGTTGAAAGAAAGATCCGGGACCTCGAGGCTGCATTGGCCAAGCTGAACCAGGCTAACTGTGTGGGAAGTACGGCCAATCGTGAGCGCTGAAGCACAACGACTCGAGTGATTTTCGCCGGACTTCGCTGATGTTCCAATCACCGTGAGGAGAAAGGAATGATCGGGAAAGCTTTAATCGGCATTGTACTCGCGGTCTGTATTGGCATTGCTTGCCGCTGGTTCGGCATTCCACTACCAGGCCCCCCCGCCATTCTCGGGGCCATCCTTGCCGTGGCTATGGCGACTGGGTACACGGTCACGGACAGGATTCTGACGTCGTGGCACTCGCAGGTTGCGTCAACGGCTTCAGCCGCGACCAAGAGCGAGCTCGCCGCGCGTTCAAAGGATTAGCCAGTCCAAGGCGCAATAGGAACGGCGAGAAGCCGCGGTGGGCCTCTGAGAGTCGGGCTCCGAAGTCGAGATCCGCGCCGACTGCACGAGAAGCTGCGCGGACAACAAGGCGGATCGCGGACAGGAGGAGCGGTCAACCGCTCGGCCTGCGCGAACGTGCGGAAACTACCCGCTGGCTTCGTGGCACGAGACAGCGTCGGACGCCTGCCCGAAACGGCTGGACCGGTTGGTGCCGAACACATGTCCAGGCAGTGACCAAGGTGTCCATTGTGGGACACCTGGTTCAACGGGATGTGATTGCTCTGAGAGGAGGTCCTCGTGCAAAGCGAGCGACGAGTGCTCTCCTCCGATGCGCCATCGCATCCGCAAGAATTCGCAAGACCGCATAGTTTTGAAAGGCGTCCGCGCATGGGGGCAGCTCGAAAAGCCGAATCGTTACACCGGCAGACGGACGCTCTCGTGACGCAAGACGCAAACGCGTCGCGTCTTGAGTTCAAGTTGGCTTGAGCGCAGGAAGAGCGGCGCTGAAGGCGTGTCGTTCTCTGCTGATCGCGCCTTAAAACCCGCCGCTCTGAGGTTCAATTATGAAAAGCCGTCGTCTAATTCTCATTCTTGAGGCACTTGTGCTTGCGCTGGCCGTCGGACTTCCCGTCACGGCCCAGGCACGGCACCACGGCGACCCGGCGATGGTCGCCGCGCGCTCGAAGATCTTTGGCCCGGAGAATGTCAACCAGAGGAATGGAGAGGTGAATCCAAACCTCGTCATTTTCTCCTGGCTCACCAATGCGACCTTCGCACTCGCCGCGAACGGTCACGTGATGTTGCTCGATTCGTACGTCACCCGCCTGGAAATCATGCCCGGCCGCACCCCGTTCGTGATCCAAGACCTACTGGACCTGATGCCGGATGCGATCCTGCTCGGCCATGGGCACTTCGACCACGCTGACAACGCGGCCTACATCGCGCAAGAGACGGGCGCGACCATCTACGCCTCTCCAGAGACATGCGACAACATGGCGATCGACTCGAACAACAACTTTGTCGCGGGCTACACCTCGGTTCCGGCCGCTGTTTGCATTCCACTGTTGGCTCGCGGTTCTTTGCCGGGTGCGCAGATGGCAAGGATCGACCAGTTCGAGCCGGACATCCGGATCGAGGTCTTCAAGCACCTACACTCGACGAACACAGGTGTGTCCGATCCAGACGCAGTCCCGGTCGCTGCGACGGTGGCCGGCGTCTGTACGCCGACAGCGACGCATGGCAACACCTTCCCCTGCAACCTACAGGACCCGCGCGATCCGCTGCTCTTTCCCGCCGGCACGCTGCTCGAGCCAGCGTTCTTGAACATCGCCACCTCACGGCAGGGCCCAGGCGGACCGATTGCTCTGTTCTATGTCTTCACCGTCCGCGGGCTGCCGAATGACTTCAAATTCGTCTGGCACAACAGCACCGGCGACATCGTCGATAGCTGCGCCCTTCCCAACAACGATGCGGCGGACGGTGGAACACCCTGGGAGCCGCCCCAGAACACCGAAGGATGCTTCCCGGGCGTGACCGTCAACGGCAAGACGGTGGGTGCAAACCTCGCTGCGATCATGGATCACCTCGGGCCCGTCGACGTCGAAATCGGTTCGCCGGTGAGCCTCGGATACAACCAGAATGGAGAGCGCGACATCGTCAGCTACATCTCGCACATCAAGCCGAAGGTCTTCATTCCGAACCATGTGACCGCGGTCGCGGTGGAAGGCTCATCGCTAGAATGGAGGGTCGGGTTCTACGACGCGCTACGGCAGCCGTCGGGATTCACAACGAGCAGTCCACTCGGCGCCACCTACTCGGCCATTCCTGAAGCGAGCTGGCCCCAGGTCGACTGGCTTGTGGACCCGAACGACTATCTGCGGCCGCTGGTCTTCAAGCCGGCCGAGAAACGCTGGGAGAAGTAACCGAGCAGAAACAGAGGAGGGCGGGCCGCCGCGTACGAGTGGCGCGCCCTCCTCGCAGGGAATAAAGGCAGAGCGGAGGTTGCGGACTGCGAAGCTCGCGACCCTCTGAATGACGGCGCGAGAGCTGTGTTCCGAGCCGCACTCTTTCCAGGTTCTATGCGGATGATTCTTACCCTCGCTTGACGCGACGGTGATGCATTCGCGGCGAAGGGTGCTTGAAGGCGCGGGAACCCTTCGCAAAACTGGGCGCAATGACAAGAGCCGAAATGCTTCGCGTGTGCCCCGAAGAAGCTTCCCCAGCAGCTAGCATCGGCGGTCGTCCGGGCCGAGATGCGACGCGGCTGCTGAAGCCTTCCTTCTCTCAGGCTCGCTCATCGGCTTGACCGAAAAGGAAATATTTGTTCACGGAGACTGCGTAACGTACCCGTCGAACTCACAGTCCGGGCCAGCGGACCCGCCATCCGCCAATGCACCCTCCATATACACGCCAGTTGTCAACGCGCCGGTGATGTATGTCTGCAGGTCCGAGGAGAGCGCCGCGAAAGTGCCATCATACGGACCCTCGAGGTCGGATGATGTAGGGCTGTCCGAACAGGCCGTGTATTCAACGGAGAGGTAGCCCCCGTCTGCAGGAAAGGGAGTGTTGTTATTTTGCGAATTGTAGTCCGTGAGCTTTGCATGGGGATCAATGGAGTTGATTTCGAAGGTGGCACAGACAGACGTTTCGGACACATAGCAGAAGCCCGAGAGGTTGAAGGGACCCCAGGTACCCGCGTCCACCGTGTTGGACGTGGAAAAGTCCGCGCCAGCCGTAGCGACGGTTAAGCGCAGCCAGGCGGTATTCGACGGCCCCTCCGGACCCGTGGGCCCGGTATCTCCCTGCGGGCCTGTCGGACCGGCCGGGCCGGTGGAACCCGAGCACCCAACGACTATCACCCCCGCCATCAAGAGCGCAGCACTGAGAAACGGTCGCACGCACGAAGTGATCACAGTCATCATTGCCTTCCTACCTTTCAAGCTACTGCCGCCCAAAGGAGCGGAGCGCGAAGGTATTGCTGTAGAAGGCTCATCACCACGCACGGCTGGTTAATTTCACGGCACGCCAGGGTCCAGTATCGGAGATTCCAACGCTCTGACATGTAAGTATTACAGGTGCACCTTCAAATAGGGAGTGCGAGTGTTTTTCTCTCCAAAGGGGCGCATCGAATCCCAGTCACTTGCACTCGAAGAATTGCCCGACGTGCCTAGCGCCGACCTGTGCTTTGGATTGGACCGCCTTATCCCGCACCCCTCTGAAGTCGGGCCACCCTTAGTGCCGGTAATATCCGGCCGGAGAGGTGGTCATGTCGAAGGACGAGAAGGACCCGAAGGCTGAGCCGGAGGAGGTTCAGCGGTGGACGGCGAAGCGGCGAACAGCGCTCGTGGTGAGCATCATCAGGGGCGAGACGTCGCCACACCTCTGCTAGCAAATCATCCCAGTTAGCTGTAGGCGCTTCCGAAGTGTTGCGGGCGGCGGACGCATCGGAATGGTCAAACCCGGAATGCCACTCGGAGGGCGCCGCGCGAAGCGGAGGCGAGTTGTTTCGCGTATGCGAGTTGACGTCCGCCCAGTGCTTTCAGGCTCCAGCTCGTCAACGAATGCGATCCGCTAGCTCGCCGCGTATACGCACCAGTGTGCCCTCGGCCTCTGTCGGCGAGATGGCTTGAGTCGATGCTCGCAGCAGAATCAAGCGTGATGGCGAAAGCCTTCAACATTGCCATCGCCTTCGAGCGGCGAAGGAGCAGAACTTGCGAATGTTTGGAGCAAACCGGAAAACGGGAATGCAGTCCTTAGCTCTGAGACCGGCATCAAGCCCGTAGCCGAGCCGATGTGCGGAGCTGGCGTGATAGCTGGTCCGTGATGCGGCGCGCCTCGATGCCGGCCTCGCGGAGCATTCCGGTGGGGGCGACATGGAAGCCGCACAAATAGAGATGGGGCAGTGCCGTCTCGCGTCCGCTGGTGATGACCTTCCCGGAGGCGTCTACGACTCCGTCAGCAATTCCGAGGATCTCGGCCAGTTGGTTTCGGTACCCGGTGGCGAGCACGACGGCGCGATAACTCGCTTCGTCGCCATCACTGAAGCGTACGCCGCTAGAAGTGAACTCCCTGATGCCCGGCCGTACCTGGATGCCCTTGCGCCGAATGAGGGCGATCGTCCCGACGTCTATCAGTGGGACGCGGTTGCGAATGCTCAACTCAGTCATCGGCCCGGCCGAAGCCTTCCGCAATCCGAGCCGGGAGAGGTCTCCGAAGGTCATTCTGAGAAGCGGCGCAGACAATGCATCCGCGATGCGAGGAGGTAGTGAAGAGAGCGCGAGTGCCCAGGTAAGGATCGGGAGCCCCAGGAGCTCACGCGGGAGCAGGTTCACCGGGCCACGAACGACGAGGCTCGGGCGTGCCCCGTGCTCGAATAAATCGATGGCAATCTCTCCTCCCGAATTTCCGAAACCCACCACCAGCACGTCCTGACCGCGGAAGGGCTCGCCTGAGCGGTACTCTGAACTATGCAGAAGGAGCCCCTGGTAAGCGTCCATACCCGGCCATTGCGGCCGTTTCGGCTCGGCGTTGTAGCCAGTCGCGAGCACGAGTGCCCGCGCCCGGTAGTGACCAACATTCGTCGTCAGCTCCCAGGTGCCTTCGCTTGGCCGTACCTTGACCACTTCCTCCCCAAAACGAGGGGCTAGAGAGAAGGTGCGGGCATAGTCCTCAAGGTACGCGATGACCTGGTCGCGCGAAGGGTAGCGCGGGTAGGTCCGCGGCATTGGGAAGTAGGGCAGGCCCGAATGGTCGCGGTCGGTGTGCAGGTGCAGTCGATCATAGTGGCGCCGCCAGGATGGGGCGAGCACCTGCTCTTTCTCCAAGAGGAGAAAGTCGATGCCGGCCCGAGTCAAGCACGCCGCTACTGCAAGGCCCGCCGGTCCAGTGCCCACGACCATTACATCTGCCGTCGTCTCGCGGTGCTCGCTGGCCATGGACTAAATCTCCTTGCGGTTCACCTTAGAGCGGCGGGGATCTCACTGTCGTGGAGCGAGATGGGTCACGCCCAAAGCAAGGTGCACAAAGGTCGATTGCCAATCTCCTGAACACTCGACTTTCGAGGTTCCTTCAAACACTGTCCCGCAGAAGGGGTCCTGATCAGTCTTCAGCTCCTCCTCTACAACGCTGGCCTTACCAGAGCTCCGTTGTGTTTCCATCGATGACAATCCGGAGCGCGCGACACTCATCGGGGATGTCGCGCGCTGGATAGACGTAGACTGCCACCTTCAAGCCCGGTGTGAGCTTGCTCACCGGGACTCCGCGAAGCTCCATCTTTGAGGGCGCAGCGAGCACCACTGTCCAGGTCTTCGCCACTGGCTTGTCGACGTCCAGCTGGATCAACTGGTGCGGCCGGTCATAACTCGTCGACTGGATCGTCCCCCTCAGCCACATCCCCTTTGTGTCGTCGTAGAGCGACCAAGAATGGCCTGCGGCCACGGCGACACCGGAAGCCAGGAACGTTCCGAGAATCACCGCTCGAAGCCTCGCTGTCATCTGCTGCTTATGAGTTCGCATCATCCCCTCTCGATCCGGTGACCGGCACACCTACAGCGCCGTTCACACAGAACACCATTCGCGTAGCGACTACGAGGACCATCGATATCGACTGGGTTCAGGCCCTTGCTCACAGCTGCCAAGTATTCAACGAAAACACGGAGACTGGCGAGCCCGGCGAAGGTGGTCAGCATCGTCCGAGTTGCTTCCATGAACGTCCCCCCGCGGCAGAGTGCCGGTAACGGTTTGCCGCAGCGAGGTGCTCGTGCTCGGGCGGCTATTAGAAGCTGGACCGTCTTCGCGGCGTTTCTTCGACCGCTTCGTACAATTCCGTGAGATTCTCGACGCAGATGTCGGTTCGTCAACCGACAACAACACCGTTCTCAAGGAGGATCGGCCATGCACCTAGCTCTCGTCGCAGCACTGGCGCTGGCAGCGACTTTCGAGCCCGACAATCTCAGGGGCATCACCAGCATGAGGGTCATTGTCGAGAACGTCCCGGGTGCCGACCAGATTGGATTGGACCCGAACCTCGTTCAAACAGATGTCGAAGCGAGCCTTCGAAAGGCGGGCCTCAAGGTTACCCAGATTGCTGGGATTCTTCCGTACGTCTACCTTCAAATGAGCGTGCTGCCTCTGCCGGACGGCTGCGTCGCCTTTAGTATGCAACTTGCCTTGAAGACCGGAGCGAACGTCGTCGGAACGAAGAAGCTCATCATGGGAGACCTGTGGAGCGACGGGATTCTCAACGCCCGGTGCAAATCCGGCAAGGCAGACAAGACCGGCAAGGCCGAGGTCCTCAAGGCAATCCAAAAGAGCATCATCGAAGAGACGAACAAGATGGTCAGTGACGTCCTGGCCGCCAATCCGACGTAATCTGGCAGTGGACGCGCCCACCGAGTCGTCACAAGACGGGTCTCCTCACGAATCCACCGGTAGAGACACGTCGTTCAGGCCACGGCAGCGGCACAACCGAGACATTCGGGTCGAGCAGATGGCGGGGCTACTGCCATTCGAAGAACACGCTTCCTGGGACTGAACGTCGGGCGACGAAGGCCCCTGCCTATTCGGGAACGGTCTGGCCGGTGCCACCCAGCTCGGCAGGAAAATCCTTGAGCTTGGGAAGACCATCCTTCATGGGAACGACCGTCTGCGAGTAGTTCACATGGACGCCTGGCTTGAACGGGAGCCCGGGAATGGTGGCGGCGTACACGTCGACGAGCTTCCACTCCGGGTGCTCGGTGAACAGATGTCCTCCGCAGACCTTGCACCAGGTCCGATGACTGCGGTCAGTCTTGTGGAAGACGCCAAGCTTGTCCTTGCCCTTGGTGACTTGCAGCGCGTCCGGCTTCCATAACGTGAAGGCGTTGACCGGGCCGGCCGACCAACTACGACACGAGCCACAATGGCAATAGCCGGCACCGACTGGCTCGCCGGTGACCGTGATCTCGACCGCTCCGCAGAAACACTTCCCCGTGTGGCTGCCCAAAGGTGGCTCCTTGAGAAACCGCCACCCTATGCGGCGGCTTTCGCCCGGACAAGACATAAGCGCGGCCACGGAAAGACCGAGCGGGTATGGAGCGCGAGGGCGCCGTGGCCAGATTTTATGCGGGTTCCCGAGCCCGTCCTTTCCGCTCGAACTGCTTCTCGTAGAGTGCCTTCAACGTCTCGTAGGTGTCAGCCTCCAGCGGTCCCTTGTCGCGGCGAATCCGTTTCACGCGAGCAAACCTGAGTGCGAAGCCCGAGCTGTAAGTCGGGCTCTTTTGAACGTCATTGTATTCGACCTCGACGACGACCTCTGGCCGAACATGGACCACGCCCGGTTCCTCCGAAACCTTCAGCGCCAGCAGTTGCTCCATCAGCTGTACGCGTTCGAGGTCCGTCAGCCCCTTGAAGGTCTTGCCAATCATCTCCCAGCCGTCACCGTGTCGGACTCCCAGCCAGTAGTTGCTCAGGGTTCCTCGGCGTCGGCCGTGTCCCCACTCTGCGGCGAGCAATACGACGTCGAGGCTGTCCGACGGCTTAATCTTGAGCCAGTTTTTTCCCCGCTTCCCGGCCGTGTACGGAGCGTCCAACCGCTTGGCCACCAGCCCCTCATGTCCGGAGTCGATGGCCGACTTCAGGAAGCGAGCAATCTCATCGCTGGACGTCGTCACGCGCCGTTCGACGAGCAACGTGGACGGCACAAGCATCGCGAGCGCCGCGAACCGATCCTGGTAGGGCAAGTCCATGACCGTCTTTCCGTCAAGATGGAGCAGGTCGAAGAGGCGAAGCTCAAGGCGCATCGTCTGGCGATGGGTTTCGACCTCGTGCACGCGTCCGAAGCGTCGCATCAGCTCTTGGAAGGGGAGCGGTCTGCCTGCGCTGTCGATGGCGAGAACCTCGCCTTCCATGACCAAGGAGCGTGACGGAATCGTGCGCGCCAGCTCGACGATCTCCGGAAGGCTCCTCGTGACGTCGCTCAGCCGACGGCTGAAAATACGCACTTCGTCGTCCAGACGGTGAATCTGGACACGGGCTCCATCCATCTTGTACTCGATGGCTGTCTTGCCTCCGTGCGTGGCTAGCACCTCCGCTGGGTCTTCCATGGCCTCGGCGAGCATCGGCTTGAGGGGGAAGAGCACACGCAACCTCACCGCACGAATCGCCGGGAGGCCCTCATGAAGCGCCGTTTCCGCAATCCGTCCGAGATCGCCGAGAAGCATCTGTGCCGCTCGAATATCCTCCGAGGGGATTCCCGAAGCTTCGGCGATGGCGTCCAGCATGCCGCTCTCGTTCAGGCCGATGCGCATCTCACCGGAGAGGCCACGAAGCAGGAATTCTTGCTCTAGCTGAGTTGCCCTGGCGACGAGCTCGTTCAGAAGTCTCTGTCGGTTGTGCAAAGAATCAGGGCCATGGACCTCCGCAATCGCATGGAGCTGCTCGTTGACGTCCAGGAGAGTGAGTCTAGGACCCGGAGTCGGCGTTTCCCTTGCCAGTGCCAGCGCGCTCTGAATGGTGGCGTAGCCGATGTTGAGAACTCGACCATCCGATTCGGCGAAGATGCTTCCGGTCAAGAACAGTACTGCTGGCGCGACCTCATCGCGGCGGAGCCTTCGTAAGAACTCGGCCGCGACGCGCCTTTTTTCGAGTCGCTTTGAGGTGCCGGCGATCACCGAGGCGACGTTCGCGACGTCTGAAAAGGAGGTGGCGAGCTGCGCATTCATCGAGCGATGGCACTCTTCAGGGACGCGCGGCCAAGCGATGTATGCGCGGTCAACCGCAGGTTCGTGGGGGCTCGTCAGGGAATGGAAAGGTAAGGTCCGCGCAGTGTGCCGGACATTCGACTGCGGCACCCAGACAAACTCGTCCTGGTGCCTGGGCCAGTGACGCTGCCTGGACGACCCGCCACGTCCGCTGAGATCGAACAGTGCTGGGCCTGTGTAGCGCGGCAACCGTTTGACAGGACCGAGCGATGCTGCATGGCCGGTCGAAGCGAGATAGGTAGTTACAGCTGGTCTGAGCGGGTACGTGCCCGAGATCGATTTCCTTGGGCGTTGTACCCTCGGAATCCGACGCACCGGGTTTTTCGGGCCCAGGCGCCTTCACACGACGTCTCTGGGCAGATCGCTGCAGTGGCGCGACCACGTCTCGCAGAGCTTCGAAAGGGAGAGTCAAGAGCTGGACGTGGTTGCGCGTCGTGATCACAGCGGGCAGACTGCCAACCGCACCCGAACCAAGCGATCGGACGCGAGGATGTACTTCGCCATTGTGAAGCAGTACCAACGGACGCTGCGTGCGCTCGATGCAGTACTTGCCAAGGCTGTCGCCCACGCCGAAGCGAAGAAGTTCGATCCCGACAACTTCTGCACCGCTCGGCTGGCTCCGGACATGCTTCCCTTCACACGACAGGTTCAGATTGCGTGCGACTCCGCCAAGCGCGCCGTCGCCGGGCTTGCTGGTAAGGAAGCGCCCGTCCACGACGACACCGAGCAGACGATGGCGCAGCTCCGCGAGCGCATACAGAAGTGCTTGACGTACCTCTCCACGTTCCGTGCCGCAGACTTCGCCGCGGTGACTTCCAAGACCGAAATCAAGCTGGCGAACCCCCCGGGGAAGGCGATGTACGCTGACGATGCACTTCTCGCGCGCTCCACGCCGAACTTCTTCTTCCATGTGGTCATCGCTTACGCGCTGCTGCGCGCCGGCGGGGTGGACATCGGAAAGCAAGACTTCCTGGGTGAACTGCCGGCGATGTTTGACCAATCTGCCTGAAAAGCGGACCACCTGGACGCGGCTCAAAAGCCGAGTAGTTGTTGAGAGGCCATTCGAATCTGACGGAGGACGGCTGCCTGGTTCCGTCTCCGCGAGCCTCAAGCAGCGCTGGGGAGGCTAGGGGGCGGTGAGAAGGAGACACGTGGAACGATGTTCTGCGGTTACCCAGCGATGCGGACCCAGAAGACCAAGCCACATTGTTCGACCATCGAGAGCGGCAACACGGGGATGTGGCACGGCCCGTGACTCCTTGAGGGTGGCGATGCTCCGGTCAGTGATGCCGTACGGCCAGTCTTGACGCCGGGCCCCACCCAGGAGCCAAGTTGTGTAGAAGACGGTTGGCCAGACCTTCCAGTAGTCGCCAGTAACGTGTGTGGCCTGGGCAGCGATGACGTCTCGGGCCTCCGCTCCCCACCGCGATTCGAAGGCTCGCACGACCGCTTCATGGCTGGGCGGACCGACGGCAACCAGGATGGCAAGACCCACCCCTGCGGCGCTTGCCCACCAAACTGCCCTCTGCCGGTCCGGAGCGAGCGCCAGAAGGGGAAGAGTGGCTAGAAGGCAACATGCTGCCTCGATGAGGAGCAAAGGCGGCGCGAGATAGCGCAACGAGTAACCGTTCGCTGCGACCCATTTGGAGGTCGCCACGGCCGCGAATGGAACGGTGGCCGTCAGGGTGAGTCCGGTCGCGGCAAGAACCGCCGGTCGCGCTCTGGCTCGGACGGGTGGCAAGCTCAGGAAGCAAAGGCCGAAGGCTGCGAGCGCGATGGCAACACTCACCCATCCCTGGATGGCGGCATTCGTCCATGCACTGCGAAAGAGCTCGGTCGCCGCGTGGTGCCAGGCTGACGCTGGAAGCGCTTCGAAGATGGTGTGCGGAACAGGCATTGCCCGAGAAAGGCGTGCCGAAAGAAAAGTGCCGAGTGTCATGAGTGCCCCGGCCACCAGGAAGAGGCGCCAACGCGCGAGGCCCAAGCGTCCGACATCGATGAAGCACACGCGCCAGATGACCAACGGCCCAACGACGGCGCTCACACCGATGTTCACCCAGGCGGCGGCGAAGAAAAGCACCGCGGCTGCGGCAACGCGCGCGACGCCATTGCGACGTAAGAGTTCGATCGCGGACAGACCAAGGCCAAAGGAGAGCGTATAGGGTTGGACCCAAAGAATGTTGAAGCGTTGCTCTGCCGGGGCAAGGAGGAGCAGGAGGACGAGGAGGAGTGCCGCCGGCGGCACCCAGGGAAAGCCCGGGGGGACAAGCGCGCGGACGAGCAGCGCAAGGCCCCAGACTGACAGCCCGATGACGAGAAACCCCTGGAGCAAGAGGTGCGCTTGCGGGTCTCGTACCGGGAGCGCCAAGAGCGGAATGAGCATCCCGAAGCGGTCCTGGCCCCAAAAAAAGGGCGTCCACTTGGTGAGCCCAGTGAGCACGGGCACCAGGCTGTCGCCGTGGTGCCCCTCTTGGAGGCGGCTGAAATCCAGCCAAGCTGCGATGGCCGCCACCGATGCGAATACCAGCAGCGGTCTTCGCATACCTGGCATTCCCCTAGGATGAGGCCGCACGGACGATTTTAGGTACCCGAACCGCAGGCGCGCCTGGACGGCCTGTCGCGCGCGGAAGAGTGTCCAACGGACCGCCGTCTCTCTGCAAAGGAAACATCCCAGCCCTCTTACTCAGAAGTCTCTCTTGAGGTGGCGCGCGTGGGATTGGTCTAAATGGTGGTGAGGTCCAAACGGAGATAGGCCCAATGGAGAAATCAGCGCCATCTGCTCGCACGAGGGTTCAGCGGTTTCCAGGCCGGGGCGCCTACGACAGCGACACCATTGCGGCAATCCTCGATGAGGGCTTGGTCTGCCATCTCGGATTTGTCGTCGATGGCCAGCCTTTCGTCCTGCCGACGACCTACGTTCGTGAGGGCCAAACTCTCTACCTCCATGGTTCTGCGTCCAACCGCATGCTCAATGTCTTGGCCGCCGGCGTAGATGCGTGCGTGACCGTCACGCTCCTCGACGGGCTGGTGCTGGCTCGTTCCGCTTTCAAGCACTCGATGAACTATCGCTCCGTCGTGGTTCTGGGTCGCGCACAGGCAGTGACCGACCCAGCGGAGAAACGACGCATCCTCAGCGTACTCATCGAGCACATCATGCCAGGTCGAAGTACTCAGGTTCGTCAGCCAAACGAGCGCGAGCTCGGTGCGACGCTGCTGCTGGCGATGCCCATCACGGAAGCCTCGGCAAAAATACGGAGGGGACCTCCAATCGACGACCCCTCCGACTACTCCCACAACTGTTGGGCGGGCGAGCTGCCGCTCAGGATTCGGCCCCTGCCTCCCGTCCCCGATCCAAAGTTGAGCACTGGAATCGCCACGCCGGACGCACTCGTCGACTACCGGCGCGGCTCCAGCTAGGTCACCTCGCGCGGTGCGAGGTTGCGACCCGTGGCCGGAACTGCGGCTCGCGTTCTCCCTAAACACAATTTCTCGACTTCGAGCGGGTAACCGCGTCCGGCCCGGGGAATGCTTGTAGTCCTGGGCGCGGCGAAGAAGTTAACTTGGCGCTTCCGTGAGGATGGCGGCCAGCTTGGCAGCGTCGATGTTTCCACCGGAGACGATGCAGGCGACGCGAACTCCGCCGGCAGCCCCCGCGAGCGCGCAGGCGAGGGCACAAGCGCCGGCGCCCTCGGCGATGACACGGTTGCGCTCCGCGAGAAGCCGCACGGAGGCTCCAACCTGCTGAAGCGTCGCCACCAGGACGCCGTCGAGAACGGATTGTGCGCGTCGCAGCATTTGAGGGAACACGGTTCGGCTTCCAATTCCGTCTACGAACGACGGCTGGTATTCCACCGTTCGAGGTTCGCCCGCCGTCCACGATGCCGATAATGGTGCAGCGCTGGCGACCTCCGCAGCCCAGACGCGGCAACTCGGTCTCAGGGCTCGAATAACAGCTGCGATTCCACAGGCCAGTCCGCCGCCCCCCCAGGGCACGACGACAGCGTCGACATCGGGCAAGTCTTCGACAATCTCCAACCCGATGGTGGCGTTTCCTGCCATCACGTCCGGGTCGTCGAACGCGTGGATGAAGGTTGCATCGACGCCGGGGTAGGTGCGCTCCTGAAATGTTCGCCACCACCGGTCGAATGGAACCTGGATGACGCGGCCGCCAAGGCGCTCGATGGCGGCGAGCTTCGTGGCGGCCGCGGTGTCGGGCGCGACGACTGTGCACTCGGTTCCCAGCCGTCGGGCGGCGAAGGCAACTCCCTGGGCCATGTTTCCCGCTGATGCCGTCAGTACGCCGCGACGCAACGCATCCTTGGAGAGTCGAGCGAGCGCATTGGTCGCCCCCCGAATCTTAAAGGAGCCGATCGGCTGAAGGTTCTCGAGCTTGAGATGGATCTGAGCTCCTCCTGCGACGTCGGCGTTGAGGCGAACGAGCGGCGTGCGGAGCGCAAAGCCCGCGATGCGCTTGCGAGCCGCCTCACTGTCGGCGAGGGTCGGGAGGCCTTCGCTCACAAATCCACCCAGGTGCCTGCACCTACATCCTGAGCTCGCTGGTAGAGGAACTCGGCCGAAGCGAGGTCCTCGACAGCCAAGCCCAATGACTTGAAGAGGGTGATTTCTTCCGGGGTACTACGTCCTTGCTGTTTTCCGAGCAAAAGCTCACCAAGCTCGGCGCGGATATCGTGAGGGCCGATGGCGCCGTCTGCTGCCGCGAGGCGGTAGTCGCCAGACTCGGAGATGGTTGATTCGCGCCGGTCGACGAAGATGGCTGATCGGGCCATGGTCGCGCTGTCGACCTCGCGAGCATGGGGCAGGCTGGCGCCGACGGCGTTCAGATGCGTACCGGGGGCAATCCACGTGTGCTCGATGACCGGGTTAACCGAACTGGTGGCTGTGACGATGAGATCTGCGCCCCGGACGGCGTCGGCGGCGCTTGCCAACGGCTCGATCGCGCAGTCAACGCGAGCTTGCATTTCGCGCGCAAACGCACGTGCCCGATCGATGCTTCGACTGGCCACGCGGACACGGCGCATCCGCCGGACGGCCGCCATGGCGAGAAGGTGCGTGCGCGCTTGCACCCCCGCTCCGATGATGGCGACATCTCCGGCGTCTTCGCGCGCGAGCAAGCGCGTCGCCACGCCGGAAACGGCGGCGGTACGGATAGCGGTGATGGCCGAGGCGTTCATTAGCGCGACGAGCTCGCCGGTTGTTCCGTCGAAGAGCAATACACCTCCCTGGTGCATGTCCTTGCCCCGCGCCGGGTTGTCCTTGAAGAGGCAGACTACCTTCAAGCCGTAGGCTGGCTTCCGTCCAGGCCCGGAAAGCACCGCGGGCATGAGTCCCATGAGCCCCGCGGTGTTGGGCGGGCGCACGATCATGCGCAACGGCTGATGAACGTCGCCTCTGGCCAGCGCCTTCAGCGCATCGGCCATCAGGTCGATGCAGGCCTCGACTGGCATGAGTCGTTCGATTTCGCCCTGGGTGAGAACCAAGACCTTCATGGGTTACTCCGCCTTCCCCGAACGACGGCCTGCGCACCACTGTTCCAGTCTCGCGACGGCGGACCCCTTCGTACTCAATCGGAGTTCGCTCAGCAGTGGTTTCTGGAGCGCGGCCGGGTCGCGAGCGTCGAGGCCGGGAGGAGGGCACCCGTTCAGTCGTCGTCGTCGTTGCGTTCCGACGCGAGGGGGCAAACCGCGCCTCGTTTGCAGAGTCCTGGTCCCGAAGCAGCTTCGTGACGCGCTCCGTCAGCACCTCCGAGCAGGTTGCGGAGCAGATGGATGCAGATGCGTCTGTCGAGAGTCACGCCGCGGACCGTCGATTCGACAGCCGTACAAGGGGGAAGTCGGAGCGCCGCCGACTTCACTGCGCTGCGCAGCCACTCATGAACTCGAGGACGCGTACATCGCCAGTCCGTCCAGGCATCCGTTCCAGCCCTGTTCGTGGCGTTGTTTGGCTTCGGCCGTGGAGATGCGTTCGTGCGTGACGATGATGTCAGTTGTCTTGCCTCGGCCCTGGAAGCGGACGCTCACGCGCTCATCTCCGTCCTCGAACCCCTCGAGGCGCCAGGTGAAGACGAGAATTCGCGGGGGCGTGATGCGTTCAAACTCGCCGCAAATCCAAATCGTACTCCCGTCCGGAAAGACATTGGCGATCCGGTACTGGCCACCCACGCGAAGGTCGATTTCGGCGTGAGGACACCGAGCCGGCGGAGGTCCCCACCATTTCACCAACTGCTCGGGTTCGGTCCATGCCCGGAACAATTGCTCCGCAGACGCCTTGATGGTGCGGCGGACTATCAGGTGGAGCGTGCCGGCGCGCGAGGCCTCTGGTCTGCGTGGCGCCATCCGAAACTCCAATGTCAGGTGTCTTCGTGCTCGAAGTGAGCCGCGAGTGAATCAAGGTTTCGTTCCCAGAATGCACGGCGCTCGCGCAACCACGTTTCGACCTCGTTCAGCGTCGCAGTGTCGAGGGAACATCGGTGTACGCGTCCATCGACCCTGCGAGAGACGAGGCGGGCGTTTTCCAGGACGCGGAGATGCTTGGACACCGCAGGCAGCGACATGGGAAGGGGCTCCGCGAGTTCCGTCACCATCGCGGGTCCGCGCGCAAGTCTCCGCAAGAGCGAACGCCGGGTACGGTCCGCCAAGGCGTGGAACACCCGATCCAACTGTGCGTCGGTCGAGGCCGCGCTCGTTCTTGATGGCATGGCTGGACGAACATTAAACCAGATGGTTAAATGACGCAAGACCAGCGGCCCTCCGGTCTCCAGAGAAGAGAACAGGAACCGCATCACAGTCTCGACGGAGGGCCTGTTCGAAGCAGCGTCAACCGCGAGACCCGAGGAGGTTCAAGCCATGAGCAAAATCGACACAGACAGCGTCCCGAGCAATCCATCCACACGCAGGCAGTGCCTGTCGGGCGCAGCCATCCTCCTGAGTGCCCTGGCTGCTGGCTCAAAGGCCTGGGGAACGGACCAACAGGCGTTGAAGTCGAATCCCCACTCAGTTGCGAACGAAATGCGAACGTCGCTCCACCAGGAAGTGACGCTGAAGGGTCAGGCTCAACGAATCTACGAGACGTTGTTGAGCTCGAAGGACTTCTCGACCTTCAGCGGTGCTCCGGCGGAGATCGACGCGACCGCGGGCGGCGCCTTCTCGATGTTTGGCGGGATGATTGTTGGCCGGAATGTGGAACTTGTCCCCGGGCAGCGAATCGTCCAGGCCTGGCGACCCACGCACTGGAACCCGGGCGTGTACTCCATCGTCAGGTTTGACTTGAAACCGAAGAGCACAGAAACGCTCGTTGTCCTGGACCACACTGGCTTCCCCGAAGGGGAATTCGAACACCTCTCGAGTGGCTGGAAGCAGCATTATTGGGAACGGCTCATGACGTTTCTGGCCTGAACAGCCTCGACGAGCCCGATTGTTCGGCCGGAGGAGGTACTGTCGGCCGTCTTGCCTCAGCCCGCATTGACCGCTTCCGTGAAGCGCATCCTGCCGTGGCTGGTCGCGGTCGCGTTCTTCATGGAGTCGCTCGACACGACCATTCTCAACACGGCGCTTCCAACGATGGCCCCGGCGCTCCACGTCGTTCCGCTCAGCATGAAAGCCGTGCTGACGAGCTACACACTGAGCCTCGCGGTATTCATCCCGGTCAGTGGCTGGGTGGCTGACCGCTTCGGGACCCGAGCCGTCTTTTCCTCGGCGATTGGTCTCTTCACGCTCGGGTCGCTCCTGTGCGGGCTCTCGAGCAACCTTCACGTCCTGGTCGCGTGCCGGATACTCCAGGGATGCGGCGGCGCGATGATGGTTCCGGTCGGCCGTCTGACGATGGTGCACGCCTTCGCCAAGCCCGAACTGGTTCGAGCCATGAGCTTCGTGGCAATTCCTGCGTTGATTGGTCCGATGATTGGCCCGCTGGCTGGAGGCCTCATCGTGGGGCTGTTCCATTGGCGGGTGATTTTCTTTGTTAACCTGCCGATTGGTCTCTTGGGATTGCTGCTCGTCTACCGGCACCTGCCTGACTTCCGGGCTGAAGAGACAGCACCGCTGGACTGGCTGGGGTTGATTTTGTTCGGCTCCGGAGTTGGTCTCCTTTCGTACGTCCTGGAGATTTTCGGGGACCACACCCTGGGTAGTGCAGCCATCGCGGTCTTGCTGGTGGTCGCCTCGGCGCTCCTCATCGTCTATGGCTGGCACGCCACACACACCCCCCACCCGTTGCTGCGACTCTCACTCTTTCGCATCCGGACGCTACGTGCCGCGGTGACCGGCAGCTTCATCACGCGGCTCGGCATCGGGGGAATGCCATTCTTGCTTCCACTGCTCTACCAAGTCGGGCTCGGCTATTCGCCCATCAAATCGGGTCTGCTCATCCTGCCGCAGTCCATCGCGGCGATCAGCCTCAAGGCGACGATGCCGAACATTCTGCGGCGACTTGGATACCGTCGCGTGCTGCTGTCCAACACAATCCTCCTCGGCATTCTCATCGGCCTCTTCGCCACTATCGGGCCCGGGACGTCGCTCGCCGTCATCGGCCTTCAGGCACTCGCCTTTGGATTTCTCTCGTCGCTCCAATTCACGAGCATGAACACGCTGGTGTACGCCGACGTCAGTGAGGCCGACGCCAGCATGGCGAGCACCATTGCCAGCACGATGCAGCAGATGTCGATGAGCTTCGGCGTTGCTGCTGCTTCGCTCGTCACCGCGGTCTTCATTCCGGACCGCTTTCGCTCCGAACCGGGACAGATCACGCATGGGATTCACTTGGCCTTCCTCGTCCTCGGAAGCTTGACGGTGGTGTCGGCAGCCATCTTTCGCGAGCTGCGCACCGAGGACGGGGACAGCGTGAGTCAACACAAAGTCGCTCCTGCCATCGGGTGACGGAGCGTCCAGACCCGGAAGCCGGGAGTGGAAGGGGAGGGGAAGGCACTAGCCCGGGGGCAGCGGCTACCCGAGACGTCGCTCAGAATTCCGCACTCTGAGTGCGGGCGGTTCGAAACGGACGGAAACGCGGGACGCGTTAGGGCGACTTCTTGGACTCCAGCTTTGCATGGTAGTCGATGAGTTCCGTGGAGCTCTTGACGACTTGCGCGCCCCGCGTCGTCGTCATGGTCTGCTTGACGACGCCGCCGGGGACATTCTGGGCCGTCCAGACCTTCTCGACGGTGGTCTCATCTCCGTTGGTCGCCGTTGCCTCCACCCACTCGGCCTCGACAGGCTTCCCCTTGAAGTTGACGGACTCCTTGCCTTCCGTGACGGCGTAGCCGGCGGCGTTCGGGCTCTGGGATTGCTCGTAACGGACTTTGGCCGGGTAGTCCTCGACAGTCTGGGTCCTCTCGACGGCAGAGGATGATTTACCCGCTGCGCCGACGGTGACGATGGTCTCGACCCGAACCCTGCTCTTGCTCTTGGAGAGGAGCTTTGAGGTGATGACAATCTCGGACGCGGTTCCGTCGGCGAGCGTGTCGACCTCCTTCACCGTGACGGAAGCGCCTGGCTTGAACTGCGACCAGTGCGCATACGGCGGGTTGTTGACCAGCTCACCTGCCTTCGGCGGGGGAGGCTGCTGGTCCGCTGGCTTGTCCGGAGGAGCCGCCACGTGCGGGGCTCCCTTCGCTGCCGTGTCGAGGGGGCCGCTCATTGTCTGAGCGAACGCGAAGCTCGGAGCGGCGAGGATGAGCACAGCTGCGAGTGAACGACGCATAAACCCTCCACAATTCGCATGCGAATTTCACAAACGGACCCCACACTATACTTCGGCGTGCCCCGTTGACAGAGGGTGCCCGGCTCTCTACCCTTCCTCGCAAGATCGGAGATTTCCGGTCCGAGATCCGAGGGATAGCTCGTGCGAGATACATCCAGAGGTCCTCACGCTCGCCTCAAGCAGACCTGGCTTCGGGTCCTCCAGGCCGGCACCGGGAGTTTTGTCGTTGCCGTGGCCGTCGTAGCCGCACCGCCAGTGCAGGCAGCACGGCTCGACCCGGCACTGTCCGTGAGCGGCAGGGTGCAGGAGGCGCGAGACGCGCTCCGCAAGGGTCTCCCGCCTGGAGAAACAGACCATCCCTCCCTCGAGCAGCTTGCCTGGTGGGGAAACCGCTGGGGCAACGGATGGGGACATCCGGCGTGGCACAATTGGCCGAACTGGCACAATTGGCACAACTGGCACAACTGGTCGAATTGGTGAGCGTGGGTCGCGGTCGCTCGTCGTCGCCTCCATGAGCGTCCGCCTCGGCCCACTGGATCTCCTGGTCATCCAGCCGACGCCGTTCTGCAACCTCGACTGCAGCTATTGCTACCTGCCGGATCGCGCCAACAAGCGCCGCATCGACGAGGCGACGCTCGAACGAACATTCCAGCGGGTGGTGGAGAGCGACCTCGTCGCCCGCCCCTACACGGTGGTTTGGCACGCGGGCGAGCCGCTGGTGCTTCCTCCCATCTTCTACGAAAAGGCCTTTGCTCTCGCAGCGCGCTATTCACGCCCGGGTCTCGAAGTCACTCATTCATTCCAGACCAACGGCACGCTGGTCGACGCTGCGTTCTGCGAACTCATCCGCCGCCACGACGTCCGAATTGGCGTCAGCGTCGACGGGCCGGCATTCCTGAACGACGCGCGTCGGCGGACGCGCGCCGGGAAGGGCACGCTGGCCCGCGTCTTGTCGGGCATCGACTTGCTCCGAAAGTTCGAGATTCCGTTCCACGTCATCACCGTCCTGACCGAGGAAGCCCTCGACTATCCGGACGAGCTCTACGCCTTCTACGTGGAGAATGGAGTTGCACAGGTCGGATTCAACGTCGAAGAGATCGAAGGACCGAACAAGACATCTTCCCTCTCGGTGGATGACGGAACGGCTCGCTACCGGGCTTTCATGTCCCGCTTCTTCGACCTGGCCATGGGCAGCCAGCCCGAGCTGAAGGTCCGTGAATTCGAGAGCATGATTGCGGCCGTTCTCTACGCCGGTCCGGAGCGCGGGCTTCCGTCACAGGAGGCCGCTCCCTTCGCCATCATCTCGGTTGACTGTGACGGCAACTTCTCCACCTTTTCGCCCGAGCTTCTCGGTCTCGAGAGCGCGACGTACTCGGGGTTTGCGATCGGCAACGTCCTGCGAGACTCGTTCGCGGAGGCCGCAGAATCGCCCCGTTACCGCGCCATGGCCGAAGACGTCGCAGCGGGTGTCTCGAAATGCCGGGAAGTCTGCGCGTACTTCGCCTTTTGCGGAGGGGGTGCGCCGGCCAACAAGTATTTCGAGAACGGTTCCTTCAACTCGACCGAGACGCTCTTCTGCCGCCTGCATCGGAAAGCCCTGGCCGAAGTCGTTCTCTCGAAGATGAAGCGACCCGAAGAAGGCGCCCATGCCGGCTGAAGGGCCCGACGCGGCCAAGCCGTGCTATCGCTTCGCGGTCGCCCCGCGCTTCTCGATGCCGGGTGCCTTTGACGGGCGCTTCGAGAGAAACGGCGGTGTCCATCGCGACGGAGACCGCGTCTGGCCCTTGGCTGACTGGCGAGTCTTGCCCGCGACGGAAGTGACGTCCCTGGTTTCCGGCGTCTCCGGCCGGGACGCGATTCTTCCGCCGACGCATCTCGGACTCCTCAAGGTGCCGGACCACCTGCGTGCCGGCTGGTGGGCAGAGGCCGAGCGCAGTGGCGGGGTGACGCCGGCAGCTGGCGCCCACTTCGAGGGCATCTTCTCGAAGGTTGTCGACTTCCTGCGCTTCAAGCGTCTTCCGCTCCCGGAGCGGGTCGCACTCAAAGTCGCCGTCAGCGTCCCGGGCCTTTCCTCCACGCGGGTGGCCACCGCTGGTGGACCCCAGGGGCTCAGCTTCGGGGACGCTGCCGACACGGCGGAAGCCGGCGGAGGAAAGCCAGTGGCTTGCATCAACTTTGGTGACGAGGGGGCCTACGTCGTCCTCCTCGACCTGCCGCCGGCGGCAATGGCCACACGGCTTGAGGCGGCGGGGGTTGCGTTGCCACAGGGGCTCGCGCCTGCGGCGCTGGTGCGCCGCTACTTCGAAGCCTTTCCACAGCAGCCCCTGCTGCGCCTCCGTCTCGAGCCCGGTGAAGGCCTCTGGCTCTCGCCACTCGGCGTCGTCCACGATGGATGGACCGACGGCAAGCTCGACCTCGACGTCATGCTCTTGGTGGGCTGCGAGACGCCGTCTCTTCGACGCAGCACGTCGCCGACCGGACAGGAGACGGGCGTTCCCGAAGGCCTCTAGTTGCGCTAGCGTTTCGGCGTCCCGCAAGGAGGCCCTCGTGCACATCCCGTCCCCGCTTCGGCGTCCCCTGTTTGCATTGGCCGCCCTCGGGCTGGCCTTCGCCGCGGGTCGCGCCATCGCCTACCAACCGCACATGCAGAACGCTCTCGGCGCGCTGCAGAATGCGCAGAGCGAGCTCCAGCAGGCTGAGCCCAACAAGGGAGGACACCGCGAAAGGGCGCTGGGCCTGGTGTCGGAAGCCATGTACGAGGTCCAGGCAGGCATCAAGTTCGCGGGAGGGAGCTAGCCCATGCGCGTCCCCTTCGCTCCTTGGTTGCGGAACACCCTCCTGGCCGCTGGCGCCGTGGCAGCCTTCGCCGTTGGCTGCGCGAGCGGTCCGCCTCCCGGCCCTCCGCCCTCGTACCAGCCGCACATGCAGAACGCCCTGGCGGCGCTTCAGGTTGCCCAGAGTGAGCTGCAACAGGCAGAGCCAAACAAGGGCGGCCACCGGGAGCGGGCCCTGGAACTGGTGTCGCACGCCATCATCGAAGTTGAGCGCGGCATCGACTTCGCTGCCCGCCACGGGAACTGAGCTGCAGCGGTGTCGCTGCGGTAGTGACGTCCTGGAGTGAGTGTGCAGCCGAGCTCCTTGGTCCCTGCCGGACGCTCCAGCGACGCGTCGTCTCAGGGAGGGGCGGCCGAACGCTCGGCGACGAGGAGAAGGCGGCGGTCTCCGGCGGCGAAGGGACGACCGGCAAGCGAACCGTAGGCGCCCTTCACCAGCCAGCCCCCATCCTCGAGCAGGCGGTTTAATTCCGACACGCTGTAAACCGCGTGCGAGATTTCCGCGAGCTGCCGTTCGACACCTCGCACGAGGCTGCACGTCTGAACGAGGCGTCCGGCGGCAGCGTCGTACCGACTCCGGACGCTGTACGTCACACCACCGGCCTCGAGCGTGCGTTCCGCCACGAGGTAGGGAAGTAGAGACTCGGCCGCCGCGCCGGTGTCAATGGCCCAGCGACCACCAGGCCGCACTGCCTCGAAGCTATTCCGGACAAAGCGGCGCATGTCGACGCGCGAGAGGTAGCCGAAGCTATTCCCGAAACAGTAGGCGGCGTCGAAGGGACTGCCGGGGGGTGCGTCGCGCATGTCACCGAGCAGGAACTTCGCCGTCGAGCCATGGGCGCGGGCGTCATCCTGAGCAGAGGACACGGCCGCCGGGGAGAGGTCGATGCCGGTTACCCGGTACCCACGGCTCGCGAGAAGGAGCGCATGGCGGCCGGACCCCGAGGGAAGGTCGAGGACCGACGCCGGCGGCGAAATGCCGAGCTCCCGCACCAGAAAGTCCACTTCGGCGCGGGTGGACTCGGCGGGCACGGCGGCGCGCCAGAAGTCCAGCGCCAGCGCGGTGAAGAAGGACTCGTACCATTCGGGTGCCATGGCGCTCCGGAGGCGCGGGTGCGAAACCCGCAAAGCCGCAAGGTTGGATGCGAAGGGGAAAGCGTCGCCCGCTGCTCCCAGAGACGGAGCGCGACCATCAGCGTGTGCGAGTCGACGGCCGGTGGAACGGAAAGCTTCGGCCGGAGCTAGGCAGAGACAGACAGAGGCAACCCGGGGATGGAGTCCACGAAACGGAGAAGCTGGAGCTACCGCGGACTTGAGGACGGGTCAACTGGAAGCCCGAGGTTCAGGCCAGGTCGAACCGAAGCTCCCCGAGCTTCTCGACGCTGCAGGCCACCTTGTCACCTGGCTTGAGCCAGACCTGCGCTGTCTCTGGCTTCCCTAGAATGACGCCCTCCGGTGTCCCGGTGGAAATCAGGTCGCCTGGCTTGAGTGTGAAAATCTGCGAGGCGTAGCTGATGATTTGGGCGCAGGTGAAAATCATGTCGTTCGTGTTCGACGACTGTCGACGCTCACCATTGACGTAACACTCCACGCCAAGTTTCTGCGGGTCGCCAACGAGGTCTGCTCCGACCAGCCAGGGACCGACCGGCATGAAGCCGTCGGGCGTCTTGCCAATCATGAACTGTGACGCTTTCCCGTCGCGAAACTGGAGGTCGCGTGCCGAGAAGTCATTCCCGGTGGCGTAGCCGAAGACACAGTCGAGGGCATCCGCCTCGCTCACCTCGTGTGCAGTCTTTCCGATGATGACCTGCAGCTCGACCTCGTAGTCGAACTTCGACGCCACCTTGACCGGAAGCTTGATGGTGCCACCGTGGCCGGAGAGCGAGTTGTTGTACTTGTTGAAGAGCACCGGCGTCTTCGGGATGGGAGTCCCGGTCTCGGCGGCGTGGCGCCGGTAGTTGAATCCCAGCATGATGATTTTCTCTGGCTTGGTGACGCACGGCCCAAATTTCGCATCCTTCTCGTTCAGGAGGACGCCCTTGAGGGAGGAGGCCGAGGCCAGCGCTTTGTAGAAGCCTTCAAGATTTTGGCCGGCAATCACGTCGTCGGGGCATGCCGGGACCTTCACGCCAAGCAGCTTGCCGGCGCGTCCAACGTCGAGGATGCGTTCGCCTTGCTTCACGCCGAGGCTGTCACCGGCCCCGGTGTGGAGCGTGCAGTAGCTGAGACTGCGCGTGGAGACTCGCGACGTGTTCTTCGGCGCGGCGACACCGCGCTTACCCAACAAGACGGAGCTCGCGGCTGCAACTCCGGCGGTCTTGAGAAGTGTCCTTCGCGTCGTAGCCATGGGGAACTCCGATGCGCTCAGTGCCAGTCCGCGCTGGGCCATAGCACAGCAGCCGAGGAGGAGGCATCCGCGAAGCGGCCGGGCGCCGCCTGCGTCCTGAGGGTGCCCGCGCTGTCGGTGTCGCGGGTGCGGTCGCGAGCGCGACAGGTGCACCCGGGCATGAAGCGGAAGCTTGCTCAGAGCGCACGACGACGCCGACCCCGGGGAGGGGTCGGCTGGTCGGCGCCGTCACCCGCAGCGAGCACTCCGCTGCGGGTGACGTTCGATTGTGTCCGGCGGCCTCTTACGGTCCGGTCGGGACGAGGACGTTGCTTGCCGCCGCCTGAGCAATGAGAGCGTCGTGGTCCGCCTGCAGCAGGAAGCCCTTGGCGAGGGCGTTGTCCGCAGCGGCGGTGACGGCACTGACGTAGCCGGCATGGTCGACGTAGCGCTCCTCGAGGGAGAGCCTCGGGTCACCGTTGGCCAGACGCTGCGCCTGGGTGATGGCGAATGGCACCATTCCGCCGATGTAGTTGCAGTTCTGGTCCTTGTGGAAGCCGGCAGAGGTGATGTTCCAGCCGAAGTAGCTGGCCAGGGGGGCGTCGCGGAGCACCACCGGGATTCCGCCCAGCTCGTTTCCGTCTGCATCCACGCGCGGCACGTACATGTCGATGACATGCGCGATGCGGGGGGGGAATTCGGTCGGCACGCCCGACTGGTCAACCTCGTTGAAATCGGGACCCCACTTGTAGTCCAGGACCGGGTTGATGAAGGGGGTCTCAATCATCGGCGTGGCCAGCGGGACGCCGTCCAGGGAGGTGATGGTGGCCGCCCCGGGGACAGTCGCCGGCAGCCCCGGGATTCCGGCCGGGAAACCCATGGCCTCATTGGTGGCCCTGACGAGGTTACCGCCCGTGTAACGGTGGTGGTCATCTCGGCCGTCATGACGGCCCTCGTCGCCTTCCACAATCGGGTGCGGGCCGAGGGTGGGGTAAAGGCTCGGCGGTGGCCGGGTCCCAAGCATCACCCAGTCCCGGATGTAGACGCGGAACGCGTTGAGGGGCTCGGCTTCCGAGACTGGATTGGGCAGCAACGTGCCCGTGCCCCAGTTGTTGCCCGGGCAGTTGACGACACCGGTGGGCGTCTGGGTGAACCCGCCCGCGCCGCCGCCGTGGGTCGTGCTGGGCACGTAGTAGCGGCGTACGTTTTCGGGAATCGGGATGTCGCGCTTGCCGTCGGTGCCCACCCACTCGATGGGTAGCTTCAATTCCCAGACTTCGGCAGCGCCCGAGTGCTCGATGATTTTCGGGCAGGTGGCAGTCCGTCGGCAGCGGTCGAGAATTCCGCGGGCCGGTAGTTCACGGACGTTGTCCTCGTAGTCGGCCCACCACTGCGGACCCTCGCTCCCGAACTCGTAGAGCTCCATCACGCCGTCCGGCTGCGCCCAGCGGAAGTTGAGGGCCACGCGCCGTCCAGCGATGATGGGCCAGGCCCCCTCGTGGACTTGGCGGCGGTGCTCGTCTTCGTTGAAGCCGAGATGGATGAAGGCGCGGGTGGCGTTGCCGGACTGCGACACGCCACGGACGATGGCCCAGCGGATTTTCCCGGCCAGGGGGTTCGGCGTCCCGAAGTCGTCGTGGCGCTCATGCTTGAAGAAGGAGCCGAGGTCGCGGAAGGCCGCGAAGCCCACCCCGAGGACGTAGGCCCCGGTGGCGATGAAGTGCACCTGGTAGAGGAGGTTCGGGTCGAAGCCGTCCTTGAGGCAGATGGACCTGGGGTCCGGCGTCTGATGCGCCCAGTCGGTGCAGGTGGCCCAGGCCCAGTCGGTGCTGGGGATGGTCTTCGCGAGCGTCACCTTGCCGTCCATGGTCTCGTGCAGGTGTGCAGTCAACGTGGCCTGGCTGGTGTCGAGCGTGGCCGCAGGGTAGGGGAACTGGTTCGCCATCACCAACAGGAGCTGGGAGCCCGGCCCGCTGCGGTTGACGATGCGGGCCTGCACCGGGCCGGTGACGGGCTTACCGTCGTGGTGCGTCGCGATGGGCACCTGCACCCATTCGTTCGTGGTCCCGGTAATTAAAGTGCCGAGCCCGGTCGGACTTCCGGAGTTGTCGCCCTGCCAACCGCTGCTCAGTCCGACGTCGCCAAAAGCCCTCTCGGTGGCGACGATGGTGATGCGTCCGCCGCGGTTCGGTACGTCGTGCCAGAGAAGGCCGCTGGCCTTGGACATGTCGACCGGCTTCACGAGCTGGAAGGTGGAGGTGTAATGGACCTTCCCGTCGGAGCTCTTTCCGAGCTCGATGTCCGTGATGATGGCGTTGAGCGGGTCGGTCGGGTCGAGTTCGCCTTCGGCAAGTCCGGTGATGACCTCGTACTCACCCGCGTTGCCAAACGTCGGACAGACGGGCGGTGTCCCCGTGCAGAAGGCCGGAGAGGTGTCGGTGAGGATGGTGATTTTCGTCACTCGGGCCTGGGCCGGCTGGCTCATGACGAGCATCGCCGCGGCTGCGAGGACGAACGAAACGGACGTCTTCATGGCAAGTTCTCCCTGGCGAACGCGGCGGATTGCCGCGGCACGGCCCTTCAAAGAGTGCGACTGCACGGAGCGCTTCCCTGTCGAGCGGACGACTCCCCCGGGCGCGACTTACGGACCCGTCCTCCTTGGTTTCAAGGGGCGTTGCGTTGTCACACTGCGTTGTCGTTTGCGGCCAGGCGTCGGTGTGGCGCCTCGGTGGCATCGCGCGCAGCGCATTTCTCTCACTGCAGTCGTGACACGAGTGTCGGCGAGCGGACGTTGGAACGCGTCTCCGAGGTTGGGACTCGCGTGACCCGGGCGGTGACGATGGGCAGCCTGCTCAATGACGCAGCGCGAACGCGGTGCGTCGTTCGAAGCAGGGTCTGTGAACCTACTCGGCGAGGTGGCGAGCTGCAGGGGAAGGACTGCCCGCGAGCGCGCGTCGCGCTCGGGCGTGTCGGGACGGTGCGGACTGGCAGTGAAAGCCCTTCGTCCGCTGGAAGCGCGAAGCACCAACTCCTCCTCGAGAAGCCAGGGCTCGACGTCCGCGCCTTCTTTTGGGTGGCCCGGCTGGGGCTGGCGGATTAGCCCTGAGCGTGTACGACCACATCGGCCTCAAGGTGACGTCCATCGACGCGAGCGTCCGCTTCTATCGCGCTGCGCTCGGAGTGCTGGGACACGTGCTCCATTCGCAGGACGAGACCAGCGCCAGCTTCGGTCCGCCCGGCGCACCGGCCTTCTGGCTGTACCAGGCTCCGAGCCCGGTGAGTCCCGGCATTCATGTGGCGTTCCGCGCGCCGGAGCGCAATGCCGTGGACCGGTTTCACAAAGTTGGACTCGAGGCCGGGGGCCGGGACCACGGTGCTCCCGGGGTGCGCGCCGACTACGGTGAGCACTACTACGCCGCGTTTCTCATCGACCCCGACGGCAACAACGTCGAAGCGGTGTGCTTGCGTTAGCCGTCCCCGGAACCACGGCTGTCCACGTCCCGCTCCGGACCTTCTTCGGAGCGCCCCAGAGAAACCGTCGCCCGGGCTCGGCTCCTCGCCTCAGCTGGCGTCGACGAAGGCATACTCATGCTGCCCGTCTCGGATGATGAGCGCCCGCTTTCCTCCGCGCGCGCCGACCACGAATTCGAAACCCGCCAGGTTGGGGTCGATGGTGAAGAAGGACAGCGTCCCGTCGTCGTTCTTCCTCGAGGCCACCGTGCTCTGCCATTCCCCGAAGTCGAAGACGGTGGCGGTTCCCGTACGGCGAACGGCCAACTCGCCCAGCTCCGGGCTCGTGTAGCGGGCGGCCAGCTTTCCCACCGCGTCCGCGTCGGCGGGGACGACTAGGCGCTCGCGCTCCTTGGCCACCTCCGCCTTGTGTCGGGCGGCCCGGCTGGCGACGTCGGCCACAGCCTCGGGAACGCCGTCGAAGACGACTTCCAAGAGTCGCCTCAAGAAGGCCTGTCGCATCATCGCTCCGGGGTCCGAGTTGGTGAGAAGCACAGCACCAATCCCCTGGTCCGGAAGCGCCACGAAGTCGCTATGGTACCCGGGTAAGTCGCCGCCGTGATGGATGACCGGAATTCCATAGGTGGTGTCGACGACGAGTCCCATCCCGTAGGTCTGGTCCTCGCCGATGGGTACCTGCGGAATTCGCCGCGCGAGCAGGTTCTCCTCCGAGACCAGGACCCGCCCGTTGGGAAGCTTCCCGCGTGACAGCTCGAGCTGGACGTAACGGATGAAGTCATGCGGCGAGGTCCACGCGCCGCCCGCCGGCCGCAGCGGGACGACGGAGTAGTCAAGCGAGTTGCTCCCCACCACCAGCTTGCCGTCGACGTCCTCGCCATGCGGGCTGGCGTGGTTGCCCTTCAAGGCGCGACGCATGTCGAATGTGGTGGACCGCATTCCCAGCGGCTCGAACACCTTCTTCCGCATCGCTGCGTCATAGGCCGCGCCCAGCTCGCGACGTGGGTAGACGAGATGCCCGCCGATGAATCCGGCCGCAGCGGCCATGAGGTTGCTGTACTGGAACACCTCGCCGAACTTGCTCGTCGGCTTCACGGTGGCGAGGAGGGCCATGGATGACGCCGGGGTGGCATTCTTGAACTCGAAGAGCCATTCCAGGTCTTGCCGTGGCAGGCCGGTGCAGGCGCAGACCAGGTGCTTCACCAGCACCGTCGAGGTGATGGCCTGGTCTCCAAGCTTGAACCCGGCGTACGCCTTCACCACCGGCTCGTCCCAGCTGAGCTTCTTCTCGTCCACGAGCCGCGCGAGAAGCAGCGTGCTCATGCCCTTGGTGTTGGACGCAGCGATGAAGAGCGTGTCGGCGGTGACGGGGGATGGCTTGCCGAGCTCGCGCACGCCGATGCCGCCTTCCCAGACCACTTTCCCGCCGTCGATGAAGGCCAACCCGACGCCCGGGACGCCCAGTTGCTCCATCGACTGCCGAACGAAGTCCTTCAAGAGGTCGAGGCGGGCCGCGTCCAGCGGATGGGCCTTTCGTCCGACGAAGCTTTCGCGGGTGTAGCCCTTCGGCCGGACGCTCTGGAGGACGAGGTTGAGCGACGCAGCGCGCTTCTCGAAGGTGGGTTCGGTTCCCTCGATGACGACTACCGTCCAGGCGTCGCCCTTTCGGAGGGCCAGTGCCTCGACGAGGGCCCGCTCGTTGGGCGAGGTCTCGTACTCGAAGACCTGTCGCTCGTCCCATCCATTGCGGGCCGCGAGCGGCGTCGCCAGCTGCAGCGGACGCTTTGCCTCGGGGCGGTAAGCCGCCCAGGCTGAAGCAACCGCGGTGGCAGCGTCGGTGCCGCGGACGTCGACGATGGCCACCTGTGAATCCTTCTCCGGCGGCTGCAGGACGACCAGCGTCCCGGAGCTGCTGAGAGACCAGCTCCCCGGGGCGGTGAAGGTCGTTCCTCCCGCGGTGCTGCGCGACGAATCGGCCGAGAGCTGCTCGGCGATGGCCTTCGGTGGCGGGGCGGCTGGCGTGGCCGGTGCCTCAGCGCGGGCCGCTGCGGCCGGCTCGCTGACGTGGGCACACGCGGCCCCGGTGACGAGGAGAGCCGACGAGAGAAGTCGGAGAAGTTTCACGAAGGCCTCCTTCAAGGGTTGGCGCGGGGACGTATAGAAGAAATGCGCCCTCGCCAACAGCCTGACGCTTCGACACCGACACCGTCACCGTCACCGTCTCTGCCCGGGCGGGGGAGGGTTGGAGGGGGTGCAGGCCCCTCGGGGCTGAGAAGCCTTCCGGGGTGCCGTGCTTTGCCGCATGCTGGCCCTCCCCAACGGCATGACTTCCAGCCCCTCGGTCCCGGCACAGATGCGGTGGTTCGTCCGCGGTGACGTGGACGGCTTCTTCGGCTTGGCGCTGGACAACCTCGTCCAGCTCCTTGTCCTGGTGGCCCTGTGCCGCACCGTCCTCGGGTTTCCCGACGCGCTCGTCTTTGGGCGTGTGCTTCCTGGCGCGGCCGTCTCGTTGCTGGTGGGCAACCTCTTCTACGCCTGGCAGGCGATGGACCTCGGGCGCTCCACGGGGCGGGCGGACGTCTGTGCCCTTCCTTACGGCATCAACACCGTCTCCCTGTTTGCCTACGTGTTTCTCGTCATGCTGCCAGCCAAGCTGGTCGCAGAGGCGGCCGGAGCTGCCGACCCGGCGCGCGTGGCCTGGCATGCCGGCTTGGTGGCGTGCTTCGGGTCCGGCATCATCGAGCTCGTCGGAAGCCTGGTGGCCGAGCGCATCCGACGGTCAACGCCCCGTGCCGCGCTGCTTTCCACGCTGGCGGGCATCGCGCTCACCTTCATCGCCATCGGCTTTCTCTTCCGTGCCTACACCCATCCCGTCATCGGCCTCGGGACACTGGCCGTCATCTTCGTCGTCTACTTCGGCCGGGTGAAGTTTCGAGGCGGGCTTCCTGGGGGCTTCGTGGCCGTCGCGCTTGGCGTCGCGTTCGCTTGGATGAGCGGCCTTGCGCCAACCGGCGCGGCTCCTGCCCCGCCGGCCTTCCACCCGCCGCTGCCGGCCCTGCCAGAGCTCTTCGAGGCGCTGCGCGGGCATTACCTCCTGGGCTACTTCTCCGTCATCCTGCCCATGGGGCTCTTCGCCACCATCGGCTCGTTGCAGAACATCGAGTCGGCCCGAGCCGCGGGCGACGTCTATCCCGTCCGCAGCTCGCTCGCGGTGAATGGCCTGGGGACGCTCGCCGCCTGTGCCTTTGGCTCATGCTTTCCCACCACCTTGTACATCGGTCATCCCGGGTGGAAGGCGATGGGAGCACGCGCCGGCTACTCGGTGCTGAACGGAGTCTTCATCAGCGTGGTGTGCATCACCGGGACGCTGGGATGGATTGCCTGGGCAGTCCCCATCGACGCCGGGATGGCCATCGTGCTGTGGATTGGCATCGTCATCGCCGCGCAGGCGTTTCAGGCCACGCCGCGCCGGCACGCTCCCGCGGTGGTGGTCGGTCTCTTGCCAAGCATCGCCGGCTGGGGCGCGTACATGGCCAAGGCCGGACTGCGCGCGGGCGGCGTCGGCGCCCCTGGCGGAATGCCGTTCTCCCCGGAGCTGGTCGCAGTCTTCGAGCGGTCGGACATCTGGTTCGACGGAGCGCTGAGGCTCGAGCAGGGCTTCATCCTGAGCAGCATGGTCCTCGCCGCGGCCACCGTGGCCGTCATCGAGCGCCAGTTCCTCCTGGCTGGGTTGTGGTGCTTGGGCGGAGCCGTGCTGTCGGCGCTCGGCCTCCTGCACTCGTACCGCTGGACCTCCTCGGACACGGTGCTGTCGCTCAGCCCGGCGTGGCCCTTCGTCGCCGGCTACGCGGTGATGGCCGTCATCTTCGTCCTGGCGCGGTGGGTGACGGTGCCCGGACCCGAAGTCCCCGAGGAGCCCTGAGGGCAGTCCGGGCTGCTTGCCGCGGGCATGCGAGGGGCCGTCCTCCACGCGGCCTCGACGCGGGAAGCCCTTTCTTCAGCGAAGCTTGAAGTAGCCCAGCAGCGCGACCGTCGCCGGGAGCACGAAGACGACAAGGAAGATGGGCGCCTCGTCGGCCACGGAGTAGCCGGACCGCTTCACGCCCAGGTACATGTTGACGCCCGAGGCGACGAGCCACAGGGGAAGGAAAGCCAGGGCGGCCGTTGCTGTCCCGGCCGTGCCGCCCAGGACGTGACCAGCCAGGGCGCCGACCCCCAGGACAGCCAGGCCAATGGCCACCGTGATGAGCGTGTGCATCTCGGCTGTCTAGCCCACCTGGCCAATGTCGAGGCGTTTGATGCCTCCCGAGGGTGAGAGCTGAAACTTGAAGTACGTCCGAAAGTTTCCCCACTTGTCGGAGTGGAAGGCACCGAAGACGTCGAGCCCGCCGTTTTCGACGCGGTCAATGGAAATGAAGCGTTCATGCCCGAGCGAGTCCCGGGTGAACTTCTCCAGGCTGCGAGGCCGTCCGTCATCGTAGAGCTTGGCATCCGGCTCGAAGAGGGAGGCCCAGGCCTGCTTGTCGGCCTTCTGGAGCGCATCGACGGCGGCCTTGACCGTCGGATGGGTGAGCAGCTCCGTTTCCATCCCGTCCGTCTCTCCTTCACTCCGCGTTTCGGCCCGTCGCCGCCCCGGCGCAGCGGTGCCGACTGCGGCCCGGCCCTTGGCCCCGGGGTCGGGCACAGCGTAGTTCCCCGAGCAGCCCGGGGTGAAGACACGGCCCTCCTGAGCCATGGCTTCGTTGTAGCGTCTTGACGCCATGGCGCTGCGCGCAGACTACGGGCTGGATGCTCCCTCAGTGGTCCGGAACCTGGTGGTGGCCGCCGTCCTCGGGCTGGCCGTCTTTGCCAGCGTGGCGCTGGGCTTCTGGCCCGGGCGCATCACGGTGGGCCCCCTCGTCTTCGAGGTCGCCTTCATGGGCCTGGGCGCTGGCCTCGCCTGTGCCGGGATGGCCGTGTACATGGCGTGGTCCAGCAAGTACGGAAAGCTGGCTGAGCGCGACAGGCACCTCGACCGGCTGGCGCTGAAGGGCCAGGAGCGCGTCCTCGACGTCGGGTGTGGGCGCGGGCTGATGCTCATCGGAGCCGCGAAGCGGCTCACCAGCGGAAACGCCGTCGGCGTGGACATCTGGCAGGCGGAGGACCTCTCGGGCAACCGGCCAGAGGCGACGCTGGAGAATGTCCGTCGGGAGGGGGTGGAAGGGCGCGTTCGCATCGAGACCGCAGACATGCGCGCGCTGCCCTTCCCGGACGGTAGTTTCGACGTCGTCGTCTCCAAGGCGGCGATTCACAATCTCTACGAGAGGGCCGACCGCCTGAAGGCGCTGTCCGAGATTGCTCGCGTCCTGGCTCCGGGGGGGCAAGTCCTCATTGATGACATCCGGCACCTGGGGGAATACGCCGCCGAGCTCCGCTCGCGAGGCCTGGTCGAGATTCGCCGCTTCGGAAACCCGGCCATCGCGACCTTCTGGGCCCTTCTCACCTGGGGAAGCTTGCGGCCTGGCGTCCTGCAGGCGCGAAAGCCGTGAAGCCCCCAAGGCGCTGCGCTGTGGCCGGCGGGCGGGACGAAGCACCGCGTCGCCCGGCCTCACGACAAGGGTTGGCCCTCGCGGCTGGCCTCTGCCTCTGCGCCTGTGCCGGCGCACCCCAGGCGCCGGAAGTGAGGCACCACCTCAGCGGACAGGAGTTTCCGCTCGAGGCCTTCCGCGGCCACGTCCTGCTACTCAACTTCTGGGCCACCTGGTGCAAGCCGTGCCTCTCGGAGGTGCCACAGCTGGCCAAGACGGCACTCGAGTACGGGGACCAGGTGGTCTTCGTGGCGCTCTACTACCAGCCGCAGCTCACGGCCGGGGCGCAAGTCACCGACTGGCTCAGGTTTCAGCCGGACTACTTCTCTCACTACGTGGCCTGGGGCAATGGGCCCTTGCACCAGCTGTTTCCCCACCGGTTGCTTCCAACCACCTACGTCGTCGGCCGTGCAGGCACCGTGGTGAAGAAGCTCGAGGGGTCCATCACCGGCGAGGCTCGAATCGCGGAGCTCCGCGCGTCAATCGAGGCTGGACTGCAGCAAGCCCGGCCGGTCCCTGGTGGAACTCCCTCAACCGCTCCGTCGGGCGCTGGCCCGCGTCCTCAGTAGACGGCAGCGCGGGGCCGACATCCGTCAAATCTCGTCCGGCGTGCGCTCCTGCTTCCAGCGTCGCCACCACCGGTGGAGGCCAATGAAGGTGGTGACCACCACGGTGAGGGCGCCGATGGCCACGGCCACCAGCGCCAGACGGTCCGCTCCCACCAAGCCCTGCCACCACAGTACCGGGTGCTGAAAGAAGAGGTCCATGGTCGCCTGGGTATTGGAGTGACGCGAAACGGCTACTTCTTGTGGCCCCTGCCGAGCTCGCGCCAGCTCGTCTCGTGGACCTCGACCCCGTGCTTCTTGGCCGCAGTCTTGATGCGGCCCCAGGCCTCGTCCTTTTCTGCGTCCGTCACGCCCTGCACCTGGTCGAAGCGGGCGATGGCATTGCGGACGTGCGACGCGTCCTCAAGCGGCTCCTTTCGCTGCTTGGGAAAGGCAAAGGTGCCGGTGGGAATCTCCTTCCGCTCCTCAGTGTCCAGCTTCGCCATGGGATGCGCTCCTTTCCTTCGAAGGATGCTGGGGCCCTCTCGCTTGGAGAGCCCCCAGCACCCTTCAGCGTAGGGGCGCGACCCTGTGGGCGCCACCCTCAATGGCCACCCCCGTCGCAAGGCTCGGAAAATGCTGAGAGAAACCGCGCCAGGCGGCTGTCCAGCCAAGGACCCGCCCGGCGGCCCGAGGCGCTAGCTGTCGAAATGGTAGTCGGTCGCCCCGGCGCGACGGGTCAGCAGCACGCAGTCGGCGCCCGGAGCGCAGGAGAGGCGGTGGTGGGCCTTGGCAGGGATGACGATGTAGTCCCCCGGCAGGAGGTCCGTCGACTTGCCGTCGACGGTGAACGTCGCCTTGCCACTCAGAAGGACGGTGTACTCGCTGAAGGAGTGCCAGTGCGAGGGCAGGGCGGCTCCGCCGGGGAATTTCCCGTAGCCCACCGAAGCCCCCGTCTGCGGGTCGACGGCGATGGGCGCGCCCATGGCGCCCGGGGGAAACTCCTTCGCCTTGGGTGGATTCCACTGGGCGTCCTTGAGGTGGGCGATTTGCCCGTCCTCGGGAGACAAGAGCTTCGGGGCGTCCGAGCGTGCGACGGTGCCGAGAAGCAGCGCGGCGGCGACGACGAGGGACTGGCTCGCTTGAGACATGGAAGGAGACCTCCACAAATTCGAGGGAAGCAAGACTTAACCCACCCACGACGACGCGGGCCACTGGACCGCGCGGCCCGAGTTCCCCATGCCTCTGGGCGCACGTGAAGCGTCTCGAGGTGAGGACGGCGTCCTCCCCTGGGAGGGCGCCGTCCGCCTGCTACCAGACCCGGACCCGGTCCTTGGGCGAGAGGTAGAGCGTCTCGCCAGGCTGGACATCGAAGGCTGGGTACCAGGCGTCGAGGTTTCGCACCGTGTCGGCTCGGTATTCGGGCGGGGCGTGGCCGTCGGTGACGAGTCGCTGCCGGAGCGCCGCCTCCCGCGTCTTGCCTCGCCACACCTGAGCGAAGCTCAGGAAGAATTGCTGCTCACCGGTGAAGCCCTCGGACGTGGGGGGCGTCTGGCCGGACAGGGAGGCGAGCCAGGCGTCGTGCGTCGCGGAGAGACCGGCCAGGTCCGCGATGTTCTCGCTTAGCGTCTGCTTGCCCTTCACCGCCACGTCCGGGAAGGGGTGGTAGGCGTCGAACTGCGCCGCCAGCTGGGCCCCCGAGGCTTGGAAGTGGGCGAGGTCCTCCGGCGTCCACCAGTTGATGAGGCGCCCATGCGCATCGAACTGGCTACCCTCGTCGTCGAAGCTGTGGCTGATTTCATGACCGATGGTCGAGCCGATGGCGCCGTAATTGACTGCCGCCGTCGCCTGGGGGTCGAAGAAGGGAGGGACGAGGATGGCCGCCGGGAAGTTGAGGGCATTCTGCAGCGGGATGTTCACGGCATTCACCGTCTGGGGTGTCATCCACCATTCGCTCAAGTCCACCGGTTGGCCGAGCTGGGCCAGCCGGCGCCGGTAGGTGAAGAGGCCGGCGCGCTCGGCGTTGGCCAGGGCTTCCCCTGGGGTGACGGTCAATCCCGCGTAGTCAATCCACCGGTCCGGGTAGCCGATGCCCACGTAGAGAGTGGCCAGTTTCTCCTTGGCCTGGACTTTGGTCGGCGCCGCCATCCAGTCGAGGCGGTCAATCCGCTGCTCGAAGGCGGTGATGATGTTCTTCACCATCGTCTGCAGCTGGGCCTTGGCCTCGGGAGGGAAGTGGCGCTTCACGTAGAGCTGACCGACCGCATCTCCCAGCGCGTCGTTGGTGACGGCCACGGCGCGCTTCCAGCGCTCACTCAGCTGCGGGGTGCCGGAGAGCGTCTTTCCGTAGAAAGCGAAGCTCTCGTCGACGAAGGCTTTGGGCAAAAGGCCGGCCCGCCGCTCGATGGCGTGAAAGACGAGGTATTCCTTCCATGTCGAGAGCGGCTCGCTGGACACCAGCGCCGCGAGGCCGACGATGGCGGTGGGTTGCCAGGCAAACACCACCGGCTGCTTGTTCAACCCGGCCCCGGCGAAGAAGGCAGCCCAGTCCAGTCCCGGTGCGCGCGTGGCGTACTCGGCGCGCTTCCAGGGGTTGTTCGCCTTCAGGACGTCCTCGGACTCCTCGCGACTGACGTGCGCATGCGCCATCTTCGTCTCCAGCGCGAAGATGCGCGTCGCCTTGGCCTCGGAATCCGGGATGCCAGCCAGGGCGAGGATGGCCGCGATGTGCGCCTGGTACTTGGCTCGGATGTCGGCCATGCGCTGCGGCGCGTCCAGGTAATAGGCGCGGTCGGGAAGGCCGAGGCCGCCTTGCAGGAGGTACGCCGCCGGTCGGCTCGGAGCATTCATGTCCGGAGACACCCACAGCCCGAAGAGTCGGTCGGTGTGCAGCTCGGTGGCATTCATCGGGTCGACGTCGGCCCGCAACTGCTCGCCGAGAAGGCGGGCCAACTCCTTCGAGCTCTTCACCGCGCCGATGCGCGCCAGCGTCGGCTTGAGCGGAGCGAGTCCCTTGGCCTCGATGGCCTCCTCGTCGAGGTAGCTCGTGTAGTAGTCGGCCACCTTGCGCATCTCGGAGCCGGCGGGTGCGTTCATCTTCACCGCTTCCTCGAGGAGGGCGCGCGTCCGCTTGGAGGTCTCCTCGGCCAGGACGTTGAAGGCACCCCAGCTGCTATGGTCCGGGGGAATTTCGGTCGCCTTCACCCAGCCGCCATTGGCGTAGCGGAAGAAGTCATTGCCTGGCTTCGCCGTCCGGTCCATGCCGGTGACGTCGATTCCGTACCCGGGCGTCGGGACCTGCTGCGTCTGAGCGGAAGCCAAAAAGGGGAGGAGCAGGGCAACGGCGCTGAGCGCGGCCCGCGACCCAAGGCGGAGTGGGCGGGCGCTACGGAGGAGAAGGACGGTCATGGGGCGCTAGGATGCCAGGTTGTCGTCCGACGGCGCGGAAAACAATGCGGCGGCCTCGCTCATTTCCCGGTGCGCAGCTCGGTGGGTTTCTTCTCGGCGGAGTCCACGCTTCTTGCGGAGTAAGCACGCCGCAGGCCCTCCTGGAGGCCAAGCAGGAAGCCGTTCTCCACCACCTTCTCCATGCTGGGGAGAAGCTGACGGTCCGGCTCGACGAGCTCGTCACGGACGAGGATGTCCCCGGCGGCGGTCGTGCCGTCCGCCTGTGGCGCGATGACCATCGAGAGGCTGCCGAGGAGGGCGGTGACGACACTGCCCGGGCTTGCGTCCTTGGCGAACACCTTCGAGCCTCGGAGGAGGGGCTCGACGCGCCCGGTGAGCCTGCCCTCCTGCGCCACGAAGGACATTCGCATGGAGAACACGCCCGGGGAGAGTTTCACGCCCTTCTGGCTCTCGATGAGGCCATTCATCTGGGACACGTCGAAGTCATCCAGCGAGGCATCGCCTCGAAAGGACAGCGGCATGGCGTAGGGCTGTGCCCGAACCACCACCGACATTCGCCCTCTCCCCTGGACGATGCCGGTGGCGGCCAGGGCCAGCTCGCCCGCCTGGAGTTGCGGACGCGAGGCGACGTTTTCCAGGGTGGCCTCGATGTCGTGAAACCACATGCTGGGACGGCCCGTCTGGTGGACCCAGACGTAGAGGACCTCGCCCTTCCTCGCCTCGAGCCGGTCCAGGACGACGCCCACCGGAATGAGGGGCGAGAGGTCCGGCAGCCGGCCGGCCGTCCCTGGCGTTGGTTGCTCGAGCACCACCTTCACGCCGCGGCCCTGGATGCGAGCCACGAGGTGCCCGCGAAGCAGCGGTCCCCAGAGGAGCTGCACCGAAGCCTCATCGGCGTAGAGGACGGGCTCCGGCGTCTGGCGCCCTGGCTGGCTGAGCTTGAGGTGGGTGACGCCGTAGACCAAGGGGAAGAAGCTCAGGTGGGCATCGAGGAATTCGCCCTGCACGCCCTGAAGCCGCGAGAGCCAGCGGCGCGTCTGCCAGCGCGCCAGGGGATGCTTCAGGGTCAGGCCTCCCAGCACCAGGACGCCGAGGACGGCGAGTGCGAGGAGCCAGACGCGGCGGACTCCGCGAAGCGAAAGGGGCGTGTCCGGGCGACGGATGCGCTTTGCCACGTCCCCCAACTTAAGGACGCTGGGTCCGGACGGGCAGTGGCGTTCGAGGGGGTTTGCCTGCAGAGGCCGCCTTGCAGTCGCTTCTCCTCGGCGGGCGGGTTACTCGTCCCTTCCGTGAGTGCCCCCAAGACGCAGCGCCGTGGACGTCGCCGACGTGCTCTCCTTGCCTGCGGGGCCTTCCTCGCCGCCGCCCTGACGCCAAGCCTTGCCCGGGCCTGAGGCGTGGCACCGCCCGTGGGTCTCACGGGCACCTGCGGCGAAGCCCTCGAGGGTGACCGGCCCTTTCAACTGGCCGTCAGCGGCGGCGGGCTGAAGACGGACCTCACCTTCAACGGGATGAGCCAACGTCTCGACGAGGTCAGCACCGCGGTGGCATTCACCTACCGGCCATCGCGGTGGTCCTTCCAGGCGTCGCTGGGCGCCATTGTCGGCGGGAGCCTCGATGGCCAGCTCGGGAAGTACCGGCTGCTTCCGGGCGTCCTCGGCAGCGCCTCGGTGGGCTACACGCTTCTCGATGGGACGGGTGCACTGCCCTACCTCGGCGCGAGCCTGACCGCTGGCGTGGCCACCGCCTCAACCTACGACGAGCTCGATGCCACCGAGCGTCCGCGCTTCACGGCGCTCGACTTCCGACTGTCGGCCGTCATCGGCAAGCGACTCTTCGGCTTCTGGTTGCCCTATGGAGGAGTCGCCGTCTTCGGAGGGCCGGTGTACTTCGCCCCGGAGGGCAACGCCTCCACGGGAAGCGACCAGCACCACTACCGGCTCAGCGTGGGTTCGAGCTTCAGCTTGCCCGCTCACCTCGAGGCATTCGTCGAGGTGGGCTTCCTCGGCGAGCAAAACCTGCTGGCTGGTGTCGGTTATGGTTTCTGACGAGGCCGCGGTGCCCGCCGAACGCCGCCGTCCTTCGCGCGGCGCACAGGCGCCCGAGCGAGCACGACTTTAGTTGCTGCGCCGGGGCCTAGGTGCGACGCTTTCCCGCGCAGGGCGGAGGTAAACGATGGCGACCGTCGTGAACGACGTCAGCCTGCAAGTGGCCACGGTGAACGGCTCTGGCTCACAGAGCGCGAACACGGTGCTGCTCCGCACCATCTTCCAGATGGGCGTGCCGGTCTCGGGAAAGAATCTCTTCCCCTCCAACATCGCGGGTTTGCCCACCTGGTACACCATCCGGGCCAACAAGGACGGCTGGGTGGGGCGGAAGAAGGAAATCGACGTCCTGGTGGCGATGAATCCCGAGTCGGCCAAAGAGGATGTGGCCAACCTCCGCCCCGGCTCGGCCGTCGTCTTCGACGAGCCCTTAGGCCTTGCCTCCCAGCGTTCCGACCTCGCCTTCTACCCGGTGCCCTTCGACAAAGTGGTGCAGCCCATCGGCGGCGACGCGAAGACGAAGAAGCTTCTGCGCAACATGGCGTACGTCGGCGTCGTCGCGCAGCTCTACGAGCTCGAGATGCCGGAGGTGGAGCGCGCCATCGGGAAGCAGTTCTCCAAGAAGGCGAAGGCGCTCGAGCTGAACCTCGCCGTGGCCCGCGCTGGCTTCGAGTTCGCTCGGACGAACCTGAAGAAGAACGACCCCTTCACCATCCGTCGCCTGGACAAGAACCAGGGGAAAATCATCATCGACGGCAACTCGGCCGCGGCGCTGGGCGCGATGTTTGGGGGCGTCACCGTCGTCACCTGGTACCCCATCACTCCCTCCACCTCGCTCGTCGAATCGCTCATCGGCTACATGAAGCAGTACCGGTTGGGGCCCGATGGCAAGGCCACCTTCGCCATCCTCCAGGCCGAGGACGAGCTGGCGGCCATCGGCATGGTGATTGGCGCCGGATGGGCGGGAGCGCGGGCCATGACGGCCACTGCTGGCCCCGGCATCTCGTTGATGGGCGAATTCGTGGGACTCGGCTACTTCGCCGAGGTTCCGGCCGTCATCTGGGACGTCCAGCGCGTCGGCCCCTCCACCGGGCTGCCCACGCGCACCTCGCAGGGGGACGTGCTCTCGGTGGCCTTCCTCTCCCACGGCGACACTCGCCACATCCTGCTCTTCCCGGCGACGGTGGAGGAGTGCTTCCGCTTTGGCTGGGAGGCGTTCGACATCGCCGAGCAGTTCCAGACGCCGGTCTTCGTCCTCTCTGACCTCGACCTGGGAATGAACAACTGGATGTCCGAGCCCTTCAGCTACCCGGAGCAGCCCATTCGCCGGGGCAAGGTGCTCTCCAAGGAGGACCTGGACCGGCTGGGCGGCTTCGAGCGCTACCGGGACGTGGACGGAGACGGTGTTGGGTACCGGACGCTGCCCGGGACCGACCACCCGGCGGCGGCGTACTTCGCGCGCGGCACGGGCCACAACGAGAAGGCCCAGTACTCCGAACGCTCCGACGACTGGGAGCGCAACCTCGCGCGGCTGACGCGGAAGCTGGACAACGCGCGCGCAGCGCTCCCCGCTCCACTCCTAGAGGGGCAGGGCGCCCCGGTGGGCATCATCGCCTACGGCTCGAGCCACCACGCGGTGCTGGAGGCCAGAGAGCAGCTGCAGAAGGAGAAGGGCGTGGAGACCGACTACCTGCGCGTGCGGGCCTACCCCTTCAGCCGCGAGGTGGAAGGTTTCGTGAAGGCCCATGAGCGGGTGTACGTCGTCGAGCAAAACCGCGACGGGCAGCTCGGCTCGCTCCTGCGGCTCGACCTCACGGCGGAGCTCGTTTCCCGTCTGCGTTCCGTCGCCCACATCCCCGGCCTCCCACTCGACGCGCGCAGCGTCACCGAGGAAGTCGCTTCGCGGGAAGGACGCTAAAGATGGCAGAGGCCAAGACCAACCGCATCGGACTGACGCTCGCCGACTACCAGGGAAGCAAGTCGACGCTGTGCGCCGGCTGCGGCCACAACGCCATCAGCGAGCGCCTCCTGGGGGCGATGTTCGAGCTCGGCATCAAGCCGGAGCGGGTGGCGAAGCTGTCGGGCATCGGCTGCTCGTCGAAGAGCCCGGCCTATTTCATGAGCCGGGCGCACAGCTTCAACACCCTGCATGGCCGCATGCCGTCGGTGGCCACCGGGGCGCTGCTCGCCAACCGCACCCTCATCGCGCTCGGCGTCTCCGGCGACGGGGACACGGCCTCCATCGGCATCGGCCAGTTCATCCACCTCGTCCGCCGCAACCTGCCGCTGGTGTACGTCATCGAGGACAACGGCGTGTACGGCCTCACCAAGGGCCAGTTCAGCGCCACGGCCGACCTCGGCTCCACGCTGAAGACGGGAGTGGCCAACGAATTGCCGCCCATCGACACGTGCCTCTTGGCACTTCAGCTGGGGGCCACCTTCGTTGGCCGGAGCTTCTCCGGCGACAAGAAGCAGCTCTCGGCGATGCTCAAGGCGGCCATTGCCCACCGCGGGACGGCGGTGCTCGACGTCATCTCGCCCTGTGTCGCCTTCAATGACCACGAGGGTTCGACCAAGTCCTACGCCTACACCAAAGACCACGAGGAGCCCCTGCACGAGCTGTCCTTCGTGCCCGTCTTCGAGGACATCGGCGTCGAGTACGACCCCGGCACCACAGTCGACGTCCGGCTTCACGACGGCTCGCGGCTTCAGCTGCACAAGCTGGAGGAGAGCTACGACCCGCGCGACAAGGTGCGGGGCATGGTGCGGGTCCTCGAGGCGCATGCCAAGGGCCAGGTCCTCACCGGTGTCCTCTACGTCAATACCGAGACACCCACCCTCCTCGAGCAACTGGGAATGAGCGAGCGTCCGCTGGCCACCCTTCGCGCCGAGGAGGTCCGGCCGCCGCGCAGTGTCCTGGACGAGGTGATGCGCTCACTCCGTTAGGCGCCTCTGGCGCGCGGGGAGAAGCGCCTCAACGAGGCCGCAGCTCCTGGATGATGTCCTGGACGTTCAAGCGGCCGGCCAGTCCCTGAATCTGGTTCTGGACCCGGGGCAACATTCCCTGGGCCTCCCCTTGAAAGCGGACGAAGAGCGCCCGGAGGTCGTCCGCGCTCAGCCGCCGCCCTTGGGCGTAATACCGCTTGGCCACGTGGCCCAAGGCGTAGGTGGCGGCGAAGGAGACGGTGGCTCCGGCCGCCAGCCCGGTGGCGCCGCCGAGAAAGCCGCCGAGGAGGCCGGAGGCCAGACCGCCCAGCACCTTTCGGACGACGCCCTCCACCATCTGCGCGGCGGCGCCGATTCCCAGGGTGCCGGCGAGGTCCTTGACCTGGTCCGCGTCCAGCTCCTGCCCGTAGTGCTGGCCCACCTGGTACACGAGGCGCAGCTGCAGGGGCAGGATGGCCAGGCTGGCCAGGCTGTCGGGCAGCACCTCGAGTGCGCCGGTGAGCATCGCCTGCTGGAGGATGACGTCGTCGAGTGCGCTGTCCGAAGAAGGTTGGGCTGGCGAGGAAGCGGGCGCGGGAGGCGCCGCCGCCGCCACCGCCAGCGTCCGGGTGTTCGCCTCCAGCGGCAGGAGCGCCGAGGGCGTGAGCCCGAGGGCCCCGCGGAGCTCGGCGAGAAACGCATCCTCGGGCGGGTTGGCCGGACCATCCGCGTTGCACACGAGGAGCGCGACCTCGTAGGCGCGGTGTCGGGTGGTTTCGTCGGGCAGCTGTTGTGCCACCTGCGCCAGGGTGAGATGGGCGAGCTGTTGGTTGAGGGCGGCGAGGTCGACGGGCGCCCCCAGGGCGGCGAGCGCCTGCAGCTGGGACTTCTCCTCCGCGGACTGGCTCCCGTCCGCTGACGCGGCCATCAACGCGAGGGTGAGGACGGCTGCCTGCTCCTGGTCAGTCATGCGCGATGCGCTCCCTTGCTTGCCGGCCCACGGTCGGCGTGAATTTGCTCCGTTGCCCGGGCGTCCTTATCTGTAACGCGCGGGGACTGCCGCCCTCATCCGAGGGGATTTCAAACTGTCGTCGCGACGGGCCATCGGGTAAACGGTGTGCCACCGCTCCGGGACCCGGGGCGCGAGGAGGGTGTTCGACAATGAAGACAGCAGCAGGAGCAGTCGTCGTCGGAGCGCTGCTGTTGGCCGCGCCCGCCCTCGCCCAGTACTACCCCACCCAGCCCGCTCCGCCGCCTCCTCCTCCGCCGCCCGGCTACTACCCTCCTCCTCCTCCTCCTGGGTATTACCCGCCGCCGCCCCCGCGCTACTACCCGCCCCAGCCGTACTGGGACGGGAAGACGCACGTCACCATTCGCGCGTCCGGAGGCGTGAGCTTCATCGGCGCCGGCTACTACTGCGACTACTACACCAATTACCCCGGAGTGGCTTACGGCTGCGGCGCGGGCTATTCGGCCGTCGAGCCCGACGTCAACCTCGACGTCGACATCTGGTTCAGGCCCTCCTTCGGCCTCACCCTCGGCACCAACGTGATGTGGGGCACGTACAACTCCGGCTTCTCCAGCGTCGGCAGCATCACCAGCACGACCTGGGAGCCCCACGTCGACTTCCTCTTCGCCCCCTCCTACGTCGCCAGCGACACCTGGAAGGGCCGGCTCCGTCTGGGGTTCGGCCTCTACGTGGCCGACGCCAACAACGGAAGCACCGGCAACACCGGACCCACCAACTACAACAACGTGGGCGGCGCGTTCCGGGTCGGAATTGGGGCGTCGCTTCTTCCAAAGTCCGTGGTGGGCATTGGCATGGACGCCATCTTCGAGGCGGGGTGGATTGGAAATAACTACGTTTCCACCGTCCAGCTGCTCATTGGCCCGGAATTGCACTTCTGAGCCCTGACGGGCCTCGGCGGCCGTCCGTTGCCAGCGGCCGGCCGGAAGCGCCCCGCGCATAAAATTCAGGAGGGAGTAGGGTGCCTCCCTCACCGCGGCCCCTCTGCCACGGCAGGAGGAGCACGCGATGAATGCCGTTCCCGATGGATGGAAGGTGGTCCGCTGTATGGGCTGCCGTGAACCCGTCAACCAGTGGGTGCGTCCGGGTGGCCCGCTGGTTGCGCATTGCGCGAAGTGCGTGCCCCTCTCGCCGGAGCGCGCCCAGCGCATGGCGCGCATTCGGTCCGCCGCCCTCGCTGTCCGTTCCCGACGTTCCCGGGCCTAAGCCCGGAGGCGACGAGGGCACTCAGGGCTTGCCGGGGACGGAAAGCGGCTTGGGCGCCGTCGTCTCGGGCACCGCCACCCGGTCGAGGTTGAGGACGTAGGCCGCGGCGGCGATGAGCAGCACCACCACCGCCGCCCACGTCCGCCAGTCGCGATGCAGGCCACGCTTACGAGGTGCCTCTTCGTGCATGACGTCGAGCCCTCCCCACACGGGTGCTGAAGGCTACCGAGCCGGGATGCGGCGCGCACATCAGAAGTGCCCCACCATCCCCAGGCCAGCACCCGAAGGCCCGAGCGCCATGGGCACGAGTTGAAGCTGGAGCGAGCTTGTCTTTTCGAGCTCCGCCGAGAGGTGCAGCGAGGCATTCGGGCTGGTGAAGACGTTGGCCTCCCAGACCAGGCTTCCGGCGAAGAGGTTGAGGAGGGCGCGGCCGCCAATGTGGAGCCCCCAGTACATGTAGGCGCAGACGCCGGCATTCACCGCCAGGCCGATGATGTGGTTCCACACCGAGTGGTAGAAGCGCTCCTTGGCCACCTCGCGCGCGAAGAGCGCACGGATGGCCGCGGACTTGGCAGCGCGTTGCTCGGGCGTCGCCTCGGGCATCCTTCCCACCGGCTCCCAGTCGAAGAGGACGGGGGGCGGGAGGAGGAGGGTGGAGAAGAGTCCGAAGACGCTGGTGACGACGTTGACGTCGGCGCTGACGCGAGCGCCGCCGCTCGAGGTTCCATTGAGCACCGTCTCACCGATGATGACCGTCCCGTAGAAGCCGGACCATCCCCAGTACCAGAGCCTCGCCGTCGGCAGCTGGGAGTCGAGGACCTGGACCATCCGCGCCACCTGGGCGGAGCCCACCTCCGCCGAAGGCTCGGCGGCGGTGGCGGCGCGGGGGGCGTCGTCCTCCGCGCGTGCCGCGGCCGGGAGGACGAGCGCTGACAGGAGGGCGAGGACTCGGAGAGAGGGTGCGATGCCGGGAAACATAGGAACGCGCCGAGACAGCGGCAATCGTGTTCTCAGGCTTCCCGCGAGACCTGGCGTCAGCGGGAGGGGCCGGCCGGGGCGACTGTCCCGAGGCGCTTGTCGAGTTGCTCCAGATGTGCTCGAAGCTCCGGCAGAAGCGGGTCGCGGCTCTCCTCGGCGAGAACTACCGCGCGTCGGTAGCTTTCCCTCGCGGCGGACAGCTGCCCGTCTCGCTGGAGCGCCTCGGCGAGGCTGTCATGGGCGTCGGCCGACGCTGGGTGGGAGGCCACGTTGAGGCGGAACAGCTCGATGGCCGAGGCCGTGGCCCCGAGTTCCAGAGCCCGGGAGCCGAGAAAATTCACCGCGCTCTCGGGCGGGACGACGCTGTAGCCCCATCGCTGGGACAGGCCCTGGTAGTGCGTGCGCAGCGCGGCCACGCTTGGGACGGCGTCGCCAAGGCGCATCCGCCAGTCGGCAAAGACGTGCCGGAGCCCAGAGTAGTAGCCCGGAAGCACCACCGAGCCGTGATCCTCGCCCGGAAGCACCTGCCAGCCCGAGGCGAAGTCCGGCCAGGGGAGCGTCTTCATGGCCTTGGCGAGAAGTTGGAAGTCCTCGAGCACGAGCGGTGAGGCCTCCTGGCCGCCCACCGTCAGGTAGAGGGCCCTCGGCACCCGGCCCGTTCCGGGCGTGACGGCGCGGACGTCGCGCACGATGAGGCCGTCGTCCCACCCCAAGGATGGGCTCGCGACGACGACGGCCTGGAAGAGGCCAGGGCGGCGGAAGAGGGCGTGCAGCCCGAGGAGGCCTCCCAGGGAATGCCCGGCGTACAACCGCATGGGGACGGTCCGGTAGCGGACATCGACGGCGGGGATGAGCTCCTTCTCGATGAAGTCGAGGAAGCGTTCTCCGCCGCCCGCCGCCGGATGCGAGGCCTGCTCCTCCTTCGTCCCCGGCGTCGGGGTGAGGTCGCGGCTGCGCTCAGTGTTGAGGATCCCCACCAGGATGACTTCCGGCATCAACCCGTTGCGCGCGAGAAACTCTGCCGTCGCTCGCGCATGCCCCATCTGCGCGTCCCCGTCGGTGAGGTAGAGGACGGGGTAGCGCTCCTGGCCGCGCGCATACGAGGCGGGCGTGACGACGGCCAGGACGCGCTCCTCGCCGAGCACCGAGGAGCGAAGCAAGAGGCGCTCGGCGCCGTCGAGGCCGCTCGAGGCGCCCGCCGGGAAGGGAAGAAACGAAAGGAGCAGGAGCGCCCGGGCCTGGCACATGCTGGGGGAGAGTCCTCCGACGAAGCATCCCCCGGGGGGGGAGTACCCTGGGGGAGGAAGAAGCATGGCCTCGGCCTGCGCCGCCGCGTCTTCCCACAAGCGGTGAAGCGGGGGCTCCTTGCAGCGAAGGGCTACCCCCCGTCAAGACGCTGCCCCGACGGGATGGGCCCCGCCTCGGGGAAGGGCCGCCTGTTTTGTGCTGCTCGCCAGAAGGGGCCGGGTTAGACGACGAAGCCGTGGCACGCACGCTTTACGACTTGGCCGGGGCGGAGGACGACCGCCGCTTCAGCCCCTATTGCTGGCGGGTGAAGATGGCCCTGGCGCACAAGGGCCTCACCTACGAGACGGTGCCCTGGCGCTTCACCGAGAAGGACGTCATCGCCTTCTCCTCCTCGACGGTGGTGCCGGTGCTGGTGGACGGGGAGCGCGTCGTCACCGACAGCTGGGCCATCTGCCAGTACCTGGAAAGCGCCTACCCGGACTCACCGCCGCTGGCCGAATGCGCCCAGGCCTGGGCGCTGGCGCTCTTCATCCGCCAGTGGACGGAGCGCACGCTCGCCTCGGCGATGCTTCGCATCATTCTCCCGGACATCTACGCCGTGGTGCACCCCAAGGACCGGGAGTACTTCCGGGCTTCGCGCGAAGCGCGCATCGGTACCACCCTCGAGGCCTTCGCCGCGGACCGCCCGGCCCACCTCGCCCACCTCAAGAAGGTGCTCGACCCGCTCCGGGCGACGCTGGCGACGATGCCCTTCCTCAGTGGCGGCTCCCCGGGGCTCGCCGACTATGTCGTCTTCGGTCCCTTCCAGTGGGCCCGCTGCACCTCCCCGGTGCAGCTTCTGGGGGTGGATGACCCCATCCATGCCTGGCGCGAGCGCATGCTGTCCCTCTTCGGGGGCCTGGCGGCCCGGGCCCCCGGCTTTCCCACCCTCTCTCCGGAAGACTACCCATGATTGACCTCTCCTACTGGCCCACGCCGAACGGGCACAAGGTGACGATTTTTCTCGAGGAGGCAGGGCTTCCCTACCGACTCCTCCCGGTGAACATCACCAAGGGCGAGCAGTTCCGCCCGGACTTCCTGCGCATCTCGCCCAACAACAAGATGCCGGCCATCGTCGATGACGCGCCCGCGGACGGGGGGCCTCCGCTCTCGGTCTTCGAGTCCGGAGCAATCCTCGAATACCTGGGGATGAAGAGCGGACGTTTCCTTCCCACGGAGGTACGGGCGCGGACCGAGGTGATGCAGTGGCTCTTCTGGCAGATGGGCGGGCTTGGCCCGATGCTTGGCCAGAACCACCACTTCGCGCACTACGCGCCGGAGAAAATTCCCTACGCCATCGACCGCTACGTGAAGGAGACCGCCCGGCTGTACAAGGTGCTCGACACGCAGCTTTCGGGGCGGGACTTCATCGCTGGCGCGTACTCCATCGCTGACATGGCCTCCCACCCGTGGATTGCGTCCTACGCACGGCAGAGCCAGAGGCTCGAGGACTTCCCCAACGTCCAGCGCTGGTTCTTGGCGGTGGGCGCAAGGCCAGCGGTGAAGCGCGCCTACGCGCTGGGGGAAGTCGTGGGCGCCTCGCCCATGGTGCTCACCGACGAGGCTCGAAAGGCGCTCTTCAGCCAGCTGCCACCCACTGGCGCCCGCTGAGCCGTTGACGAGTCCGGCTGCGCCTAGTGCATGCCAGCGAAGGCCCGGTCGGCCATGTGCGTCAGCTCCTCCTGGAGCGCCTGCACGCGCGCCTGTGCCAGCCCGTAGGTGGAGAGCCAGATGCCGCAGTGGAGCTCGTCACGTCCGGGCTCCATCTCCACGAAGAGGGTGGCGTCGTCGAGGCTGTCCACCGTCCCGAAGAAGCCATGGGGCGCCCGGACGATGGCTGCAGTCCCGGTGAGGCGCTCTTTCCCCAGCCGTAGCGCGAAGGGCTGTCCGGGTAAAAACCCGCTGGCCGCCGGCGTCGGGGCGAAGCCCTCCACGCCCCACACGCGCTTCCAGGGCACGGTGGCGCCGCCGCGGGCCGGGCGACGCACGGACAGCATGTCCCGCTTCGCGCCCGGGTGTCGCTCGAGGTAGTGGCGCAGGGCAAAGAGGAAGACGCGCCAGCCGAGGTCCGTCCCGGCGTAGAAGTCGTCCCAGACGTCGCCCTCGCCGAAGCCGGACTGGACGAGGCGCACCAATACCTGGCCACCGATGCTCTCCAGCGTCCAGTCGACGGCCATGGGGGAGGCCTCGGACTCCAGGGATGCGCCGGTTTGGGGGGGCGTCTTGTCGCGCCATCGCAGGTGGCGTCCGGGCTCGAAGGCCACCACCTCGGTACGCCATTGCAGATGCGGGCCCCAGGAGAGAAGGAGCTCCTCTCCGAGGCCGGGCTTGCCCTCGGCGATGGGCGGAAACCACCGGGCCAGCTCGGAGGCCTCGGTGAGCGCCTTCCAGACTGCCTCTTTCGGAGCATCGACGCGGACGTCCAGCTCGAGGATGCGCGGCTCGGCCTTCTTGGGTGTCATGACTTCCTCCGGTGTCCGGGCGGTGGTGACGGCGCGGGCTCTCCCGTCAGGGAGAGGGTGGGGTGGCCAGCCAGGACGAAGCGGAAGGTGCGCCCGAGCGGCGCCTGCGCCCGGTGGTAGCGCGCCGAGAGCAGGCTCAGTGCCTCGGTGAGCTCCTCGGCGAAGGCGCGCTGCTCCTCGGGGGACGCGAAGCACACCTCCGTCTCGAGCGTCAGCGTGGGCAGCCGCTTGCCCGCCTTGGCGGCTCCAGCCTGGAGAATGGCCAGGTCCCGCAGCGTCCGTCCCATGGCGGCCACCTGGTAGGCGCTCGAGAACCTGTCCTGCACCTCGGCCCGGGTGGCCCCCAGGACGCCCAGCGCCTCGGGGGACACGACGTAGGAGCGAGCGGTGGCCTGCAGCAGGCGCTCCGTCGTCCCGCGGTTTCGCCGCTCGCCGACGAGGCGCAGGAGCCCCTCCTTCTCCAGCGCGCGCACGTGGTAGCCCACGCGCTGCCTCGGCAGCCCCAGCGTCCGTGCCACGCCGGCGGCGGAGCCCGGCTCTCGCAGCCCGGCGAGGATGCGCAGACGCGTCGGGTCCAGCACCGCCGAGGCCTTGCGCAATGTCTGGAGGACCTGCACCGCCGCCTGCATGGGTTGCTCCGTGACAAGTAAGATTGTCTAGACAGTTTTATTTGTCAATAGCTCTGTCTGCGGGCTCGGCACTCTCGACACGGGTGCCGCGGTCCCCTTGGCCCTCAGCGCGCTGCGCGGGGCCAGGGGAAGAGGGCCGACGTCGAGCGCAGGTGCTGGGCCCAGCCCGGGTGGCGGGACAGCATCCTTCGGTCCATCCACGGGACGCTGACCAGCACGAAGAGAAGGGTGATGGAGACCGGGCCGACGGCCGTCCATGCCCATCCCGGAGCGGCCCCGACGCCGAAGAGGAAGAGGCCCCACCAGAAGAGGACTTCCCCGAAGTAATTCGGATGTCGGCTGAGCGCCCAGAGGCCCGTGTCCAGCACTGCCTCGGCGTCCCGTCGCGCGCGCAGGAAGCGGCGAAGCTGCGCGTCCGCCGCCGCCTCGATGGCGATGGCGGTCGCCGTCACCAGCGTGGCAAGGACGTCCAGCCAGCCAAGGCCGGGGCGCGGCCTGGCCAGCGCCGGGTAGAGCGGGAGCATCCCGAGAAACACCCATGCCGTTGGCATGAGGTGAATGGAGAGGAAACTCGCCGGCCAGTACCAGCGTCCCGTCCGCTGCCGAATCTCCTGGTAGCGAAAATCCTCGTCCCGGCTTCCCCGCCAGCGCGCCACCCAGTTGGCGGTGAGGCGCACGCCCCACACCGTCACCAGAAGCAGCGCCAGGACGGCGCGCACCTCGGGGAAGTCGGGATTGCGCGCTGCCCAGTAGAGGGCCATGGGGATGGGAGCCAGACTCCAGTACGGGTCATAGAAGCTCGAATTGTCGTGGCCCCAGCTGAAGGCAAAGACGACGCACGTCGCGGTGACGTCGGCCACCGCCGCCACGACGACGGGATGCTTCGCTCGAAGCAAGAAGCCAACGAGGAGTGCCGCCGCGAGCGCGACGCCATAGGCGAGCACCACCTGGAGGCGGCCTCGACGACGAAGACTCAACGCAGCGTTGTCCACTGCTGGGGTCACCCGTAGAGCGCTTGGGTGGCGCGCCCCATGACGCGGATGGCGGCCCGCCTGGGAAACACGCGCACCAGGAGGAATGCGGCCACCGCATTGAGCGCGCCGGGGACGAGGCTCGGCGCGTGCCCGAGCGCCTCCAGCGTCCTTTCCACCACCGTCTCGGGCTCCATGAGGCGGATGGACTTCTTCGGCCGGGAGGAGGCGTAGCCCGGCGTCCGCGTCGCACCCGCTCGGCAGGCCACCACGTCCACTCCCCGAGGGCCGAGCTCGGCCCACAGCCCTTCGGCCAGCACCAGGTTGAAGGCCTTGGACGCGGCATAGGAGGCGAGGAGCGGGCCGCCCTGGGAGCCGGCCAGCGACGTCATGAGGACGAGACCGCCCCTCCCGCGCTGCGCCATGGGCCGTCCGAGGGTGTGGGCCAGGGCGAGCGGTCCCCGGCAGTTGACGTCGAGGACGCGGAGCTGCTCCTCGAGTGGGTTGTCCAGGAAGGGGCCGATGACGGAGTGGGCGGCGTTGTAGACGAGGAGTCCAACCTCCACGCCCGCCGCCAGCTGCAGGGCGCGCTCGGCAACGTCAGGCCGTCCGACGTCCAAGGCCTCGTGACGCACCTGCACGCCGTACGTCTGGCGCAGCTGCCCGGCGAGCGTCTCCAGCGCCTCCGCCCTTCGGGCCAGGAGCAGAAGGTTGAGCCCGCGCGCCGCCAGCGCACGGGCGAAGGCCTCGCCCAGCCCGGCCGATGCTCCTGCCACCAGGGCCCATGGCCCGTAGCGTGCCTGAAAGGTGC
>Ga0302326_10001520_pt1 | contig 58919 bp, 53 predicted proteins | sample Palsa_T0_3_FD_202264 | JGI IMG/M metagenome (GOLD analysis project Ga0302326, IMG submission 202264) | Peat permafrost microbial communities from Stordalen Mire near Abisko, Sweden - Palsa_T0_3 | ecosystem: Environmental > Terrestrial > Soil > Palsa > Peat permafrost | place: Sweden: Abisko...
TCTGGCCGGGATGGAAGCCGTCGACAGGGAGGAACGTGCGGCGCTCCGTTCTGCACGAAAGGCTTGTCGCGGCGGGCGGGCATTTCGGCCAGTCGGCCGGCTGGGAGTTCGCCGAGTGGTTCGCCGGGCCCGGCGAGGTGCCGGCGGTCACCCCGGGCTACCGGCGGGGTGGTGCGCACGCGATCGTCGGGCGCGAGCATGCCGCGGTGCGCGAGGCCGCCGGCGTGCTCGACATGAGCCTGATGGCGAAGCTCGCCGTGGCCGGGCCGGACGCCGCGGCCGTACTGAGCAGGCTGTCGGCCAACGACGTGACCCAGGGGACCGGCCGCCTGGTCTACACCCAGTGGCTCAATGCGGCGGGCGGCATCGTCGCCGACGTGACGGTGACCTGCCTGGCGCCGGAGCGGTTCCTGGTGGTGGCCAGCGACATCATCCACCGCAGGATCGAGCCGCTGATCAGGAGGGCGACCCGCCCCGGCGAGGTCGTCACCGTGACCGACGTGACCTCGGGCACGACGCTCCTGTCGGTGCAGGGCCCGGCGTCGCGGCGGCTGATCGGGCGGCTAACCGACGCCGACCTGTCCAACGAGGCCTTCCCCTACCTGTCCGCGCGGCATATCCATGTCGGTTACGCGCCCGTGCTGGCGATCCGCGTCACCTACGTCGGCGAGCTGGGCTGGGAACTGCACGTGCCGGCCGAGTACGCGCTCGGCGTGCACGACGACCTGATGGCGGCCGGCGCTGACCTGGGCCTGCGGCCGGTGGGCCTGTCGGCCATGTCGGGCCTGCGGCTGGAGAAGGGCTACCGCGACATGGGCGTCGACATCGACAACACCGACAACCCGCTGGAGGCCGGGCTCGGGTTCGCCGTGGTGTGGGACAAGCCCGGCGGGTTCACCGGCAGGGACGCGCTGCTCAGGGCGCGGGCCGAGGGGCCGCCGCGCCATCGCGTCGTTGGCCTGCTGGTCGATGACCCGGCGATCGACCTGTTCGGCAACGAGCCGGTGCTAGCCGGCGGCGAGTGGGCCGGCTACGTCCGCGCCGCCGCCTACGGCCACACGGTCGGCGGCGCGGTCGCCCTGGCCCAGGTGGCCTGCCCTGACGGCGTCACCGGCGAGTGGCTGAAAGGCGGCGACTTCCGGGTCCGCACCCCGGCAGGCGACGTTCCCGCCCGGCTGCAGATCGCGCCGTTCTACGACCCGCAGCGGCTGCGCATCCTGGCCCGGTGAGCCGGGCGACCCGGGGGCGATCAGCGGCCGTGCCTCAGCGGGCCGTGCCCCAGCGGGCGTGCCCCAGCGGGAGGCAGGTCAGCCGACCGCCGTGACATGATCGTCCACCCTGCGCAGCCGTCCATCGCGCACCAGGTCATCGACGAGCGTGCCTGTCCAGTACCACTGCCAGGAGAACCAGCGCCGTAGCTCGCGTTCTGGCGCGATGACCGCGGCGCGCACGCCGGCGGCGATGAGGTCCCTGAGCGCGCGGCCGGTGTCCGGGTCCGGGTCGTCGTCCCCGGTGCCGGGATAGGCCTGATCCCAGCGCGCCAGCTCGCTGGAGCGGGGCTGTCCCACGTCGGCAGTCATCTGCGGCGAGCGCGAGACGATCGCGCCGCACCGCTCCAGCGGGTACCGCAGCGCCTTCAGCTCCTGCCGTTTCAGCCCGAGCTCGGCGCGCAGGTCCTCGATGCTGGACGGCCCCGCAGCGGCGAGATGATCAAGCAGCCGGCCCCAGTCCGGGTCGGCATGGCGCATCCGCTGGATCTCCGCGCGGCAGATCGGGTCGAGCAGGCGCGCCGCCTCACCGCTGACGAGCAGGTTCTTGCCGCGGTGGACCGCCGTGACGAGGTAACCGCGCCCGGCGAGCTCACCGAACCACGGCCACTTCGTCGCCGGCCACGCACCGAAGCCCGGGCTGCCCGGCTTGTAAGGGTCCTCGTGGCACGCCTCGTACAGGCTCGGCAGCGCGCAGTCCGCGCCCCGCGTCAGCAGCCCCCGGTCGAGCAGGAACGCCTCGGCCTCCGCCAGCGTGCGCAGCGCCCGGTCAGGCACCAGGCGGCACTCAAGCGCCCGCCGCTCCCGCAGCCCGGCCAGCGACTCCACGATCCAATACTCCACCACCGGAACCACTCCGCGGATCAGCCAGGAGCATTGCGGTAGCCAGGAGCGTTAGCGGTTAGGTTTCGTCCGGTTCCCCCCGCCGGACGAGACCTAACCACTGTCCGAGATGACGTCACGGATGATGCGCACGAGGCTGATGAGCTTGTTGCGTGTGCCTCGGCTGGCACCCCGGCGGGTTACGAGGCCACGGCGGGGGTGGCGCCGCTGGCCGCGCAGTAACGGCGGGCGAAGTCCAGGTACCGGCCGGCGATCTCGCTGATGGTGTCATCCTCGGTAGCGCCGCGGTTATGGGCGGCGATGGGGTCCTCCCAGATGCTGCGGCCGATCGCGAACCCGACGAAGGCGTCGATCGGCGCGGCCACCTCCAGCCAGTGGTCCAGCCGCGCGGCGGGAGCGTCGCGGCCCAGCACGATCGCCCGGACATGATCGCGCCCGCCGGCCTGCATCTGGGTCACCACGGCCCGCGCCGCGTCTTCGGTCTCCAGGCCCTCCACCTTCCAGATGGCCGGCTCGACCCCGGCCGACTGGTTGTCGGCGATGACGCGGGTGACCAGGCCGGGCCGCAGGTCACGGTCATAGGCGTCGGTCTTCCCCCCGGCCGCTGCGAGCTGGGCGTCGGTGGCAGGGACCAGCAGCTCATACAGCAGCGGCACGCCCGCCGCGGCCAGCGCGTCGCTGACCGCCCGCAGCGCGCGCAGCTGCTGCTCGCGGCTGCCGGGCGGGAACGCGGGGTTGTCGCGGACCAGCACCTTGGCGAAATCCGGGCCGGCCGAGGTGACATGCTCCAGCCAGTCCTGGCCCCATTCCAGCTCGAACCAGTCCCGGCCGCTGCGTTCCACCGGTATGGCCAGCACCACGCCGTCGCGCCGTGCCGCCTCGATGACCGGCTGCCCGTACCGCTCGTCGACCAGCACGCCGGCCCGGCCGCCGGGCAGCCGCGGCAGCGCGCGGGCGAGCCCGGCGTAGATCAGCTGCTTGGCGGTCTGCATCGCGGCGAGCTGAGCCTCGTCCGGCCGGTCGTCCGTGACGCCGAACAGGGAGCGGCCGAACGAGGCCCGGTGGTCCATCGCCATGATCAGCAGCGGGTTCTCCGGGGATGGGCGATATCCGTGGTCAGGCATGCTCCGATCCTGCCCGATTACCGGCCGCCAGATGCGCACTCCTGGCACCCGAGGGCGTTCAGCCGGCCCGGCGGCCTTGACTGACTAGCGCGAAACGGCGGGCGGGCAGCGGGTCACAGAGCCAGAGCCTGCGCAAGCTGGGCGTAACCGTCCAGCGGGTCGGCACCGGGTGCGGTGAGCAGCTGGGCGCACACATGGTCGGCGCCGGCCTGCAGGTGCCCGTTGAGCCGCTCCGCCACGTCGCCGGGGCTGCCCCAGGCGACCAGCGCGTCGATCAGCGCGTCGCTGCCGTCGCCGCCCAGGTCGTCGTCGCCCCAGCCCAGGCGGCGCAGGTTGCTCGTGTAGTTGATCAGGCCGAGGTAGGGACTGCGCACCCTCGGGCGGCCGATGGCGCGCGCCTTCTCCGGGTCGGTCTCCAGCACCACCTTCTGCTCGGGGGCCAGCAGCGGGCCGGCGCCGAGTATCGCGCGCGCCTGGCGGGTGTACTCGGTCGTGACGAGGTAAGGGTGGGCGCCGGCCGTCCGCGCCGCGGCCAGCCGCAGCACCTTCGGGCCGAGCGCGGCCAGCACCAGGCTCCCGGCCGGGACGCCGTCGGTGAGCAGTGCGTCGACGTAGCTTACGAGGGTCTCGTACGGCCTGGCGTACTGCTGGGTGGCCTCACGGTGACCCGCGCCCACGCCGAGCAGGAACCGTCCCGGGTGCCGGGCCTCGATCCGCGCGAACGACGCGGCGACCGTGCGGGCGTCGTCCTTCCACATGTTGACGATGCCGGTGGCCAGGGTGAGCGTGGTCGTCGCGTCAAGTAGCCGCTCGACATCCATCAGGTCGCCGCCGGGCGATCCGCCCAGCCACAGCGTCCCGAAGCCGAGCCGCTCCAGGCTGGCCGCCAGCTCCGGTGTCAGCTGGCTCGCGCCACGCCAGATTCCGAACCGTCCCAGGTGATCGCGCGCGCGCTCAGCCATTCAGACTCCTCCATTGCCCTGCGAGGGCCGCCGTCGCCGGCCAGCGGCCCTGCCGGAGCCGGCCAGCGGCCCTGCCGGAGCCGCTGCTTCGCGCCCCGGGCCGTGGCCTGGGACATGAGCTTACGAGATGAGCCCTGGGCAGGCCGCACCGCCCGGACGCGGGGCCCGGACGCGCTGGATGGCCAGCGTGGCGAGGCCGAGAGCGACGACGGCGAGGCCGTAGACCAGCGCGGTGGCATGCAGTCCCGCGTAGGTACTGGCGAAGCCGGCGGCCACGGCCGGGAGGCTGAAGGCCAGGTAGGCGATGACGTAGGCGACGGAGAACAACTCGCCGCGCTCGGCCGGCGCGGCTAGCCGGGCCATCGTCCCGAAGCAGGCGAGGGCGGAAGCGCCGAAGCCGACGCCCGCGATGACCGTCCCGGCGGCGGCCAGTGCCACCACGTGGGCCTCCACGCCTGCCAGCGTCGACGCGGTCCCCGTGGTGAGCAGCAGCGCGCCGGCCCGCAGCACCCGGCCGGTGGGCCAGGACCGCAGCGCGAAGGCGGTGATCGCCCCGGTCCCGCAGAGCAGGGTGACGACGAGCCCGCCGACGAGATGGCTGGTCAGGCCGAAGAGGCTGGCGGCGACCGACGGGCCGAGTGAGAGGTAGAGCCCGCCGAGCGCCCAGCTCGCCACCAGGATCGGGATGAGGGCGTACACGTCGGGCCGGAGGCGGGCCGGGACGCCGAGCCTGGGTGCCAGCGAGGCCAGGCCGCCCGGGCGCCGGGCCGATGTCTCCGGCAGGCGGGCAACGACAACCCCGGCCAGGCCCATGCCGAGCAGCAGCAGGGCGAAGATGAGGCGGGTCGGGGCGGGCGCGTACTGGACGAGGGCGCCGCAGCCGAGCGCGCCAAGGGCAAGGCCGCCGACGGGCGCGACGCTGTTGATGACGCCCGCCCGGCCGGGGGCGTGCGGCGGGTTCAGGTCGACAAGCGTAGCGCCGAGCGTGGTCAGCGCCGCGCCGGTGGCGAAGCCCTGCGCGATTCGCGCGGCGAGCAGGACGGTGACGTTGCCCGCCCCGATGAACGCCGCGAGCGCCACCGCCTCCAGCGCGATGGCCGCGGCCAGCACCGGGCGGCGGCCGACGTAGTCCGACAGTGCCCCGACGACGACCAGCGAGCCGATCAGGGCCAGCACGTACACGGCGAACACGAGCGTCAGCGTCGTGGCGGAGAAGCCCCACTCCTGCTGGTAGACGACGTAGAGCGGGGATGGCGCGCTTGATGCGGCGGCGAAGAGCATGAAGATCGCGGTGACCGCCGCGAAGGCGACCGGCTGCGACAGGTGGCCTCGGACCCTGCTGGCGGGAAGGCCCGTGCTGCCGGGATAGCCCGGGCGGTCCGGCGGCCTGCTGCCAGGGATCGCGACGGCGGTGGCTGATGAATCAGGCATACCGGGCATCATCACTCCGGATCCGAGTAAATTTGAACAGACGGGTCTGTCTGGTAGCTCGACACTAGACAGACCTGTCTGTTATTGTCAAGCCATGACCATCAAGACGGCTGACCGGCAGCCGGCGGTGACGCAGCGGCGCTCGGCGCGCGAGCGCCTGCTGGCCGCCGCCGACGAGCTGTTCTATGAGGAAGGCGTGCACACTGTCGGCATCGACCGGGTGATCGAGCGGGCCGGCGTGGCGAAGGCGACCCTGTATAGCGCGTTCGGCAGCAAGGACGAGCTCATCCGCGCCTATCTCCAGGCCAGGCACGCGGCCCGGCGGCAGCGCATGACGCGCAGTCTCGCGCGCTACGACACGCCGCGGGAGCGCCTCCTGGGGGTATTCGACCTCCTCGGCGAGACGATCGCCGAGCCGGGGTTCCGCGGCTGCGCGTTCGTCAACGCGAGCGCGGAGGCGCGTTCCGGCAGCGCGATCGAGGAGATTTCCGACGAGTCACGCGGCTGGGTGCGGTCCCTGTTCGCCGAGCTCGGCCGGGAGGCTGGCGCGGCCGACCCGCAGGGCCTGGCCCGGCAGCTCGCGCTGCTCTACGACGGGGCGACGGTGTCCGCCCGGATGGACCGGGACCCCGGCGCGGCCGTCGCCGCGCGCGCCGTCGCCACGATCCTGCTCGACGCGGCGGCCGGCCGCAGCAACTGACGGCGCCGTGCCATGGACGTTTACGACGGCTGGCTGGGAGCCCGGGGGGATGCCAGGTCAAGGGATGCCAGGTCATCGGTGATGTAGCGGGCCATAGCGCGCGGCAGCGCGGCCCGATGGTCGTCGTGCAGCCGCTCGCCGGTCTGGCTGAGCAGTGCCGCCAGCCGCCTGGCGGCGGCCAGCAGCCGGGCCGGGTCGAGATCGGCGACGGTGCCCGCCATTTCGGCCGGCATAGCGCCAGGGGCGAAGTCCAGGATGCTGGTGAGCCCGTACTGCGGGTCAGGGACGGCGCCGGCGGCGGCGGTCAGCTGCCACAGCTGACTCCTGGCCTGGTGCAGCTGTTCGAGTGCCTCCCACCGGGAGTCGCGGCGCAGGTACTTGCCGAGGTCGGCGAGCGCGCACCAGGCGCGAAAGGCCCACTCGCGGATCTGCTCCGGTGTGACCGGCTTCCGCTCGCCAGGCTCGGCGATCCGGGCGCCCGGGTCGTACAGCACGACCGCGCGGGGGAATGAGCCGCCGGATGCTTCCGCCGCGAGGATGACCAGGTCGAGCTGGCAGCGGTCCGCGTACTGCGCGAAGATCCGCTCGTGCGGCGTGGCGACGCCGGGCAGCTGGTGGTGGTAGCTGTCGACGAGGTTCCCGAGGGTATCCATCGCGCCGCGGAAATCCTGGGTGGCGGCGGCGAATCGCTCGTCCCTGACTCCCACGGCGACGTCGAGGTCGGAGAGGCTGTCCGCCGCGCCGCGGGCCAGCGAGCAGCCGATCAGCAGCCAGACAACGTCGTCGTCGGCCTCGCACAGCGCCAGTAGCCGCTCCAGGATCGCGCGCTGCCCGGCCAGCTCGGCGGGAAGCTGGCTGATCCACTCTCGTCCCTGAACGTCCATGGGGCGATGATGCCCGCTACGGCCCGCCGCCGAGCGGGAGGGCCAGCGTGGGAGAGGGCCGCCGTGGGGCGCGGAGGGCTAGTCGCGGGGCGCGAGAGCCGGTGCGGCGCGGACGGCGGCTGGTGCGGGAGGCAGGATGAGGCCATGCGCGCGATCGTGGTGGAGCGGTTCGGAATCCGGCCGGCCGTGGCTGACGTGCCTGACCCGGCCGCCGCCGATGACGGGGTGGTGCTGCGGGTCGAGGCGACCGGGTTGTGCCGCAGCGACTGGCACGGCTGGCTGGGTCACGATGCGGACATCCGGCTGCCGCACGTGCCGGGGCATGAGGTGGCGGGGACGATCGCGGCGGCCGGGCAGGACGTGCGCGGATGGTCGGCAGGGGACCGCGTCATCGTGCCGTTCATCTGCGCGTGCGGCACCTGCGCGCAGTGCCGGGATGGCAACCAGCAGGTTTGCCTGAACCAGGAGCAGCCGGGGTTCACCTGCTGGGGATCCTTCGCAGAGTACGTCGCCGTGCCGCGGGCCGAGGCGAACCTGGTGCGGCTGCCTGATGACCTTGGCTTCGACGCGGCGGCCGCGCTGGGCTGCCGCTTCGCCACCGCGTACCGCGCCGTCCGGCATGTCGCGAAGGTATCGCCGGGCGAGTGGATGGCTGTGTTCGGCTGCGGCGGGGTCGGGCTGTCGGCGGTCATGATCGCCGCGTCGGCGGGCGCCAGGGTTATCGCGATCGACGTCAGCCCCGGCGCGCTCGCACTGGCCGCGGCGCAGGGAGCGGAGCGGACGCTGGCCTCGGGCCCTGGCATCGCGGAGCACGTCAGGGAGATCACCGGCGGCGGCGCCCATGTCACCATCGATGCCATCGGCTCGGCCGAGATAGTGCGGTCGGCGCTGCACGCCCTGCGGCCACGTGGCAGGCACGTGCAGATCGGGCTGCTGCCCGGCGAGGTCAGCCTCGAGATGACGGAGCTGATCCGCTGGGAACTGCGATGGCTGGGCAGCCACGGGATGGCGGCGCACGAGTATGGCGAGATGCTCGGGCTGGTCGGCTCCGGAGCGCTGCACCCTGGCGACCTGGTCACCCGCGTCATCGGGCTCGGAGATGTGCCCGACGCGCTCGTCGCGATGAGTGCCGGCAGCACCCCCGGCGTCACCGTCATCCGGCCGCACCAGCCCGCCGGCCGCCCCGCCGCAGCGGCTTCGCCCCGGCCACCTCAATAGCGTCGCTGGGACTCCGTTGTCGTTGTTACTGCACTGAAGTCCCAACGACGTCATTGCCACTGCCGGCTGGCCGGCGGCGCCGCTGGCAGCTTCGACTGGGCCGGGCATGCTGAGGTCTCCGCGGTTGCTGTCGGGCGCGGCCTCGGATTACCTCGCGGGTCGGGCTGCGGTGCTTCCGCCGGGTGAGAGAACGGTGTTGTATGGGCGACCTGGATCATCGGAGGGCGGCGGTGCGGCGTGGGTGCTGAGCGGGACCGGGTTGCCGGGTTCGGGCGGCTGGAGGACGGGCTGCGCCAGGCCGGCGACTGGTACCTGTGGGGGCCCTACGTCAGCGAGCGCCAGTGGGGCACGGTGCGCGAGGACTACAGCGCCGACGGCGAGGCGTGGGACTACCTGCCGCACGATCACGCCAGATCGCGCGCCTACCGGTGGGGTGAGGACGGACTCGCCGGGTTCTGCGATATCGAGCAGCGGCTCTGCCTGGGGCTGGCGCTGTGGAACGGCCGCGACCCGATACTCAAGGAGCGCGCCTTCGGCCTGACCGGCGCCCAGGGTAATCACGGCGAGGACGTCAAGGAGTACTGGTGGTACCTGGACGCGCTGCCCAGCCACGCGTGGAACCGCTGGCGCTATCACTATCCGCAGGCCGCCTTCCCGTATGAAGACCTGATAAGCCAGAACGCGGCCCGAGGACGACTCCAGCCGGAATATGAGCTCATCGATACCGGGGTTTTTGACGTGAGTCGTTACTGGATTGTCGAGGTCCACTACGCCAAATCGGATCCCGGCGACCTGCTGATGGCGATCTCGGTGACCAACGCCGGCCCGGAGCCGGCGACGCTGCATGTCCTGCCGACCGCCTGGTTCCGCAACACCTGGTCCTGGGACGGCGACGCGCCCCGGCCGGTGCTCATGGCCGCCGGCCCGGCGTCGGTGGCGATCGAGCACCCGTTCCTCGGGCCGCTGGAGCTGATTGCCGGCCGCGGCCAGGGCGACGCCGTCCCGGTGTCGCTGTTCTGCGAGAACGAGACCAACACCCGGCGCCTGTTCGGCACCGAGCCGGTCACGCCGTACCCGAAGGACGGCATCAACGACCACGTGGTCAGCGGAGCCGCCACCGTGAACCCGGCCGGCCAGGGCACGAAATGCGCCTTCTGGTATCAGGTGACGGTGGCGCCGGGCGCGACAGCGGAGCTGCGGCTCCGGCTTCGCCCGTCAGGCGGGCCAGCATCTGAGGCACCAGCGGCCGGGGCGGCAACAGGCGGGACGGCAACAGGCGGGACGGATGCGGGGGACGCGCTCGGTCCCGGGTTCGACGGCGTGATGGCGGCGCGCCGCGCCGAGGCCGACGAGTTCTACGCCGGCCTGACGCCCGACGGCGCGACCGCCGACGAGGCGATGGTCATGCGCCAGGCCTTCGCCGGGATGCTGTGGTGCAAGCAGATGTATTACTACGACGTGGCCCGCTGGCTCGACGGGGATCCGGCGCAGCCGCCCCCGCCGGCCGGGCGCGCGGCGGGCCGTAACTCCCGGTGGCGGCATTTCGACGCGTTTGACATCATGTCGATGCCAGACAAATGGGAGTATCCCTGGTTCGCCGCCTGGGATCTCGCCTTCCACTGCGTCGCCCTTGCGCACGTGGATCCCGCGTTCGCCAAGTACCAGATGATCCTGCTGTGCCGGGAATGGTTCCAGCATCCGGGCGGGGCGCTGCCCGCCTACGAATGGGACTTCGGTGACGTGAACCCGCCAGTGCAGGCGTGGGCGGCGCTCGAGGTGTTCGCCGTCGACGGCGGCCGGGACATCGATTTCCTCAGCCGGGTCTTCGACAAGCTGCTCGTCAACTTCACCTGGTGGGTCAACAGGGAGGACGCCGAGGGCAACAACCTCTTCGAGGGCGGCTTCCTCGGCCTGGACAACATCGGCCCGATCGACCGGTCGCACCTGCCGGTGGGCGGCGTACTTGAGCAGTCCGACGCCACCGGCTGGATGGGGTTCTTCTCGATGGCGATGGCCTCGATCGCCGTGGTCCTGCACCGGTCCGGCCAGCGGCCCGCCCTGGATCTGGTGCTCAAGTTCCTTGAGCACTTCGCCGCGATCCGTGACGCGCTTGACGGCCAGGGCCTGTGGGATGACGCCGACTCGCTGTACTACGACCGCCTGGTTACCCCGGCCGGCGATGCCGTGCCGGTGCGGGTCCGGTCAATCGCCTGCATGATCCCGGCGCTGGCGGTCGGCGTCATCGACGAGACCATGCTGAGGCGCTCGCTGGTGCTGGGTAAGCAGTTCGCCGGCCTCCTGCAGAACCGCGAGGCGGGGGATCCGGCGGGTCTGGCGGCACGCGGCCTGCTCCGGGGCGCGCCCGGCGAGCAGCGGCTGCTGCTCAGCCTGGTCGGCCGGGAGCGGCTGGGGCCGATGCTCTCCCGGCTGTTCGACGAGGCCGAGTTCCTGTCCGCTCACGGCCTGCGCGCGCTGTCGGCCTATCACCGCGATCACCCTTACCAGATCGACGTCGAGGGCTACCGCGCGACCATCGACTACGAGCCGGCCGAGTCGACCACGCCGATGTTCGGCGGGAACTCCAACTGGCGCGGGCCCGTCTGGTTCCCGCTGAACTACCTGGTGATCAGCGTGCTGGAGCGCTACCACCGGTTCTTCGGCGGCGAGCTGACGATCGAGTACCCAGCCAGGTCAGGCAGGCAGGTCACCCTGGACCTGGTCGCCAACGACCTGCGGGACCGGCTCATCTCGATCTTCACGCGCGGGCCGGACGGCCGCCGGGCCTGTTTCGGCGGCACCGGGCTGCTGCAGGATGATCCGGCCTGGCGCGACAACCTGATCTTCAGCGAGTACTTCGACGGCGACGACGGCGCCGGGCTCGGTGCCTCGCACCAGACCGGCTGGACCGGGCTGATCGCCGACGTGATCCGCCGCCGCTACGGCCAGGTCCCCTCGGTCGGCGAGGTGATTCAGCGGGCTGGCGGGGCCGCCTTGCGGTGACGGTAGTACTCAAGCGGCTCGGGCGGCAGCGGGGTATTCCCGAGTATCACGTCGGCGGCCTTCTCGGCCAGCATCATCACCGGCGCGTAGATGTTGCCGTTGGTGACATACGGCATCACCGACGCGTCCACGACGCGCAGGCCCTCGAGCCCGTGCACCCTCATCGTCGCCGGGTCGATGACCGACCCGGCGCCGGTGCCCATCCGGCAGGTGCAGGAAGGGTGCAGCGCGGTCTCGGCGTCCCTGGCGACCCACTCCAGGATCTGCTCGTCAGTCTGCACGCTCGGTCCAGGGGACAGCTCACCGTCGTTGTACCTGTCGAGCGCGGGCTGGTTCAGGATGTTCCTGGCGACGCGGATTGCCTCGACCCATTCCCTGCGGTCCTGGGCGGTGGACAGGTAGCTGAACCTGAGCGCCGGATGGACACGCGGATTGGCGGACGTGATCTTCACCGAGCCCCTGGCGTCGGAGGACATCGGGCCGATGTGGACCTGGTAGCCATGGCCGCCTGCCGGGACCGAGCCGTCGTAGCGGATCGCGATCGGCAGGAAGTGGAACATCAGGTTGGGGTAGTCGACGTCCTCGTTACTGCGCGCGAAGCCGCCACCCTCGAAGTGATTGGTCGCGCCAGGGCCCTTGCGCAAGAACAGCCAGCTGGCCGCTATCCACGGACGGCGCTGCCACTTCAGTGCGGGCGCCACCGAGACCGGGAGCTTGCATCCGTACTGGACGTAGACCTCCAGGTGATCCTGCAGGTTCTCGCCGACGCCCGGGAGGTCCGCCACGACGCCGACGCCGAGGCCCTCCAGCTCGCTGGCGTTACCGACCCCGGACAGCTGCAGCAGCTGCGGTGAGTTGATCGCGCCACCGCACAAGATCACTTCTCCGGCCCGCGCGGTCCGGGCCGGCCCCGGGCCGCGCCGGTACGTTACGCCGGCCGCACGGCCGCCCTCGAAGAGGATCCTGGTGACGAATGCCCGGCATTCGACCCGCAGGTTGGGCCGGCCCATGACAGGGTGCAGGTACGCGCGCGCCGCGCTCAGCCGCCTGCCGCGATGAACATTGCGGTCGAACGGGGCGAAGCCCTCCTGCCGGTAGCCGTTGACATCGTCGGTCAGCTCGTACCCGGCCTGCCGCGCGGCCGCGAAGAACGCCGTGAAGAGCGGGCTCGTGGCCGGACCGCGCTCCAGTACGAGCGGCCCCTCGTGGCCGCGCCATTTCCCCCCGCCGGCCAGGCATGTCTCCATCTTCTTGAAGTACGGCAGGCAGTGCGCGTAGTCCCAGGTCCGCATTCCCGGGTCGGCCGCCCATCGCTCGTAGTCCATCGGGTTGCCGCGCTGGAAGATCATCCCGTTGATGCTGCTTGACCCGCCGAGCACCTTGCCCCTGGCGTGATAGATCCTTCGCCCGCGCATGCACGGCTCCGGCTCCGACTCGTACTTCCAGTCGTAGAACCTGCTCCCGATGGGATAGGTCAGGGCAGCGGGCATGTGGATGAAGACGTCCCAGCGGTAATCCGGGCGCCCTGCCTCCAGCACAAGCACGCGGTTGTCAGGGTCAGCGCTGAGCCTGCTCGCCAGCGCGCTCCCGGCTGAGCCGCCGCCGACGATGACGAAGTCATACCGCGGTTCGCTCACTCGTGCTTCCCCTCATCCCTGTCCGGCTCCGCGTTCGCCGCCCGCCCGCGCCGTCGTGGTCGCGTCGGCGGCAACGATCGGCTGGTGCGGGGAGGTCTCCCGCCATGCCTCGCGGATAATCACCTGGATCGCGCTGGCGCTCGGGATGGCGAGGAGCGCCGCGACCAGGGCGCCGAAGACCCCGCCAATCGAGCTGCCGATGGACGCACCGACCAGGATGGACACCAGCACCAGCAGCGGATTGACCCGGACCGTCCGGCTCATCACCACCGGATTGAGCACGTGGTTCTCCAGCTGGGTGTAGATGAGGAACACGACCAGGGTGACGATGCCGGCCGTCAGCGAGTGACCGGCCGCGAAGAGCACGGTCGGGATGCCCGCCAGCGCGCCGCCGATCATGGGAATGAAGTCGACGAGCGCCACCCAGAGCGCCCACAGGAACGGGAACGGGACCCGCAGCAGCAGCAGGGTCACGAACACGACGGTTCCTGCGACGAGCGATGTCAGGAAGTTCCCCAGCATGTACCCGGTGACCGAGCGGCTGACCTCGCGCGCCACCCGGGAATAGCGCTCGGCCCGCTGCGGGGACATCAGCCGCAGCAGGCCGACCCGCATCTGCGGCCCCTCCAGCAGCAGCAGTAGCACCAGCACGAAGATGGTCACCAGCGCGATCACCAGCGAGATAGCGCCCTTGCCCACGGCGAGGGCCGGTCTCGCCAGCCCCTTCCCCAGGCCCACCAGCTTGGGCACATTGCTGCGCACCCATGCCTGGACGTGATACCTGCGTACCAGGTGCCCGAGCCAGCCCTTGCCGCTCTCCGCCCGGCTCACGTAGGACGGCAGCCCGCGGGCCAGGTGGGTGATCCCGTCGGCCAGCGGGTAACCGAACACTATCCCCAGGCCCGCGAAGACAAGCAGGCCAAGCGCGGCCACCACTGCCACCGCCCAGCCGCGGCGGCGAATCCCCAGGCGCCCGGCGGCCAGCACGAGCGGATTCAGGATCACGGCGCCGAATCCCGCCACGACCATCAGCAGGATGACGTCCCGCAGCCGGTAGATCAGCTTGCCGGCCAGGTAGACCACGACCACGACCGCGACGGTGACCAGGATGGCGCGCAGCGGCACGCGCCTGGACTCGGCGGCCTGCCAGAGGCGGGCCCACCGGGTATCGGGTGGCGGCAGATCACCGTGCACGCGGTAATCATGACAGGTAACCAGGCCGGCTAGCCCCGGTCGGGCGGACCGGCCGGATCCGGCGAAAGTACGCCGGGGCCGGGCGGGCCGCGCCGACGAGACCGGCGCTGTACTATCGAGCCGTCGAGGACGGGCGCCTCCCCCGCACCCCTTGCCGCGGACCCCCCCTCCCGGTGACGGGGCAACAGGAGATACCCGCCCTCGACGCTTATTCCGGGGCGGAGTCTCCGGCGGATTCGCGGGCAGGCTCCCGCAGGCGCTCGGGCAGCGGCAGGTCAATCTGGTGCGCCGATTCCCAGGCGCGGATCTTGCCGAGATCGACGCGGGTGTCAAAGTACTGCAGCGACGTCAGCCCGCCGGCGACGCGCTCCTCGCCCTCCGCGAGAAGCCTGGCAGCGACAAGCCCGAGTCCGCGGTGCAGAGCCGCGCTCAGCCGGCGATGCCCGTCGATGACGTAGAAGGACGTGCCGGCGTATCCGACCGCGATCGGCGGCAGCGGCGCGGATTCCCGGCCAGCGCCGGACGGCGGGCCCGGCTCGCGGAAACCTCCGCCGTCCGCCATCAGCCGGGTGGGAAAGATCCGGCTCGGGTCGAGCAGGAGCAACGGCGGGGACTGCGAGATAATGTCCTGGCCGAGCTGGCCGGAAAAGGCCGCGACGATCCGGTCAACAATCTGGTCAGGCGAAACCCTGGTCGTATCGCACACCATGTCGTAATTACGCAGCCGGTTCTTATCTACGCCGTATCTCGTCAGGAATCGAGCTCGCTCGCTCTCGCTGCGCGTGCCGAGCCGCTCCCTGGCCTCGGCCAGGGACGAGTAGGCCTCGACGTCATCGGATGGCCGCAGCAGGACCCGCTGAGCGGCGACAGCCGGATCGGTGATCAGGTGGACCTTGAATGCCTTGGTGAAAAAGAACCAGGCGAGGCGTCCGTCCACGACCAGCTGCTCGTCGTCCGACCGCGCTACCTCGCTCTGCAACTCATCGACATAGCCGTCGACCGCGTCGTCGAGCTCGGCGTGCAGGTTCAGCTGCAGGGCGGACATTCCCCGCGACTGAGCCATCTCGCGGTAAAGATCGCCCACGCTTATCCGGCGGAGCCCGAGGCGTGCCGCCACCTCCACCGAGACCGTGCTTTTCCCGCTGCCAAGATCACCGCTGACAACAATTGACCGCTGGCTGACCATGTGCAGAAATCCTCTACCGCGATAGGAGACCGCGCCTAGCTGCTGCCAGGCAACGATAACAGCGCGCGCGCCGCGGCCGGGGAGCGCGGCGCCGCGCATTACGCCGCTGTTCAGCGGTCCGACGGGCGGCCAGCGCGGAGCACGGTCATGCGCGTGAGGGTCCGCTCGCGGGCGGCCGGCGGCGCCGATAGCCTGCCGCGGGAACCCGCATCCGGGCACCCGCGGGTCCCGAGTTCGATGCCAGAACAGATGAAAACGAGCAGTTAGTAAGTTAATACGATATATACGTCATGGCTAGCGAAGATGAGCCTGGCAGCTGGTCTTTCAGCGATGCGAAGTCCGCCAGGCAGGCCGGGATCAGCCAGCCAGACAGGGAGCGTCGATGATGGCCAGTCACCGCTGGAGATTCGCGATCGCCATCGCGCTCGCCGTCAGCCTGCCGGCCCTGGGCCTGGGCTCGGCCGCGCTGGCCGGGACTAGCGGGACGCCCCGCCACGGCGGGCAGTGCTCCGCGGGCGCCCGCACACTGTCCCATTTCGGCGACCACGTCTACCCGGACACCGGCAACGGCGGCTACACCAGCCTGCATACCGACGTGGACCTCGTCTACGACGCCACCACCAACCGGTTCCTGCCCGGCAGCCAGGTCGAGCTTACCGACCGTGCCACGCAGTGCCTGACCAGCTTCAGCCTGGATTTCGAACGGCGGTCCACGGCGAACGTGTCGATCGGCCCGGACATGACCGTCAACTCGGTCGCGGTCAATGGCCGGCCGGCCGCGTTCTCGTTCGCCCAGCCGACCTACCCTGGCGACCCGAACGGGCCCGGTGACCCCGATCCGCTCGCGCACGAGGCCTCGGAGAACAACCCGGTTGGCGGACCTGACCACAACCCGCTGCCACCCGCCTGCTCGCCGGAGCTGAAGTCCACCAGCTTCGCGAAGCGGAACTCGCAGAATGGCCAGCAGTGCCCGGCCGACAAGCTGGTGATCACACCCGCCGCGCCGGTCGCCATCGGGTCGGTCTTCACCGTCACGGTCAGCTATACCGGCCGGCCGGGCGTGCACACCGACGGTGACGGCACGACGGAGGGCTGGTTCAGGTCCGACAAGCCCCGCGGCGATGGCGGCTTCGTCACCACCGAGCCGGTCGGCACCGAGGACTGGATGCCGCTGAACGACCACCCGAGCGCCAAGCCCACGTACGACTTCGACGACACGGTCAACGCCGGCAAGACCGTGCTCGCCAACGGCATCCTGATATCCAGGACGAGCCATCCGCCGGACGCCGAATTCCCCGGCGGCTCGGTCACCTGGCGCTGGCACTCGGCCGCGCCAGTCGCCAGCTACCTGGTCGAGGACAGCGTCGGCAGCTATCACCTGACGAAGCGGATCGCGGGCGGCATCCCGTACTACGAGGCCCAGGCCAGCTCGCTCAGCGCGGCGCTGCGGAAGAAAAACCTCGCCATCATGAACAAGCAGCCGGATATCAGCAAATTCGAGAGCGAGTTCAACGGCCCCTTCCCCTTCACCTCGGACGGGGTCGTGGTCGGCAGGCCGTCGGCCTCCTTCGAGGAGGAGATGCAGACCATGATCACCTTCTCCGGCGGCGAGATCGATACCGACACCCTCTACCACGAGAACATGCACCAGTGGTGGGGCGACCATGTCACCGAGGCGAACTACAACCTGACCTTCTACAAGGAAGGCCTCGCGACCCTCGGCGAGTATCTCTTCCACGCCAGGGTCGCCCGGCAGGCCGCGGGCGGGCCCGGCACCATGGCCGGCAGGCGCGCGTTCCAGCGCAGCCTGGTCAGGCAGTTCAACCGGCTCTACCAGCGGAAGGGCGCCTTCTGGACCCTGCCGCCATCAGACCCGACGCCGTACAGCCTGTTCGACACCGATTCCACCTACGCGCGACCCGGCATTACCTACGTCGCGCTCCGGCAGATACTCGGCCACGGGAATTTCGACAGCGCCCTGCAGCAGATGCAGCGGCAGTATGGCGGCGGGACCATCACCGAGGCGCAGCTTGAGGCCGGTTTCCGGCAGTGGCTGCCGAGCCAGAGCGCGGCGTGCGGCGCCAGGCTCGATCAGTTCTTCGGCCAGTGGTTCGACACCGCCTACCCCGCGGGCGGCGGCGCCAGCCGGCCACAGATCACCGGGCCCGGCCTGGCCGGGCCGGGCTTCTACGGCCAGGGCGGCTGCACCCGCTAGTCGGGTAATTCGCAGATAGGGATGACGGACCCCGGACTCTGCCTGCTGGTCGCTGGCAGGAAGCAAGCGGACTATTGCGCAGCTCGAATTGGTCGCTGACGGAGGCCATGACCACCGTGGGATACACGTTTCATACACCTGAGGTGTAAGGTAGGTGTATGGGCAGGGTTCGCACGAACATCGAGATTGAAGACACCTATCTCCATGCAGTTATGGACCGCTACGGCCTGCATACCAAGACCGAGGCCGTGGAGTTCGCCCTGCGGCACCTGGCGGGGCAGCCCATGACACGGGATGAGGCTCTGTCGATGCGCGGCGCTCACGCCATCGCCGAGATCCCCGAAGACACCGATCCCCAGGGTGCCACGTGATTCTGGCGGACACCTCAGCGTGGGTCGAATACGACCGGGCGACCGGCAGTACAACCGACCGGCGCATCTCGGAACTAATAGCGACCGAGGAACCCATCGCTGTCACCGAACCCGTGATCATGGAAGTGCTCGCCGGAGCGCGCAGCGATGCCCGAGAGGCCGATCTGCGCCGCCTCCTGCTGCGATTCCATCTGTACCACTTCGACGCGGTCGCCGACTTCGACGGCGCCGTGCGAATCTACCGAAAGTGCCGACAAGCCGGTGTCACCCCCAGGGGCCTGATCGACTGCATGATCGCCGCAGTCGCCTGGCGGGAGCGAGCCGCCATCCTCGCCCGCGACGTAGATCTCGACCGTGTGGCAGGAGTTGTCGGGATCGACCTGGACGAGCCGTCACAGACCGGGTAGCAAGGCCGCTCCACGTCAAGAGCGACGGCGAACTTGTTGTGTTATTCCTGGCACGTCGGGACGTGCTCTTCACGGGGCCGCGCCGTCGATTCAGCTTTCGGCGCGTTCAGCCGCCCGACATTGATCAGCGTCGCTGGGACTCCGCTGTCGCTCTTACCGCACTGAAGTCCCAGCAACGCGTTCCTGGCCGGCCGGGCTGCCGCGGCGCGCCCGCCGCTGGTCAGCGAGACAGCAGTTGCAGCTCGCCAGTGTCGATCCGGGCGGTGATGGTCCGGGTCGCGCCCGCCGTCCGCGGGACCCTGACATCGACGTATCCCGATCTGACGTGCTGGCTGATCGCGTAGGCCGCGCCGGACGGCAGCCGGAGGGTAGCCTGCGCGGACAGCAGCGTGATGCTGACCCGCCGGGGCGCCGCGTCGAAGACGGCGCTCAGGCGGCCGGACGTGATCCTCGCCGCCAGCGAGGGCGAGCGCAGCCCGGTCGCGCTGACGTCGACGCTGCGGGCGGTGATGCGCAACGGCCCGGCCAGGCCGGTAATGATCACGTGGCCCGATGGCTCGTGCAGGACGATGGCGGTGCGGCTGGGCACGACGAGCCGGTAGTTCCCCCCGCACGGGCTCGCCGCGGCGCACCGGTAGGTCAGCCGGAGTATCCCGGCGAAGCGGTTGAGCCTGGTGGTGGCGATCGGGGCGTGCCCGGTCCAGTGCAGCTGCCCGGTCAGTGTCACCAGGCCGGTCGCCGAGCCGACGATGGTCAGCCGTCCCTGCGCCGCCCGCAGTTCGACCGTTGCGGCTGGCCCGGCGACCACGGAGACCGTGCGCGTCACGGTGCGCGCGGCCGGCCCGCGGCCAGCGGACGGGACGCCACCGGCGGCGGGAACGCCGCGGGCTCGCGGCGCGCCGCCGGGCGCCGCCAGGGCGGCGCTGACAGCGACCACGGCGGCCGCTGCCGCCGCGAGCACCACCACGCGGCGATGGCGGCCTGGCAGGAGTCGCGGGTTCATGGGGCACAGCTTGCCGTAGAACGCCCGGAGAATACGGGATCATGGTGGAATGTCGTGCGCCGCGCGCGCTACCGGGACGCGTGCCTGAGCCGCTCCAGGGCCCGGGTAAAGACGACGGCGTCGCTGCCCAGTGCCGCGAAGAAGGCCGTGTCACAGGCCTCGGCGGCGACAACCGCCCGGTTGGCCAGCGCCCGGCCGCCGCCGCTCACCGTGAGAGCCAGCGCCCGGCGGTCACCTGGGTACGGCAGCCGCCGCACCAGGCCCCGTTCTTCCAGTCCCCGCAGTACCTGCGAAGTCATCATCGGGTCGGTGGCCGCGTGGTCCGCCAGCTGGCGCTGCGTCACCGGCCCCTCGGCCGCCAGCCAGGTCAGCGACGCCAGCAGGACGAACTGGACATGCGTCAGGCCGAACGGCCTGAGCGCCGCGCGCTGCGCTGCCTGCCAGCGGTTGGTCACCTGCCACAGCAGCAGGCCGGTGCTGTCGTCCGCGCTGGCGAACGCCGTCGCGAGCCGGTCGTCGCTCGTCACGCCGACGCGGCGGCGTCGGCCAGGACCGCGGCGGCCAGCCGGTCGAGGTCCGGCTGCACGCTCGACCGCAGGCCCTTGCCCAGGACGATCCTCCAGAGCCAGCCGAGCGGGCCGCTCAGGGTCACCGTGACCCTGACCCGGCTGCCGCCTTCACCGCTGGCCTCGACGGCATGCCGGAACGTCAGCCGGGCGCCCGCTAGCAGCGAGATGTCGGTGAACTCCCGGTCCGGCACGAGCGAGCCGATGACGAATTTCACCCTGGGGCCGCCCCGGGGCTTGAGCACGCCGGTCGAGCCGGTGGCGAACGGGCCGTCCAGGCGGGCCCATTCGGTGTCGGTGTTCCACTCCGGCCACGTGGCCATGTCCGCCCAGCGGGCGAAGAAGGCCGACGGGGGAGCACTGCACGAGGCCTCCGCCTCCGCGATGGTGATCATGCAGATAGTATGCGCGCATACTATCTGGCGGTCAAGTGGTCTGCGCGATCTCGGCCGCGCAGCGGTAGCCGCTGCGCAGCGCGCCTTCCATGTAACCCTGGAAGTTCACCGACGTGTGCTCGCCCGCGAAGTGCAGGTTCCCGTCCCGCAGGCCCTGGATTCCGTTGAAATCGGTGTACTGGCCCACCTTGAGGTAGGAGTAAGCGCCGCCGACGTGCGGGTCGCCGGAGGACCAGGCGTAGTACGCCTTGCCGTTGAACGCGGCCCTGGCGCCGGGGAAGCTGACCTCGAAGCAGTCGAGGTAGTCCGCCGCCATGGCGGCCGGCGCCGGGCCGTAGTACGAGGTCAGCCGGTATCGCTGGCCGATGTCCGCGCCGACGGCGCCGCCCGGCAGGGCGATCAGGATGCCAGGCTTCCCGCGCTGGTCGATCGTGGTTTCCCAGCCGCCCTGCACGATCTGGTCGGTGTACATGTTGCCGGTCCAGCCGTCGGCGTTCCATGCCCGGCTGGAGAACTGCAGCTGGATCTTCGAGTTCGAGCCGAGCGGCTCGCTGCGGATCGCCCGGAGCTGGCGCGGCGGCAGCTCAATGCCGCGCAGTTCGACCTCGCGGAGCCTGGTGAACGGCAGCGCCAGCACGACGTGATCCGCGTGCACCTCGTGTGTGGCGTGGCCGCTGGACAAGGTGCAGGTGTAGCGCCCGTGGCCGCGTGCGCGCAGCGCGACGAGCCGCTCGCCCAGGCGGACCGCCCCGGCTGGCAGCCGCCGGACGAGGCCGGCGATGAGCTGATCGTTGCCGCCCCTGACATGCCACTTCTCGTCGGTACCGGAGAGCTGCGGCGAGCGCCTGGGCTGGATGCCGCTCGGCGAGCTGTCATACTCGCCGAGCAGGTAGATCAGGTTCAGCGCGGACTGCTGCTCGGCCGGCCCGCCGTACTCGTCCAGCAGTACGGCGACGCACAGTCGGCCGAAATCAGACTGCAGGCCGCCGGGGATGTTCTCGTCGATCCACTGGGTGGCCGGCGTGTGGTCCCACCGCCACCCCCACCTGGTGTACTGATCATGCAGCGTCGGCCATGGCGCCTTCCTGTTGGCCGCGTCGAAGAACAGCTCGAACGCCCAGTCCTGCCAGTCGCGGTTCAGCGCCTCCTGCGGCCAGAAGCGGCCGCCAAACCGCATCCGCTCATCGCGCGGATGGGTATGCGGGGGATACCTGTTGACGTTGTCCAGCGTCAGGCCGAAGCTGGCGGCGAGCCGCCGCATGGCCGTGTGCTCGCTGGAGATGAACTCGCCGTGCTGCTCGGCGTACTGGCCCGCGTCGAAGAAGCCGTGCAGGGTGTAGACCCGCCCGCCGGGCCGGTCGGGGTTGTACTCGTAGATCTCGCTACGGATGCCGTGCCGCCGCCAGAGCCGGTAGGCGCAGCCGAGCCCGGCCAGGCCCGACCCGATGATCACGACACGCGGCCCTTGACCGGAGCCGGCCGCCGCGCCCGCCTGCCCGAAGGCGGCGGGGAGCGCGGCCGCCGCGGCCGCGCCACCCGCGCCGCCGAGCAACGCCCGCCGCGAGAGCGGCACGCCGCCGGCCCGCGATCCCTCGCCATCGGCCCGCGATTCCTTGCCGCGGGCCGCGGGCGTCAGGCTGGCTGGCGAGAATCTGGCTGTCATCGTGACCCCCGGTTGGCCTGCGTCACCTCTGATGGTACGGATCGGCTCGTCAGCAGGGATCACATCCTGGGCAGCGCCTCCGCCGCGAGCGCCTGCCGACCCTTGTACACCGATCGCATGCCTGCGATGCGAGCTTCGATGCACCGGGACGTTAGGCAGCGGGGCGTTACGGCGGAGTTACCGCCCCCGGTGGCGGGATCGCTGGCGCTACCCCTGGCGCGTCCTGCGTCAGATCGCGCGCATCCTGTTGTTGCGGGCGGCATGCTCGACCTCGGCGAGGCCCAGCGCCTCCAGGACCGGCGGAACGTAGTTGCCGAACCTGCCGCGCAGCCCCTTCTTCATGCCGTACCAGCCCCTGACCGGATTATCGGATGACCGGGCCCATGCCTCAACTGTGCCCTCCTGCGCCTGCTTCTGCTCGTCGGCGTTGCCCAGCGGCATCCAGTCACCATGCTCCAGCAGCATGGCGCGCAGGTCCTTGATGCAGCGGAGCTGGTAGCGCAGCTGGGTCGAGCCAACCTGGACGACGAGCGCAGGGATGTCCTGCTTCTCGTCGCGCCACGCCTGATACTCGGACTTGCCCGGTGGCGTGGTCAGGATCCAGGGATCGTCGGCGGCCCCCGATCCGGCGACATCGGCTCTTGTCATGCTGCTCCCTCGCTCGTGATGCCGCGTTTCCGCGGTCATGATGCGGCGATTATGACACTCGATACCTGACATCTTCTGTCGTGATTCAGGGCTATCCTGTGGCGTGTGCGCGCTGGGCGGCTTGTCGGGCTCGTCGGCCTGCTGCAGGCCCGAGGCCGGATGACCGCGCGGCAGCTTGCTGCTGAGCTAGAGGTGTCAGAGCGGACGATCGGCCGTGACATTGAGGCCCTTGGTTCGGCCGGCATCCCGGTCTATGCGGTCCGGGGCTGCCAGGGCGGGTTCGCGCTGCTGGACGGATTCAGCAGTGATCTCCCTTCGGCCGGCCCATGGCGGGATCGCCCGGCGGCCGCCGCGGCCGGTACTGGCTCCGGGCGCGCGCGGGCCCGGATCTCGCCACGTGGCCGGAGGCTGGCGGCGCTCCTCGGTCGGCCCGAGTACGTCCGGATCCGGGGCGACGCCGTTCCGGTCCAGGGGCGCGAGGACTGGATCGAGGTATCGGTGCGTATCGGCTCGGCAGCCTCGGCCGTGCTCGACGTGCTCGCGCTCGGTGCTGAGATCGAGGTACTGCGCCCCGCGGAGCTGCGGGCCGAGGTCGCCGAGACCGCCAGGAGGCTCGCCGAGCTGCACGCGGGCGCGGCGGCGCAGTGACACCGCGGTACCGGGGCGCGGTGACGAAGGTCGCCGGGCGGCCCGCGCGGACGTATCGTGAGTGCATGGTCGTCGAGGTCAGCAGCGAGGCGGCCGAGTTCATCGGCCAGCGCGGTGGCCGGCTCTGGGTCTGGGCCGCGCATCGGCGGATGTGCTGCGCCGGCGCCCCGCCGTGGATGCACGCCGCGACGGAGCCGCCAGTCGGCGTGACCGGGTTCGGCACGGTCAGCGCGGTAAGCGCGGCGGGCGTGCAGGTCCACTTCCGTGGCCTCGGCGGCCGGGAGCCCGGCACCCTGGAGATCGGCCTGCATGGCCGCCGCCGCCCGAGGGTCGAGGCCTACTGGGACGGCTGCCTGATGGCGATGCCCTAGCGACAACGGCCGCGCGGCGGCGGCGCTTGATGAGGCCGGGTGCTGGTCGACGGCGAGCTTGATCGTACAACTATAGAACTGCGTTATATAGTTCTGTGATATAAATAATGGCATGCAGCACACCAGGCTTCAGGTGCCCGCCGGAACTCAAGCAGCTGGCCTTGCCGATACTGACGGCCTGGGGCAGGTGGCGGAGGTGCTTGAGCGGGCGACGAGCTGGCTCCGGCGGGCGATCCGGCCTGCCGAGTGGAACGCGGTCGCCCTGTCCACGCTCGACACCGTGGACCGCAGCGGCCCGCAGCGGATTTCTTACCTGGTCAGTCATGAGCGCATTACCCAGCCAGGCATGACAGGCATCGTGGACCGGCTGGCCGCCGCGGGGCTGGTACGGCGTCACCCCGATCCCGCCGACGGCCGGGCCGCGCTGGTCGCGATTACGCCTGCCGGGCATGACTACCTACTGGCAATCCGCCGTCAGCGCGCCCGTGCCCTCGCGGCGCACATCGGCCAGCTGGAGCCGGCCATGCGGCGCGCGCTCGCCGAGGCGGTCCCCGCGCTGCAGGCGCTCGCGGCACGTCCGATTAGCGACCTCGCGCCGCGCCCGGCTAACGAAGCAGCGCCTGGCTAACGATCCCGCGGCCGATTAACGATCCCGCGACCGACCAGGCACGACGCGCCCGACTAAACGACAGGGAAGGCTGAGATGACTCACCCGGCAGGCGCCAAGGCGCCGAGCCCGTTCCGGCAGCCGAGGGCGGTCTATGCCGTCGGGTTCGCCTGCGTGATCTCGTTCATGGGCATCGGCCTCGTTGACCCGATCCTGCCGGCCCTGGCCTCCAAGCTGCACGCGAGCCCCAGCCAGGTCGAGCTGCTCTTCACCAGCTACCTGGTCGTCACGGCGGTCGCGATGCTGGTGACCGGCTGGGTATCGAGCCGCATCGGCGCCAAGCGGACCCTGATCACCGGCCTCGTGCTGATCGTGGTGTTCGCCGCGCTCGCCGGGTCGAGCGGCGGTATCACGGGGATCGTCGGCTTCAGGGCCGGCTGGGGGCTCGGCAACGCGCTGTTCATCGCAACCTCGCTTGCGGTCATCGTCGGCTCGGCCAGCGGCGGTTTCGGCGGGGCCATCGTGCTGTACGAGACGGCCCTCGGCCTCGGTATCGCGTCCGGCCCGCTGCTCGGCGGGCTGCTGGGCAATATCAGCTGGCGAGGGCCGTTCTTCGGGGTCTCCGTGCTGATGCTGATCGCGTTCGTGGCAACCGTCGCGTGGGTACCCACCACGCCGCGGCCGGCCCAGCGGTCCTTGCTGCGCGAGCCGATCCTGGCGCTGAGGGATCCGAACCTGCGCCGGACAAGCATCACCGGGCTGCTCTACAACTGGGGCTTCTTTACCGTGCTGGGCTATTCGCCGTTCCTGATGGGCCTCTCGCCGCTGCGGCTCGGGGCGGTGTTCTGCGGCTGGGGCGTGCTCGTCGCGATCTTCGCCGTGTTCGGCGCGCCGATGCTCAAGAGCAGGTTCGGCACCGCCCGCACCCTCTACGTCAGCCTGGTCCTCGTGGCCGCGGTGCTTGCCGTGATCGGGACATTCCCCGGTGACCCGCGGGTGGTCATCATCACGGTCATCGCCTCCGGCGCACTGATCGGACTGAACAACACCCTCGTCACCACCGCCGTGATGAGCATCAGCAAGGTGCCGCGCAGTGTCGCGTCCGCCACCTACGGATTCGTCCGCTTCATCGGCGGCGGCCTGGCGCCCTACGCCGCAGCGAAGCTAGTCGAGCGCTACAACGCCCACGTCCCGTTCCTTATCGGCGCCGCGACGGTGCTGGCAGGCGCGCTCATGCTGTCCACCGTCAGGGGAGCGCTTGATGCGGCCGACACGGACGAGGCCCAGACTGGCCACTCAGCCCAGCGCGATGATGCCATCAGGGCCGTGAGCGATGCCCCCGGGCTGCCAGAGGAGGCCATCCTGGCGGAGGCCGACCTCGCCACTGAGGCCACGGCGCAGGAGATCAGGTCCCGGCCGGCCAGTCGTAGCTATTGACGGCACCGCCGTCAATCGTCACGCTGCCCGCCGGGGTGCTGGCGTCGCGCCAGATGGTGTAGTGGCCGGCGGCGAGTCCCGGGTAGACGGCGGCGTACAGCACGCTGCCGCCAGCGCGGCGTTCCCGTACCTGCGAGTGCGTGCGCCGGGCGGCCGGATCGCCATCAGGGCTGATCTCGATCTCATCGCCGTCCAGGCCGGCCGGGGTATTCAGGACCAGGGCACCGACGCCCGGGCCGACATTGAGCACCACGCTGCCGGCGCTGGACGGCCCGGGGACATATTCGGTCATCGCTGTACTCCTGCCTTCGCTGCGGACTAGGAACTGGCGTGCGGGGGACGGACTGCAACGCGAACTAGGAACAAGCGGGCGCGGGAAGGCGAGCCGCCGGGGGAAGGCGCCGGCCAGCGCGAAAGTCGTCGCTGGCCGGCGCCCCCGTTCCGCCTATCCCGCCTTGGTCAGGACGGGTTGTCGTAACCGTCGTACGGCACTCCCAGGTAGGGGAATGCCGACAGCGGCCCGTCGGTGACGCTGGTGCCGGTCAGGCCGTCGGTGACATCCGAGACAACCGCGTCGACCACGTACTTCGGATCGACCAGCGGGTACACCGCTCCGGCGATGGCCCGCAGCTCGATGGTGACCACGTCATCGACCACCCGGCGCCCGTTCGGGAATCCGGCGGGGTCGCCGCCGATCAGCCCGAGGATGCTGAACTTCTTCGAGCTGGCGGGGGTGGGGGGAATCGTCGTGTTGAGCCGCAGCATGTCGGCCTGCACCGCGCCGGTGTAGTTCGTGAAGCCCGCGATCAGGCCGGACGGGATGCCGGTAAGCAGGATCGCCTCCAGGTCCGCGCGGGCCGTCCCGGCCTTGACGAGAGCAGCGAGATCGGGGAACGCGCCGGGGTAGAGGACGGTCAGCAGCCCGGCCAGCTCCGGGTGCGCGACGTACGAGGCGAACTGCTTGTCGTGCGCCGGCTGCTGCTTGTTCCAGTAGTCCTTCTGGCCCAGCGGGATGATGACCTCGTTGATTAGCGGATTGCCCAGCCGGGACACCTGGGCGAAGGGGCCGGTGACGAAGCCGTCTGTCTTCTCATCGCCGTTCACCTGCACGCGCTGGCGGCTCGCGCTCGTCCATACGCCGATCGTCGGGTGCCCCGACACCGTCAGCTGGGAGATCGGCACCTGGATCGCGATGGAGTGCACGTTCAGGCGGTTGGTGGCGTTCACCCCGGGCGCGCTCTTGAGCCCGGCGGCCTTCCCGTAGACGTTGTACTCCTCCAGCGGGCGCAGGTTGCCCAGGTCGAAGATCGAGCCCAGGTCGACGTAGAACTCCTCGGCGCGCTGCCCGGCGAAGACCTGAATGCCGTTGCTCAGCGAGTGAACCGCCGGCCGCCCGAGCTTCGCCTCGTAGTCCGGCGTGGACAGAACGCCGACGTTGCACGGCGGGCAGGCGAGCTTGCTGGCCAGGATGTGCGAGCCCCACCCGTCCACCCGGACGAGCTTGTAGAACTGCTTGCTGTTCCAGTTAGGGTCGCTGAGCGATCCGATCGGGCCGGTGTTGTACAGGAAGCTCGTCGGAGTGGTCAGTATGGTCTCGAAGCTGAACTGGTAGGAGATGTCGGCTACGCCATCTCCGTTGTTGTCGATGTGGATCTCATAGAGCACGTCGTCGCCGAACTCGTAGAAATTCGGGCCGCCGGCCGGCTCCTGCAGCGGGATGTAGTTGGCGATCAGGGTGACCGTGTCGGGCTGATCCGGGCTGACGAACGCGTAGACATCGGTACTGTCGGCGACCGGATCCTTCGAGATCTCCGGCGCCTCGCGATGCGAAGACATTAGTTACCTCACTCTGTTGTGCGGAGAATGGCAGGACGCTCAGGACGCTGATCAGCGGCTCGCGCGAACTAGGCGCGCGGCCAGCTCCCTGTCGCGCACGCGGGTGTGGCTGGTGCCGCGGAACACGTCGATCTCCCCGGCCCTGGCGTCGCGAACATGCACGACGATCTGCTCGGAGGTGTCCGCGTCCTTCGTCTCCGACTTCGTCTCGCGCGCGTCCGGCCGGGCAGAGGCGGCGAATGCGGGGATCGCGGAGCCGACGAGTGTGCTCGCGGCGACTCCCGCCACCCCGGCGCTCGCAGCGCCACGCAGCACTGAGCGGCGCGACAGGCGGTGCTCCGCGCCACCGTCATCCGCGGAATGACCCGCGGGCGGGCTCGTGTCATTTAGACCAGGCATGAGTATCCCTTCCGGAGCGGCGGCGGATGCCGCTCGCCCCTGCGGTGAGCACGTGGGACAGGGGGTGTCTCATCATGCTCGGCTGACTACCCTGTGTATCGATGAGGCAGAGAGGATTAACCGCCATGGCCGTACTTCGGCACAGCCGGACTGGATGGATGGGTGCGGTGCCCGCCGATACCAGATCGTTACATTGGAGTGGGCGCCGGGCACCGCCGGGCCCGTTGCCTGACGAGCCTGGAATCCTTGAGCAGTGACAGCAAATTCAGATCAGCGCGCTCTGCGCGAAGAGCCCACTAGCTTCATCGGCCGCGAGCGCGAGCTCTCCGAGCTACGTGAGCTCGTGCGGACCGCACGCGCGCTGACGCTGTGCGGCACCGGCGGTATCGGGAAATCGCGGCTGGCGGTCCGCATGCTCGCGACACTGAGCGGCGATTTCCCCGACGGCGTGTGGTTCGTCGAGCTCGGTGACCTGCAGCAGCCCGATCTTGTGGTCTCCCAGGTGGCGGCCGCGCTCGGCGTGGTCGAGGAGCGTGGCCGCCCGATGCTGGAAACACTGGCCGCCGCGCTCGCCCAGCGCCGGCTGATGCTGGCACTGGACAACTGCGAGCATGTGATCGACGCGGCGGCGCGAGTCTGCCAGCGGCTGCTGGCAAGCTCACCTGGGCTCCGGGTAATCGCCACCAGCCGCGAGCCGCTGCGAGTGGCTGCCGAGGTTGTCTACCAGGTGCCGCCGCTCTCGGTGCCGCCCCGCGGCGTCGTCACCCTCACGGAACTGTCCAGCTATGAGGCGGTCCGGCTGTTCGCCGACCGCGGCGCCGCGGCCGTTCCCGGATTCGCCATCCGGCCAGGCGACGTCGCAGCCGTCGCGACTCTGTGCCGCACGCTTGATGGCGTGCCGCTGGCCATCGAGCTCGCGGCCGCCTGGGCCCGCGTGCTGTCGGTGGCGCAGATCGCCGACCGGCTAGCTGACCGCTTCCATCTGCTGACTGTGGCAGACGCCGCGGCGCCGCCGCGCCAGCGAACGCTCCGCGCCACCATCGACTGGAGCTACGAGCTGCTCACCAGCTGCGAGCGGCTGATGCTGCGGCGGCTATCGGTCTTCGCGGGCTGGTCGCTCGACATGGCCGAGGAGGTCTGCGCCGACGGCGAGCTGCCGGCCGATCACGTGCTCGATCTGATCACCGCGCTGGTGGACAAGTCACTGGCGGTCGTCGAGCCGGAGGCACTCGGCCAGGCCAGGTACCGGCTGCTCGACACCATCCGCGAGTACGCGGCGGAGCGGCTCGCCGAGTCCGGCGAGTCCGCCGCACGGCATCGAAGGCTGCGCGATTACTCGCTGCGCGAGGTGGAGCACGCAATGGCCATCGGCATGGGCATCATCGCCGCGCCGTGGTCGGCCAGAGTCGACGTCTTCCGCCGGTACGACGTCGATGTCGGCAATGCCCTGCAGGTCCTGAGTCGCTGCCTGACCGATCGCGACGTGGAGACGGGCCTGCGGATGTGCACCGCCATCCGGCCGTGCTGGATCGTGCGGGGAACTTTTGCCGAGGGCGCCGAGTGGTTCGAGGAGTTCCTGGCCATCGATGCGCCCGGGCTGGCGGCCGGTGTCAGGGGCCCGGCCCTGGTCGGCCGCGCGCAGCTCGCCCTCTCCACCGATCCTGCCAGCGCGCGGCGATGGGCGGAGGAAGGCCTGGCGCTGTGCCGCGACGCGGCCAGCGAATTCTGGGTCGCCTCCGCGCTCAACCTGCTCGCCGAGGTGGCCCTGCACACCGGACACACCGACGAGGCGGCGCTGCGCGCCGACGAGGCGCTGTCGCTCGCACGAGATTCCGGGGACGGGTGGAACGAGGGATACGCCCTCGGCAGCCGGGCCGCAGTCGCCGGCCGGCGCGGCAGCCTCCGGGAGGCTCAGAAGCTCGCGGACGCGTCGATCAGCGTGATGCGCGCTATCGATCAGCAATGGGGCGCCGCGCGCACGCTGCTCGGGCTGGGTGATCTCGCCCGGTTACGTGCCGACCCCGATAGCGCGCGCGAGCGTTACCTGGAGGCGCTCGCGATCCTGCGGGAGATCGACTCCAGGCCGGAGATCGCGCGCTGCCTGGCTGGCCTCGCGCGGGTGGCGCTGGATCAGGGCGCGCTCGGGCCAGCCCGGCGGTATCTCGCCGAGAGTCTCCGGCTGAGTCAGTCCACCGGGTCCCGGATCAGCGTGGCCCGCGGGATCGAGGCATTCGCCGCGCTCGCCGCGGGTGAGGGTCAGCCGGGCCGGGCGGTGCAACTGGTCGCAGCGGCCGCGACGCTACGCAAGGCGGCGCACCTGCCGTCCCTCTCCGGGGCCAAGACCGAGCATTATCTGGCCGGGGCACGCGGTCTCGGGGAACCTGCCATCCAGCGGCTGTGGGCGCTCGGATCGGGCATGACCAGCGAGAGCGCCGTCGCGCTTGCGCTGGATGAGTCCGGGCCCACGCCGCGGCCGGACGCCGGGCCGGGGGACCGCGAGTCCGCGGCGGCGCTCCCCGTGGCCGCGGGGAGCCGCGAGGCCGCGTCGCTTCCACCCGGGCTGACCCGGCGTGAACGGCAGATCGTGGCGCTGATCGCGGCGGGCAGCCGCAACAAGGCCATCGCCGAGGAACTCGTCATCAGCGTGGCCACCGTCGCCCGGCATGTCGCGAACATCCTCGCCAAGCTCGGCTTCTCCTCGCGCGCCCAGGTTGCCGCGTGGGTGAAGGCGACAGGCGGCGCGGCCGGCCAGAACTCCGGGGAGCCCGCCGAACCGGGCCCGCCCCGGCCCGGCGGGAGCGGGCGGCAGGGGGCGGCTGGGCCGGGCGGCGCGGGTGGCCGCGGCTGAGGGCCGGCCAGCGGCTAACTGGCCGGGTCGATCTCGGCGGAGTCGGTGAGCCGCAGCTTGCGCCGCGCCCGCTCGTAGAAGGTGGTGCCGCCGAGCCTGATGACCTGGGCCGCGTCCGGCCGCGCCCGCAGCTCAACCCGGTCGCCGGGACTCACGTAGCGCGCGACCTGGCCGTCGACCTCGATGGCCAGGCGGCCGCTGGACGGCAGGATGCGCAGCACCAGGGTGTCTTCGATCGACAGCACCACGCCCCGGTTGTACGCCGAGTGCGCGGCCGCGGGGGTGACAAGCAGCGCCTGCACAGCCGGGCTCATAATCGGGCCGCCCGCTGCAAAGCTGTACGCGGTCGAGCCGGTCGGCGTGGATACCACGACGGCATCGGCTGCGTAGCTGACGAAGGGCCGTTCGTCCACTAGCAGGTTCACCCGCGCGGTGCCCTGCCCGGGGACCCGGACGACGGCGACGTCGTTGAAGGCGGTCATGGTCCGGCCGTCGACCTCGGCGTCCACGGCCAGCCGTCCCTCGGTGGTGAAGCGGTGACCGTCGATCGCGGACAGCGCGGCCGGCAGTTCGGGAATGTCCACCTCCGCGAGGAAGCCGAGCCTGCCCAGGTTGACGCCGAGCACCGGCACCCGGTGGCCGTCGGCCAGCCGCATAGCTCTCAGCATCGTGCCGTCGCCGCCGAGGCTGACCAGCAGGTCGCAGCATAGGGCAAGCTCCTCGGCGCTGACGGCGGTGGCGCCCCGCATCCGGCCGATCTCCCCGGGGACGCCGAACACCTTCCCGCCGCGGGCGGCGGCCCAGTCGACCACCGCTCCGACGGCCTCGCCGCAGTCGCGACGCGGATGCAGCACGATTCCTACCGAATGCACGCCATCACCCCGGGCTCGTCTCCTGCCCCGTCCCCCGGATCACGCGGAGTACGCGCTCGGGCCGGCCTGCGGGTCACCGTCATGGGGGCATCGCTACCTCGCGCTGGACGCGGCCCAGATGTTGATGCCGGACTCCACCGCATCACGGTCGATGGCCGCGAGTTCCTCGGCGGTGAAGGCCGAGTGGCCGGCCGCGGCCAGGTTCTCCTCCAGCTGCGTCACGCTGCCGGCGCCGATCAGCACCGAGGTGACCCGCTCGTCGCGCAGTGCCCAGGCCAGCGCCAGCTGGGCCAGCGACTGCCCGCGGGCCCGCGCGATCTCGTTCAGCGCCCGGACGTGACCGAGCGTCGCATCGGTCAGCTGATCGGCTCGCAGCGAGCTCTGGCCTCTGCTGGCACGCGAGCCCTCCGGGACCCCGTTCAGGTACTTGCCGGTCAGCACGCCCTGGGCGAGCGGTGAGAACGCGATGCAGCCGGCCCCCTCGCGTTCCAGCGTGGCGAGTAGATCCTGCTCGATCCAGCGGTTCAGCATGGAGTACGAGGGCTGGTGGATGAGCAGTGGCACGCCGAGCCGGCGCAGGATCGCGGCGGCGGCGGCGGTCCGCTCGGCCGAGTACGACGAGATCCCGGCATACAGGGCCTTCCCCAACGTGACCGCCGTGGCCAGCGCGCCCATGGTCTCCTCCAGCGGAGTGCCCGGGTCGGCGCGGTGGCTGTAGAAGATGTCCACGTACTCCAGGCCCATCCGGGCCAGCGACTGGTCAAGGCTGGCCAGCAGGTACTTGCGGGAACCGAGGTCCCCGTAGGGGCCCGGCCACATGTCGTAGCCCGCCTTGGTGGAGATGACCAGCTCGTCACGGTAGGGCCGCAGGTCCTCGCGCAGGATCCGGCCGAAGTTGATCTCCGCCGTGCCGTACGGCGGCCCGTAGTTGTTCGCCAGGTCGAAGTGCGTGACGCCGAGGTCGAACGCGCGCCTGATGATCTCCCGCTGGCCGTCAAGCGGCCGGTCGTCCCCGAAGTTCTGCCAGAGCCCGAGCGAGACCTCGGGCAGCCTGAGGCCGCTGCGCCCGCAGCGCCGGTAGGGGATCCGGTCGTAACGGTCGGCCGCGGCGAGGTAGGTCATGCGGGCAAGTCTGTCATCGGGCCCGCGGGTCTGTCGCCGGCCGCGAGAATTGCCTGCGGCCCGCGAGAATTGCCTGCGGCCCGCGAGAATTGCCTGCGGCCGCCTATTTCGCGCTCCAGCCGCCGTCGACGGTGAACGACGCGCCGGTGGCCATCCCGGCGCCGGGCCCGGCCAGCCAGACCGCGAGCGCGGCGATGTCGGCGGGCTCGACCAGCCGCTTCACCGCGCTCTCGGCCAGCAGGATGGTCTCTAGCACGTCCTCCTCGGCGATGCCGTGCAGCCGGGCCTGGTCGGCGATCTGCCGGTCGACGATCGGCGTGCGGGCATAGCCGGGGCTGATGCAGTTGCTGGTCACGCCGCGTGCCCCGCCCTCCAGCGCGATCACCTTCGACAGTCCCTCCAGGCCGTGCTTGACGGCTACGTAGGCGGACTTGTACGGCGACGCGCGCAGGCCGTGCACCGAGGTGATGTTGATGATCCGGCCGAAGCCGCGCTCGTACATATGCGGCAGCGCGGCGCGGACGAGCAGGAATGGCGCCTCGAGCATCAGCGCGAGGATCCGGCGGAATGCCTCCGGCGGGAATTCCTCGATTGGCGCCACATGCTGGATACCGGCGTTATTGACCAGCACGTCGACGTCGAGCACGAGGTCCTCAAGTGCACCGGTGTCGGCCAGGTCGACGGTCCAAGGCTCGCCGTCGAGCTCCGCGGCGATCCGCGCGGCGCCGGCGGCGTCGACGTCGGCAGCGATGACGCGCGCGCCGGCCTCGGCCAGCGCGCGGGCGCACGCCGCGCCGATGCCGCTGGCCGCGCCGGTCACCAGGGCGCGGCGCCCGTCCAGCGAGCGGGGTGATTCTGTCACGATCCGGCTCCTCTCATCGCTACTGGGCAGCGTAATCTCACCGCACTCAGAGCAGGTCCGCGGCTGGTCCGCGCGCGCCGGGTGCCCGTTACGGCAGCTTCCAGTCGACGGGCTCCGCGCCCGCCTGCTCGAGTAGCTGGCTGGCCCTGGAGAACGGCCGGGAGCCGAAGAAGCCGTGGTCGGCCGACATCGGGCTGGGGTGCGCCGACTCGACGCAGCGCGCGCTGCCGAGCAGCGGCGCCAGGCTGCGGGCGTCGCGTCCCCACAGGATCGCGACCAGCGGGACGCCGCGGCCGGCCAGAGCCCGGATGGCCTGCTCCGTGACCTCTTCCCAGCCGCGCCCGCGGTGCGCGCCCGGCTTGCCGGGCTGCACGGTCAGCACCCTGTTCAGCAGCATTACGCCGCGCTCGGTCCACGGGCTCAGGTCGCCCGTGGCCGGCCTCGGGTAGCCGAGGTCCTCGCCGTACTCGCGGAAGATGTTGACCAGGCTGGGAGGCAGCCGCCGGGTCTGCGGCGACACCGAGAAGCTGAGGCCGACCGGATTGCCGGGCGTCGGGTACGGATCCTGGCCGACGATCAGCACGCGCACGTCGGCGAACGGCTGCTGGAAGGCCCGCAGCACCAGATCCCCCGCGGGCAGGTAACGGCGGCCGGCCGCCACCTCCGCTCGCAGGAAGTCGCCCATGGCCCGGATGCGCTCCTCGACCGGCGCGAGCGCGTCCGCCCAGCCCGCCTCCACTATCTGCCGCAGCGGCCGCGCCGTCATGAGGGACCACTCTAGAGTCGCCGGGCGGCTGACGGGGGCGCCAGCGCAAGACCGCAGCGAGGAACCGGGTGACAGGCAGCGGGTCAGGCCCTGCCGGGAACGAGGGATTGCCGGGCCGTGGCGCGGGTCAGCCGATCGGGCAGCCTGGCTTGGCCGTGGCCTTGCCCGAGTTGCGGCTGACCCGCAGGCATGATTCGGACACCGCCTGGAACGCGCTGGCGGGGATGCCCTTGAGCAGCGAGACAAGCGCGTCCGGCCAGCGCGGGAAGGCGCTGCCGCCGAAGAACCAGTTGCTGCCGTTGTCGGCCAGGATCAGGCCGTAATGCTGCATCTCCCGCAGGACGGCCTTCGCGTCCTTGCAGTAAGGCGTGGCGGCGCTGTCGCAGAATCTGGAGACCTTGAAGCTCGCCTCCAGCCGGAACCGGGCGCCCATCGGCGGGAGGTCCGGGCTGGAGTCGGAACTCGCCTCGTGCCGCGCCGGCCAGAGGAAGGACGACCGCGTGTTCTCGGCGGTGAACCGGATCGCGTGCGTGATCGGGGTGCCGTTCCGCACCGCCGCCCGGATCTGGCCGTAGTTCAGCAGGCCGGGAAGGATCGGCAGGCCCGCGGCATCAGCAGAGGTCCAGTCGAGCGGGCGGAGCGCGTTGGACCGCAGGTTCCAGATCGCCCCGGAGCCCGCGGTCGGATTGCTCGCGGAGTAACGGGCATCCCACAGCTCGTAGAGCCGGCAGGTGCCGGAGTTGACCATGATGGCGTGCCGGTCACCGCCGGCGTTCTTCCCGCCCTCGATCGACGTGTCCGCGCCGAAGGGATACGGGCCCTTGTCGCTCTGGCTTGCGTACGTGAACGCGATGCTGACCAGGGGATGGGAATTCGTGACGATGGTGTAGGGGATGCCGTAGGGATACCCGCCCGGATCCGGGCCGAAGTCCGGATGCAGGTAAGTCGTTGCCGAGTCCATGCTCTTCATCCACGCCGCGCTGCGCGGGTTCACCGGCAGTTTCGAGATGTCGGTGTTCCATACATTGTCGGCGGGGAACATCGGGCAGCCGCGCGCGCCGCGCACGCTCGTGCCGCCGGCGGCGGCTGACGCCGCCGGCGCGGGCCGTGCGGCGCGACTCCGGGTCACCCGGGGCCCGCGGCCGGACCGAGGCTGCCCGGCGGTCCCCGCGGTCGCCGGGGCGGACGCCGAGGCTGTCACCCGGCTGATGGCGCCGGGACTCGGCTTGGCCTGCCCGGTGGTGGCCGCCGGCGCCGCGGCAGTGCCGCAGGCGGCCAGGAACACCAGCGGCAGCGCCGCCGCCGTCAGGCGGCGCGCGCGAAGAGGACCACGGCGCGAGAGCATCGTGGAACATCCTGGCACGGCCACGCGCCGGGAGCAGGCGATCCGCTCTAGCTGACGGCTTGCCCCGGCCGGCTAGCTGAGGGATCGCTCCGGCCGGTGTTACTGTCACCAGGCCGGACCGTTCTGCGGAGGTGAGATCGCCGTGGGCCTGCCGCGGACATCGACGGATTCCGTCCTCTTCACCACCTACAACGTGCTGGATCTGTTCCAGGACGACTCCCCCGCGGGGCACGAGCACTACCGCTTGATCATCGAGTCGATCCGCGGCCTCGGCACGGACGTGCTCGCCGTCCAGGAGATACGCGCCCAGGATCAGGAATCGGCGCGAGCCCGGCTGCGCAAGCTGGCCGATGACGTCGGCATGGAGTGCGTGGTGCCCGGCCGGGCGGGCGGAGCCGGCCGCGGCGCGGTGGCGATGGGCCCGCACGGCTACCACGCCGGCCTGCTCTGGCGCGACGGAATCGAGCCCGTTCCCGGTTCCTTCCGCGGCTACGGAGAGGGTGACTTCTGGCATTCGCTCGCCTGCGTGACCCTCGACGCGGGCGGGGCCCTGGTGCAGTACGCCGCGCACCACGCGACTCCGTTCGGCAGGCGGCTGCGCGCGGACCAGAACGAGCGGCTGGTGGCGGCGCTGACGAACCCGGCCGGCGGCCTGCCGGTGATGGTGGGGGCGGACTGGAACACCGAATCCGCCGACCGCGTCTACGACCAGGGCTCAGGGAACTGGGTCCTGTACGAGCCGCGTGATCCCTTCGCTGAGCTCGACTGGTCCGACGACTTCGTCTACCAGTGCGAGTGGGACTACGACTCCCGCGGGCACCGCAGGCACCGGGCCGACCGGCGGCCTGGCGACGTGCTCTGGGCCGGCGGCCTGCACGACGTCGCGGCGGCGTTGCGAGCGCCGTGGCAGGCCACCGCCGGCCACCATCGCGACGACCCCTACGGCGCGCGCGGGATCTCGCGCCGCATCGACGGCGTCCGCGTGACGAGGCAGCTTCTCGGCGCCCTCCGCGCCTGCGGGGTCGAGGACACCGGGCTCACCAGGCGAGCCTCGGATCATCTCCCGGTCACCGTCGAGTACGTGCCATCGGCAATCGCCAAGGATGCTCGCGCATAGCCAGTTCCTCAGCCTGACCGCGTGTCCCGCCCGGTTATCACCCGCAGTTGCCCGGCATGGGCGTCGCGCTGCCATTGCGCGGTCATCCGCGGATCCTCAAACGGCTCGCCGGCCGCCAGTAGGTCAAGGTACCTGTTGTCGGCGTCAAGCCGCCGGCGGAACTCCGCCGCGTCGCCGACGTGCCCGTGGCCGGGTACGATCCACCGGACGCCCGGCACGGCCGCGAGGCGCTGCAGGCCAGTCCGGTAGTCCCTGAGGGGCTCGTCGGCAACGGTGTCGAGGAGCGGGATCTCGATGTCAGAGAGCATGTCGCCGGCGACGAGGACGCCTGCGCTTGCCAGGAACACCGCGCCATGACCGGGTGCATGCCCGTCGTGGACGATCACCTCGGCGGACTGACCGGTCCAGGGGATCTGGCGGCCGTCGCCGGGCAGCACAGTCAGCCGGCCGAAAAGCTCCAGATCGTGGCCGGGCTCGCTCTGCTGGAGCATGCCGGTCATCTCGGTGCGCATGGACTCGAGCAGATCCACGGCCCCGGCCGTCGCATACCGCGGCACATCGCCCAGCGCGCGGCTCCACAGCACGTGATCCCAGTGCGGGTGCGTCGCGTAGCCCGCCTGCAGCGCAAGCCCGGCGTCCCCGATGTCGGAGGCCAGCGCGGCCAGGTCAGCCGCGGTGACCGCCGGGTCGATGATGAGGCAGGCACCGTCGTCGGCGATGACCAGCGTGCTCGTGCAGGTCAGCCGGCCGGCAGTGGCGACCATAACGCCCGGGGCGATCCGGAGGAAGCGCTGCATGAGAGCCTTCCTATCCCGATTCCTGGCGGGCCGCCAATGTCAGGGGCCGCGGGCCGCCCGCCCGTCAGGGGCAGGCGATCTCGAACCAGACGATCCAGCCGGCCTGGCAGTTCCCGCTAACCCCCCAGTCGGTGGCTAGCTGGCTGACGATGAGCAGGCCCCGCCCGTGCTGCCCGTCCGCGCAGGCATGCTGAGTCCAGGGACCGCCTTGGTCTTCAACCTCCACCCTGAGGTGGTCAACGCGGCGGACCGCGGCACGGACGGTGAACAGCCCGCCGGGCTTGCGGGAGTCGCTGTGCATCACCGCGTTGGCGGCAAGCTCTGATAAACACAGGACAGCGTCGTAAGCCGCGGGGCAGTCATCCAGCATGCCCGCCAGGTACCTGCGCGCCTCGCCAACGTGATCAACGCGGCCGGGATAGGTGCGGGACCAGGCGAGCGCAGGGGTGGCAGTGATGGTCTCCCGCATGCTGCCGACTCCTGTCGCCGCGATCTAAGCGCTGGGCCCGGCCGGAAAGTCAGGCCGGGAGCGCCAGGTGCAAGCGCCGGCCTCGCGGAGCGCGGCCAATTCCGGATGCACTTCCATCACTCTAATTCGACTCAAGCGCTTCCGTACACCAATCTGCGAGCTTTCATTTGGGTTTATCGAATAGAAAAAGAACCTATATTAAAATTAATTGTTTATCATGCTATGGGATGCTTTCACGTGGATAAGTATTCGCCTGCGCGCCGCATGCGCGCCGCCTGCGCTTCACCGGCAGGCCGCCTGCGAAGGCCGGCGGCGGCTCCGATCAGGCCCGCCAGGCCCGCCAGGCCCGCCAGGTACGGCTGCGCGATCCGGCCCCGGCTGCGCGATCCGTCTTCGGAGGGAGTGAGCTTCCCGGGGGGAGCGGTGGACGGCTCCCCCCGGGAAGTGGGCCCCCTGAGGTAGCCGCGTGCGGGCCTCGGGGTGATGGACTCCCCTGGGAGCGAGCGGACTGCCCCCAGGGGACGCGGCGGGTCTTACTCGACGGGCGGCTCAGCTGCCGGCCGCCTGATCGAGGCTCGCTGATCGGGGCTCACAGCCCCACTCTTCTTTAAGATACCTATAAAGTCAATTGACAAAATAGCAAACAATTCGTGACGAGCGGTCGTCGGGCCCGCCGCGCGGCGGCCTGGCGGCGAGGCGCCGGCGAGCCGCGGCGTTACTGTTGCTTCCGTGACCGAGGGCAGCGACCAGCAGAACGCCGACCTGCCGTTCATCATCCCGGCCATCCCCGCCTCGGCCGGTGCGATGATTTTTGACCGCGCCGGGCGGCTGCTGATACTCAGGCCCACCTACAAGTCGGGGTGGACCATCCCCGGCGGCATCATGGAGGCCGACGGGGAGACCCCGTGGGATGCCTGCAGGCGCGAGGTCCGCGAGGAATGCGGGCTCGACGTGCGGTACGGGCGGCTGGCCTGCGTCGACTTCCGGCCGCCCCGTCCAGAGCGCCCCGGCAGGTCAGGGAACGCGGGCGGAATCAGGTTCCTCTTCGACTGCGGCCGGCTCGATGACGCGAGCCTCGCCGCCGTGGTGCTGCAGCCCGAGGAGGTCTCCGAGCACCGGCTGGTCCGGCTGCCCGCGGCGCTGAAGCTGCTCAGGAAGCCGATCAGGCGCCGGGTGGCGGCGGCACGGCGCGCCGGGGCGCCCAGGTACCTGGAGAACGGCCGGCCGGTGCCAGGAGTCGGGCCCTGACGGCTGGCAAACCGGCTCGCCCTGGCACCGGCTGCGCTCTGGCATCGGCTGCGCCCTGGCGCCGGTCAGCCGCCCTCGGCGAGCCCGCGGACATAGGCCGCCTGCCCGCCGTGCTGGAGACAATCGGCGATCACGCTCACCAGCCGGACGCCGAGCGTCACCGGCGGATCCCAGCGCTCGTCCACGACACGGTCCAGGTCGGCGTCGGTCAGGGAAGCGACATACCGGATCGTCTGCTCGAACACCGCGTCGTAGTAGCCGGTCAGCAGCTCCCCTGATTTCACCTGGACCGCGGCGACCTCGTCGGGGCTGTGCCCGTATCCGGTGGCCTCGACGGCCAGCGGCAGGCCGAACCGATCCGCCCACCCCGCCGCGGTCCACGCCTGCTCGGCCCCCGCGGCGCCGGCCACATGATCGTCCGTGATCCGGGTCAGGTGCCAGATAAGCCAGGCGATCGAGTTCGCCTGGCTGCCAGGACGCCACGCCAGCTGACCGGGCGACAGCCCGTCAGCCACCTCGTGCACGATCTCGCGGATCCGGCCGAACGCGTCGGCGAGCAGGTCAGCCGTTGTCATGTGGTGCTCCCTCCCGATGAGTTACGCAGTTACTCGCGGCCTGTCAGTAAGCTAGGCCAGATCGGGGCCACGGGAACTGCCGGGGCCCGCCGCCGGCGGTGACCTGCCTATTCTGGCGCCGCCGCCCTATTCTGGCGCTGCCGCGAACGGGTGACCGCCGGGGCTGGGTGAGCGGCGCGCGCCGGGCGAGGGGAGCAACCTGCAGTGGCCAGGACTGACGATCGCGCGCCGCTGCGGGTCGCGCTGCTGGGCTGCGGGGTGGTTGGCTCGGAAGTCTTCCGGCTGCTCGTCGACCAGGCGGCCGACCTGCGGGCGCGGGCGGGCGCGCCGCTGGAGGTAGCGGGCATCGCGGTCCGCGATCCGGGCCGCCAGCGCGGTGCCGCCACCGGCAGCCCGCTGCTGACGACCGACGCGATGGGCCTGGTGACCCGCGCCGACGTCGACATCGTGATCGAGCTGATGGGCGGCATCGAGCCGGCCAGGTCGCTGCTGCTTGCCGCGATGCGGGCAGGTAAGCCGGTGGTCACGGCCAACAAGGAACTGCTGGCGCGGGACAGCGCCGAGATGCACCGGGTGGCACGTGAGCACGGCACGGATCTCTACTACGAGGGCGCGGTCGCCGGGGCGATCCCGCTGCTGCGCCCGCTGCGCGAGTCGCTGGCCGGCGACGCGGTGCGCCGGGTGCTCGGGATCGTCAACGGGACCACCAACTACATACTCGACAAGATGGACACCGCGGGCACCAGCTTCGCCGACGCGCTCGCGCAGGCGCAGGCGCTCGGCTATGCCGAGGCGGACCCGACCGCCGACGTCGAGGGCTTCGATGCCGCGGCCAAGGCGGCGATCCTGGCCGGTCTCGCGTTCCACACCAGGGTCACCGCCGCGGACGTGTACCGGGAAGGGATCACGGCCGTGACGGCCGCCGACATCGAGAGCGCCCGCGCGCTCGGCTGCGTGGTCAAGCTGCTCGCGATCTGCGAGCGGTCCGAGGGCGGCATCTCCGCCCGGGTGCACCCGGCGATGATTCCGCGCGTGCACCCGCTGGCCGCGGTCCGCGAGGCGTACAACGCGGTCTTCGTCGAGGCGGAGTCGGCGGGCCGCCTGATGTTCTACGGCGCGGGCGCCGGCGGCGGCCCGACCGCGAGCGCCGTGCTCGGCGATCTCGTCGCGGTCGCGCGCAACCGCATCGCCGGGATCCGCGGTCCGGACACGTCGACCTACGCGGAGCTGCCGGTGCTGCCGATGGGGGACGCGCTGACCCGCTACTACGTCGCGCTCGACGTCGCAGACCGGCCGGGCGTGCTCGCCCCCGTCGCCGAGGCGTTCGCCCGGCACAACGTGTCGATCAAGGCGGTGCGCCAGGAGGGCAGGGGCGAGGACGCGAACCTGGTCATCGTGACGCACACGGCGCGCGAGTCGGAGCTGGCCGCGACCGTGGCCGAGCTGGGCGCGATGTCGTCGGTCAGTGCGGTCGACAGCGTGCTGCGGGTCGAGGGCGAGGAGGGCGAGTGAGCCACGTCAGCCCGGGGGCCCCGCCCGCCGATCCAGTCCCGCGGCCCGGGGAACCGCCGCGGGCGCTGGCCACGGCCGCCGCCGGACGGTGGCGCGGAGTGATCGGCGAGTACGGTGACCGGCTGCCGTCGCTGGCCGGCGGGCAGGTGGTCACGCTCGGCGAGGGCGGCACGCCGCTGCTGCCCGCGCCGGCGCTGTCCGCGATGACCGGCTGCGAGGTCTACCTCAAGGTGGAGGGCGCGAACCCGACGGGCTCGTTCAAGGACCGCGGGATGACCGTCGCGGTGAGCATGGCGGCGGCGCGCGGCGCCACCATGGTGATCTGCGCCTCGACCGGCAACACCAGCGCGAGCGCCGCCGCCTACGCGGCCAGGGCCGGACTGGGCTGCGCCGTGCTCGTCCCGCACGGCAACATCGCGATCGGCAAGCTCGCCCAGGCCCTGGTGCACGGCGCGACGCTGCTGCAGGTGGAGGGCAACTTCGACGACTGCCTGCGGCTGGTACGCGAGCTGGTGGACAACTACCCCGTCGCCCTGGTCAACTCCGTTAACCGCGAGCGGCTGCAGGGCCAGAAGACGGCCGCGTTCGAGATCGTCGACGCGCTCGGCGACGCGCCCGACGTGCACTGCCTTCCGGTGGGCAACGCGGGCAACATCTCCGCCTACTGGATGGGCTATGCCGAGTACCTGGCGGACGGCCTGGCGACCCGGGCGCCGCGGCTGCTCGGCTACCAGGCGAGCGGCGCCGCGCCCATCGTGCTCGGCAGGCCCGTCGCCGCGCCGGCCACGATCGCGACCGCGATCAGGGTCGGCAACCCGGCGTCATGGCGGCTCGCCGAGGCCGCGCGGGACGAGTCCGGCGGACTGATCGGCTCGGTCACCGACGAGCAGATCCTCGCCGCGTACCGGCTGCTGGCCGCCAGGGAGGCGGTGTTCGGCGAGCTGGCGTCGGCGGCCGGGGTGGCCGGCCTGCTGCAGGCGTGCGCGGCCGGGCAGGTGCGGCCGGGCTCGGTGGTCGTCTGCACGATCTCCGGCAACGGGCTGAAGGAGCCTGGCCCGGCGATCGCGGCCGCGCCCGACCCGGTGACGATCCCGGCCGACGGCGCCGCCGCGGCTGCCGCGCTGGGGCTGGGGTGAGCTGGCCGGAGCGTCCCGTCTGGCCGGAGCGTCCCGCGGTTGTCCGCGTTCCGGCGACTAGCGCGAATCTGGGACCCGGATTCGACGCCATGGGCCTGGCCCTGACGCTGCACGACGTCGTGGCGGCCCGGATCACCGGCAGCGGGCTGGAGATCAGCGTGTCCGGCGCCGGGGCGGAAACCGCGGCGGCGGGGGAGGATCACCTCGTCATCCGCGCCATGCGGGCGGCTTTCGCGGCGCTCGGCGGCCAGCCGCCGGGCATCGCCATCCGGTGCGAGAACGCGATCCCGCAGGGCTACGGGCTCGGCTCCTCGGCCGCCGCCATCGTGGCCGGCCTGCTCGCCGCGCGGGACCTGGCCGGGACTGAGCGGGACCTGGCCGAGACTGAGCTGAGCGACGCCGGGCTCCTCGGCCTGGCGACCGGGCTGGAGGGGCATCCGGACAACGTGGCCGCGTGCCTGTCCGGTGGCCTCACGATCGCCTGGATGTCGGCCTCTGGCGCCAGGTCCGTCCGGCTGTCGCCGGCTGCCGGGATCGCGCCGGTGATCTGCGTTCCACCCGAGCCGCTCGGCACCACGGCGGCCCGGCTGGCGCTGCCTCCGGCCGTGCCGCACGCGGACGCCGCGCAGAACTCGGCCCGCGCGGCGCTGCTGGTGGCCGCGCTCACCAGCGACCCCGGCCTGCTGATGGACGCCACCGAGGATTTCCTGCACCAGGGCTACCGGGCCGCGGCGATGCCGCGGACCGCCAGCCTGATCGCCAGCCTGCGCGCGGCCGGGATTCCGGCGGTCGTGTCCGGAGCCGGGCCCGCCGTGCTCGCGCTCACCGTGACCGGCCGGCCACCCGGCACCGGGACGGTGGCGCGCGTCGCCGAGGCCGCGGGTGCAGGCTGGCGGGTAAGCCCCCTGGGCGTAGACGCCCAGGGGGCCACCACCGACCGGTAACGGCCGGGCTGACGGTTGCCCGTCAGCCCGGCCGCGGGCTCCGCAGCCGGCCAGCCCCGCCAGGCCAGCCCCGCCAGGCCAGCCCCGCCAGGTCAGCCCCGCCAGGTCAGCCCCGCCAGGTCAGCCCCGCCAGGTCAGCCCCGCCAGGTCAGCCCCGCCAGGTCAGCCCCGCCAGGTCAGCCCTGCCAGGCCGGCCGGCTCAGGCCGCGACTGCCGACCGGGCGACGGCCGGCTCCAGCGCCAGCTCGAGCACCTCGCGGACGTCGCTGACCGGGTGAATCTCCAGCGCCGCGCGCACCTTATCCGGCACGTCCTCCAGGTCCGGCTCGTTGCGCTTGGGGATCAGCACCGTGGTGATGCCTGCCCGGTGGGCGGCGAGCAGCTTCTGCTTCACGCCGCCGATCGGCAGCACCCGGCCGGTGAGCGAGACCTCGCCCGTCATCGCCACGTCGGACCTGACCAGCCGGCCGGACAGCAGCGAGGCGAGGGCCGTGGTCATCGTCACCCCGGCACTCGGCCCGTCCTTGGGCACCGCGCCGGCCGGCACGTGCACGTGCACGCCGCGGTCCTTCAGGTCGCCGACCGGCAGCTCGAGCTCGGCGCCGTGGGAGCGCAGGTAGGACAGCGCGATCTGGGCCGACTCCTTCATCACGTCGCCGAGCTGGCCGGTCAGCGTGACGCCCGTGGCGCCCGTCTCCGGATCGGCCAGCGACGCCTCGATGAAGAGCACGTCGCCGCCGGCGCCGGTGACCGCCAGGCCGGTGGCCACGCCGGGCACCGCCGTCCGCTCGGCCGACTCCGGGGTGTGCCGCGGATGCCCGAGGTAGCCGTGCAGGTCAGCCGGGCCGACCGTGACAGGCAGCGTCGCGCTGCCGCCGGCGAGCTGCGCGGCGATCTTGCGCAGCACCCTGGCGATGCTCCGCTCCAGCCCGCGGACGCCCGCCTCGCGGGTGTACTCGGCGGCCAGCCGCCGGAGCGCGTCCCCGGTGACCGTCACGTCGTCAGGCTCCAGGCCCGCCCGCTCCAGCTGCCGCGGCAGCAGGTGATCCTGGGCGATCGTGACCTTCTCGTCCTCGGTGTAGCCGTCGAGCGCGAGCAGCTCCATCCGGTCGAGCAGCGGCCCGGGTATCGCGTCGGCCACGTTGGCCGTCGCGATGAACAGCACGTCGGACAAGTCAAGCTCGACCTCGAGGTAGTGGTCGCGGAACGTGTGGTTCTGCGCCGGGTCGAGCACCTCGAGCAGCGCGGCGGTGGGATCGCCGCGGTAATCCGTGCCGAGCTTGTCGACCTCGTCCAGCAGGATCACCGGGTTCATGGAGCCGGACTCGCGGATGGCGCGGACGATCCGGCCGGGCAGCGCGCCGACGTAGGTGCGCCGGTGGCCGCGGATCTCGGCCTCGTCCCTGACGCCGCCGAGCGCGACCCTGGCGAACTTCCGGCCCATGGCACGGGCCACCGACTCGCCCAGCGAGGTCTTGCCGACGCCGGGCGGGCCGGCCAGCGCGAGCACCGCGCCGCTGCGGCGGCCGCCGACCAGGGTCAGGCCCTTGTCCGCCCGCCGCTTGCGGACCGCGAGGTACTCGATGATCCGGTCCTTCACGTCGTCAAGCCCGGCATGGTCGGCGTCCAGGATCTCCCGGCTGCCGCCGATGTCGTAGGCGTCGTCAGTGCGCGTGTTCCACGGGATCTCCAGCACCGTGTCCAGCCAGGTGCGGATCCAGCTGCCCTCCGGCGAGGCGTCCGAGCTGCGCTCCAGCTTGTCGGCCTCCTTCAGCGCCGCCTCGGCCACCTTCTCCGGCAGGTCGGCCGCCTCGATCCTGGCCCGGTAGTCGTCTTCCTCCGAGGCAGGCTTGCCGTCAAGCTCAGCCAGCTCCTTGCGGATCGCGGCGAGCTGCTGGCGGAGCAGGAACTCGCGCTGCTGCTTCTCCATGCCCTCGCGGACGTCGTTATGAATGGTCTCGGCCACGTCCAGCTCGGCGAGCTGGTCCCGGGCCCATCCGGTCAGCCGCTCCAGGCGAGCCTCCGGGTCGATGGTCTCCAGCAGCTCCTTGCGCTGCTCGAGTGACAGGTACGACGCGTAGCCTGCGCTGTCGGCCAGCGCCGAGGGATCCGTTATCCGCGCTAGTGCATCGACGACCTGCCATGCCCCGCGCTTCTGCAGGATCGCTCCGGCCAGGCCCCGGTACTCGCGCGCAAGCTCGTGCGCGCGCGGGCTGGCCGGCGGCTCCTCCTCGACGGTCCCGTCGACCCAGAGCGCTGCTCCCGGGCCGACCGTGCCGGTGCCGACCCTGACGCGGGACAGGCCGCGGATGACCGCGGCCGGCTCGCCGCTCGGCAGCCTGCCGACCTGCTCGACGATGCCGAGCGTGCCGACGGCGGAGTACTTGCCGTCCAGCCGCGGCACCAGCAGCACCCGCGGCGGCGCGTCGTCGCCATCAGCGGCGGACGCCGAGAGCCGGGCCGCCTCGATGGACGCCCGGATTTCCGGGCCCGAGGTGTCCAGCGGGACCACCATGGTGGGGAGCACCACGATGTCGTCGAGCGGCAGCACGGGCAGGGAGAGAGTTTCACTCATCAGGTTCACTTCCCCGGTCGATTACTTACTTACAATCGTCAAGCCGGCCGGGCCCGATTTTGTTTCCCGCGCTCGTTCGCGCTAAGCGGACGCCGCCTCCGCGCCCCCCGCCGCCTCCGCGGCCCCCGCATCCCCCCGCTGCTCCGCGGCCCTGCCGCCGCGGCCCGCTGCGCCCGTTCCCGGCCGGCTCAGCCCGGCCGAGCGGCCGGCTCCGCCGGGCCGGCCGGGATCCTCACCTGCAGGCTGACCAGGCCGCGCAGGTCGAGCCAGGCGCGCCCGCCGTCCCGCACCATGCGCAGCACTACTGCGTCACAGCTAGCGCAGCGCGCGACGATCCCCGGCGCGTTCAGGTAGACCACGGTCTCGGCAATCGGCCTGCTGCTCCGGCAGTGCGCGCACTGCCCGATGGCCGCGGTGACGTCCACGGCGAACACCTCGCTGAGGGCGCCCGCCAGGGCGTTGCCGTCGAGGAGAGGCTGGCTCATGAAGGACCTCCGCTGGTGCCGAAGCGCTCGGTCTTGATCCGGCGCGGGTCGTGACCGATGTCCACGAGCAGGTTCGCGGCCGCCTCGACGAAGCCATTCGGCCCGCACACGAACACGGCAGGCTCGCGGTCTGGGGGCCAGCCGGCCGAGGCGATCAGGCCCGCGCCGATCCGCCCGGGCGGCCGGGCAGACCGCGGTGGCGCCGCCCGGGTGAACGCATACGTGACGTCCAGCCCGTGGTCCTGGCTGGCTCGCTTGTGCAGCTCGTCCCGGTACAGCACCGAGTCCGGATCACGGACCGAGTACAGCAGCCGGAACGGAGCCCTGCTGCCGGCCTCGGCGCGCGTCCGGATCATCGCCATCAGCGGCACCAGGCCCGAGCCGCCGCCGATGAGGAAGACCGGGCCGGCCACGGCGGGGCGCCAGACGAACCAGCCGCCGACCGGGCCGCGCAGCTCCAGTTGGTCGCCCGCGACGAGGACCCCGGCGAGGTACGGGGACACCTCGCCATCCGGGATCGTCACCACCGTCAGCTCCAGCCGGTCGCCGCCGGGCGCCGACGCGATCGAGTAGGAGCGCTCGGTCGAGTAGCCGTCCTCGGCGGTGAGCCGCAGGTCGACATGCTGGCCGGCGAGGTGCCCGGGCCAGCCGGGCACGTCCAAGACGATGGTGCGGGCTGCCGGGGTCTCGTCGCGCACGGCGACGACCGTCCCGGTCCGCCAGGTCAGTCGCCCCAGTACCGCTGCTCGCGCCATGGATCCCCGTAGTTGTGGTAGCCGGCGCTCTCCCAGAAGCCCGGCTCGTCGTGGTCGAGCAGCTGGATCTTGTTGACCCACTTGGCGGATTTCCACAGGTACAGGTGCGGGACGAGCAGCCGGGCCGGGCCGCCGTGCTCGGGATCGAGAGCCTTGCCGTCGTAGTCATAAGCGATCCACGCCCGGCCGCCCATCAGGTCCGCGAGCGGCAGGTTGGTCGTGTATCCGCCGTACGATCCCACCAGCGCGAATGCCGCCGTGGTGACGACGGGCTCCAGCAGCGTCTCCATCCGCACGCCGGCCCACCGGGTGCCGAGCTTCGACCATTTGGTGACGCAGTGCAGGTCGACGGTGACCTCCTCGCTGGGCAGGGCGCGGAACTGTGCCCAGTCCCAGGTGTGCGTGCCGCCGGTCTCGGTGACGACCTGGAACTCCCAGCGGTCCAGGCTGATCCGCGGCGTCGGCCCGGCGGACAGCACGGGGAAGTCGGTGACCAGGTACTGGCCGGGCGGCAGGTCCGGCTGCCGCGACCGGTTCCGGCCGCCGAAGCCGCGCGAGATGACGGGCATCTGATCAGCCCTGCCCGGCTGCCGTGCTGGCCTGCCCGGCGGCTGCCTGCCCGGCGGCTGCCTGCCCGGCGGCTGCCTGCCCGGCGGCTGCCCGGGCAGATAGGAAGAACTCGGTGATGAGCTCGGCCCGTGGCAGCTGGCTGAGCGGGCGGGCGGCGCCGAAGCTGGCGTTCCAGAACTCGCCAGCCGGCTTGGCCCAGGGCGACACGTAGGCGTACGGGGCGGCGATGTGAGCGTCACCGAGCGATACGCCGTAGGTGATCTCGGCGAGATCGATGGCGACGTCGAAGTGCTCGGGCCAGAGCACCGGCTCGGTCCCTGGCGCGAACGCGCGCAGGGCGGCGTCGCCGCTGGCGAAGCAGGCCGCGAGGTACCCGGCGGCGGCCGGGTCGGCGTCCACCGGGTCATCCGGCGTGAGCCCCGGTCCGTCCTGGTAGACGTCCGCCAGATCGTGCGCCTCCACGCCCGCCGCCGCCGCGAGGCCGGCGTAGGTCACCCCGGCGAGCGCGAGCCGGCGGCTGCCGGCCACCAGCTCGGCGCCGTCCACCCGCAGGGCCGGGACGGCTACGGTGCCGAAGCCGCCGGGCACGACCCGCAGCTCGATGGATCCGCTGCGCCGGAACTGCGGCCCGGCCATGACGAGCTCGGCGACGCCGTGCCAGCTGCGCCGGGTCGCCTCGAGCGCAGCCGTGTCCTGATCGCCCGCGCGCGGGTAGCTGGCTGGGTTCATGTGGTCCTCCTTCACTGTCCACTCTGCCGCATCAGAGACCCGGCCGCATCAGTCGACTGACCGCCGCTTAGACCGGTACGGGCCGCAGCACGTCGTCGGGCCCGGTGCCGCTATGAGTAGTTAGTCGTATCAGCGATCTGGTCATAGGTATCCTTGCCAAGCCAGTGACAGTACAGTCGCCGGGAACTGATCGACAGGCGCCTGCTGTGGCCGGCAGCGGAACTCCACGACGCGACCTCAGCCCTGACGCCCTGGGTGGGAGTCAGCCGCGCGACAGCCTCCAGGGCGGGCTTGAGATCTGTGTCCGTCGACATCAGGACGCCGACTCCGAAGTCTCCGGCGACCGCCATGCTCACGAAGTCGATAGCAAGCGCGACGTCGATGCCCTTCTCCTGGGGCTTCTCCCCGGCTTGATGTGAGTTTGGCCAGCCGTACGGGTAACGAAGCGTTCGCATGGTCACGTCGACCATCGGTGACTGTCGCCATGCTGCTACCTGGCGAGCGTTCGCCGCGTAACCTCTGGGGTCACGGGTAGCGTCCGGCTGGCCGCGGTAGACGCGGACCTGATGCAACTGGCGCTCATAGGGACTGTCGGCTGCGATGAGCTGCCCCAACGCCAGCGGGTGCACCTGACCTTCCCAGTGGGGCGCACCGTATCCGCAGAACGCCTCCCGGGCGCCCTTATAGACGTTCTGCGAGTCCAGGAAGACCACCACGCGGTCTCATCAGTTACTCCCTTGGTGGCCGCAACCCATAAATAACAACGACCGAGCCCGCCTCTCGACTGTGCAGCCCGCAGGAATCGTGGGTATAGTGTTGGCACTGCTCCCCGTCGTCCTGGGCAACCCGGACTGGCGGGGATTATTTTCATGGGGCTAGCGAGCCCGCATGTAGCCCATGACCTGCCCTCCTGGATCAGGCATCGCGCCACAGCCCACGAAGTCATTCTCGCCCGGGCCGCGGTGAGCAACGTGTAGAACGCCCATACCCGACTAAATTCGTCCTGGCCAAAAATAGATCTCAGTTCACTGTGCTGCGCCACTTTGCGCTCGATGGTTCCGATCACGCCAGCCACTCGCAGCAGGCCAGCATGATCCGCCGGTACTCACTGGCGCAACAACCACGCCCGCGACGAACGCCTGCGCCGCATCGTCAACCGGGCAAACCAGCCTGATGCGGCACTAGTTCGAGAAATCCTGGGTCATCCAGACGATGCCTGCGCTGCTCCGCTCGATGGCGATGCCGATGTGACGGAAGACGCTGCTCAGGATGTTCAGCCGGTGACCGTCAGCGGGCGGCTTCTCGTCCAGCATCTGCCTGACCAGCCCGGTGGCCATCTGGGTGATCGCGGCATCCGTGGCGGCGACCGGGCCGCCTTCGCCGATGTTCTCGCCGGCCGATGTCCAGTGCACTCCGGCGGCGCTCTCGCGGGCGCCGAGTGAGGGCTCGCCCGGGCATTGATGCGAGAGCCCGCAGCCGCTCGCCATCCTCGCGTTGTGCGCCGCCGAGCTGCTGTCGAGCCCGTCAGTGAGCGTGTAGGCGGGGAGTCCGGCCGCGGCCCGTGCCTGGTTGATCAGCGCAAGCACCTGCGCGGTGGCTGGTCCCTGCGGGCTAGCCGCCGGCGGGGTAGTCGACGGGGCGGGGCTCCCGGACGCCGTGCGCGATGGCCGCCGGGCCGGCCGTGCCCGGCCTGTCCGGGCGGCCCGGCGGCGGGGATAACCGGCTGGCGCGGCGCTCGTGCCCGGTGCCCCTGAAGCGCGCGTTAACGGGCGCGGGCACGCCGGTGAGGCCTGCCCGGCAGCTGATCCCGGCGATGCGCACGGCCCGGCGGCATGCCGGGAGACGGCAGCCCGCGCGGCGCCGCCAGCCTGCGCCATACCCGGGGCCGTGCCTTTTGTCAGGTAAAAGCCCGCGGCTACCAGGAGAGGCAGCATCGGCACGGCCCAGAGCGCCCGCGAGGGCCGGCGGTGGCTCGAGCGGTGCCGGGAGCGCCGTAGGTGCCGGGCGGAGCGCGCTAGGTGCCGGGCCGGGCTCTGTACTGGCATATGACCACCTCATATCGCCGGGAATGCGACAGTTCGTGATCCTTCCCGGGCGACCAGCCCGGACAGCAGCGGACACGGGGCACCCGGAGCCGCGGTTACCGCGCATGAGCGGCCTATTTTAGCGATTCACCGCTCCCCTCGGTGGCTTTACGTGTCGTTTCGGTGGCGTTACGCGCGGTAGCAGGCGTCCGGGCCCGCCGCAGGCGGCCGCGCGGACCCCGGGGTCGCCCGGCTGTGGTGCCGGCGGTTAACGTCGTTTCATGTCCGAGCTGCTCGAGGTCACCGCCAGGGTGCTAGTACCGGGGGAGCCAGACCAGGTCTGGCTGATGGCGATGGACTGGTCCCGGCAGCGCGAGTGGATGCTGGGAACTCAGGTCAGCGGCGGCACCGGGACCGGTGCCAAAGTCGTGGCCCGGACCGGCATCGGCCCGGTCGGCTTCGATGACACCATGGTGATCACGGAGTGGGATCCGCCCCGCCGGTGCGTTGTCCGGCACACCGGCCGGATCGTGCGCGGGTTCGGCATCTTCGAGGTGGCGCCGAGCGGGCGGCAGTCGGAGTTCCGGTGGACCGAGCAGCTGCGGCTGCCGTGGCCGCTGGCGGGCGGGCTCGGCCGATGGACGGTGGTGCCGGTGGCGCGCTGGGGACTGAATGCCTCGCTGCGCCGGTTCGCCCGGCTGACCTGACCGCCGCCCGGACGAGGACTCCACGGACCGGCCGCCACTCGCCGGGACGTCACCCGAAACCACGGGATTATGGACCGGCCCCGGGTTTGGCCGAACGACCGCGGCTGAGCGATACTGGCGAGGAGGCGATGGGGCTCGCCGAAGAAACCGTGGCCCAGGCCGCTGACGGCTCCTACCATGCACCGAGCGTGGGAGGAGCGCCGCCTTGGGGTCGCGCCAGGGTAACCCGGATTTCCGCCGTGCCATGGCCGGGAGGTGATCCTCTCTATGTCATTCCACAGCATACTCTTTGACCAGCCCGCCAATCAGCCGGAAACCGCTGAGCGGCGAGTGCCGGATTTCTTTACTGACCTGAATCTTGATCAGGTCGTGCAGTCCATCACGGCCGGCCGGCAGGAATACGACCTCACGCCATTCTTCTACACTTCACTGCGCAGCGCCGACGCGATTAACTACCGTCATGACGTCATGCGCGATCTTGATGGCAAGGCCCTGCTCGGGCACATTGGATCGTTCGCGCAGAAGATGCATGACATGCGCGACCGGCTGGCACAGTCCGCCCAGCTCCGCTACCGGTATCAGCAGGAAAGGTGGTTCCTGGACGCCGCGGATGCCTATTGCGACGCCGTGACGTCCCTGGTCGGCGACCTGACCCGCGCCGAGCTCGGATCCCGCGGCTTCGGGGACTTCCGCGATTTCCTGGCCGGCTATGCCGAGTCCAGCGAGTTCACCGGGCTCGCCGCCGATACGAGGGCGCTCAAGGATCAGCTGTCCGGCATAAGATACTGCCTGCGCATCCTCAGCGACCGGATCAAGGTCAGCAAATATGACTCGGAGGCTGATTACGGCGCCGACGTGGCCGCCACCTTCGAGCGGTTCCGGCAGCGGGACGTCAAGGACTACCGAAAGAAATTCCATTCCCTGGCCGACATGGACCACATCGAGGCCGGCATCCTGGATCTGGTCGCGCAGCTGTACCCCGACATCTTCTCGGCGCTCGATGATTACTGCGTCCGTCATCGCGATTATCTTGACCGGACGGTTGCCGCATTCGACCGGGAGGTCCAGTTCTACGTCGCGTATCTCGACTTCATGGCGAGATTCAGGAGAACCGGGCTGAGCTTCTGCTATCCCCGCGTCGCGGCCAGGTCGAAAGCCATCCTGGGCCGCGAGGCCTTTGACGTCGCGCTGGCCAACGTCCTGCCGCCGGAAAGCGAGCCGATCGTCTGCAATGACTTCCACCTGACCGGCCCCGAGCGCGTCTTCGTGGTATCCGGCCCCAACCAGGGCGGCAAGACCACCTTCGCCCGGACCATCGGCCAGATGCATTATCTCGCCAGCATCGGGTGCCCGGTACCCGGCAGTGATGCCCGGCTGCTGCTGTTCGACCGGATGTTCACTCATTTCGAGCGGGGCGAGAACCTCGAGGATCTCAGCGGCAAGCTGCAGGACGACCTGACCAGGATCCACGAGATCCTGCGGCAGGCCACCGGCGGCAGCCTCATCATCATGAATGAGATCTTCACTTCCACGACGCTGGATGACGCGGTCTTCCTCGGCGCGTTGGTGCTGGAGGAGATCATCGCGCTGGACGCCCTCTGCGTGTGGGTGACGTTCGTCGACGAGCTCGCGTCCCTGAGCGAATCGACCGTGAGCATGGTCGCCGCGGTCGTCCCGGAGAATCCCGCGGTGCGCACGTACAAGGTCGTCAGGCGGCCTGCCGACGGCCTCTCTTACGCGATGGCCATCGCGGAGAAGTACCGGCTGACTTATGAGGCACTCAGGCAGCGGGTAGCCCGGTGAAGGCCTTTCTCATGTACAGGGACCAGGACGTCGACATCGGCGGCGAGCTCCCGGACAACGAGCCGGACCTCACCAGGGACCTGGACCTCGAGACGCTGTTCGGCGCGATGGCTCGCGGTGATGAGTTCCTGTTCGACGTGGCCCGGCGGGCGGTCCTGTCGAGCCTGGCCGACGCCGGCGCGATCGGCTACCGCCAGCGCGTCCTCGCGGACTGCCTGGAGCAGGCCCCCGTCGCCAGGGAGATCTACGATCTCGCGGTCGAGGCGGTCACCGGCAGCAAGAAGATCTACCGCGGGATTTTCGCGCAGTCCCCCGACTCGACCCTGCGCTGGTCGGTAGAGGCAATGCAGCTGTTCGTCGGGATACTCCGGCGGCTGCGCCACATCGCCGACGCCCACGCGGCGGATTTCCGGTCAGAAGGCTTCACGGCCCTCTTCGCCACCCTCTCCCGTGAGCTCGGAGAGGACTACTTCCATGCCGTCGAAGACCATCTGCGGCAGCTGCGGTTCTGTGACGGAGTGCTGGTCAGCGCCGAGCTCGGCGCGGGCAACAAGGGGAGCAACTACGTCCTGCGGCTGCCGGAGCAGGCCAGGCAGGGCTGGCTCCGGCGGATCTCAGGCACCCGCTCCTCCGCCTACACCCTGAGAATCAATCCCCGTGACGAGAGCGGCTTCCGAGCCCTCGCGGAGCTGCGCAACAGGGGAATCGACCTGGCGGCCAACGCGCTCGCCCAGTCAAGCGACCACATCCTCAGCTTCCTGACCCTGCTGCGCTGCGAGCTGGGCTTCTACATCGGCTGCCTCAACCTGGAGGAGCAGCTCGCGCAGAAGGGAGAGCCGCTGTGCTTTCCCGTGCCGCTGGCCGCGGCCTGGCCCGCCCTGTCCTGCCGCGGCCTTTACGACGTCGGCCTGAGCCTGCGGATCGCCGCGCGGGCGGTGGGGAACGATATCGACGCGGACGGCAAGTCACTCATCATGATCACCGGGGCGAACCAGGGCGGGAAGTCGACGTTCCTGCGGAGCGTGGGCCTGGCCCAGCTGATGACGCAGTGCGGCATGCGGGTCGCCGCGGAGTCGTTCGCCGGCAGCGTCTGCGAGCGGCTGTTCACGCACTGCAAGCGAGAAGAAGACGCGACGATGAACAGCGGGAAGCTCGATGAGGAGCTCAGCAGGATGAGCGAGATCGCCGACCGCGCCGGGCCGGGCAGCATGGTGCTGTTCAACGAGTCGTTCGCGGCGACCAACGAGCGGGAGGGATCACAGATCGCGCGCCAGATAATCCGCGCGCTGACGGAGTCAGGCGTCAGGACCATCTTCGTTACCCATTTCTACGATCTCGCGCACAATCTCTACCTGCAGCACGCGGGTACCGCCCTGTTCCTGCGCGCCGAAAGGCAGGCCGACGGACAGCGGACCTTCCGGCTCGCCGAGGGCGAGCCGCTGCCCACGAGCTACGGCCAGGATCTCTACCAGCGCATATTCGGCGCGCTACCCCGGCCCGCAGCCGCGGTAACCGCAGACAGCACAGCGGATGAATAAGCTGGCGGGCGGACCCGCCGCTACGTATCGCGGACGTCCCGGCCTGCGCACGCCGCCCGCCACCGTTACGGGGAAACTGGCGCTGCCAGCCCTGACCGGGCAGCAGCATGCCCGCGCCACCGGGCGGCCGCACCCTCGCGCCACCGGGCAGCAGCATCCTCGCGCCACCGGGCAGCCGCATGCCCGCGCCGGGGACGCCCGCCCATGAGACCCGCCGGACGGCTGCCCGCCGAGGTCCGGGCCTGGCATGCGGCCCGCCTGGTCACGCCGCGGCGCTGCGGCGCCAGGTTCGCGGACGCGGACCGGGCGATCTTCGCTACCGTGCTGGCGCACCGCAGCCCGGCGGTCATCGCCGCGGCCCGGGCGGTGAGCGGGCTTGCCGAGCCGGCCGTCGTCTACCCGGTGCTGGCGGCCGCAGGGCTGGTCGCGGCACGCGGCCAACGCTGGCAGCGGGCGGTCCTGCCGTGCCTGGTGGTGGCCAGCGGGGCGGTGGTCCGGCGCCAGCTATCGGAGGTCATCGCGCGCCCCCGGCCGCCTGCCTCCCAGTGGCTGGCCGAGCCGGAAGGGTTCAGCCTGCCGTCCCGGCACACGACGATCGCCGCCCTGACGGCGGGAGCCAGCGCCCGCGCGCTGGGCCTGGGCGCGGTGCCGCGGCGGGCCGCGCCGATGCTCGCCGCTGCCGGGGTCGGAGCAAGCCGCGTCTGCCTGGGCGTGCACTGGCCAGGCGACGTCCTGGCGGGCTGGCTCTTCGCCGAGACATGGCTGGTCCTGGCGGACCATGTGCCTGGTGCGTCCGACGCCGGCCACGTGGCCGGCGCCGCCCGAACACGCCGACGTGGCGGGCCGCCGCGGTGACTGCCCGTGCCGTTGCGCCAACTGCCCGTGCCGCCGCTGGCCGGCCGATACCACCGACGGACAGGAGTGCTGGATGCCGTTGGTGAGCGATGACGAGGTCCTGCTGCTGTGGCGGGCGGTGCGGGCCTTCCGGTCCGGCGCGCGGCCGCCGTGCGGCCCTCGTGGCCAGCCCCCCAGCAGCGTGTGCCCGCTGTACGCGAGCTGCCCGCGGTGGCATGGGCAGCCCGATGACCGGCTGGCCAGTTTCGATGAGACCCTGGAGCAGACCGAGCGCAGGCGGGCCGGCTGGCCGTGCCAGCGGCTCCTTGAGCTGCTGTCGCCGGGCGTGACCCGGATCGGCCGATGACGGCGCGGCGCGGTCGGCCTGACCTTTCCCATCCGGGAGCTGTGTCCGTTGCCTAGCGCCACCCCGCTGCCGCGCGGCCCGGCCCGCCTCGTGCTGTTCGGCGCCGCCGACCTGCTCAGCGTGGCTGGCTGCCCCGTCTGCCGTTACACGGCAGACGACGCTGATCGCTTCTACGGCTGGTTCGCGCTGGAAGGCCATGCCGACATGGGCATGACCACCCGGCTGTGCGCGTCTCTGGGCCTGTGCCCGGTGCACACGCGCGGGATCGCAGGCCAGTCAGGTGCCGGCCAGCGGCTTACCGCCGTGTACCGCTACCTGCTGCAGGCGGCGGTCCGGTATCTGTCCGATGGCAGCTCGCCATCGGACCCGTGCCTCGGGTGCACCCGGGAAGCCGAGGCCGGCCAGCGCGCGCTAGATACGCTGCTGACCGGGCTGGGTGACGAGGACCTCTGGGATCGTTACGCCGAAGCCGGGGGCCTGTGCCTGCCGCACCTGCGCGACGCCGCCGCAACCGGCGGACGGCGCGGACGCCGCCGCGTGGCCGCGCTCGCCGACGTCATGGTCTCGCGCCTTACAGAGGATCCGTCCTGCGCCGCACTAGTCGCCGGGGACATGGCCTCCGACTCCGTCCTCCGCATCCGGCTGCGCGCCAGGCTTCCGGCGTTCACGGCATCGTCCGCGGACGACCTGCCGGGCCTGGACGGCGATCTCGGGCCGGACGCCTGCCCGGCATGCCTGGCCGCTGCACTGGCGGAGCGGGAGGCACTTGCCGAGGTAACGGCCATGGCAGCGGCAAGCGAGCGAGCGCCAGCCGGGTCATCGCCCGGGCTGTGCCGAGCGCACCTGCAGGAAATTTGCTCGGAGACGGCAGGGACGCCGACGTCCGGCAGTTGCGCCAGGCTACTGGAGTGGCAGGCCGAACGATCCCTGGCCGAGGTCCGCCGCCTTGCCGATCGGCCTGGCATGAGGGACGCCTTCAGTCTGCGCGGTCGCCGGCTCGTCGAGGCGGCGTCACCCGCGGGTACCAGGCGCCGGCCCGGCACCGAAACGGAAGCCGGCCATGACGCCGGCGCAGCCGGATGCCCGGCTTGCGCGGCGCGCCGCGCCGCGGTCCGATCCGCGATGACGCAGGTGCGGCTCACGGCCGCTCTGCCGCCCGGCAGGCACTCGTCAGCTCCTGCTCCCGGCGGGCACACTTCCGCTCTGCTGCCCGGCACGCACGCGTCCGCGCCCCGGCTCTGCCTGCGCCACGTCCTGGAGTTGCGCGCCGAGGATCCGCGGTCCGCTGCCAGTGCGGTCCAGATGGCCATTGCCAGCGCGCAGTCCCTGATATCGGAACTCGAAGACGCCTTCAGAAAGCGGATGTGGGAAGGGCGGCATGACGCGCAGGGCCAGGAGATGACTGCGTGGCGCCGCGCCGTGGCTCTCATCGACGGCCGCGTCTACGGCGGCGGCATACCGGGCCCGCTCTGACCGAGCCGCCGGAGCCACCGGAGCCACCGGAGCCGCGTCGGCCCGAATGTTCTCGGGTCGGGCCGCTCACCGTAGAGTTGGCAGTGGCGATGGGGCTCGTCGACGAAACCGCCTTGCTGGCTGATGGCTCCTGTTGAGTTCGCTTCGGCGAGGACAGGAGAGTGCCATGCGAAGCCATCTAGACCTGCCTCCGGCTCCGCCGGTGCCGGACCGGCCCGGGGAATTCAGCAGCCTGCTATTTGCCGCCGCGGCCGGGCGGAACTGCGCCGAGGAACAGGCAGATCGCGCTTTCGTCTCTGACCTGCACCTCGATCAGATCGTCGATGCTGTCGCAGGTGACAGGGAGGAGCATGACCTGCTGACGGGCCTGTTCTACCAGCGGGTCCTCGACATCGGCACCCTGCAGTATCGCCATGAGGTCTTCCGGGACCTCGAGGATCCTGGCCTGTTCGAAATGGCCGAGCGCTTTGCCGAGCAGATGAGGCAGGTGCGCTCGCATATCTTCCAGCTTCAGAAGATGCAGTCCGGCCACCAGCGGGAGGGCTGGTTCCTCGATGCAGCGGCGATCTACTGCGAGGCCGTTCGCGCACTGGCCAGCAACCTTGCCTCCCGGCCGATCACCTCGCGTGGCCTGCTGGCGTTCCGTGACTTCCTGACCTCCTACGTCGCCTCCGCCGAATTCGCTGGCCTTGCCTCCGACACCGCGGCCCGCAAGGACGACCTTGCCCAGGTCATCTACCAGATCCGGATCAAGGGCCTGCGGGTGGAGGTAAGCCGCTACCACGGCGAGGCCGACTACAGCGCCGAGATTGAGAAGACATTCGAGCGATTCCAGCAGGGCGCGGTGAAGGACTACCGGATCAAGTACCGGTTCTCGCCGGGCATGAGCCATGTCGGCGCTCAGATCATCGATCTGGTGGCCCGCCTGTTCGGCGAGGAGTTCTCCGCGCTCGCTGATTACTGCCGTCGACACGCCGCGTTCCTTGACCCGACGGTCCAGCAGTTCGAGCGCGATCTCCAGTTCTACCTGGCGTACCTGGGCCACATCAAGCCGATGCGCTCGGCAGGGCTCAGCTTCTGCCTCCCAGAGCTCACCGCTGACTCAAAGGAGATCTTTGCCAGCGACACCTTTGACCTGGCGCTTGCGGCCAAGCTGGCCGCCAGGGGTGCGCCCGTCGTCTGCAACGAATTTCACCTGAGCGGCCCCGAACGGATCGTCGTCATCTCCGGGCCGAATCAGGGCGGCAAGACGACATTTGCCCGGACCTTCGGGCAGCTCCACCATCTGGCCAGCATCGGCTGCCCCGTGCCGGGCAGCGCGGCGCGCCTCTTCCTGGCCGACCAGATCCTTGCCCACTTCGAGCGGGAAGAAGACATTGCCAACCTGAGCGGAAAGCTGGAAGACGACCTCATCAGAATCCAGAAGATCCTGC